>ERZ795056.124-NODE-124-length-108963-cov-8.129182_pt1 | contig 108963 bp, 110 predicted proteins | sample MGYA00375140_ERZ795056 | MGnify/ENA primary metagenome ERZ795056 (study PRJEB30185, sample SAMN05720227) | activated sludge metagenome | isolation source: Anaerobic digester | place: USA | collected 2015-03-09 ...
AAAACCTGGTGTCCTAACCACTAGACGAATAGACCAGATAAAAAAATAGAAACTTAGTTCCTAATTTCAAAAATATTGTATCGATATTTTCCGGCCTTGTCAAATAAAAAATATTATTGTTAAAGATTTCTCTTGCCTAATATTGCCTTTATTCTAAAAAACCTTACAATATAAGATATGTATATTCTCGGTATTGAAAGTAGCTGCGATGAAAGCGCCGCTTCCGTTTTAAAGGCCTCCGGCCAAAAGACGGAAATTTTAAGCAACGTCATCGCTTCACAGATAAATATCCACGCCCAATATGGCGGCGTGATACCGGAAATCGCCGCTCGCGAGCATGTTTTACATATCCTCCCGACAATTGACTCCGCTTTAAAGCAAGCTAAAATCACTCACAAAGACATAAAAGCGCTGGCCGTTACTCAGGGTCCTGGGCTAATTACCTCCCTTATCGCTGGCGTTGAAAGCGCTAAAGCTTTATCTTTAATTTGGAAAAAACCTTTAATTCCCGTTCATCATGTTATTGGTCATATTTATGCCAATTTTATTAATCGTCCCCAAGCGCCAAAGTTTCCCCTTCTTGCTTTAGTTGTTTCCGGAGGACACAGCAACCTGATTTACATGAAAGAACACTATCAATTCAAAATTATTGGCGAAACCAGGGATGATGCCGCCGGCGAAGCTTATGATAAAGCCGCTAAAATGATGGGGCTCAGTTACCCCGGCGGACCAATTATCGCTAAATACGCCGAAGAGTATCGCCAAAGCGGTCAAAAATCTACAATCCAACTCCCCCGACCAATGTTAAATTCTCCTGATTTTGATTTTTCTTTTTCCGGTCTAAAGACCGCCCTATTATACCAATTACAAAAAGACAAAAACTGGAAAAAACGCTTATCTGAATATTGTTTTGCTTTCGAACAGGCGATTATTGAAACTCTGATTCACAAAACTCTGAAAGCGGCCAATAAATATCAACCCCAAAGCATTGTTTTAGCGGGAGGAGTGGCTGCTAATAGCGCCCTAAGGGAACAATTATCTTCTAATATTAAAGATAAACTACCTAAAATTGCCTTTTTCCTACCGGAAAAACAATATACTACCGACAATGCCGCCATGATTGCTTCTGCTGGCTATTTTAACTATTATAAGCATAAAAACAAAGCATTTTTAGACTATTCTCGCTTCAAAGCTCGTTGTGACCTAAAAATATAAATAATTTGCTTTTTTAGTAATAATCCTTTAAAATAATCGCATAATTTATCTGGCTCGATGGTGAAGTGGTCTAACACTGCAGTTTGCAAAACTGCCATTCGTGGGTTCGACTCCCACTCGAGCCTCTTTTATGGCCGAGGCTTTAGTCTCATTAATTTCAGATTAAAGCTTTTTATTTATCCTAAAAGATGTGTTAAAATTTGTGGATAACTTGTGTTTCCTGTGTATAAAAATTATTTTTTAGTCTAGAAATACCTAGACTTAAAAAGAAAAAATATCATTTATTTTATCTAATATTAAATAATATATTTAATATTGGCAGAATAAACACCAATAGACTTGTTTTATCCCCAGATATATGCTATAATACTAACAGTTAGAAGTTCTCTTTACTAATCTCTTGACTATTTATCGGCGCTAACACGATAAAGAACAGCAAAAATTGCTTACGGAGCAGAAAAAAGTGCTAATCAAAAAGAAGAAAAAAACTTAATAGAATCTAAAAAAGAAATTTTATCAAGTTTTTATCTGAAAATTAGCAAAATCAATTAAAATAAAAACATTCTGCAAAGAAATTGGTAAGAGAAAGCTTGAAGTTAGCAAAGCTCCAAACATAATCCTGGAAAAAATTGGCAAAAAGCCAAAAACAATTCACCAGGATTGGAGCTCAAACGAGGCCTATTATTTATATACTTTATTATTATATTATTATATTATTATAAAGAGCGGCCCATTTGGGCTCCTTTTTTATTAGGAAAACAATCTTCAAATTTGCTTTTTTACCTTATTTCTGATAAACAAATAAGAGTTATAATGTATTTAGATTTATTTATGTCTCTTTCTCTTGGGATCGTCGGTTTGCCTAATGTTGGCAAATCAACTCTATTCAATATTCTCACCAAAAAAAACGTAGAAACCGCTAATTATCCTTTCTGCACGATTAACCCTAATGTCGGAATCGTAAAAGTGCCTGATAAACGCTTGGATGACTTAGCCGCTATCTCTAAACCGGCTAAAATTATTCCGACCGCCATTAAATTCGTCGATATTGCTGGTTTGGTGGCGGGTGCTAGCAAAGGCGAAGGTTTAGGTAATCAATTTCTAGCTCATATTCGCGAATGCGATGCAATTTGTGAAGTTATTCGCAATTTTCAAGACAAAAATATCATCCATGTCAGTGGCGAAGTCAACCCGCAAGCGGATAAAGAAACGATAAATTTAGAACTTATCCTGGCCGATCTAGGCAGTATTGAAAAAAAACTTGATAAAACCCGCCGAGAAAGCAAAAGTGGCAATAAAGAACTGATTAGTCAAACAATAATTTTAGAAAAAATATACCAACATTTAGAAAAGGGTTTAGCCGCCCGCTCGCTTGAATTTGTTGAAGAAGAATTGCCCTTTGTTAAAACTCTCAATCTTCTAACAATTAAGCCAATAATCTACCTATTCAATGTCGACGATTTAAAAAATATACCCGAATTAGGTGAGCTCGATGGCGAAATCATTGCCATTAATGTAAAGATGGAAGAAGAAATTACCGCCTTGCCGGAAGAAGAACAGGCTGAATATATCAGTGAACTCGGTCTAGATCAAAGCGGATTGGATAAACTAATCGCGACTTCATATAAACTACTCGGTCTCGATACTTTTTTCACTACCGGACCAGACGAAACCAGAGCCTGGACAATAAAACATGGCACTAAAGCGCCGGAAGCGGCCGGGGTTATCCATACCGACTTTATTAAAAACTTTATCCGCGCTGAAGTGATAAACTGGGAACAATTTATTACTGCTGGCAGTGAAGCTAAAGCAAGGGAGCAAGGATTAATCCGTACCGAAGGTAAAGATTATATCGTCCGCGACGGCGATGTCTGTAATTTTTTGGTCAACCGCTAATTTTAATTTTCTCTATTTAAAAACCCGCCACTACCGGCGGATTTTTATATTATCTAGACAAAGGAATCATAGGGGGCCGGCTGGGAGGAGGGGCGGGAGTATTGGGATTAACTGCCCCTATGCCTCCGGCGAGACCAGAGCCGCGACGTTCAGCTTGCACCTGACTAATGGAAACCATCGGACGTGTTGCAGAACGTTTAATGTCTGGAGAGGCAATGCCGCTCAATCCGGAGCGATTGGCTAATTGTGGCTGATTGGCTAAATGCGGAGCTTCGATTTCCTGTTCATCAGCGCGATTGATCCTAGCATGAGAAATATGACCGCTTTCGCCAAGGTGCTTTAGAACTTTCCTTACTAATGTTTTTTGACTGGCCGTTAAGCTGGCACTTTTATTAATTTGACTTAAAACACTCTGCTGCTGAGCATTTTTAAAAGCGCCTTTAGTAATAAGACGCCTCGCCTTATAGACAGCCTTATTAATCGCTTCTTGATTGGAAGACAAAGAGCGCATCGAGCTGTTACCTTTTACCGCCGTCTTCAGCTTTTTTTTAAAGCCAAGAGCGCTAAATTCTTTACCGCCTTTAGGCAGTATATCCATAGCATCGCTCATAAATTTAAAATTATTTTTCTAAAATTATTAATTCCCGCCATACCCTCTGGCCAGCGCGATGATAAAGCAGGGTATCACGATAACTTAATTTGACCCACGGAATATGAGAAAATTTTTCCGGTAAAGCGTTGATTGGCTGCCACTTATCTAAGGCTGGTTTTAAAAACTCCCGACCGAAAAATACCGGCCAAACCATTACCACTCGACCTCCAGGAGACAGGATTTGATAGAAATTATCTAAAGCTTGAGAATAAAGAGTTTGTAATTCCGCTTTCACCGCTTCAATATTATCCAAACCACGCTGAGGACCTAAATAAGGCTCAGAAACAATTGTCCCCACTGTTTTCGGTTTTAAAAATTGGGCCAAACGGGTGGCATTTTTAATATGAAATTTGGGATAGATATCAAGACCATAAAGTTCACGTACCCATTCGGCGTTAGCTCGGCTATTTTTTATCGCTTTTTCCGATAAATCCGTACCAATAATCTGGCGGTAGCCCATCAACATCGCTTCGGTGACAATTGTGCCAGAGCCGCAGAAAGGATCAAGCAAAATATCGGAAAAACTACGCGGAGCCGCGCAATTAATCATCATCCGTGCTAGCTTCAGAGGTAGCATGCCGGAATAGTCATCACGGGAAGGCCGCCCGAAATCTCGACGCGATAAGTCTTTATAGGGCTGAATAGCTAAAGTGCGGGCGATAAATAAATCTTGGTCATGACGAAAAAAAATCAATTCCGCCCCTCTGTTCAACAACTTATTTTGCCCAACGACCACGCTCGACAATTTCTTCTCCCGGCTGGTAACCAGACGGGAAGAAATATTGAAATTTTTTAACTCTTTTTTAATATTCAAACCAAGCTTATCCGCGGCAAAACGGCCGCCAACACCCTGATCAGACAAGCCGAAAACTAATTTACCGTCCCCGCGCGCAGCTTTTTTTAATAGTAATTCGGCACATTGTTTAGCTAATTTCGGAAAAGGAATATCAGCAGAAACAAAAGCTTCAATTTGAGCAATTTTTAAAGTCCCGCCTAAACGTTTAATTAGGTTTTCCGCCGCAATTTCCGCATCCTTCTTGATTAATATGCGCTCATTTTCCCAATACAAGTCGGATTCACCCAAAACAGCCGCAATTTCCGCCACCGACCAAGCCGGGTGAGTGCCTAAAATAAAAATATAATCCATATACTTTCATAATGCCCTAACTCTTGCTTTTTTTCAAGCTTTATGATAAATTTAGAAGACAAAAAAATATTTACATATCTTTCCCATATTCTTGTCTTAAGACAGAATAATTCCGTTTCTTTAAATAATGACGGAATTAAAGGTATTCCTAAGAAGCTCAAGTTCTGAAGAATACTTGGGTTTTTGTTTAATAAAGGCAGTTTAAAACAATGTTAAGCCCAGCTTACATTAATTTTAAGCTCATTATGCTAAATTATGTCTAAAAGCAAAGCATCAGGACCAAGCAGTTATGAAGTGCTCTTCATCGTGGCCAACAATTACACTGAAGAAGAAGCAAAAACAATCGTCAGTAAAGTTGAGGCCATCATCAGTGAAAATGGCGGCAACATTACCTACCGAGAATTCTGGGGCAAGAAAAAACTAGCCTATGTCATCAAACAAAATCACTATGGCTATTATAGTCTCTGCGAATTCAACGCTAAACGTGAAACTATTGCTAAGTTAGATCGCACTCTACGCCTCTCCCACGAAGTTCTGCGTCATCAAATTATCAGCATCAAGGCGGTCAGCGATGAAGAACGAGCAAAAATAAAAGAAAAACAGGAGCAATCGGCGGTAAAGAATGAAAAGAAAGAAGAAAAAACAGGCAAAGAAAAATTTCAGAAAGTAATGACCAGTAAAAACGAAAAAACCGAAAAAAACGACAGCAACAAGGCTGATTTGAAAGATTTGGACGAAAAGCTGGAGGGCATATTAAACAACACTCAAGATCTCTTATAAACTAACGGCCTAATTTTATAAGCGCGTTTATAAAATTAAGTTCCCAACATTATGAACTTAAACAAAGCTATGATTATCGGCAATTTGACACGCGACCCGGAAGTGCGCACCACTCCCTCAGGACAGAACGTCGCCTCTTTCAGCGTCGCCACCAGCCTCATCTGGACCGATAATGCCGGTCAACAGCAGAAAAAAACAGAATTTCACAACATTGTCGCCTGGAGAAAATTAGCAGATATCTGTGGCCAATATCTAAAAAAAGGGTCTAAAGTCTATGTTGAAGGCAGATTGCAAACAACCGACTGGATCGGCAACGACGGCGTCAAAAAATATCGCACGGAAATCGTTGCGGAAAATATGATTATGCTTGATCGCGCCGGCGGCAATGAAAACTTTGGCAGCGGGCCGGCTACTCCGCGCCGGCAGGAAGAAGAACTGCCGACCATCAACGCCGATGAAGAAGAAGAAATCCGCGTCGAAAACATACCCTTCTAAAAATCAACCTCAAAAAATAATCTTATATGAACAACAAAAAACACAAAGACTGCTTTTTTTGCGTCAACCAGATGGATGTCGACTATAAGGACGTCCGCACCTTGCGCCGCTTCGTTAATTTCTACATGAAAATTCTTCCCGGCGACCGCACTGGCATCTGCGCTTGGCATCAGCGCAAACTGACACAAGCAATTAAACGTGCCCGTGTCATGGCCTTATTAGCACCGACTCATAAATAATTAGCTGCACCAATATGTTGAACTTCAACGAAATCAAAACCGGCAAAGTTATTTTGCTAAACGAAGAGCCTTATGTAATCATTAAAACCGATCATCATAAGATGGGACGCGGTGGCGCTGTCTTAAAGGTAAAGTGTCGTAACCTAATAAACGGCAACATTCTGGAAAGGACTTATCAAGGCGCGGAAAAAGCGGAAGAAGCGGAAACCGAGCGCAAAAAGGCAAACTTCATGTATAAAGATAAGGACGAAGCCTATTTTATGGACAATGAAAGTTACGAACAATTTAATCTTCATGTCGATGAAATCGGCGATAAGGTACAATTCTTAAAAGAAGGCACAGATGTTAATGTTTTATACTTCAATAACAAACCGGTAGCTATAGACTTACCTATTAAGATGGAATTTAAAGTTGTTTCTGCTCCCCCTGGAGTTAAAGGCAACTCTGCCGGCAATGTTAACAAACAAGTAGAATTGGAAACCGGTGCCATGATCAACGTCCCGATGTTTATTGAAGAGGGCGACATTATCCGTCTCAACACCGATACTGGTGAATATGTAGAAAGAGCCAATTAATGATTGATGTAAAGATAGTAACAACACCTTAAGCTGAAAAACTTAAGGTGTTTTTATAAAAAAATAACAGTCGACAGTCCCTTGATTCGTGCTATAATCAAATTATATGGAAATATTGACAATAACCAGTTTAATTTTATTTGCGGTCATCACTGTCATTCGCCTGGACTGGGCGCTTTTTTTGATTTTAGCCGCTCTCCCCGCCTATCTATTGCGCTTCAATCTTGGACCAATACCAATGACGACTTTAGAAGCGATGATTATCATTGTCTTCACCTCTTGGTTTTTTCGCGCGCGCCCTTGGCAAAGATTTAAAAAAAAAGATTGGCAAGAGAGACGCCAAAAATATCCATATTCTCTAGAAATTATTGGCATTTTAATCACCGCTTGGTCTGGGTTAGCAATAGCTGGCTTTGACAATACCTCCTTAGGAATATTTAAAGCTTATTTTCTGGAGCCAATAATGCTCTACCTTGTGGTTATTAACCGCGGCCAAGGATCCTATCGAAAGTTTATCTGGCCCTTAGCTCTTTCTGCTGCCCTTGTTAGTTTAGTTACATTTTTTCAACAACTAACTGGATTATTTATTTTCAATGATTTTTGGGCTTTAGCTTCCCAGCGCCGCGTTACTTCCGTTTTTCCTTATCCCAATGCTGTCGGCCTTTACCTAGGGCCAATTATTTTTCTGATGGCCGGAGCTTTTGCTTCCTATCCACGCCGCAGTAATCTGCTAACAGCCTCTAAAAAAATCTTACTTTTATTAATAATTATATCTGCCATCGCGGCCATTTTCTTTGCTAAATCGGAAGGAGCTTTAATCGGCTTAGCCGGAGGCGCAATGATCGTTTCTTTATTATATAATAAACGTTCACGTCAAATTGCCGCCGGTATTATTACCGCCGGCATCTTAGTTCTAATAATTTCTAACCCCGCCTGGCAATATTTTCAAAAAAAAGCGACTCTAATGGATTTAAGTGGGCAGATTCGCCGACAACAATGGAAGGAAACTATGCAAATGCTGAAAAACGGACGCTTAATTAGCGGAGCTGGCTTAAGCAATTATCAAGAGGCAGTCAAACCATTTCATCAAGAAGGCATTTTTGTAAAAAATGATGACCCCGATTGGTATCGCAAAGTTGTCTGGAATGATGAATATAAAAAACAAGTCTGGCAGCCGGTAGAAATATACCTGTACCCGCATAATATCTTCCTCAACTTCTGGACAGAAATCGGTTTGTTCGGCGCCCTACTCTTCACCTGGCTCATCGGTCGTTATTTTTATGAGTCAATACGACTGAAAGATAAATTAGAACGATCGGCAAAAATGATTAATCTTGGCCTCATCGGCGCAATGAGTACCATTGTTATCCATGGATTAGTCGATGTTCCTTATTTTAAAAATGATTTAGCGATTATCTTCTGGCTGTTAATTGCTATGTTTGGATTACTGAAAATAAAACAAAAACAAACGGAATGATTGCTCTAACCAAATATCTGGCTCAAACCGGTATTACGAGCGCCGTCAAGCCGAAATTCTAAGACAAGGTATTAATGGCAAACGAGCAGCTTTAAGCAATATGGTGGCGGAAGATGAAGAAATGCAAGTCAGAAAAACTGATAAACGGAAAAATAGCATCAGCGATGAAGATAATATCTTCAGCCTGTTGCCGCCGCCATATAAAAATCTATTATTATCACCGGCCGCCTTGACAAAAACAGTCGCGGTTTGCTTTTATTAACTAATGATGGCGAATAGGGCGTGATAAGAAATATTTAGTGCGCTTCGCCGGCGAAGACCGGATGAATTTGAATGAACATAATCTCTATGCTCGCGCCAAAGAAGGTGTCTACTCCGAAGATGGAGAAAAATTAAACACCAAAAATATCCGCAAAGAAGAAAACCGCTAAGCAGTTACTTGGGCGAAGGCAAAAAGGTATAGCCACCGATTGTTTGCCAAAATGAGCCTGAAAGTTACCGATTTACAACGTATTAGTATCAAAGGCTTAAGTCTAGACGGCTTACCTATAGAAACTTTTAGGGTATTATCCGAAAAAAATATTAAGAAGATAGTAAAATAATAATAAGGAGAGGTGACTGAGTGGTTGAAAGTACCGCTCTCGAAAAGCGGCAAGGGTGAAAGCCCTTCGGGAGTTCGAATCTCCCCCTCTCCGCACTAAACAAAAGAATATAACCCAAGGCGACGTTTGCCGCGCGGTCGGGTTTGATTGTGCGCAAATAAGCAATAATATTGAAGCGGGCAAAGATAATCCCACACTTGCTACTATTGAGAAAATAGCCCAAGCGTTAGGAGTATCAAATTAGCTTTTGAAAAAATAGTTATGACTACTTTGATAATCTTTGGAGCAAAATATCTATATTTGGTCGGACTGACAATTTTTGTTGCATATTTATTTCATTTGCCTAAAGAAAAAAATAAAAATAGCTTTTGTATTTTCACTCATTGACTTACCGGCTGTATATTTTATCAGTTTTATCGCCGGGCATTTTTATAACAATCCTCGGCCATTCGTATCTGATCACATTACTCCACTAATCTTATCATGCGGCAGATAACGGTTTTCCGTCCGATCATATCCTTTTCATCGCTACACTCGCGAGTATTCTCTATTGCTACAAGCGCACACTGATTCACTACTAGGTTGATATAGTCTGATCACTTGACATCGCCGTAGCGGTTACAGCCGCTGTTATACATTATCAAAAAACATTTATTCGTTTAAATCTATGAATCAAACTAAAAAGAAAGGTCTAGGCAATGTATTCTATATCGGCCTTTTGAGTTTTTTTGGCGGAATCAGCCAAGATATTTTTGTGCCAATTCTGCCACTCTATCTTTCCAATGTTCTTAGTCTCGACAAAACATTTATCGGACTCTCGGAAGGATTGGTAACTAGTGGTGCAAGTGTATTTAAAATCGTAGCCGGATTTCTTACGGATAAGTTTGGCAAGAAAAAACCCTTTATTTTTTTTGGTTATCTCTTTTCGCTTGTCGCTCGGCCACTTCTTGCATTTACGTCAGCCGGCGCGGCGGTTTTGGGGCTGCGATTTCTTGACGGTGTCGGTAAAGGAATGAAAGACTCGCCCAAAGACGCCCTCATTGCCGATTCAACCGAGGTCGCTACCCGTGGAAAAGGATTCGGCATTGCTCGCATGCTCGATACGTTCGGCTCGGTCGTTGGACCACTCGTGTTGTTTGCGCTTCTGTATTTTCTCAAAGACAGCCCGTCAAAATATCACATTATTTTAATTGTCACTGCTATTCCGCTTTTCATCACACTCGCAATTCTGAAATTTAAAGTCAGGGAATCTGTAATGCCCAAGAAAACAGTAGCTGCTTCAGTAAAATCCGCACTGCCACGCCGATTTTATCTTTTTCTCGGAATCATGCTTCTTTTTAGTTTGGGTAATTCATCTGATGCATTTCTTATTCTTCGAGCGCAAAATATCGGCGTGACACTCCTTGCCATACCGCTCGTCTACGCGCTCTTTAATTTTATTTATGCGGCCGCTTCGGTACCACTTGGAAGTTTATCAGACCGCATAGGCAGAGAGAAAGTTATTATGCTTGGCTGGCTGGCCTATGCGCTTGCGTATTTCGGATTTGCCTTTGCTAACGCAAGCTATCAGATTTGGTTACTGTTTGCATTTTACGGATTGTACTATGCCACTACCGAAGGCGTAGCTAAAGCCTTTGTTGCCGATATGGTCTCAGCCGATCATCGCGGTCGAGCGTATGGTATTTACAACACCGCTATTGGTTTGGTGACTTTACCAGCGAGTTTAATTGCGGGACTTCTTTGGGACCGCTTCAGTCCGTCAGCGCCATTCTTTTTTGGAGCGGTGGTATCGCTTATAGCCTTGGTGCTTCTCGTTCTGTTCTCAATTCGTTCACCTAAAAATTCACTTACCTATGGCCAACCAATCACTTGATCTATTTATTGCTATCGGCGGTATATTCGGATTTCTCGCGTCCATTATGGCATACCTAATCACCGGCAACGAATATTTGCACCACTATCAAAGTTCTAAAGAGCGACGCAAGCTTGCTTTGTAAGCGGCAATTTTTATTTTCATTATCTTTTTTGCTTTGGTAGGCGGCACGGGGTATTTCTTAACTCACTATGTTTGAGTTGTCGTAGGGAGGTGTTGTGCACGCACTAGACGGGTGGGGTTAAACATATATAGATTTCGCACTTGCCATTCCTTTAAAAATTAACGTGTGACGAGGCAACATTTTTGATAAGTTGATACTTTCGTCACCGAAACCGCAAGGTTTAGAGTTTTTGCTAAACGCGGTGACGGAAGCGCCCCGCGCGAGCTTGTCAAGCGGCCGAGGCTTCGGCAGGCAGACAAGTGTCATTCGTCTTGTCCAATAATTGAACTTTGGAACGACTAGTGCTAATATTAAAACAAATATGAATAATTTTGAACACAACATACAAAATGATGGGGTAGACAAAAACATCTTGAGCCAAAAAGAAATCGGTTTGAGAGAATTATTTAGAAATTCTAAAAATCCAGTTGAGGTTATTTTACAAGAAATGGATAGCGATAAAATTAAAGAATTTATTGACGAGTCTTTGTTAAATGATACCAAGAGCAAACTAAGTGAGTTAGCCTTTAAGGACGAGGATGACTTTGTTAGTAAAATATTAGAAATTGGAGAGCCTATTTGGGAAATAACGCAGAAAGATAAGAAAGATTTATTTAAACAACCTAATCGAGAAATGTTTACCGCCGAGGATGTCCAGGAAATAGTTAAAAATATTCAAGCCACTAAGGCGCAAAAGATTTATGTTGTCGGTAATGTTGGTTCAGGAAAATCAACTTTTGCTAGAGAATTAGCGGGGCAGACAAATTTTAAGAATATTGACCTCGATCATTTTTTTCAGATTTATAGACAAGAAAAAAATGAAGAAGCTAATTTATCGGAGTTGTTGAGTTTTGTTTTAGAAAGAGAAAAACCGCCTTATATAATTAATCATGCCGATTTACTTAGTCATAACTTGAGCGATAAGGCTGATATGGTTATTTTGCTTAATCCGAAGAAAGAAGAACAAATAAAGAGCAGACAAATTAGACAAGAAAATAAGACTGACGGAGAATGGCAACATGTGAATATTGACGATTATGATAAGATATCTCGAGACAATCTGGATAATTTCGATAAAATAAAAGGTAAAATAGTTTATAATAACGATAAATCCGGAACTCTTGTAAAATCATTAAAACCTATCGAGCCTTGACGGACTTGGTATTTTACCACTCTGGTCCTCCTCCGAGGCCTAACGACCCCGGTTTCCCCGGTAGAGCACAAAGTGTTGCTGTTTCTGGCGATATGGTTCCTTAGATTTTCGGGTTATTACTAAAACCACTTTAGCTCAAACTCTTTATTACCAACATAGATCACCAAAAATACTGATATACAATCATCGCCACTACATTTAATCTTTCTTGATATAAATTACCGTGAATAAAGTCAGTAATAATGATGGTAAAAAGAGAAAAAACAGACATTAATTAATTGGCGTCAAAAACGAAAATCATTTTTCAATAAAAATTTTTTCATATTATCTTGCCTAGAGTCCAAGTAGATTTAAAATGGGAGCAGCTAGAGGATCGGCGGTCGTACCATAAACCATCACTCCGCCCAATAAACCGGTTATAGCAATTAATAAAGCCCCGGCGCCTGATAATAACCACATAATCCAATTTTGAGAAAATAATTTTTTCAAAAATAAAAATACCGGATTTAAAGACTTTAAAAAGCTTAAATACTTATTATCCAGCCAAGTGGGTTGAAAAAATATAAATAATTCGGCAATTAACAACACGACATAAACACTGACGGATGCCCCGGCAAAACCTTCATGCATCTCCAAGAGAGAACGACTAGGACGAACAATGTGGTTAGCAATTTCTCCGGTAACACTAGACAGCCAAGCGCCCAGCAAGCCAGTCACTAAAATAACCACTCGCGGCAAACGCCAATCAACGTTTGGAAATCTCTTAGGCCAAGGGAAAATACGCAAAAAAGAATAGAGCAGAAAGAGGGCAATGGGAAAATGGACAAAAATTGGATGAAGATTATAATTCATATTTTTATGGCGTTACATATAGATAATAACACGAGTAAATAAAGAATGCCAGACAGCAAAAAGCCTCTTTTACGAGGCTTTTTGTGTATTAAGTGTATTAATTAGGCATGACCTAGAGTTTTTTCGCCTTCATGCCATTCCAGGGGACACAGTTCTCCGCTTTGCACGGCTTTAAGTACGCGTAAAGTCTCGACCACAGAACGGCCAACAGAACCGGCGGATACGACAATATACTTAATTTTTCCTTCCGGATCAATGATAAACAACCCTCTATCGGCCGAACCGTCATCTTCGTTTAAGACGTCATAGGCTTTCGCCAAGTTCTGGGTCGTATCGGCTAAAATAGGGTATTTCACTTCGGGAAGGTCTCTTTCAAACCAATTCTTATGCGACCACTCTGAATCGGTGGAAGCAGCGAGGATGTCACAACCCAGGGCTTTGAATTCTTCTTCCTGCTTAGCAAAACCGCGCAGTTCCGTCGGGCAGACGAAAGTAAAATCGCGCGGATAGAAGAATAACACCAGCCAGCGGCCGGCGTAATCAGACAAACTGATTTCTTTGAATTCACCTTGGTGATAAGCTTTAAGACCCTTAAAATCAGGGGCTAAATGGTTAATATTTAACATAATATTTTATATCAATTATAAATAATAAATAACTTGTGCCTGTTTTACCCTCTTGCCGAGAATTTTATCCGGCAAAGCTAAATTGGTAGAAATTTCTAAATCGTAGACACGGCCGTTTCCAGTATCGACTGCATGGCCGTGAGTATCTAACTTGGCGTCATAACGAGGATTATCTCCGGGAATAGGAATTTCAACAATCAGCCCCAAATCGACAAGCTTTTTCAGATTCTTATAAACCGTAGCTAAAGAAATATTATTAAATTCTTCCTTAACGCGGTGATAGATTTCAGAAACGTCGGGGTGAGAGCAAGAACTGGCTAGTGTCCGAAAAATCGCTAACTTCTGCGGAGTAAGCGGTAATTTGTGTTCACGGCTTACTTTTTTAAAATTTTCTAGACGAGCGCTTAACTCCCGCTGACTGACTATCATAAAATAATTGATAATATTTATTAATGGATAACTATTATTAATAATATAGCAAAAACTAAATAAAGTCAAGCGATAATTTTTCTTGCCAAAACTATTAGCCTTACTTATAATAAAATTGTCAGTTTGCCGCCTCCATAGTTTAATGGATAGAACACAAGCTTCCGGAGCTTGTAGTAGGGGTTCGATTCCCTTTGGGGGCGCTAAGATTAAAAGAGAAAAACCTTTACAAGCTAAAATCTTTTTGCTAAGATTTTGGCTATACCGCTAGAAGCGGTATTATCGTAATAAAGGATCGGTAGCTCAGCTGGTTAGAGCGCTGCCCTGTCACGGCAGAGGTCGCGGGTTCGAGTCCCGTCCGTTCCGCTAAGACAATTTAGTATCGGATATACCAGATATAATAATTAATATTAGCTAAAAAGACTAAGAACTTGATTAAGGTCAAGTTCTTTTGTTTTAATTAAAGAGTTTTGAAATAAGGGGAATTTTTAGTTCAAATCCTTATTGCCAACACGGGCACGAAGCCTAGTGTTTACTGGGCTTTTTAGAGTAAAATAAAAAATATTTATTTATCTTCAAAGAAAAGCCAAGCATGTCCGCCGTTGCCAGATTTTGAACGTTCGATATAAATCGGTAAGTCGTATTCTCGACACTTGGTATAAAATTTTAAAATATCTCTATCCCAATTTTTATCATCAAAATCAGCAGCGATAAAATATGATTCATTATTTTCGAGCAAGGGGTAAATTCCTATTATTTTTTGTCCCTGTAAATGTAAACTGATATAGTAATCGTTTAGCCCAGCATATTTGGCGTTTGAGCAATCTTTACATTTCTGTCGTTGTAGTTTATAGCATAAGCCAGGTTTCCATTCATTTAAACAAGCGGGCGTGTAGCCGCTAACTGATTTATCGGCTTTTTCCCAGTGGATAGCAAAAACATCTTCTCGTCCACGAAAGAGGTTCTTAAAGATATTTATTTTTTCTTGTGAAGAAAAATCCATGGAGGCTTAATTTAACGTTTCTTATATCTCGTTGTCCGTCCAATACCAATCCGTTCAATCCATTTTAAACTAAGCAATTTATTGAGTACCTGATTAATCGTTGGCCTGGGGATATTGGTAGCTTGGGATATTTCTAGCGGCGTTACAACCTTGTCTTGCTTAGATATATATTCCCAAACAATATTTTGTTGAGGTGATAGTAATTTAGACACTTCTTCGTACGAAATTACGTTAATAGCTTTTTCAGATTGTTCTAAGATAATCTTTAAGAAAAAAGTTAGCCAGGCACTAATATCTTCTTTACTTGTTCGTAAAGTTTTTTGACTGGCTCTTAGCGCCATATAATATTCAGGCTTATTCTCTTCTATTAATTTTTCTTGCGAAACATATTGCATATATTCATAGCCGTGTTGCAACATTAGTAAATTACTAAGAATACGTGAAAGACGACCATTGCCATCGGTGAAAGGGTGAATGTGTAAAAACTCTACTAAAAAATTAGCAATGATAATTAGGGGATGGGCTAATTTTTCTAAAAAAGCTGTTTGCGTCCACTCCACCAGTTCCTGCATTTCTTTTGGCGTTAGCCAGGGGGCAGTTGTATCAAATAATATTTCTATTGGTTCGCCAGTTGGTGAAACCATCGCTACTTTATTTTCATCTTTTTTATATTCGCCGCGATGCAATTTATCTTTCTCAGAATATTTTAATAATTCTCGATGAAAAAATTTAATCATGCTTTCAGTAAAGGGAATGGATTTGTATGATTCAAAAACATTAGTTAGTAAATCAAAATAACCACGCGCTTCTTGTTTGTCGCGGTCTTTAAATTTCTGTATGGAGAGCCCACGCATTAATCGCTCTACGTCTTCATCGGATAGTTCCGACCCCTCAATACGAGTCGAGGCGCCAGTTGAAGTAATTAAAATAGATTTTTTTAGTTTGCCTAAAATTTGTTGGTCTAGTTTAGCGCCATTTACCCATTTGCTTTTTAATAAATCTATTTTATCTATTAATTCAATAATATTGAGGGGCAAGTTATTTATTCTGTTGTTGAATTTATTATACATAATCTTATATAATTTATATATAAGATTATATAAGATTATGTATGAAATTACAAGTTAGTGATAAAAGATAATTTAATGTTTTTTAGTTTATTATATAATTATTAGCTAATATGAAACAAATAAAGTATCGGAGTGGCCCACTTAGTTTAAATTACTTGCTCTCCGCATCTTAAAAACACCCTAAAAGGTGTTTTTATTAATTAACAAAATAAATTTGCCTTTTTTATAAAAATAAGTAAAAATGAAGCTATAAAACTAAGAGGAGAGGTGCCAGAGTGGTCTAATGGAACGGTCTTGAAAACCGTCGCTGGTGAAAGCCGGCCCAGGGTTCGAATCCCTGCCTCTCCGCACTGAAGAAAAATCGCTTTTATTTTCTATTTTAGATAGCGCATCATAAGGCTGTTTAAAAGAAATATTAGCGATTTTTTTATTGCCAACTTCAACGTTCCAAAGTATATTAATTAAGACATTTCTTTGTTCATCGGGTTTTTTAGATAAAAACTCTTTTTTCATTGTTTTAGGCTCTAAAAATGTATTTTTTATCCGTTCCAAAGTAGTATTATCCTGGCTCTGTTTTTTAACTTCCAGCTCCTTTAAGTCTTGATTAATCAAGACTATTTCATTTTCAATATCCTTGTTTTTGGTCTTGTAGTCGCCCTCTAAAACGACTTTGTCCAAATATCCGTCTAAAAGGGTTTTTTTTCTTTCTTCAAGCGTTTTAAGCCTATTTTGAAGACCTAAGATAGCCTCTTCCAGATAGGACAAGACATTACCGCTTTCTCTTTGCTTAGCCCGATAAACGAGATTAACGACTTTTTCGTCAAAAATTAATTCATTAAAAACATTGTTTAACTCCGTGGATAGATTCTCCTCTTTGATATATGCTTTATGCTCTTCGCAAACATTCTTGCCGTTGGTGCAGTAATAATATGTCAGTCGGCCTTTCTTCTTGGTGGCTGTTAGCAGACAACCACACTTAGCACATCGGAGCATTCCCCTAAAAGCGAAAGGAATATTTTGTTTTTTGATGTGGGATTTTTTAGTTAGCATTTCTTGAACCTCGTCAAAGAGTTTTTTGGAAATTAATGGCTCATGATTGCCTTGATAAATAGATCCGTCTTTTTCCATAATTCCGCAGTAGAAAGAATCGGACAACATTTTATGAATTTTGCTTTTGTGATATTTATTTTGTGCCCGACTTCTAAAACCCTCTTTAAATAAAATATCCGATATTTCCTTAACGCTATATTTCCCAGTCTTATACATTTCGAATATTTTAACGATATATTTTCCTCGTGCTTTATCAATAATAATTTTGCTGTCTTTGTTTAAATAGCCGAGCGGAGCTAGATTAGGCCAACCGCCCTTTTCTAGCTTTGCTCTAATTCCTCGTTTTACATTCTTACTCAAGTCCAAAATATACTGGTTAGCCATTCCACTTTCCACATTAAAGAGTAGCGCATTATCGCCTGGCAAATATTGTCTTTCCATTGTTTGGATAATCTTTAGTTCACCTTGCTGTAATAGCCATTGAATAGTTGCGCTATCAATTGGATTACGGGATAAGCGGTCTATTTTCCAACAAATAACGCCCTGAATTTTACCTCGCTTGATCAAATTGATAAGTTCAGAAAATTGCGGACGGTTATCTGGTTTCTTGGCCGATTTGCTTTCCCGAAAAGTCTGAATAATATCTAGCTCCAAAGTTTCGGCCAATTTTAACATTTCTTTCTCTTGTGAATCTAGAGAAAGAATTTGCCGACTGCTGTCTTCGGTAGATTTTCGGCAGTACAAGGCGTATTTAATTGTTTGGTCGTTGTTTGTCATATTTTTAGTAAAGTTATAAAATATTAGTATTATGAATAATTTTCAATATAAAGCGGATTACAATTATTTCCTCAAAAAACTAACTAACGGCGATAAAATTTTGTTTGAAAAAAAGTTTTCAAAAATGTTTGATTTCAGGAGCCCACTAATCAAAAGGAAAGAATTTAATTTAATTAGGAATAGGGTTTATAAAGAATTAATTTTAAAATACGGAGAAAAGTGCCAATTAAATTTATGTCCAGATTGTGGCGAAATAAAAAAATTTGACGTTGACCATTTTATACCGCTTTCAACAAATAAACTTAATAAGCTTTTAAGAAATTTAAAACCTGAGGTCGGAAAAAAAGTTGCTAGTCAAAGTTTTGGCTCTAATGATGTTTCAAATTTAAGAATAGCTTGTAAGCGATGTAACTCTTTTAAAAAGCATAAAATTATTCTATAAAAATCAAAAAGGACAGTCCTGATTCACCCAATAAAATAAGTTAACCCAAGGGCTAATTTATCGTTTGGCAGAACTGTCCATTTCGAGCGACAAATTGGTATTTTGTTAAAAAAATACCTTGGGGCAATTCTTATTTTATTAGGTGAATACTATTAATCTATCAAAGAACGAGCTAAAAATCAATATCGTCTATAGATAAGCCAGTTAACAGATGGCTTATTTCTTTATCTAAATCTGGTCTATTGGATAAATCATACTGAAAATAATTAAACCAACGCATGAAATTTACTGGCTTGCCGACTGAATCATTAATATCACTTTGATTATATTCTGCCTCGCCATCCCATTTATAAACTAGTGAATCGGACGGCAGTTTTGATTCCACGAGCGACACGACTTCCACAAAAGAATTTTCTTGCGGTTTTAATAACCCTTTGCTAGCGATATATTTCTTTTGCCTCGGACAGTTATTTTCAAAGACAGATTTTTGAATGTATTTGATAAAATAGAAAATAATCTTTTGTATTTGCGCTTGGTTTTTTATTTTAGTAAAATTTCTGTCTTTTCCGCCGACCATTATCCGACCTTGTCCCCAAATATCAAACATTTTTTTATAGATATTTTTAATATAGGGTAAATTAAAGAAAATCATATGGTAATGGATAGCCCCTCGTTTCTGCAGTTCAAAAACGGCTAAATATTTTAAGTTACTTTGTTTTAAGTCTTTCCCCTCAATCCCATTAGTTTCGTAATTAAGCCGTCTGATAAATTTAGTAAATTCATAGTTAGCTTTTTTAAGGTTTGTAATGTTTTCGGCAAATGTCAGAGTGAGAGTTATCGGCAAATATGGTTGGCCTTTCTCTTTAAACCATAAAAAGCAATTAGCCATAATCAGTCGCTTAATCATTCGTTTAGCACGTCTGGCGGAAGACTTTAAAATTTCTTCTTGGCTAGCCTTAGGCTTGGGGAATTTTTTAGCCTCCTCAATTTCTTCCTCGGTTTTGATATGTTTAATTCTTCTTTCCAAGTGAATATCACGACCAAACTGATATATCTCAAGTAATGACCCAGATTTTACCAGTTTACGGTTAGATAGGTATTTATTATCTTGTTGTTTCATATATTTATTATTAATTTAGTTCTAATTAGAAGTTCTCTTAACAAGGATAACTTTTTCTTTTTGGCTCCCCCTCCGGGGGATCCGCCGAAAAGAAAAAAAGAGTTATTCCTTGCTTAAGAGAGAAATCGTATAAAAGAAAAGAATCTTTATAACTCTAGTATACAGAAACGACTTGCACCATCTTGCGTGCAAGGCCAAACTCTATATTTTGTAATTTTTGTTGGCTTTTTTAGTCAGTCTTGTACTATTCGGGGTAATTTTTGAACGTCTGGCATAATTGTTTATAGATTTATCCACACTTTTAACATTTCTGGTTGTAATACGGGCTAATATGATAAATAGCTTGATTTTATTGAGGTTTATGGGGAAAATTGTCCTGAGCTTGACATAATTAATAAAGTATGCTATTATATAAATATTGAAAATAGTTCGTTTACAAATAAGGTTAATTGGGTTAATTACCAAGCTCGTCTAAATTCAGGCGGATTTAGTAATTAATCCAAGTAATATTAACTTTCACAAAAAAAAGAAAAAATGAAAACAAAAATTTTATTTCTCGTTGCTTTAATCGGTGTAGTTTTTTTATCATCCTGTGGGTACAATTCAGGTAATCTTATCGGAGAATTCCAGGTGATAAAAAAGGAGAAAGCTAATCCTGTCCGCGATTATGGTTTCGTAACTTTAACCAACCCCAGCAAAGACACTTTGAAAGTATTTGTGTCAATGGAAGAAGAGTATCTGAATGTTAAAATTGGAGATACTTATCTTGTTGGAAAAAATCGTTACGGCTCTTTATTCTTAAATGACAGGCCGGAAAATGGCGTTGTTGGGTATTCAAAAGTTCTGCAGAAAAAAATTAATATGGGTATACCGCAATGCCAGGTTATTACCAGAGGGCAAGACACTATATCAGTTAATTTAATTGCGGAAGTTGTTTATTACAACATGTCCGAAGGCGATTCCATTTTTGTAAAAAAGAACAGGAATAGGAACAAACCACATTATTTCGTAGAATAAGCAATTGTGGGGTTAACAAAGTTCATAAGGAAGTCTAAAACATCAGACTTCCTTTTTTATTTGTCTAAAGCTATAATATCAGCATATCTATTATTAACGAGCCATGTTCCTAAATCGTACCAGGCTCCCCGCTAATGTATTGAGGGCAAATTTACCTTGACGAGACACCACCGAATCGCCTTCCCAATGACCCAGTTCTTTTCTTAACTCGATTTCTTTCGGCCTCTCCGATATCGAAATCGCCCCAATGATTTTCTGCCTCTGCGGCCTAAATGGAATATATTTTGGATATCTAGTTTTATGTCTTCTTTTTAAATAGATTCGCAAATCTTCACCGATACAGCGGCCATAGCCCTTTCGACAATACTGGGAATATATATATTTATATATCGCCTCATAGCTGATTTTAGTTCCGGGGATACCTCTTCCGATTCGACCGGCTATCTGTTCCGGAGAATAATGAGACTGGAGCATGGCCTTAACATAATCCCTAATTTCTTGGCTCTTTAATCTTTCTCGCCGCCCCCGATTCAGTATTCTTTCTTGCGCCCTTTCTTGGGCCAGTCGGGGGACATACTTCGGTCTGAGTCCTAATGTGTTCCGTTTTAACTCACGGCTGATAGTCGAGACCGGCCTATTTAGTTCCAAGGCGATGCTTCGGAGCGATCACTTCGCCCAGACCCCTGCCCGAATAGTCTCTCGGTCTTCAATACTTAATTGTTTATGTTTGTTTGGCATATACCTGTAATTATACAGGTGTTGCGTTTACTTGTTGAACTCGCCAAGTTATATCGCCAAGTTATATTTTGACAAATAGCAAAATAATGGTATTATGATTAGTTCTTTAAAATAAAAATAACAAACATAAAAAAGGAGGTTATCATGTATGCAATTTGGAATTTAACAAAAGTATGTCCTTGGGATTGTTCTTTTTGCTGTATGTCGGCAATAAAAGTTGGTCAAGTTAATGGAGGGGAGAGTCTAAATTTTTCAGAAAAAATTAAAGTTTTAGAAATTTTAGCAACTCATAAAATGAAAATTGATTTTTCTGGCGGTGATCCTCTCTATAACCCAGAAGATTTCGCTATTGTGGAAAGAGCTGTCGAAATTATGCCTAGAGATTTTATTGATATTAGCATGACCGGCGTGGACTTTAATGAAAAAAAATTGGCCTTGCTAAAGAAGGTTGGGAAGGTTGAAATCAGTATCGATAATGTTCCTAAAGATTCTAATCGTTTTCGTCCAAAAGGCTTTAATTTGTCGGCCATTAATATTTTGAAAACCTTGGTGGAGGAAAATATTTTTTGTTCAGCCGTAACGACATTATATCCATTATCAGCCGACAAAAACAATCTTAAAAGGCTCTATGAGCTTTTATGCATCAATCAAGTCCCGAAATGGAATATATTGCGTTTCTATCCAGTCGGTAGGGGTTTAAAATTATCCAATTTATATATTGATGATGAAAAAACTTTAGAGTTAATGGATTTTCTTGATTCTCTTGGGAGTGGGGAAACAGAAATTGTTTTCCAACATTCGCTTAAGATTCTTAGGGGAGAATATCAATGTCATGCTGCCATTAAATCAATTGGAATATTGCCAAACGGGACAGTAACGGCCTGTGGTTGGGCGTTAGACAAAAACAGTAATCCTTTGCCTGGCTTTTGTTTAGGAAAGTTGCCGGACGACGATTTTGATGTTATTCTGGAGAAAGCACAGGTTGATATGGGCTATAGTGAAAGACAATCTTATTGTCGTATTCTTAATTATTTAAAAAGTCAGGAGGCAATATGAATATCAAAGAAATAAATTGTAAAACCACCTTGATGCCTAGCAAATTGCCCGAGGCAGATTATTGTATCAATCCTTACACTGGCTGCTTGCACAAGTGTGTTTATTGTTATGCTTGCTTTATGAAGCGTTTCACTAATCACTCTGAGAATTGGGGAGAATTTCTCGATGTGAAAGTTAATGCCGCTAACATTCTGAATGAAGAGCTTGTTAAAAAAAGTAAAAGAAAGGGCTCGATTCTTTTGGGCAGCGTAACCGACGTCTATCAACCGGCCGAGAAAAAATTTCAGATGACTAGGAAAATTTTAGAAGTTTTAGCTAAATATGATTTTCCTGTGTCAATCCTGACAAAATCGGAGTTGGTTGTTAGAGATATTAATCTACTAAAAAAGATTCCTGATTGTGAGGTCGGTCTTACAATAACCTCTCTGGACGATAGAATTTCCAAAATCTTTGAACCGGGAGCGTCTGTTCCCGTCAAACGATTGGATGCTCTAACTATTTTGAAAAACAGCGGTCTTAAAACTTATGCTTTTGTAGGGCCAATTCTGCCAGGATTAACTGATTTAAAATTAATTATCCCAGCTTTGCAAGGAAAAATTGATTTTATAATGTTTGAATCTTTGAATTATGGTAAATTTAATTCGGATAACATTAACCAGGCTTATAATGAAGCAGGGGTTAATATTCCAGTTTTTAGGGATATAGATTGGAGCGAAATTGAATCGGAGGCCAGGGAGTTAAGTCAAATTTATAAAATCACGGTCAAGGGATTTTATAAACACTAGTATATATTTTATGCCGTCGTTATTTAATTATAATGGCGGTTTTTTATTTACTAAATTAACCTTATTTGCTATTTTATTAGTATGAAAGACTTCAAGAGATTTTTAATTAAAGCCAAGAAAAATACCTATGCCTTAAGTGGCGAGAGAGGAGAGAGTGTTTTAGCTGATGGCGCCAAAGAACTGAACTATAAATCTGAAAATTTTTATTATCGCGATAGATATTATGGCTCTGATCCGTTTGTCGGCGAAGAAGTAGTTTTTTTAAATAATAAGCCTTTTTGGGTTATGAATTATTCCGGACGGTGTTTAGAAACTATAATATCAAAAAGTGAAATTTATAGTTTTCTTAAAAAATGTCTTAAAAAGGTAAACGCCAATAATCCTTTTCGCGGACCGAGTGAATATCAATCAGGTGAGTATATCTATAAAAATAAGACTAAAGGTGATATTGATAATTTTTATGGAGAGGAGCTTATCTGTTATAAAAATAAAAAAATTTACGAATTAAAATATCATGGTGGATTAGTTGAATAGTTATTTGTATCTTTATGTTGATTTATATAAATATTTCAGAGAAAACCATAGCGCATGAGAACCCTATTTATTGAAGTTTTAAAATATAGCAGAAAAGCCTTGCTGGGCTTGTTAAAATCACGGTTCCAGCCCGAATTACCCCGTAAATTTTAAATAGCCCTAAACAAGAGCTATTTTTAAATCAATATTTTATGTTATCACTTAAAGTAATAGACAATAAAAAATTTTAACTATTACCAAGAATCTCGGATTTCTAGTTCTAATAATAGCAAGGGGGCTACCGTGAACACAAAATAAATTCCGAGAAGACAAAAATTATCGGCGCTGCTTCCATTTCTAGCAAAGATAAAATATCGGTTTTAATTATAAACCAGAAACCAGGACAGCAAAACAACTAGCGAGCGCTTATGAAAATATAGAAAAAAATATTTTAATGATTTGGGAAAAGCTAAGCTACCCGGACAATTAAAAATAGACTTAAGCGGAAAGAAAAACAAAGGGGTGGTACGGAAAAAATGAACGTTCTAACGTTAGTGATAATCCCAAAATTATACCAAAATCAAAAAACAGAGATTATCTAAAAAATTACTTAGAAGGATGCGGGAAAAAAATTAAAAATAGCTTTTTAATCTATAATTAGTAAAATCTTGCCAAAAGCTTTATTTTTGCTATAATAAATACAGAAAACCTTTGAGGTTTTCATTTTACATTAGACTAATTATCAAGAAAGATATGGAAAATAAATTGAAACCGAAAATTCTGGCGGAAATTAAAGCGGAATTATTGGCACGCAAGCAACAAATTTTAGAAAGTTTAGAAGACGTTTCCCAAAAAAATCCACACGAAGCGGATAATTTAGGTTCTAAATTTCCTGAATACGGCGATAAACCCGATGAAAACGCCCAAGAAATTAGCGACTATGTCGCTGATGCCGCCGCGGAAAAAGTCTTAGAAAAAACCTTAGCTGATATTGATAGCGCTTTAAACCGCATTGAAAAAGGCACATACGGCATTTGTAAATACTGCGGCCAGCCAATTTCTCCTAAGCGCTTACAGGCTCGTCCCGTAGCTAGCGCCTGTATCGCCTGTAAAACAGAACTACAAGAAAATGAATAATTTTTTTCTCTCAAAAAATACATTTAAAAACATAGCGTGGCTTCTCGTCGGCGCTATGTTTTTTATAGGCGATCGACTTTTAAAAAATTTAGCCTTAAATATAGGGGCAGAGCAATATTATAATATTCTCGACCCTTGGCTAAAATTTCGTCTAGCATTTAACCCCTATATCGCCTTTTCCCTGCCCATAGGCGGTCAAGCCCTAAACATTATTATTACCACTATTATAGCCGCTCTAGTTTTTATTATATTTTATTTAATATTTAATAAAAATAAACAAAATGGCCTAATCATACCCTTAACATTTATTTTATTTGGTTCCATAAGTAATCTATTAGACCGTTACTTATATGGCGCTGTTGTCGACTATTTTGATTTCCGTTATTTTACAATTTTTAATTTAGCCGATATTATTATTAGTATTGGAGCGGTTAGCGCCTTAATTGTTGCGGTAAAAAAAAAGTAATCTATGTTTAATTCATTTTCTTTTGAAAAAATCAACAATTTTGAAAACAAAGGCTCAATCCTGGAATTTGAATATTTTGGTGAAATAAATAAACGCGCCTATAGTCAGGCTGTTGATGAGTATCTAAACCCTGAATTATATAAAATAAAAAGCCAAGAAGACGTAGAAAGAGTTTTTTTAAGAAAAAACAAAGAAAAAGAAGATTACGCCAATAGTTTTAAAAATGATTCATATATAAAATTTAAGGATGCAATGGCAATAGTGGAAAAATGCCAATTCGGAAATCCTGAAATGCCCAACGCTATATTTGCCAGAGTTTTACGCAAAGAAATATCCAACCTGCTGGGAGATGAATACAAAGTAAAATTTTTTACCGCTGTCGGCTCTCATTTGGACACAAAACATGGTGTTGATGCTTTTATTAAAGTATACGATAAAAATGAGAAAGAATTAGCTCAAGTGACACTCGACATCTCCGGCAGAGAGAAGGGGGCATCTAAGGCCGATCTACTAATTGTTGTCAGCCGAGAAGAACGTGACTGCTATGATTTTGATTCTGATAATTTTGACAAGGAAAAATTTAATAACCGAATCAAAAATGAAGCTTTAAGAATAAAAGAAATTATAACTAAAAATAGAAAAACTTCTGGAGAGTATCCAAAAAGCAGTTACGGACAAAAACAAGTCGTTAAATAAAAACGCCTTAAGCAAGCCCTTAATGGCCGAAAGCTGTCTGTCAAAGAAATAAACCACAAGCACACGGCCGAGCTACAAAAAATCGCCATTACAGGCGAGATATCCAAAACTTTTATTTTATTGTTAGCTATTGTAAATACCGCAAAGAGCAGAAACTAACAATTGAAATTAAAAATCTTTAAAAGATTTCCAAATTACGAAATCTCTTTTTTTATTTCTATTTTCCTCTCATTCTCAGAAATACTAGTAATTTTAATAGTGATAACAGAATAATCTTCCCAAGCTGTCCTTACTTTCTCCGCCCATTCTATCGCACTTACTACATCTTCCCTCCCTAGATAATCATTAGCACCTATATCTAGTAATTCCCTCCCAGAAGATAGGCGATAAGCGTCAATGTGACAAAGCTGTTTAATCTTTCCCTTTTTAGCCGGATATAGCTTCATAATCGTAAAAGTCGGACTATTTACTTTGGCTTTTACACCCAGACCGCTGGCCAAACCTTGAACAAAGACCGTCTTACCGACTCCCAAATCGTCCGACATAGCTAAAATCTCTCCACCCTGAAGAGTGGTGGCTAAATTCTTACCCAAAATAAAAGTTTCTTCTGGGCTATGGCTAATATATGTTTGTTTATTCCGCATAATAACATTCTAAAGGATACTCTTGGGAAAATAAAGGGTTTGTGACAAGCACATCAGCCAGTGATATAATTAGATATATATCTAAATATCTAATTATGACGTTTAACCGAACTTCTACCGCTCTGGCTGACCCTAACCCTCAATCTATTCTCAATGCTTTACGAATTAAAGAGTAAGCGGTATCAGCTATTGCTGAAAATTTAAATATAACTCTCATCACGCTTTCACACCATTTTGATATTTTAAAAAGAACGGGGTTAATTAGTGCTCGCCGTTCCGGAAGACAAATTTTTTATAGTCTCAATATGATGAGCGTCTTGGAAGAAATTAGCCAAACCTTGATTAAGTTTATCGGACAAAAAATAAAAAATAAAAAATATGGAAAAAATTACTTTTAAAACAGAATGGCGCGCCCTCTTAATAATAATAGCCACTATCGCCTTAAGCTATTGGGCCTATCCACAATTACCGGCAACCGTGGCCTCTCATTGGAATTTTCAAGGAGAAGTTGACGGTTGGATGAGTAAAAATTTTCACTCTATCTTTTTCCCAGCTCTTTTAGTAGTAATGTATCTAGGTTTTCTAATCATGCCTTATATCGACCCCCAAAAAGAACGCTATGCTGAATTTGCTAATGTCTATAGATTAATGCGAGATGCCAGCCTATTTATCTTACTTGGCGTCTTTACTGTCGCCACTTTTTATAACCTCAGTTATTCTCTTAATGTTAGTGCTATTGTCGCTGGTCTAATCGGCGCTCTCATGATAATAATGGGTAATTATTTCGGCAAAATAAAAAGAAACTGGTTTATCGGCATCCGCACTCCCTGGTCATTATCTTCAGAAAATGTCTGGAACAAAACTCACCGTCTCGGCGGTCGCTTCTTTATGGTTTGGGGCTTGGGCATCGCTATCGCTCCTTGGTTAGACTTCCGCGTGGCGATGATTATCTTACTAGCCGGCTTAGCCGCTATTATCATTGGTATTAATTTATATTCTTTCATCCTCTACCGTCAAGAAAAGAAAAAATAGACACCTAAAAACAGGCAATTGCCTGTTTTTTGTTAGGGTGGGCGCACAAGGACTCGAACCCTGGACCCCTTCGGTGTAAACGAAGTGCTCTAGCCAGCTGAGCTATGCGCCCGAATAAAGATGGTGGGCGAAAGAGGATTTGAACCTCCACGGCCTTGCGGCCACAAGCCCCTCAAGCTTGCGTGTCTACCAATTTCACCATCCGCCCCTCAGATAAAGGGGCAAAAGCCCCTTTAATAATTTCGTATTAAAATGCGTTAGCGGACCACCTTTTCTTTTAAGCGTTTTTTGTAACCCCGCTTCACAAAATAAAGCTTGGCGCGGCGGACTTCCGCGATCTTCTTGATTTCAATCTTAGTAATGGTCGGCAAATTTAAAGGGAAGATTTTTTCCACACCCACACCTTCAGAAACTTTGCGGACGGTAATAGTTCCGCCTTTTTCTTTATTGTGCTTACGGGCGATAATCATACCCTCAAAATATTGAATGCGCTCTTTTTCTTCGCCTTTAGAGTTAAGCTCTTTAATTTTTTGATAAATTCTAACCGTCATCCCCGGCTTCAATTCCAGCTCAGTGGGTTTTTTCTCCTTCACGGAGTCAGTTTTTTTCTCGGACATATATATTTTGGTAAAAACCAGAAACGAGATGCTTGACACCTCGCTCAGTCTAAATTACTTAAGTCTTGTCTAATATTATAATCAAAACTAATGCTTGTCAAGGCGGGAGCGAACAAAATTATAGACATGATTAAAGACTTCGTCTACACTTAAATTAGTAGTGTCTAAATAAAAATCATAATTTTCCCGATTATAGCCTTTTATGCCATAATATTTACGATAACGCAAATTATCGCTCTCTAAACGCTGGGCGATACTCCTCTTAACCGCTTCAACGCTATCTAGACCATTATCTTCATTTCTTTTGTTTTTTTGCTGTAAATGGGCAAAAACTCGACGGGCACCCTCATCAGCATCCACATCTAAATAAATTTTTAAGGAATGAGGAATAAAATACCAGGAGGTGCGGCCTTCAATTATAAAATTATCTTCAGTTTCACCCAATTTTTTCTGATAATCATCGACCTCCATATCTGTGGCCGGATCGCTTTCTCCTAATTTATTATACTCTGCTAAAGTCAAACCACGCCGAGCGGCCATCTCACGGCGCAAACCGCCAATATAATAACGCGGCCAGCCTAATTTGTCGGCCAGCTTCATAGCAATAGTTGACTTACCGGAACCACCGGCGCCGCTTAAAGAAATGATCATAAAAAACAAAAAGCGCGAAACTGATGGAATTAATTATACGCTTCTGCCTTAATAAATTTTCATTTTACTTTTCCCAACAAAATATATTATAATAATAACATATTTGAAAGAAGGAGCAAGCCTGAAATGGGCTTTTTCTTAATTAATTCCGCGTCCGCGCGCTTTTTTATGTATTTAGAAAAACTGGAAATTCAAGGATTTAAATCATTCGCCAATAAAAATAAATTGGTATTTTCTAATAAGATAGACGCTAATGGCCATCGCGGCCTGACCGCCATCGTCGGTCCAAACGGCTCCGGAAAATCCAATATCGCTGATGCTATCCGTTGGGTACTAGGGGAACAAAGTCTTAAAACTCTACGCGGCAAAAAAAGTGAAGACGTTATTTTTTCCGGCTCTGATCAAAAAAGCCAACTCAGCATGGCCGAAGTATCTTTATATCTCAATAACGAAGACCATCAAATCGTTCCCGTTAAAAACAACGAAGAAGAAACCGACACTAGTGAACATTCTTTATCGCCGCTTAATTATGATGAAATTGTAATTACACGTCGTCTTTTCCGCAACGGCGACAGTGAATATTTATTAAATAACAACCGTGTCCGCTTAGCCGATATCCAGATACTCTTAGCCAAAGCCAATGTGGGTCAGAAGACCTACAGCGTTATCGGCCAGGGAATGGTAGAAAATTTTCTCAATACCAGCGCGGCCGAACGTAAAGATTTTTTTGACGAAGCAACTGGCGTCAAACAATTCCAAATAAAGCGCGATGCCGCCTTAAACAAATTGGAAAGCAGCTACGACAATCTATTGCAAGTAGAAATGCTACTTAACGAAATCAAACCGCGCCTTAAAATGCTCACCCGTCAAGTAGAGCGCTTAAAAAAACGCGGGCAACTAGAAACTGAATTAAATATCAGACAACACCGCTACTACTTCCAGTTGTGGCAAGATATTGATTCCAAATTAAAGCAAGCCAACTCCGGCATATTGCTACTTGAAAAAGAAAAACAGGAGAAAGAAAATAACTTAGAAAAAATAAAGGCGGAGTTAAATACCCTCAAAAACAAAGATGATAGTTCCAAGATAAGTCAACTTCAAGAAAGGTTAAAAATATATCAGCGCGAACGCAGCGATATTGTTCAAAGCATCGCCCGTCTTGATGCCGAATTAGAACTTCAACTTGAATCCCAAGGACAATCCGATATTGCCTGGCTTAATGGCAAACAAAGAGAATTAAAAGAAGAGCGACGACGTTTAAGCCAAGAGATAAGCAATTTAGAAAACGAAGATATTAGCGCTAAAGAAACAGAATTACGCGCTAAAATCCAAAAATTAAACGAAGAAATAAACCGCCGTGAAAATTTTAAACGCGAATATGAACGCCAACAAGAAGAAAAAAGCCAACTATTAAAAAACTTAGCGCGCTTAGATGCCGTCTTGGAAGCAAATTTAGAAGCGCAGGGACAATTTGACGTCGCTTGGCTTAATAATAAGCAAGAAGAGCTCAAACGAGCGCTTGATAGCCTCAAAAAAGAAATTGAATCTATTAATATTGAAGACAGTAAAAATGCCGTTACAGAATTAGAAAATAAAAAAGCCGATTTGGATAATTTAATTGCTCGTGACAATCAAGCTTTGCAAGCACTTAATAATTTTCTAAAAAATAGCAGCCAACCAGCTGCCGGACGCGCGGAAATAAATGAAAGTATTGATGAATTTTTAAAAAAATTAGACGCTATCAAAGATGAACAAAACTTAGAGAGAATAAAAATCCTGATTGAAGAAGCAAAACAGACTTTTCAAAAACAAATTCGTTCTCTGATTGACGGAGAAAATGCCGCCAAACTAGAACAGGTCAAAGCTCTTCAAGAAAATATTATAAAAAACAGCGAAGCTAGACAAATTTTAATCGCCGAAATTAACGAACTACAACTTGAACTCTCGACCAAACAAGAAAGACGGCGTTTATTAGAAAATAGCCGGGAAGCCTCTATCCGAGAAATCAAAGACATTGAAGATAAAATTGCCAAGAGCCAAATAAAATTTAACAGCGCCCAAATTGAAAAAGAAAAAGACCAAATTAACAAACGCCTTCAATCCCTGGAAACTTCCATTCAAGAAAATCTCGCGCACAGTCAAATCAACGATATTGTGACGGAAAGAGATAAACTAAACAATGAGTTAAATGAATGCCGTTTAAATATTTCCGCTAAGCGGCAAAGGCTCGATTTATATCTCGACAAACAGCGTCAGACGGACAAAGAGATCAAAGACATTGAAGATAAAATTGCCAAGAGCCAAATAAAATTTAACAGTGCCCAAATTGAAAAAGATAAAAGCGAACTAAACAAAAATCTGGCTAATCTTGACGCTAAAATTGACGCGGACCAAATCGAATTACAAAAATACAATACCGCCAAGGAAGAAGAGAAAAATAGACTATTTGCCTATCAGTCAGAAAACCAAAATCTACAAACAGAAATCAACCAGCTCAACGGACGCCTCAATAATTTAAAGATAGAATTAGCTCGCCAAGAAACCAGGCTTGAAGATTTAGAAAACAATATTGCCGATGACGGCCTAGAATTAGATTCCATCAAAAAATACAAACCCACCGACGAAGATAATTTAGCTGATGCGCGCTTACGCCAGCGCATCCAAGAATTAAAGAGCCAATTAGAAATGATTGGCGGTATAGACCCAGAAACAGAAAAAGAATTTCAAGAAACGGACGAACGCTACCGTTTCTTAGACAAGCAAACTCAAGATTTAAATACAGCTATTGAATCCCTAGAAAAAGTCATCGCTGAACTAGATATTAATATCAAGGAAAAATTTGAGCAGGAATTTAAAATAATTTCAGAAAAATTTAGTGAATATTTCAAAATATTATTTAATGGAGGCACCGCTAAAATCTTCAAGTTAGAGACAACGGAGGAAGACAAAGAAATAACGGATAAACTTGACAACAATAACACCGATGAGCGCTCACGCCGGCTTAAAAACCTACGTAAATATAACGCTATCGGTTTGGCCGGCATTGAAATTCAGGCAACGCCTCCCGGTAAAAAAATTCAAACTATTTCTATGCTCTCGGGAGGAGAGCGCGCTCTTACCGCTATTGCTCTAATTTGCGCTATTATCAGCGCTAATCCTTCTCCTTTTGTCGTTCTTGACGAAGTCGATGCTGCTTTAGATGAAGCCAACTCTGAAAGATTAGCCCAAATTCTTGATGATCTTTCATCTAAAACTCAATTTGTGATCATTACTCACAACCGAGCTTTAATGAAAAGAGCCAGCATTATCTACGGCGTAACCATGAAGGCGGACGGAGTTAGTCAACTATTAAGTATTAGGCTAGATGATATCAATGCGTTCCGTAATTAAAAATTAGATTTTAATTTTAGAAAAACCATAAAACTGCTCGCCAAGAAGCAGTTTTATTTATATAAAAACTATAACCCTTAATTTACTTTCTCCCTGATTTTCTGTTATAATAATAATAATCGCCCGCCGGTCGGTCAGGGGATAATTAAATCATAACGTTCTATGTTTAAGAAAATTATTAGCCTGTTTTTATTGGCAATTTTTATTCTTACTTCCGGATTCGGTTGTAAAACCGTAGACAAACAAACTCAAACCGCAATGCAGCCAATCACCTTAACTTATTGGCGTGTTTTTGATGACTCGGACGCTTTTCAAGAAATAATTGATAAATATAAAGCTATTCATCCCAATATTACCATTAACTACCGTAAACTACGCTACGAAGAATATGAATTAGAACTGTTAAACGCCCTAGCCGAAGATCGTGGACCAGACATCTTATCCCTACATAATACTTGGTTGAGAAAATATCAAAATAAATTAACGCCAATGCCCGCCAGTATTACCATGGCCTATCCGATAGAGCAAGGAACCGTTAAGAAAGAAGTCGTCCCGGTTTTAAAAACAGTCAAAAGCCTCAGTTTAAATGACTTAAAAAATACTTTTATTGACGTGGTATACGACGACGTTGTTCTTGACGATAATCAAATTTATGGTCTTCCCCTATCAGTCGACACTCTAGTCCTTTATTATAATCGAGACTTGCTTAATAACGCCGGCATTACCCAGGCTCCAAAATATTGGAACAAGGAATTTCAACAAAATGTCAAAAAACTAACCAAACAAGACCCGGTTCAAGGCATCACCCAAGCGGGAATCGGTTTAGGTGGCAGCACAAATATTGAACGCTATAGCGATATTCTGTCCGTATTAATGATGCAAAATGGCGCTACCATGATGGATGGCAAACAAGTCCTATTCAACACCATCCCGCCGACGGCGCAAGATACTAAATATAATCCCGGTCTAGAAGCTCTACGCTTTTATATAGACTTCAGCAACCCGGGGAAAGAAGTATACTCTTGGAACAGCGACTTACCTAATTCTCTTAATTTATTTATTAGCGGAAAACTGGCCATGATGTTTGGATATTCGTATCATGCCGCCACTATTAAAGCACAAGCGCCAAAACTTAATTTTTCTATTAGCGCCCTGCCACAAATAGAAGGCAGTCCGGTAGAAGTCAACTTCGCCAACTACTGGGTAGAATCAGTATCAAAAAAGAGTAAGTATCCGAATGAGGCTTGGGATTTTATTCAATTTGCAACCAAAGAGGAACAGGTTAAATCCTATTTAACTAAAACCAAAAAACCTACCGCTTTACGCTCTTTAATTGCTTCTCAACGTGAAGACAACGACTTAAGTGTGTTTGCCTCCGAGCTCCTCACGGCTAAAAGCTGGTACCGCGGCAAAGACGCAAATGCGGCTGAAGTGGCAATAGGAGAAATGATTGATAATGCCCGTCAAAATCCTAATAAAATTTTAGACGCTATTAACACCGGCGCTGCCAAAGTGCAGCAAACGGTCAATTAAAATATGATTAAAAAAGCACTTATTGGCTTAGCCTTTATTATTTCCTTCTTTTTATCACCAGCCTTACCCACCTTAGCCCAGTCAATCTCTATTGTAGACACCACTAGCACAACTACTGAAGGCGTCAATCAAGGTGACACTAAATATAGTACCGGCAATTACACCTTAGACGATATTGTGATGATTGCCGTCCGCGCTTCCCGTTGGATTTTAGGAATTGTCGGCTCTTTAGCTTTATTAATGTTTGTCTATGGCGGATTTATGTTCCTCATATCATCCGGCAGCAGTGATAAAATCAGCAAAGCCAAAGCGATTATCGTCGCCGCCATAGTTGGCTTAATAATCGTATTTAGCAGTTATCTTATTATCCAGTTTGTTCTTAAAACTATCGGCATTAATTGGGATGGCACCAAAACAAATATTGGTTTATATTCCCAGGAAAATATTTTAGCCTAAATTAAAAATGGTAGAATTTAACTTTAAGAAATTAGCGAACGAAGAAAGATCTGGAGAAAAACTGCGAGCGGCTCGTTTGCGCCAAAATATTGACATTAAAAACGCCTCCGAAAAACTTCACATTCGAGAAGAGTATTTATTATCTCTAGAAAACGAAGAATATGACCGCTTACCCTCCGGCTTATATGGACGCCAATTTCTTAAAGAATATTGTCGCTACCTTAATCTAAATTATCAAGACATATTAAAACTTAGCCCCTTTGCGGAAGAAGCGGTTAGCCATAATCCTTTTTCTCAAAAAATATTAAGACGTCATAAATTTTTAATATTTCCTAAAATAATCAGGAATGCTTTACTTATACTCTTATTCTTAATCTGTATCTTATACCTCAGCATATATTTTTTCCGTTTAGTGAGTCCGCCCGAACTAATACTGGAATATCCAGATAAAAATTTAGTATTACAGAATCCAATTATTAACATTCAGGGAAAAAGCGAGCCGGAAACAGAAATAAAGATTAATGGCACCGGTATTATGAGCGACCAAGACGGTCATTTCAGCCAAGAAATAAAACTTAAACAAGGCTTAAACAACCTTACCATCAGCGCTAAAAAAAAATATGGCCGGGAAAGCGTTATTCAGCGCCAAATTCTGGTCGAAAACACTTATGAGCAGTCCCAATAAAACCATGCTATTTGACATAAATTTTATTTTGAATAAAATAGCAATAACCGAAGGTCAAAGGGTCGCGGAATTAGGTTGCGGAAATTTCGGCTATTTCGTTTTCCCGGTTGCCAGAATGGTCGGAGCCCGTGGCCGTGTTTTTGCTGTTGATATACTAAAAAACACCCTTGAAGATATAAAAAAACGCGCCTTGCAAGAAAATTTACAACAAATAGAAACCGTCTGGAGCAACTTAGAAATATTTAAGGGCACCAAAATAGAAAGCGCCAGTTTAGATCAAGCTCTATTAATAAATATTCTCCATCAATCAAATAAAAGAGTGGAAATACTAAGAGAAGCTGTACGGATGTTAAAAAATGGTAGCCAGCTCTTAGTTGTAGAATGGAAAAATAGCGACAGCCCTTTCGGTCCACGATCAGAACAAAGGGTGAGCAAAGAATCGCTGAAAGAAGCGGCTCCTAAATTAGGTCTTAACCTTAAAACTGAATTTGAAGCTGGCCCTTATCACTACGGATTAATATTTTATAAAGTATAAACACTATGCAAAATCTGCTTACCTGGCATTTTTGGTTCAATTTACGGCCGGAACCCCTATTGCCTATTTTCGTACAAATTTTCTTGGGATTTTTAATCTTACTACTATTAGCCTCTATTTTTACCGGCATCAAGAAAAATCGTAAAAGTTTATATAAAATATTTTGGAAAAAAGCTTATAATTTTAGTATCGGCAATTTAATCATCGGCACCGCCTTCTTCTTCTTTAACTATGAACAAGCGGCTTTTCTTTCCGCTCGTTTTTGGCTCGCAATCTGGGTAATTATTATGTTATGGTGGCTCTGGCCAATTATTAAACAATACCGAATGGTGCCGACCAAGCAAAAACAGTTGGCAGAAGAACAAAAATTTAAAAAATACATTCCCTAAAGAAATCCCTCCAATATCGGAGGGATTTTTTAAATTACTAAATTTAAGCTCGGAAACAAATAAAAGCCAATTTATTGATTCCTATATTTCCATACGGTAATACTCCCCTCGGTAAATACCGGCTGATAATTTGCTCTAATAAAATTATCTACCGGATTATCAAGTTGGTGGCGAAAACGTGAAAGCGACGCCGGATAGGCCGTTACCGCACAAACAGGTTGATTTACTTCCAACTGCGCGGCCGCCTGGGCAAATTGCTCGGCAGTTTGATGTCCGGTAATTAAAATATCAAAACTAGTAGCGCTAAGCTTGCCGGTTTCCAAATAGACATTAGGTAAAAAAGGTCCAACTTGTAGATATTGCCCTGGACATTCTCGGCGGATATAGTCCAAAAAAGGATAATCTTTAGTGAAAGAAAAGTTAAAGAAGAAGAAGGCTAAAAAATGGCTTACCGGCCAAAGCCAAAGCCAGGTTAAACCAGAAATTGCTAAAACTCGACGGCATCTTCCAGCGGGATTATTTAACTTATCCAACAAATCAGGCAACATCGGCAATAACAACACTAAAGCCATACTTAAATGATAATAATCAGGCAAAGGGTAGCAGGAAATAATTAAAACACCACTTAAAATCAACAGCGCCCAGCGCCGATAATCATAAGAACGGAAGGGCCAAGCGAATAAGAGCCAGGATATAGAAGCTAAAAATAATAAATAATATGGGAGGCGATTGGCCTCAATGTAATGGAATAGGGGAAAAATTACCAAATTCTGCCATAATACAGATAAGGGCCAAAAAAATAATAACAAAACCAAGGGAGCCGCTACGCCTAACACATAAAGCGCGGCCGCTAAAAAGCGACGACGCCCAAATTGTCTTTTATTAAAAAATAATATAATCAAAAAAGAAGCCAGGGCAAACAACAAACCCTTTTGTTGCAAAGTGGCGATACTGGCTGATGCCAATAAAGCGGCCGCCAGACAATGACGACGGGTATTATTTTCTAAAAACAATAACAAGAAATAACAGGACCAAATACTAAAAACTAGATGATAAAAATTATGATTAATGATCCACCACCAAGAAGAAATTAAAATAAAAAGAAAGGGGACAAAATAATTAATCGGGTGGGAACGTAAATGTTCGGAGATTTTAAAAAGACCAAAAGCGCCAGCTAATAGTAAAATAATCGAAAAAGCTTTAGCTGACCAAAAACTTACACCTAAAATCAGCCATATCCAATATATAAGATAAAAACTTAAAGGCGGCAAAAAAGAAAAAAAATCAAAATAAAGATGACGATGATTATACAAATTCCAAGCGCCATTTAAAGTGACCCCTTCATCGCCGTTTAAAAAATGATCAGAATGAAAAAATACTGCCAAAACCGCCAGAGCAAACCAAAATAAAATTTTCCAAATATTAATTTTTTTGGCGTTCATAGATAATGCTTATATTATCTTCAAAAACCACCTGCCAATCAAGGGAAGAATCTAAATATAAGCGCAAATAATCAGGCGCTGTTAATTCTTCCTCTGAAATCTGAAAAAATAATTTTTCCCAAGAGCGCAGAGCTAAAGGGCCGACACTTTTTTTCAATAAGACCAAATCAATCTGATAAGTATTCAGTAGATTCCCGATATCTTCACTACCGCTCCTAAATCTTAAATATTCTTCTAAAATAGTGTGATGCCGATACTCTGCCTGCGGCATCCGACCATCAATAAATATCTGTCTTTCAGGATAAGCCCATAATAGATATCCTCCCCAATCATAGCTGTTGAATAAACGTTTATTTAGTAAATCCGGTCTAGCCCGCAAATACTCGACAGCCGCGCAAGGATATTTTCGTCCGCAAAAATCTTGGATACTGTTTTGAAACCAGGGAATATTAACGGCTTGATAAATAACTAAAATAAACATTAGAAAAATAGCCAACGCCCTCCAGATTAAAGAACGGCAGCGCTTGGCTAAACCAATAATCTGAGCGCTAAACTCTTGAAACGCCACACTTAAAAAAGGTAAAGATGCTAAAACAAATAGAGGAAAATGGCGTCGCGACTTAATTGCCAAAATAAAGAAAAATACGAATAAAAAAGCCTCCCACCAAGAAAATATAAACAAGTTTTTGCGCCTATCCTTTATTAACATGATCAAGGCGACGGCGGCCAAGGCTAGATAAAATATCTGGACATAAAAAAGCGGAAAAACAAACTGGCTCTGCCACTCGCGGATATAAACCATATAGGTTGTATGCGTATAAGTGCCCAAAAAAGCATACAAATCAACACCGTAAGGATTAATTAAAGTAGCTAAAACAGACAAAGTAAAAATAACCAATAATTGCTTTTTGAACTTAAGATCAAAACTATCAACTCTAAATAACTGCCAATGATTTACATGTTTAAAAAGTGGAGAGGCAAAAGCATATATACAATAAGCGCCCAACAAGGCTAGCCCTAAAAGAAAGCTGCCATGAATATTGGCCCACAACCAAAATATGGGCGGTAAATACCAAAAATAGTGCCGAGAGCGGGATGGCCCAGAAAAAATCCAAAACAAAATTGCCATACCCAACAAGCCAAACTCTTGAACCCGGATGCCTAAATGAGGCCTGCTGGCCAATAAACCTAAAAATAACCAGATAGCGCTGCCGAGTTTAAACACTATTTTGTTGCCTAAGAGATTAATATTTCGCCGCCAAACAAAAAAAGCCGTCACCAACAAGACTAAAAGGAAAACTAAGTGTAGGCTGATAAATTTACCGTGATTAAACAATAGCGCCATGCCAGCATTTAAAAGCCATTCATGATCAACCCACTTCTGCCCGGATAGAGTATAATTATAGTCATTAAAAACGGGAACTTGACCGCTTTTTAGAATATCCTGGCCGATACGCAGATGCCAACCTAAATCTACATCTGAATAAGAATAAGAGTTTGATAGAAAAAAAAGAGCAACGGCTACAAAAACCAAGAACCCTAAAATAACTATTGACAATTTATTAATTTTATTATTCATCTTTATATTTTATCATAAGAAAAATTGTTTGTCTTTCGGTATAAATTATGATAAAATAAAAACATCTAAAAATATCAACAACTAGAAGGGTGGTGAATTATGAGTAAAAAAATCTTAAAGAATTTAGTGGTGTTTGCGATGTTGTCATTATTGGCTCTACCGATAGTTACAATGGCGCAAAACATTGATGTCGGCATAAACGAAATCGAAGAAGGTTTTGGTGATAACGGTTTGGGTAATACCGATCCGAGAACCACCATCGCTAGATTGATTAACGTCGCTATGCTTTTCTTAGGCATCATCGCTGTCGTCATCATCTTAGTGGGTGGCTTTAAATGGATGACCGCTGGCGGCAACGAAGACAAGGTTAGTGAAGCTCAAAAATTAATGGGCGCCGGTGTTATTGGTTTGGTTATCGTCTTAGCCGCTTGGGGTATCGCCAGCTTCATTTTAGGACGCTTAATTTCTGCTACTACTTAGTAATTTCTAGTTAGTAATTTCTAGAATCGATTTTGGAAAAGGCCCTCTTTAATAAGGGGGCCACCGCTCTAAACGACAAATCATTGGCGTTTAGAGCAGTGAAACAAAAAAATAAATAAATCTATGTCACGCGCTCAAATAACAAAAAGCGTATTTTCATTCTTGATAACCAGCCTTATAATTGCCGGTTTTTTTAGTGTCTTACCGGTTTCAGCTGATGACTATGGATTAAGCCAAAGCGCTAATGTAGTTGACGCTTACAAAACCCAAGCGGCTAATCCAGATAACAATTTTCTCAGTACCCGTCTCGGCTCTATTATCGGACTAGTCTTGTCTTTTGTCGGCGTAATTTTTCTAATCCTGATGATTTTTGCCGGTCTATCCTGGATGACAGCTTCCGGTAATCAAGAAAAAGTCAACAAAGCTAAAGATTTAATGATTAATGCTGTGATTGGTTTAGTAATTGTTATGGCTGCTTATGCTATTACCGCCTTTGTCGGCGATAAGCTCACTTAATATGCGGGCAAAACGCTTAATTTCCTTAATTTTTATCTTTATTCTGTCTTTAGGCGTCTTTAATTTAGCTCTAGCCCAAAACGGAAATTATGATTTTTCCCAAAATAGCGGCTTAAGTAATACTGGCAATAAGGCTGGCTACAAAACTACTGACACAACAATAAACGATTATATTGCGCAAATCATTACTGTTATTTTATCCTTAGTGGGCGTTGTGTTTTTAGGCCTTGCTATTTATGCCGGCATTATTTGGATGACTGCTAGCGGCAGCGAAGAAAAGGTCAGCAAGGCTAAAGAAATGCTTACCGAATCAATCATCGGTATTATTATTGTCCTCGCCGCTTATGCTATCAGTTATTTTATTTTAAAGGCGACAAGCGGCTCCTTAATTCAATAAAAACATGTCTGCCAGACACAAAATCAATATCATTATAATTGCTCTAACTTTGTTTATTTTCACTGGGGCATTATCGGTCGCGGCCCAGGAACAAACTAACGCTAATTTAAAAACTGCTTTTGACACGAGCAGCAGCAGCGCTTTAGGGATTGTTTCCGGCGCTGGCGGTGCTGGTTATAACAATAATGTTGTTTTAGAAACAGTTGTCGGCAGAATAATAACTGGATTATTTTCCTTACTTGGTGTTATTTTTATTATTTTCATTATTTACGGCGGCTATCTCTATTTGACTGCCAGCGGCAACGAAGAGCAGACTAAAAAAGCTACATCAATTATTACCCAAAATATTGTCGGTCTGGTGATTATTTTAGGAGCTTACGCCTTAACTTATTTCATCATCAAATTCTTTATTTAAAGCCTGTATGAAGTTAAAATCTTTAAAACCAATCTTCACCCTATTACTGCTCACCGCCATTATGATTCTGCCCTATTTCGTATTTGCCCAAAGCACCAGCACTGGTTCCGTTAATACCAGCTCATCAGGTAATCCTTTAACAATCCTGGAAAATATCGCTTCCGGAGAAAATGGTCCCTATACTAAAGCCGATGAAAACTCGCTTCTCACTATTATTGGTCTAATTATTAATGGTGCCCTTGGCTTGCTGGGCGTTATTTTTATAGCCCTTGTGATCTTGGCTGGTTATAACTGGATGACTGCTGCCGGTAATGAAGAGGCGGTTAAAAAAGCGCAAAACACCATTCAACACGCCCTCATAGGCCTGATTATTGTCCTTAGTTCCTGGGCAATTTGGAATTTTATTTTAGTGAATATTATTGAGAGATTATAAATATGAAAAATATTAAAATAAGATTAATAATCGCAGTCTTAGCTATTATTCTGCCAATGTCGGTTGTATCAGCGCGAACAACCACCGCTAAGAGCCTGGTCGAAACTATTGATGAACCAACTCAAAAAATGTTAGGAGAAACCGGATTAAATGATTTTACTTTAGTTCAAATTATCGTCGCAATCATTCAAGTCGCTTTAAGCCTGCTGGGCATAATCTTCTTAATTATTATTGTCTTTGCCGGCTACAGCTGGATGACTGCCGCTGGTAATGAAGAGGCGGTTAAAAAAGCGCAAGACATGATTAAGCGGGCAATTATCGGCTTAGTAATTGTCTTAATGGCCTACGCCATCACTTATTTTATCTTTAACCAACTACCCTTTAGTGGCGGCGGGGGAATAGGAACGGGTAATAACAGTATTCCTGGTGGTGGAGCAACTCCATAAATAAAAAATGTAAAAGAAAAAGGCTAGTCTAGGAAAGACTGGCCTTTTATAAAAGATCAATGGTTTAAAGTTATATTTTTGGCCATTGGTTTTCTAACCTCTGACTCCTGCCACACCGCCCAATGGAGCTCTTCACCAAAAACATCATGAGTATCTGCTGTAACATGAAACTCATAATGAGCTACTATAACTCCATAAGCCTTAACATCACAAGCATATTCTCCTGGCAGAAAATAGTTACTTGCCGATGTTCCTGGTTCAAGAACAAAAGATTTTAATTCTGCTTTGCTGTTTTTTTCGTAAATAACGAAATTATAGACCGTATGGCTTGAGCGATTTATAACCCTACCAAAAAAACCATTAATAGGGTCAGCAATAACGGGAGCGGCCTCTTTTTTTGAAACAGACATTGCCTGCAATTTTTCTTGAAAAGCAGCTTTGTTTGTTTCCATCTTTATAATATTGCCGCGATGACGGCGTTTAGCTTCACGTGAGCTCATCTCTTGAGGCGGTATCTGATTAACTGCCTCGTCAAGCTGATTGTTAATCAGGTCGGTCTGATAATCATTCAGCTTCTGAAGACGAAATTTAATTTCATTGATTCTTCTGGAACAATAAGCAAAAGAAGCAGTATCAACCAACAATTGTTGACGCATAGCCGCCAGCTTTCGACCAAGCTTGTGACTTTGATCGCTATAAGCGGCTTTTTGTTTAATGGACATTTCGCCGCTTGCCAAAGCTTGGTCAATCTCCTTTTTACGAGAGTAGGTGGGCAGTGTGTCAATCGCGACATAAGTCGCAATTGAGATTTCAAGTTCGGCCAGCTCTTTTTCAAGAGCGGCTTTTTCAGTTGCCACTTTTTCCAGAGCCTTACGCTGCTGGCGGGTTTGGGCGTTAATACCAATAGTTACAGCCATAAAAATGGCCAAAAATAGAAAAAATTTCTGTGTTTTCATGATGGATATTTTTTGTTGTTAATGTTAATGTACAATTTATTATATTCTTCGCTAAAATTTTACAATCTTAGCTTAGAACTTATTAGTATAGCACTTTTTTAAATATATGTCAATAACTTATCCCCAGTCTACACCTTGACTTAACAATTAAGCTATGATATAAAGATAAGTCGCAAAAATCCCTGCTTGTCATATTTAATACTGTAGGGATTTTTTGTTTGAGAAAATAACCTTACGCTAATATGAAAAAATTCAAAATCAGCGAGGACTTAGTGCCTCTTAGTAGACGCCAAAGAACCGCTCTCACTCTGATTATTGCTTGTATTTTCCAATTTGTTCTCTTCTTTACACCCGTCTTAGCGGCTGAAGCCGTGACCTTAGCTCAAGGAGATATAAAAATGGATACTACCAGCAAGAGCGAAGCCGACCCAATAGTAGCTGATTTAATTAAAAATGCAAATATTACCGTTGATACGGAAAATGTTGAAGTTGCCACTGATAAATTAGAAACAAACACTCCGGCAATTAAAGTGATTAGGACCAGCACCCATACTATCACTGCCTATAACTCTGACCCCGCCCAGACTGACAACACCCCCTGTATTACCGCCAATGGTTTCAATGTCTGTAAACATGGCGAAGAGGACACGATTGCCGCTAACTTCCTTCAATTCGGCACTAAAGTCAGAATCCCCGAATTATATGGCGACCGCATCTTTGTGGTGCGCGACCGCATGAACAAGCGCTATAGCGATCGTATTGATATCTGGATGAAAGAAAAAACTGACGCCCGCCAATTCGGCGTCAAAGTCGCCAAGATAGAAGTGGTGGAATTCATTGATTGATAATTTTCAAGATTACAAAAACACCCACTGCGGAATTACCGTAGCGGGTGTTTTGTTTAAAGCACTTTAATTAAAAAAGAAAGGAGAGAAAACCGCGGCGACGCAAAGATTTTTCCTTAATAGCTAAATTCATGGTTGTTGGTATTACCGTATCCGGAATCAAAGAAATGCTATCAATGCCGGCAGCCATTAAAAATTCGGCAAAATCAGGAAAATCGCTTGGACCCTGACCGCAAATACCAACTTTGCGCTTGCGCTTCTTAGCCACGGCAATTAAATTCTTAATCATCGTCTTAACCGCCTCATTCTTTTCATTGGAAACGCCTTTAATTTTTAAACTGCCGCCGGAATCACGATCAATCCCTAATAACAATTGAGTTAAATCATTGGAACCGATAGAAAAGCCGTCAAAAATGTCACAGAACTTATCGGCTAAAATAATATTACTCGGAATTTCCGCCATCACATAGATCTGCAAACCGTTAACGCCGCGCTTTAAGCCGTTCTTAGCCATGATTTCCTGCACCTTTTTACCTTCTTCCACGGTTCGGCAGAAAGGCACCATTAACTTCAAATTAGTTAGGCCGTAATCGTCGCGAACGCGCTTTATCGCCTTACATTCCAAATTAAAAGCCGGTACGAACTGCTTAGCATAATAGCGGCTAGCGCCGCGCCAACCAATCATCGGATTAGACTCCACCGGTTCAAATTCGCGACCGCCGATTAAATTAGCATATTCATTGGTTTTAAAATCAGACAAACGCACGATTACCTCTTTAGGATAGAAAGCGGCGGCAATAATGGCTATGCCTTGAGCCAGACGATCAACAAAATATTGAGATTTATCCTCATATCCAGCAGTTAGTTGTTTAATTTTCTTTTGAGCTTCCTTGTCTTGAAGATGAGGATAATTAATTAGGGCTAAAGGATGAATCTTGATATAATTATTAATGATAAATTCCAAACGGGCTAAACCAACGCCGTCATTAGGCACGAAAGATTGAGCAAAAGCCAATTCTGGCTCGCCAATATTCATCATTATTTTCGTTTTGGGGCGCTTTAAATTTTTAATATCAGTGCTTAAAACTTTAAACGGCAATTTGCCGGCATAAACAAAACCCTCTTCACCCTCGGCACAGCTGACAGTTACGCTTTGTCCGCTATTTAAGACTTTAGAACCATTATTAGTACCAACCACACAAGGAATACCGAGTTCACGGGAAACAATGGCTGCATGACAAGTACGACCCCCCTTATCAGTGACAATAGCGGAAGCGATTTTCATAATCGGTTCCCAATCAGGATCGGTCATATCAGTCACCAAAACTTCTCCCGGCTTAAAGCTGTGAATCTGCTTCACGTCCATAATTCGCCTGGTCTTACCGGCACCAATCTTATTGCCGACACTCTGACCTTTTACCAAAACCGTCCCTTTCTTTTGTAAACGATACTCTTCAATAACACTAAGACTACGAAGGCTTTGCACCGTTTCTGGACGAGCCTGAATTATATAAAGACTTTGATCGCGACCGTCAATCGCCCATTCAATATCCATCGCCCGGCCGTAATGTTCCTCTATTTCTATCCCCCATTTTGCCAATTTTTTGACCTGAGCGTCGCTTATAGACGGTTTCAGACGATCAGAAGCACTAACGGCAATATTTTTTACCGGCGATTTACCGCCTTTATTATAAATCATCTTTACCGTCTTCTTGCCGATAGAACGGGAGATAATCGCCAAAGTTGGTTTAAAGACATAAAATTCATCCGGATTTACCCGCCCCTGGACGATATTTTCCCCTAAGCCATAAATGGAATTAATTAAGACAGTATTACGGAAACCGGATTCAGTGTCAATGGTAAACATAACGCCGGAGGCACCTAAATCGGAGCGAATCATCTTCTGTACGCCGACCGATAGAGCGATGGAAAAATGATCAAAGCCTTTGTCGGCCCGATAGGAAATGGCGCGATCGGTGAATAAAGAAGCAATACATTTCTTTACGGCCAATAATAATTCCTTCTCTCCTACAATATTTAAAAAAGTCTCCTGTTGACCAGCAAAAGAAGCGTCTGGTAAATCTTCGGCGGTCGCACTGGAACGAACGGCCACATTCAAAGCCTTGCTTTTATTTTCAGCAGACAAGCGCTTATAAGCATCAGCAATTTCTTTTTTAAAATCAGCCGGCAATTGAACGGATAAAATTGCCTCACGCACCGCTTTGCCGTGTGCCATCAAATTACGCGTGTCTTTTGTGTCAAGGTCTTTTAAAATTTCTTTTATTTTCTTTTTTAATCCGGTACTTTCTAAAAAATAATGATAAGCATCGGCGGTAGTGGCAAAACCATTGGGCACTTTAATACCCTTATCTTTAAGATTGCGGTACATTTCACCCAAAGAGGCGTTTTTCCCTCCGACCGAAGGTACGTCCTTAATGGATAACTCTTCAAAAAAACGAACAAAAACAGGCTTAATCATAAATATTATTTTAAAATTTAATTTTCCCCAAAATTATATTTCTATTATAGCACATTCTTTACTTTCTTATAATAATACCATAAGATAATAATGAAAGCGGGCGGGTGTGGCGGAATTGGTAGACGCACTTGGTTTAGGACCAAGCGGGGCAACCCTTGAGAGTTCGAGTCTCTCCGCCCGCACCTATTCAAATGTTTTACTTTCTCCACTCATTTTTACCTAATTCCATTCTTTTTAGTTTTGGGCCGCTTACCGTTCATTGGTATGGTCTATTTTTAGTTTTAGGGATGGCGGCTGGCATAACAGTCGCTTGGAAATTAAGCTCATTTTATGGAATAGAAAAAGAGAAAATATTGGATTTAGCGATTTGGCTAATAGTCAGCGGTTTACTGGGAGCGAGAATTTATGAGTTATTTCTAGAATTTCCATATTATTATCAAAATCCCACTGCCGCCTTTAAGTTTTGGGAGGGAGGACTAGCAATTCATGGCGCCATTATAGGTGGAGCCATTGCCCTTTTCCTATTTGCTAAACGTTACCACTTATCAGCAGCTCGCCTTGGCGCTTTAAGTGTTACCGGCCTGTCCTTGGGACAAGCTCTTGGCCGTTGGGGCAACTGGTTTAATCAAGAACTTTTTGGATTACCCACTAATTTACCATGGGGGATACCAATCGCCGAGATAAACCGCCCCTTGCAATATATTAATGAAACTTTCTTCCAGCCAACATTTTTGTATGAAAGCCTAGGGTGCCTTCTGATTTTTACATTCTTATTGTTTTTAAATTATAAATGGAAAAACAAAATAGATGACAAAAAAGCGATTATTATAATTATTTTTTATCTAATCGCTTATTCCCTTCTAAGATTTAGCTTGGAATTTATTAAAGTGGATATTACGCCAATGCTTTGGGGCTGGCGTTGGCCGCAAATAATGAGTTTAATAATTATTACCACCAGTCTAATTTATCTTTTTATAAACTACCACCCCTTTAAGCATAAAACTAAAAATTAATATGTTGTTAAAAATATTTAATCGGGTTAATAAAAGAAAAAATCTTGTTCTCTTGTATCTCTTGGGGCTAATTCTCGCGATTGCCAATGCTTTACCCGCCTACATTCAGTCTAATTTTTTGGGACAAATTTTTTCGCTATCATGGGTAAGTATATTTTTTGCCAGCGCTAATTTAATTACAGTCTTTGCCATCATCTTCTTTCCTAAACTCATAAAAAAAATAGGTAACATTGCTTCTACGGAAATAATCTTATTTCTTTTTATTTTTTCTCTTCTGGGAATGAGCTTGGCTAACCATGCAATTGTTATTTTTATTGCTTTTATTCTCCTCAGTGTTACCAGCAATCTGATTTGGATTAATATGGATATATTGGTGGAAAGTTTTTCCGATGATACCTCCACCGGTCTAACCAGGACCATCTATTTTACCGCCATTAACCTCGGCTGGATTATTGCCCCGTCTCTATCAAGTTATTTAATAGAAATAGGAGATTACTATTGGGTATTTATTGCGGCAGCTATTTGTCTGGTGCCATTTATGGCTATTTTAATAAAGAATCGTCATCGTTTACGTGACCGAGGTCGCTACCGCACACACCCCATTCTTCCTACAATGAAAAAGTTATGGAAAAAGCCTAATCTCCGTAGCATCTTCTTTATTGCTTTATTACTCAATCTTTTCTTCAGCAGCGCGGTGGTCTATATCCCCGTTTATCTACATCAAAATCTTGGCTTTGATTGGTCGGTTTTAGGTATAATGTTTTCTATAATGCTAGTTCCATTCATAATTTTTGAAATTCCCGCTGGTTGGCTGGCTGATAAATACTGGGGGGAAAAAGAAATAATGGGTACCGGTTTGGCTATAATTATTATCGCTTTATTTTTGTTTTTTGTAGTTAGAGAAGCTGACCCCTGGTTATGGGGTGGCCTCTTATTTTTTAGTCGTGTCGGCGCTTCTTTAGTAGAAGCGATGCGTGAATCCTATTTTTTCAAAATTGTTAGCGCTAAAGATGTCCAGTATATTAATTTCTTCCGCACCACCGCCCCCTTGGGATATCTACTGGGCACAATATTGGCCATAATAATAATATATTTCTACCCCTTACAATACTTATTTTTATTTATTGCCCTAATTATGACCTCTGGTTTTTTATTCCTATACACAATAAAAGACAGTAAATAAAAAAGTTGACGAATACTGATAAGTTTTCTATTATAGTCTCACCTTAGCTGCGGGTATCATATAATGGTTATTATGTCAGCCTTCCAAGCTGAAAATGGCGGTTCGATTCCGCTTACCCGCTCATAAAAATCCCCCAATATTGGGGATTTTTAATATTTACCAAAATCATAATCAACTATCTTCTTTCTAATAGGACCACGTATTAAAAAATATAGACCGCCCTTAAACCACTTCCATAGCACTGAGCTTACCCCCTCTTTTTCCAATCTCCTGACAGAAAAATATAAATAAGCAGATTTTAACATGCGATAGCGCCCGTGCTTAGACAAGCGTTTGATATAGTCATAATCTTCACCAATAAAAATGCTTTCGTCAAAACCATTTTGATAATCATGCGCTTTCTTGTCTACCATAATGCCAACACCGACCGAAGCTGGAAAAAAAAATTGACCAATAAAACAGATAAAATGATAAAAAAATTCAAACAAACGATAAATATGTCGGGGAGAATTAAAAATTAAATAAAAACCGGCGACGCTTAAATGACGACTTTTAAATTCGTTGTATATCGCCGGCAAAAAATTATCGGGAACCATCGTGTCAGCATCCAGAAAAAGAATAACATCACCCCTAGCAACCGCTGCCCCACGATTGCGTTGCCTAGCCGGCGAACGTTTTTCATCTTGAATAAAAACACAAGAAGCTGATAGCGCCGCCTCTTTAGTGCCATCATTAGACATGCCGTCAGAAACAATAATTTCATAATCAGAAAAATTTTGCTTCTTTAAAGAAGCAATTAGCCGCGGTAAATATTTTTCTTCATTTAAAGTGGGGATAACTATAGAAAGCATATTAAAATAAAGTACGGGCTAAATCCCAAAAACTTTTATCCCCATGTTTATACTGCCAATACCACCACTCAACTCCCCATAAATAAGCTTGCTTAAACTTGGTATCAAGCGCATATTGCAAATTAGCTTTAAATTGATCGAGACTAAAAGAGTAATCGGCCTCAGTTTTAGATAAATATATAATTTTACCCTGTGGCACCCACGGTTCCGCCTGAAGTTCGACAATCAATCTTTTATCAGCAGGAATATTTACTAACCAAGCTTTAAATCTATAGAACCAAGCAGGGATAGGATAACGCATATAGCCAATAACCTTATTCCAAATTACTCTATACATTGTCGTACCAAAAACATCTCCATATTTAGCCTCTTTCCTCCACATATTTAATTCTCCAGGCCCGGAAACCATGATCGGGCGTTTATCTAAAGATTTAACCAAAGCCACCTCCTTAGCAAAAAAAGCTTCGTCACTAGGCGGACAAATACCAAAAGTATTTAAAAATGGCTCATTCTCAACTTGCCAATATAAAATTGAAGGATTGTCTTGATAGCGCCTTACCGTCTTTTCTAACATTAATAAAGCTCTTTCCTGAACATGAGCAAGATCTTCCTGATTTGTCCACTCTGGAGCATGGCACTCTGGCCAACGAGGCAAACGCCAACCAATATTGATAATAAACCTAACATTACGCTTAGACCCCTCGCTAATCATAAAATCATAATCACTGTAATTAAAATTACCTTTTTCCGATTCAATTTCATCCCAATATATAGGCAGACGGATATTTTTTACTTGTAAATCGTCTAAGATGGCAAAATATAACTCGCGCCAATTTAGGCCAATCTCCGTAGCATATTTTTTTGAAAAAGTAACACCAAAGAACTCTGGATTAGACTTAATTTCAATATCCTGTTCTTTTTGAAAAATTTTTATAAATAAAACAGTTGTCACTAAAAATACAATAATTATTAGATAAACTATCTTTCTTTTAATTTTCATAAAGATAAAAAATAAAGACCAATACTTATAATAAAAATAGCCAATCCCTTCTGAAACAAAACCCTCTTAGAAATATCTTCTTTTAAGGCTTTTGGATAAAAAAATGAAATAATCGCTCCTAAAAATATAATCCAAGCATATTGCACCCCCTGCAGAGAATTAACGATGGCTACCGGGCCGAGATAAACTGCATAGTTTTGTAAAACAAAACCAATGGCTCCTAATACTTGATTACCAAAAATTAAACCTTGATTGCGCTTACGCTTGGGCTGGCGCGTAAAAATAGCTTTTATTTCCCGGCGCGCTCGAGGAGAAAACAAAATTAAACTAGCCGCCAATAAGGCACCAAGCCTAGTCCATAAAAAAGCGCTAAAAAAATCTTGTGAGGCATAAGCAAATTTACTGCCAACAAAAAATAGGGCGTAAAAAAGACCGGATAATAAAGCTAAAAATACGCTTAATAAAGTGGCGCTGTGTTTTAAATTTAAAGATGTAAAAACTTTTTCCCAAAAATTCTGACGTTTTTCCGGCAAAAAAACCATCACCAATAATCCTAATAAAAGCAAAGAAATAGCTATCAATTGATTAGTGCTGAACTTATCACCAAGGAGGAAAAAAGATAAAGGCAGAGAAAAAATAGGCGTAGAGCCGCCGACAATTACCAGAGAACGAGAAGCTTCACCTCTTCTTAGAGATGCGTACAAAAACAATAAAGCTAAAGCAAATAATAATCCTAAAAATAAATTAAACCAGAAAAAAAATGTTCCCGGCCAAGACAAAAACCAAGGAGCGACTAAAAAAATAAGCGACCCCATCGCACAGGCAATAAAAGTATAAGCCCTAGCACTACCAACAACTTTTTCTACTAAAAATTTATCAACTAAATTTGTGATTGCCAACAAAAAATAAGCTGATAAAGCTACAAAAAACCAAGTCATAAATTAAAAATTAGAAAATATTTCTTTTTCTATATTTTTTACCCCTTGATGGCCGGCGTGAAGATAAGCATTTAATGAGGCTCTGGCTAAGCGCCCATCATCCAACCAGTCAAAAAGCCATTCATCAACAAACTCTGGATTAATCTCGTCAAAAGCGGCGCCAATAGATAAAAGCCATTCGCGATTGAATTTTTCCTGAGCGCCAACCGGTTCCGACATAATTATCGGTAAACCTAAGCCGGTATAAAAACTTAATTCTGAGGGCTTAGTCCATAAAATATCAGTTTTGCGTAAGCAAAGATTAAATAAACGAAAATATTCCATTTTTTGTGGATGATAAATTATGCGGACATTATCATTATCGTTTAATCCCAAATTTAAAACAGCTTTTTTAAAATATTCATTAACATCCGCCCGACTACCAGCCACTAAATTAAATTTTATTTTTCCGGATTTTATTGATGCTTCCAAGCGTCGTAGAATTAAAGCCCCTATTTCTCGTTGCGCGCCAGCACCGCCGACGGCAAAAGTTAATTCTAACGGCCTATAAGCGGGCTGAATTTCTGGAAACAAAGAGATTAGTAAACTTTTATATTTATGACAAAAAACCCCACGCGGATCTAGGCCACCCAATCTGATAGCCATATCATTTTTTAAAAGCGAATCATCCGGACCAAGATTATCAATAGGTAAGGGAAATCCGGTTATTCTTATTTTGTCAGAAGAAACGCCATATTCCTTCAATCTTTCGCCAACTCGTTCATTCGGACATAAATAAATTATTCGACTAGACTGGGGATTAATCGGCGCCCATGCCCTAGAAATATCAGCATCGCAAACAACACAATATATCAGCCCTTGATAATTATAATATTCAGCGCAATAAGCCGCCACAAAAAATGTGGTGACCAAGGGTAAAACTTCTTTATTTAGAGATTCAATCAATTTTTTACCCACACCCTTTTTAACGGCTTGAAAGAATAGCTTTTGTTGTAAAGTCGACTTAGATAAATCTCGGCGAGGATAAAAAGCATCAATCTTTTGAAAATAATCCATAGTGCGAAACACTAATTCTCCTAAGACAGGGACTCGTTTGAAATAAGATATTTTCTCGTATGATTTTTGACTGTTAAGCCAATAAGATTTTTCCCAATTATCAATTTCCGGATAATCATTAAGATTAATGATCCCGTTTCGACTTAACGATAATAAAGGATAAGCTGCTCGTTGGTGGCCATAACCCATATCGGCTGCCACTAAATAAATTTTTTTATTATCCATAAACACAGTTGATTAAAATTATAATTACATTATACATTATACTATAAAAAAATCGCCCCTGAAAGGGCGATTTTAGTTATTTAGTTATTTTGAAGTTGTAATTAGGGACGCGCCCGCCCCTTGAATATACTGATAGGCATAAAGAGCGGCTGAAGTAGCCTGACCCATAGCAATAGTAATCTGTTTAAAATCACTGGCAACAACATCACCAGCGGCAAATAAGCCGGGGGTGCGGGTGGCATATTTATTATCTACTAATATTTGTAAATTCTCATCACGATCAACTAAATCCGCCACTAAATTAGTACTGGCGATACGGCCGATTTCAATAAAAACGCCATCTAAAGACAAAGAAATGTCTTGACCAGAATCATTTTGATAAACCAAAGACTCAACCTTATCTCCGCCCTTAATCTCACGAGTTTGAGCGCCAGTAATAATTTCAATATTATCACGATTTTTCACCTCATCAACCAAAGAATCAAAGGCCTTAAAAGTAGCGCCTCGGGTAATTAGATACACCTTAGCGGCAATTTTAGAAAGCACTTCAGCCGCATCAAAAGCAGAATTACCACTACCGATTACCGCCACCGTTTTGCCTTTATAAAGAGGACCGTCACAATTAGCGCAATAAGAAACGCCCTTACCGTTAAATTCAACCTCTCCGGGCACAGCCAAACGACGGGGTGACAAACCCATAGCAATAATTACGGTTTTAGCTTCATATTTATCACGGTTTGTAAAAAGGAGAAAACTGCCATCAGTTTGTTTTTCTACCCGCTTTACCTCAGCATTCTTTATTTCTACTCCAGAAGCTAAAGCGTGCTCATTAAATCTAGAAATTAATTCAAAACTATTAATACTAGTAAAACCGGGATAATTTTCAATTTTACCTGCCCAAATAATTTGCCCCCCAGGCTCTTTTCCTAAAATTAAAGTCTTCATTTCTCTTCTGGCGGCATAAATACCAGCGGTAATACCAGCTGGACCCTGGCCAATAATAATAGTGTCGTACATAAATTGTAAATCATCCCTGCGGCAAGACCGCAGGGCGTTAGGCTCGGGCTCAGATGTCAAACAGCTTTAGCTGTTTGACATCACCTCCTCGGCCTTGGTTAATAATATAATTTTCAATGATTTTTCTGTCGCCCTTGCCCCTCACGGTGGCAAGGTAATAGCCGTCACTCCAGAATTCTCCACCCCACAGTTCCTTTTTCACTTCCGGGGCTTTTTCAAACACCATGCGGCCGGAGATACTCTTGATAACTTTGACTACCTGGCTACCGGAGTATGTTGGAATGAATCGGAGCAAAATGTGAATATGGTTTTGATCAAATCCGATGTGACTGATTTCTATTTCATACCGCTCTTTGATACCGGACAAACTGTCTTTAATCGCTTCTTGGACTTTCTCGTTCAGGACGGCTCGACGATATTTGATGGTAATCTGGAGATGATAATAGCATTCGGAAACATTGTGATACCAGTGCCAAATTGTCTTGTTGGTGTTAGTCATAATACCAACATTATACCACTTTAACGCGCTTCGCGTGCAGGGGGATATCCCCCTGCAACCCCCTTAAGCTGCTCCCTGCGGCAAGACCGCAGGGTTAATCTGTTTATATATTATACAATGACTAATAATAAAAGGCAAAACTAAATATTTTGGCTAATTTTTAATAAATTATTTAAATACCTATTTTATGGCTAATATTAAATAATTTAAATTGTTCTACAAAGAACATATTAAATATTTATAAAACTTTTTTATTTTAAAAGATAAAAATTTAACAATGTTCTACAAAGAACATATTATTTTTATACTACAAAAATAACAACAAAAAACTCAAACCAAAATATATCTATAAATAAGACAAACTATATATTGAATAAATATGATCGTAGCAAATGTGCCAAGCTCTAGTTACTAATCCTTTCCACTTAGCAATTGCCTTAAATGTTCGCCCCATTTCTACTTTAATAAACATAGTTAGACAAAATTACTCCAAATATTCGCAACTTCATCTAACAACGAATATGCGGTTCAAAAACTAAAATTATTCTTTTATTCTTAACCAACAAAACTTATGAAAAAAGCATTATTACTGTCAGTTATTTTCTTATTCGCTATTACATTGTCTGGTTGTGGAAAACCAAGCTCAGCGACTACATGGCAGGGCTCATATTACAAAAACAGACTACAAGAAAATGAAATATACGGTCCTGTGTTTACAAATTTTGAGGCGTGCAAATCATGGGCTCTAGGAAAGATAGTTAATAAGGAAGATACTGCTAATTGTAGTAAAAATTGTCATGATTCAGTGGGTGACACACCAGTATATGAAGAAGTAGTAAGGAATTGGGCGCCATTTCCTAGCAGTAATACTTTTGAGAACTACAAAGAATAATTTCAGTTTGCTCACCCAAATTTTTACTCCATTTCATTACGCAAAAACTTTGCATATTCATAGTTGATATAGTTTAATACTACAAATGAAAAAACATCTCCTCTCTAGACCTAGGCAGGTGATTTTATTTTATTTAACATATTTTACTCGAACCGAGAGCCTCGCTCTAAACACACACCCACTAAAGCGGATGCTTTTTAATTCTTATAAAAATTGTTCTACAAAGAACAATTTTTTAAATATTTATAAAAAACAAAAACCAGACAAATCTGGTCTTATTTTATAGTGGACCATAAGGGACTTGAACCCTTGACCTCTTCCATGCCATGGAAGCGCTCTAGCCAACTGAGCTAATGGCCCAATATGAATTGTTCTACGTAGAACAAAATTAATTATTTAATAACATAATAACTTATAAATATAAAAAGTCAATAACAACAAAATACAATATTTGTCAATATCTAGTGCCCTCGCCAGGAATCGAACCTGGATTTAGAACTTAGGAGATTCTCGTTTTATCCATTAAACTACAAGGGCGAAGACAAAATAATAATACCCAAAAATAAAAAATTTGACAACCGCCATCTAAATGTCCAAGGATTATAATAACATTAAATAAATTTTTGACAAAAAAAAATATATATATTAAAATGAAAATATAATTTTTACTTTTTTATCAAATAAGCGCATTAAAAATCCATCTTTTAAGGAGGGATGTGATTATTTAAATTTATGTTTAATAAAGACGAAAAATTTAAAAAATTCAAAGAGGCTGAAACAATTATCGGCTCATCAATTAAAGTAAAAGGAAATTTTCATGGTAAGGGTGATATTGTAATAGAAGGCTCATTAGAGGGCTCACTAAAGACAGAAGCTAATGTTTTTATTGGAGAAAAAGCTAAAATCGGCGCCTCGATAGAAGCTGATGAGGCTTTAATTATTGGGGAAATCAACGGAAATATTAAAGTAAAAAAATATTTAGCAATTGGTAAAACCGCAAAAATTACCGGCGATATTCAATGTGGTGAAATTTCTATCGAAAGAGGCGCCTCTATTACCGGCCAAATTATTGTTTCCGCGGAAAATGCTAAAAAAATAGAAATCAAAAAAAATAAAGAAGAAGAACTTTAATTTCCGAAGCTTTGTTTATGAACACTTACATCTACGATGATTTTCTAAATAAAGGACGCTATCGCCGCGCTTTAAACAAAGTGGAAATTCGTTTAACCGATTTAGGATTAAATGGAAAAATAATCCGCCTGGGATCAATTAAAAACGTTAAAGAAGTAATCCAAACAGAAATTAAAAACGGAGTAAAAACCATAGTCGCTGTCGGCAACAACGCCACCGCCAATAAAGTGATAAGCGCCATGATAACTAATAAAGCTTACGATTTTTTTCAAAAAGACGTGCTTTTTTCAATTATCCCCATCGGTGATAACAATTCAATCGCCACTTCTTTTGGTATTAAAAAAGAAGAAGAAGCATGCAATATTCTTTTAGCTAGAAGGATAAAACAAATAGATATAGGTATAGCCGGAAACAATATTTTTTTAAACAAAGTGGAAATATTAAGCGAACAAGCAGAAGTTAAAATAAATGAGGATTATATTTTAGAAATAAATAAAAAAACACCGGCCAAAATTATAAATTTAAATGATGACACTAAACTTAGTTTAGGAAAGCGTATTGACCCTTATGATAATAAATTAAATTTAATTATTGAAAAGAAAATTAACGATACCACCTTTATTACCGGAGACGATTTTAAGATATCGGGTCAGGGTAAATTACTTTTAGACGAATCAATTGAGGTGCTATTGCCGGCAGAAGTTGGCTTGATAAAAGAAAAAATAAACATAATTGTCGGTAAAGATAGAAGCTTTATTTAAAAAACCGGGTTAATCCCCGGTTTTTTAATAAATATTGTTTAACTTATTGTTTGACAATTTCACCTTCAATTATTTTAACCTCGTCGTGTGTCTTTCGATTCATTAAAAATTGCTGTAAAACGGTAAGCAAAGTCAGCACCAACCAATAAAGAGTAAGACCGCCAGGTAAAGTGATGCCAATAAAAATAGTAAGCGCTGGCATAAAATAGAGCATCTGCTTATTCATAATGGCCGCCATGCCTTCATCCTTAACATTAACACTAGGTGCTGTTTTATTTTTATTTCTTTTAGTCATCATCATCTTAGCCTGCCAGAATTGCGCCAAGCCGGCTAAAATAGCTAAATAAATATTGGGCTTGGATAAATCTAAAAATCCTAAAAATACGCTGTTAATAAATTCTGGTCGATAAATAAAAGGATAAACTAAATCTAAATGTTGACCTAAACCATCTCTAAAAACGCGATAAACAGCAATAAAAAATGGTAATTGCAATAATATGGGCAGACAAGAAGAAAATGGATTTACCTGATGCTCTTTATAAAGAGACATTAAAGCCTTGCCCATTTCTGCCTGATTATCCTTATATTTTAATTTAAGTTCATCAATTTTTGGTTGTAACTCTTGTAAGGATTTTTGGGATTTAATTGATTTTTTAGAAAGCGGCCACAAAATCAACTTAATAATCACCGTCAATAAAATAATAGATAGGCCTAAGTCTTGCATTGACACTGAATTATATAGAAGTACTAACAAATTAAGAATGGGTTGATAAAAAATAATTTGAAATAAATGATTCATAGTGTTTATTTTAGGGGGTCATATCCTCCTTTATTAAATGGATTACACCTAATAATACGCCAAGCCGACTTAAACCCTCCTTTAATGGGGCCATATTTTTCAATTGCCTGAATGCCATATTCAGAACAACTGGGCGTAAACCGGCAAAATCCGTAAGGATAAAAAACTTTAAGTGGACCATGATCAAAAGACAAAGTCTTTTGATATAATCTAATTAACTTTACAAAGAATTTACCCAATAATTTATTAAAATATTGAAACATCTTTATTTGTTGCTATTTCTGATACCTAAAAGGGAAATCAGCTCATTTTCTAATTCTAGGCTTGAAGCTTCTTTAATTGGTGGTAAAGCAATTATAACATAGTCTCCTATAAAAGGTAATTTATCTTCGATTTTAGTAATAATATTAAAAATTCTTCTTTTTAATAGATGTCGATGAACGGCGCTTTTGTCTATTTTTGTTCCTAATATTAAACCAAAACGTGAAAAATTTTTATTATTATTAAGACTTTTAACGCCTAAAAACCGCCCGTATGCGCTACGGCCGGTTTTAAAAATTTTATCAAAATCATTATCTAGATGTAGTTTTTTATTAGCAGCTAACATGGTGGAGGGCCAATTTATTTAGATAAAACAACGCGACCGCGATCACGCCGACGTTTTAAAACATCACGCCCATCCTTTGTGCCCATTCTTTTTAAAAATCCGTGTTTTTTTTGAGCTCTTTTCTTGTTCGGTTGGTAGGTTCTTTTTGGCATACTTTAATATTTATTAAACAATTATAACCAACATAACACTAATTTTTTAAAAGGTCAATATAATATAGATAATATAAAACTAATTTATTTATTCACTATTTATAAACACCTTATAAACATAAATTGTCCTTGTGGATATGTGTTTTATCTCCTATAATATAGTTATACTATCCGCTTTATGAATAACGATCAAATTTGGCAAGCAGTCTTGGGTGAGTTAGAAATAAATCTTTCCCGAGTTAACTTTATTACCTGGTTTAAAGACACTTTTCTGTCTTCTTTTGAAAACGGGCGAGCCATTATTTGTGTACCCAATGCTTTTGTAAAAAAATGGTTAGAAGAAAAATACCACCGCAATATTGTAAGCTCCCTTGAAAATATCACCAAACAAAAATTAAACGAAATTATCTATAAAATAGAGCTACGCCACGGCAAACAAGAAAACGTTATCACGCTTGAAAACGTGGCTATACCAAAATCACAAGACAAGCCAAAGGAAAATATTGTGAGCCAAAATGTAAATAGATTTGGACTAAATCCAAGATATACATTCGATAATTTTGTGGTTGGGCGGGGCAATGAATTAGCCCACGCCGCTTGCCGGGCGGTAGTAAATAATTTAGGAAAAGCATACAACCCTTTATTTATATACGGCGGTGTAGGCCTAGGAAAAACTCATTTATTGCAAGCTGTCGGCAATGAGGCGGCAAAAAAAACCGACAAAATACTTTATACTACCAGTGAAAAATTCACCAATAACTATATCCAAGCGGTTCAAACGGGAAAAGCTAAAGATTTTAAAAACATGTACCGCAACGTCGACGTTCTTCTAGTGGATGATGTCCAGTTTATGGGGGGAAAAGACGGCACCCAAGAAGAATTTTTTCACACTTTTAATGAACTACAACAAAGTGATAAACAAATTGTTATGACGTCGGATAGGCCTCCAAAATCTATCCCTGCCATTGAAAAACGTCTAATCTCCCGCTTCGAATCAGGAATGGTCGCTGATGTGGGCAAGCCCGACATTGAAACTAAAATAGCAATCTTAGAACAAAAATCTTTAGAAAAAAACTTTCCTTTAGATAAAGATGTTTTAATGTATATAGCTAACAATGTTCAAAATAATATTCGTGAATTAGAGGGAGCTCTTAATAAAATTATAGTTATTCACCAACTTAACAACTCCATACCAACTCTAAAAAGTGTAAAAAACGCTCTTAGCGACTATGTTTCAAGCTTACAAGTAAAGTCCTTAACCCCAAAAGAAATAATAGAAGTTGTTTCCCGTTTTTATGAAATTAGTGTTAAAGATATTATTGGCAATAGCCGCCGCAAAGAATTAGTTGGCCCCAGACAAGTAGCAATCTTTCTGATTAGAGAAGAGCTTAACACTTCATATCCAAGTATTGGTCAAGAAATGGGTGGTCGCGACCACACCACCGCTATGCACGCCTATAATAAAATTCTTAATGAGATAAAAGAAAATGATAATGAAAAACTAAGACAAGAAATTGAATCTATTAAACAATTATTCAATAATTCAGCCTATTAAAGTGGAATGTTTGTGGAAAAACTCATAAAAACTGTTAACTTCCTGGGATTTAAGTGCTGAATAAAAGGTGGAAAAATTAAAGTTATCTTCAATAAAAAATTAATCCCCAAAATTATCACCCTAAAATCACCACATATTAAGAGTTAAAAACACAAAGAAAATAATTTAATAATAGATAAAATAAACCACAAAAATCATTTATCCACAATACTTATTATTACTATTATTAAATATATATAAAATATAATATATAACAGATATGAAATTTATCTGCCTGCAAGAAAATTTAAAAAAGGGGTTAGCGATTGTTAATCATATTAACAATAAAAATATTAATTTACCCATATTAAATAATATTTTAATTAGGGCTAATGATAATGATAATAGTATTGAGCTAATTAGCACTAATTTGGAAATTGGAATTACTCACCAATTAAGAGGAAAAATAGAGGAAGGCGGAGAAACCACGATCGACGCAAAAATTATTAGTGATTATGTCAATCTTTTACCGGAAGAAAAAATAGAATTTAAGGAGGACAATAATGAAATTAATATAAAATGTGAAAATTATAAAACTAAGGTTAAGGGCGAATCATCTAAAGAATACCCATTAATACCCGTGATTAATCGTAATAATTTTTGTGAGATTAATATTTTTGATTTTCGCAAAGCTCTAAATAGTGTAGTTTTTGCAGTAGCTAATAATGATAATCGTATAGAATTGTCTGGTGTATTTTTCCAATTCCAAAGCGATGTTTTAACGATTGCGGCTACGGATAGTTATCGTCTAGCTGAAAAAAAAATAAAAATAAAAAATAACTCCATTAATGAAACTAACATTATTGTCCCTGCTCGCACCATTCAAGAGATTTTAAGAATTATTTCTAATTTTAGTTCTGACGCTCAGTCTTTAGAGTCTGATATTATTAAAATTTATTTGTCTGATAATCAAATTCTTTTCTCTTTAGATTCGGTGGAATTGATTTCTCGATTAATAAATGGTCAGTATCCTGATTACCAGCAAATTATTCCTGATAAATATAAGACTGAGGTGGAGATAAAGAGACAAGATTTAATAAGGGCTATTAAAGCTTCCGCTATTTTTTCTAAATCTGGTATTTATGATATTTCTTTAATTTTTAAGAAAGGGGTTGTTAATGTTTATGCTTCATCAGGTCAAAGTGGTGAAAGCTCTATTGATTTAAACGGCGATGTCTCTGGTGATGATAATGACATTACTATTAATTGTCGTTATTTATTAGATGGCTTAAATATAATAGATAGCGAACAGGTAATAATAAAATTAATTAATAATAATACCCCTTGTGCCGTTGTTTCCAGGGATGATGATGACTATCTTTATATAGTTATGCCGATTAGAAATTAATAATAATTTTTATAAAATAAGGAGACTCCACATAAAAAAGCCGTTCTTGAAAGAGGGCGGCTTTTTGGTGGGGAGAAGAGATTGTTGTTTTATTTTTAATAAACTAAATTAAAATTTATTTCGGCATTATTACAATTACCCACATCGTCGCAGGCAGTGGCTGTTATTTTTTGATATCCTTTTTCTAATCCATCTAAGAAAAGGTCTATTTCTGTTTCTGCGCCCAGTCCGGGGAGAGCGGAACCATTTAACTGATATTTAATTGATTTTATACCCCTTGGAGCCGAGGCATTAACTTTAACCTTTAATATTTTTTTGTTTACCAATTCACCTTCGGACGGCGATTCGATTATTATAGTTGGCTTATTTTCTGGTTTTATAAGTTCAGCCTGGTTAATCAAGTCTTCGCTTGATAGTTGGTTATTATCTTTTGCCCATCTTTTTACTGCTTCTTCCCAGGAATTAAATTGAGGGTCTTCTGTTGGATTTTCTGGTTCCGGACCCAACGGGTCTTCTTTGTTGACATAGTAGAGGATGGTGTGGTGATTAAATATTTCAATTTCTTCTTTTAATTCATCTGGGGTGTCGCTATTTGCCGGTAGTTTAGTTTCTTTGTTGATGATAATTTTTTTAGAAAATTGTATAGTGCCGTCTATCGCCGCCTTTCCAGTGGCCTCTTCTTGCCAAGGATTAAATGATTCTACTGGTGTACCGGTGAGGGCGCGCCTCATAAATTCATTCCAAATAGGGGCAGCAACCACACTGCCATCAGCGCCGCTATTCATTTTGGAATTATCAGTATTTCCCACCCAGACGCCGGCAACTAAAGATGGCGTGTATCCGATTGTCCAGGCGTCTTTATAATCATTAGTGGTTCCTGTTTTGGCGGCGACTACACGGTCATTGAGGGTTAGCCAATTTTTTGCACCAAAAATGAAGGCTCTGGCCTCGTTATCTGTTAAAATACTGTTAATCATTTGGGCTGTTTTAGTGGTGATTACCCGGCTTTCTTGGTTTTTATATTCTTCCAACACCTTACCATCCTTATCTTCTATTTTTAAAATAAGCGATAGTTTGTTTATTTTTCCCTCTCTCGCAAAGACGCTATAGGCATTGACGTGTTCTATCATCTTCACTTCACCTCCACCCAAAACTAAAGATAACCCATATCGACTGCGGTCTGTTAAGGTGGTGTAACCAAGATTGTCGGCAAGATTAAGAACTTTATCTATTCCTGCTAGATATATAGCCTTAACCGCCGGAATGTTAAGAGATCCAGATAAAGCTTGACGAATAGAGACAGGTCCATATTCTTTACCGTTGTAATTGTGGGGGGTGTATGGTGCGCCATTATCTGTCGAAAAATTAGTGATGACGTCGTATAATTTTGTGTTAGGAGTATAACCTCTTTCAAATAGGGCAGCGTATACTATTGGTTTCATTGAAGATCCCGGTTGTCTGGGTCTATCGGCAACGTTGACTTGACCGTCAATTTCGTCATTAAAATAATCTCTTGAACCAACCAGGCTAAGCACTTGTCCTGTCTTTGGGTCTATGGCCACTAAGGCGGCATTGTTGGCATTATATTTATCTTCGTAATTTTCAGTCTTTTCTTTTATTACTTCCTCGGCAATTTTTTGTTTATTCCAATCAATGGTGGTGTATATTTTTAAGCCACCTCTCTCCACCTCATTTTCTCCATATTTCTCTGATAAAATATCTTTTACCATCATCACAAAATGAGGAGCGGTGATGCTGGTTTCAGCTCTTTGAAAAACTATTTGGTAGCTTTTGGCGGCGTCTTTTTCTGCGTTAGATATATATCCTTGTTCCGCCATTAAGTCGAGAATATAGTCTTTGCGTCCCATGAGAATGTCAACATTGGGTCCGTATGGGGAATAGCGGCTTGGTGCTTGCGGTAGGGCCGCTAATAGGGCTGATTCTGCTAAATTGATATCACGTACGCTTTTTCCAAAAAATTTTTGGCTGGCGGCCTCAACCCCATAGGCGTTAGAGCCGTAGGGGATTTCGTTAAGATACATTTGCAAAATTTCATCTTTACTGAATTTTTTTTCAATTCTTTGGGCTAATACTAATTCTTTAATTTTACGAATATAGCTTTTTTCCGAACTGAGTATGGCATTTTTAATAAATTGTTGAGTAAGAGTCGACCCCCCCGCCTTTCGGTTGTAGATTACATTGGTAATAGCGGTTCTAAACATTGCCCAGAGGCTAAACCCTCCGTGTTTATAAAAATTTTTATCTTCAATAGCAATTGTGGCGTGTTTTACATTTTCTGGAATGTCATCGAGACTAATAAGAGTTCTTTTTTCTTCCCCGTGGATTTCGTAGAGGAGGTACTCTCCGCTTCGGTCATAAATTTTTGTGCTTTGAGCAATTTCTCTGTCTATTAGTTGGTTGGGGTTAGGTAAATCTCTTGATACCCAGGCCACTATAATAAAAACCGACAATAAACCCAAAGAAGCGAGCAGGATTAAGGCTATAATAATTTTATGTTTTATTTTTATCTTTTTTTTCTTTGGTGTTTGTCCTTTACGCCAAAATTCTGCTTTAGGCGCGTTTACTGTTTTTAATTTAGGGATGGGCATATTATTTCCGGTAATATGTAGCGGCCTCTTCCGGCATGACAGGATTGATAATTAGGCCGGAACCAAGTTCTATTCCCGCCCAGATATTGGGGCGAGGTTGTATTTTTATATAAAAATGTTGATGTTGGTTGTCGATATCGTTGTGAGCAAAGAAGTTAAAATCATATTCCAGAGACTTTAACTTCTTGGCTATTAGCTTAAGAGCTTGGGCCAATGATTTTAATTCTTTATTATTTAAGAGGCTAATATTATCTACATGTCTTTTACTGATAATCCAGACTTCATATGGAAATTCACTGGCGAAGGGGCAAATAGCTATCATTTTACTGTCTTGCCAGACTAATCTTTGGCTTTTTTGTTCGTTATTTATTAATAGGCAGTAGGGGCAAACTTTGTTTTCTGCTTGGTATCGGGCGGTTCTGTTTCTTTCCTCGATTATTTCCGGTGGTAGAATTGAAGATGCAAATATTTGGGAATGAATATGGCGCAATGAGGCGCCGGCGGCACGACCTTGGTTTTTAAAGGTCAGAATGTACTTAATTTTTTTGTCTTTAGATAGCGCTTGATTGCGTAGTTGAAATAATTTAAGTAAAGAACTTATTTGTTTTAAATTAAGTTCTAAAAAATTTTCATAATGATGTCCAGAATCAATAATTATTTCTTGATAGCCGTAGGCGTTTTTGTTTTTATTTGATAGTGCGGGGTAAATATTTTTTATCGCCGCGCTTTGCCATTTTCCTGAAGATGGCCATTGTTGTAAAATATTGGTTTTTTTTACATTAGCGGAGCAAAAGGGACAAGAGGATTCTTTAGTTTTATTTTTTAGGTCATTCGGCCTTTTTGCTCTTTTGGGTGCAAAAATGATACTCCGGCCGTTTAAGGGGTTGTATCTAATTTGAGCTTGATTTTTCATATTATTTTTTATTTAACTTATAAACATTATATCAGATTTAACTTTAAATAAAAAAACGGGCTTAGTTTTGCCCGCCCCTTAAGCTTGCTGGCACAAAATTGTCCGTTCTTGGTTTTTGCCGTTTTTGATCACAAATTTAGCTATTTTAAGGCTTTATTTCACATTAGCCAGACGATTTTTTCGTGACCTTTTGGCTATTGGTTGTTACTCTTTGGGTGTGTCCGCTATTTCTGCGGCTTGGTACATACAACAAGAGAGTAAATTGTTAATCCCTGTAACCTTAGATTGCTGGGTTGAGATGGTTTTTTCTTCGGTGTTTATCTTTTTAATTTTTGAGGGTTGTTTTAAGTAATAAAAAATCGGTCCAAAATGAGGGCCGATTTCTATTTTCTTAACACGACAATTATTTTATCAGATGTTAAAATTTTGTCAAATAAGATATAATGTCTAGGTATGGACACAACAATTACCAGCCTACAAAATCCCTTGATTAAGAATATTGTAAAATTAAGAAAAGTCAGGTCAAGACAGAAACAGAAAATAGTCGTCGTAGACGGCCTTAGAGAGATTAAGGTGGCTTTTAATTATGGCTTTGAATTTATAGAAATTTTATATTGTCCAGAGTTAAGCCAAGAAACGTGGACACAGGCGCCTTTAAGGCCCATAATAGTGTCTAAAGAGGTTTTTTTTAAGATTGCCTACGCCGATAATCCCAACGGTTGGCTGGCCTTGGTGCGCCCACGCTACCGTTCTTTATCTGATTTAAAGATTAAGACTAACCCTTTAATTTTAGTGCTAGAGGCGGTTGAGAAGCCAGGAAATTTAGGCGCAATGTTACGAACTGCCTATGCTGCTAAGGTTGAGGCGGTTATTTTAAATAATTTACAGACAGATTTATATAATCCCAATGTGATTAAGGCTAGTTCCGGTTACGTTTTTAGTGATCAAGTAGTTTTGGCTAGCCAGGAAGATACACTGGATTGGTTAAAATCTAAAAATATTAAGATTTTTGCCACCAATATTAAGGCGGCAAAAAAATATACTGATGTTGACTGGAGGCAAGCGGCAGCTTTGATTATGGGCACTGAGGCCACCGGTTTAAGTGATTTTTGGATTAATAATGCGGATAATAATATAATTATTCCTATGCAAGCCGGCATCGACTCTTTAAATGTTTCTGTTAGCGCCGGTGTTTTAATCTTTGAAGCTAGACGTCAGCGTGACTTGGGTAAATAATGCTAATTTTCGTTAGTATTATCTATTTGACAGTCTTGTTTTTATCTTGTATTATCTGGTTATTATCAAGAGTCTGCGCCCATAGTTCAATGGATAGAACACTAGCCTTCTAAGCTGGATATGTAGGTTCGATTCCTACTGGGCGCACAAAGTTAATTTTTAAATTAAATTTGTTTATTATTATATGGAAAATAAGAAAAAAGCAGCACTGGTTAAAAAAATAACTAAGGCCAAAACAATAAAAAAAGAACCGGTTGCCAAAAAGAAAACCAGAGAAGAAATTGAAAAAATGTTTGCTTTTAATTTTGGATGTGATTGCAGTTGTTGTTCTCATCGTTGCGATTCTTATAAATAGTTTAACCTTGTTTCTATGTATGGTGCCTATGGTGTAGTGGTAACACAGCAGGTTGTGGTCCTGTTGTTTCGGGTTCGATTCCCGATGGGCACCCTAAACGGTATCTAATATAACCGAGTCCGGTTGATTGGATATCATGATGGCAGAAATCTCGGCAATTTGTCGGGATTTTTGCGTTTTGGTGCTAATTAATGGCTTTGATTTGCCAGCGGCGGTCTGGATTTTCTTGTTGGCTATCTCGAATTTCTCTCAGCACACTTTTTCAGATTTAAATTGGAAGTTACTTTTAAGGTTATTTCCAGTTTGCTTTTCCGGCATAAGATACTTTTGTTTTATTTTGACTAAAAATAGTAAATATCAGTAAAAATGCTTTATTTTAGTCAAATATACTATCTATTCAGCTATTATATCAACATGTTGATATAGTAATTTGTTGACTTAGCATTTCAGATATGATACACTAATGTCAAATATATGAAAAGCAAAAAGAATTTATTAGAACAGTTAAAAACTTTTCCTCACTTCAATAAAAATACCGTACATCAGCTTGGCAGACAGTGGGAGCTCAAGGATTCTACGATTAACACTTATATCAGTCGGTTTTTGAAATATAAGGATGTTTTGCCTTTAAAAAATGGCCTTTATGTGACTACCGATTTTTTTAAAAACAATCGATCGGATGTTTCCTATTCTTTTTATCTGGCAAATATTATTCGTACTCCTTCATATGTGAGCTCTTGGGCCGCCTTACAGTATTATAATCTTGCTACAGAGGCCGTTCATTCTATCACTTCAACTACCCTTAAAGTGACGAGAGAATATCAGACGAAAGCCGGCAATTTTGCTTATCAGTCTATCAAAAAAGATTTTTTTTCTGATTTCTTTTTAGTAAAGGGTAAATTTGATTTTTATATCGCCTCTCCAGCTAAGGCATTGTTTGATTTGCTGTATTTCAGGACGCGTCAGCTTAAAGGAATAAATTTAGAAGATATTAAAAAAATGATTGAGGAATTAAGAATAGATTTTGATGAAATGGATAAGACCGAACAGGAAAAATTTTATTCAATAATTAAAAAACTTATATAAGCGAACAAATAACGACAATTTTAAAAAGAAAACTTGACGATCTGTCTGCCTACGGAAATATTGATGCTGAAACTCGTCGCAATGCTCTTAAAGAGGAGCTGCAGTTTTATGTTTTGAATTTTATCTGTCATCATCCAGAATATAGCAAATGGATAATGTATGGAGGTTCCGCCCTTCGCATAATTCATGGTCTCGATCGTATGTCCGTTGATTTGGATTTTGAAGTTCCCCATGCCATAACAGAAAAATTTTTAGAAGAATTAAAAAAAGAAGTCGAGGGTTATTTTGTTAATACTTACGGCGCCGATTCTGATTTTCTTACCATAAAAATCACTACTGGTAGGGGGCTGCTTTTAAAATTCCACGTCGGTAAAGAGTTAAGTCTTGGCAATCCTTCAAATCAGGTGCATGTAAAGATTGATTTAAACCATTTTGTTGCCCCGAAGACCGTAACTGAACGTCGACCGATAAATCGTGATCAGCTTTCGTTTGTTATTTTGACATACAACATGAGAGCATTAATGGCCAGTAAATTAGCGGCTATTTTCTTGCGAGGCCCTCGTGGGGTTGGTGATGTTGTTTATGAAGAAAAGGGGCGTGACATTTATGATCTTCTTTGGTATATGGGTAAAAAAATCGTACCAGACTTTGATTATATGACAGCCAAAGGCATTGATGTAAAAGATCCTAGAACTTTATTTGATAAGTTAACATTACAAATGAATAAAGTTAGCGATAAGAATTTAAAAAATGACTTGACGCCATTATTTGTTGATCAAAAATTTATTTCTAATTGGCTCAAAAATTGGAGGGAGAGCTATTTTAGATTGCTTAATGAGTATAAAATACATACTATAAAAAATTTAGAAAGCGTTGGCATATCACGGGACTTTAATATGGACGTATTTTCGGACGTATTCTCTTTTATATATTGGTTTAATACAGAAGAGGAAAGTTCGGTTAGAGTTGTTTATCGTATCAGCGATTATTGGATTAATTTTCGTGACGGCGACTTGGCTATTGATGTAGATAAAAAATTAGAAGATAAAATGGAGTTTAATGGTAATGGTTGGAGTAGCCGGCCAACTTTTCAGGATAAGTTAAAGCGGTATGCCACTCTTTTTTATCAGAAAACAGAAAAATATTTCAAAAAAACGAATCACATAATGCTTGGTGATGTTATTATTACTAAAGTAATCAGAATGACGGCTGACAATTTAAACCAGAAGGAGCAGATCGTGCTCAATAAATCTGCTTTGTTATCATGTGAATTGGATGATTTATTAAAATAAACATATGTCTCGGGAGATCGCCAACAAAACCAAAAAGCAAATTTTTATCAAATTTAGGATGTGTGAATTAATTTTGGGTAAAGATATGTAAAATATTAGCCAAGGTAATAGTAAATAATTATTTTAAAACCCGATAGCAAGGCTATCGGGTTTTTATAGTTTTTTAATCTCATTTTGTATTTTTTGGCGGACATCATTAATTTCCATCGAATCGAACTTTATGGCTGGTCCGATTTTGATTAAAATTTTTTGTCCGCCTTTGACGCGGAGCCATTTAAAGCCAATGTTTATTGGCATTACTTTGTCAATCCCCGAGATTCTTATTGGGATGGTAACCGGTTGTAAGTCAACCACTAATTTGGCGGGACCATATTTACAGGCGCCAATTTCGCCGTTACGACTGCGCGTTCCTTCAAAGAACAAGAGCAAATTACCATTTTCCAAAATATTTTTGAATTCTTTAATATTTCGATTGGCTGTTTGGATATTGCTTTGTCTGTAGGCGGGAATTGTTTTTAAAAAGTAGCAGAATATTCTGCGAATGGGTTTTTTAAAAAAATTTTCCCAAGCGGCCGCATTCCAAGGAATTTGCCGATAATGGCGGAAAATATCCCATGGGCTGAAAAGGGCGTAACCGATTAACATTGAGTCAATTAGACTCTGATGATTAGACAAAAAGAGTAAACTTGTTTTTTTGGGTATATTTTCTCTGCCAATAATTGTTGTTTTATTTTTTATTTTAAACAACCACCAGCCGAGCACCCAAAAAATCAGGAGCATCATTACGCTAATTAAGTTTTTAATGAGCATTTTCATTTTTTCTGGATTTTTGGGGTTAATATTTATAGTCTAAGGCTTAATAATATTTTTGGCAAATTGTGTATTATTTAGTTTTAAACATGAACCATTTTTATCATTTTCTCAAGTGATTAACAATGAGGAAATGGCCACCGAGATTGTCCGTTCTTTAGTAGGCGCTATTGGCCTTTGTTTAACTATGCCGATTGCTACCGGTCTTTCTGTTTGGCTATTATTTAAAGAAAAAAAATCATTAAACTAATTATCTATTTTATAAAATTTACCATTCTTTGTAAAAAAGCTATAATAAAGTTAAAAGAGATAAGCTTAAGTTATGCAGTCCGTTTTTAAGTGGAAAAAAATATTTTTTAGCCTTTTAGCTCTTAATTTTGTCTTAAGCGCTTTTGTTCCTTTTCTAATTAAATCTGACTTTCTAGGATTATCAGAAGAAGCTGTTGAGGTGCTTATTATCGCCCTTCTTTTGATTTTGGCTTATGTAGTTAATTTTTTGTATTTACGCGAAGTTGGTCGATTAAAGCGGTATCAGGTAAATTTAGAAGATCGTTTGCAGGATACTTTTAAATATATTGGTTCTGTTAATTTACAAATAGAAGAAATGCGTCAGGCTTTCGCTAATTTTAAAAAATATCCGGAAAGTAAAAAAGATATACGAACTGTTTTTATATATTTTTCAGAAAAAATATTAAGTATTGTTAATGCTGATTGGGTTATTTTACGAATTATCGACATTAAAACCGGACGAACCATTCGCGATGGTACCTTTACCCGCAATAATCAGAAAATTAATCATTTTAAGTTTGATAATCAAGAAATACTTTCCGGCCAGTGTAGGTCTGAGCAGTGTACGATTGTAAAGTCTGATCAAGAAAATCTTAATATTAAAGCGTGTTGTATTTTACCAAGCAAGTTAAATGGCCGCGATCAAGAATTTTTTGTCCGTTCCATGGTTAATCAACTAGAAATGATGTTTATTGTTTTTTCTTCTCTTAGTAACCGTAAAGTCGGCAATTCTAAAAATCGCATTAAAAAGAAATAATTTGTCTCTAAAAAAAGACCTCATATTGAAGCCTTTTTTTGTTTGGTAATATTAGCAAGTTTCAATTAATTGAAGAATTTCATCCCTCTTCTTTTCCATTACCTCTTTTTCTTTTGCCTCTAAGTTGAGTCTAACTTTATCTTCTGTATTTGAGCCTCTGACATTAAACCAGAAATCAGGATAAGTGACGCTAACTCCATCCAATAAGCTAATATTGCCGTCAGCATATTTTTTTTGAATGGCACTAAATATAGCTTCTTTGTTGTTTACATGGCGATTAATTTCTCCGGAGTGAAAATAGCGGCGATATGGTCGAATAAAATCAGAGGTTGTTAAATCGCTTTGTGAAAACAAGGTGAGCATTTGGCCAATTATTATCATTGGCATTTCAAAACAGCCAATTGCGAGATTAAGAAAAAAATGGCCAGAAGATTCGCCAGCAAAATAAGCATTTTCAGCCAGCATCTTTTCCTTTATTAAAGAGTGTCCGACGCGAGTGGGAACAGGAATCCCGCCCGCCTCTTCAATTAAATCAACCGTAATTTTACCAGGTCTCACATCATAGCAGATTTTGCTGCCAGGTTTATCTTTTAGGAATATTTGTGCTAACAATCCTCTTATTATAGCGGGATCAATCAATTCTCCATGATTATCAACAAAAAAGACCCGGTCGCCATCGCCATCGGTCGCAATGCCCAAGTCGGCCTCTTTGTTAATAATTGCTTCTTTTAATTCGTTTAAATTTTCTTCTTTAAGCGGGTCAGCCTCATGTGCCGGGAAAGTGCCGTCAAGCTGAAAATTTAGCCTTTCTAGATTAATTGGTAATTTTTCAAACAGCAAATCTAAATATTGCGCTCCCATGCCGTTAGCGGCGTCAGCTATTATCCGTAGAGGCTTAATCGCCGGAATATCAATAAATTTTAAATCATGTTCTAACTGAGATTTGGCCGCGTCTGTTAATTGTCTGGCGGTAGCCTTTCCTGGCGGCATTGCTATTTGGCCAATATTGTCTTTAAGCCAATTAATGCCGCTGTCGCTACTGACAGGGCGACTTTTGGTTCTAACCATTTTAAAACCATTCCATTCTTTGGGATTATGGGATGCGGAAATCATAATGCCACCGTCCGCATTTTGCTTGGAAACATTAAAATAAAAAGCGGGAGTGGAGATTAGTCCGGCATCTATTACATCTGCTCCCGCCGAAGTTAGTCCAGATATTAGGCCTTCATTTAGGGCGGGCGAGCTTAACCGCATATCTCTAGCCACTAAGATTTTTATGGGCTGATTTAAGGGACAATCGCCGTCAAGCTGTCGTAAAGAGACAAAAGCTCTTCCTAGGTTATAGGCAAAATTAATATCAAAATCTTTACCAAAGACGCCTCTAATATCATAGGCTTTAAAGATTTCGGGATTAAACATATCTTTTTTTTGTTTTTAAATACATAATTAAAGAACCTAAGCCTAAACAAGTAGCGCTCAAAGAAATTATCCAGCCGATAAAAGGTATTGAAAATAAAAGCCAAGCGATAGTTACGCCAGCGAGTAGCGGTATTAATAAAGACTTTTCTTTTTTTTTATTTAAAATCTTATTTACTGCTTTGCCAATAAATATGGCGCTAATAATTTTGCCTAAGCAGAGAACTAAAAACCAAACTAAAAATCCGAGAATGGCTAAGGGTATGCCGATAATGGTAAAAATTAAGATTAAGCTTAGGGTTGGTGTTGCCAATAAAATTAACATGCCCCAACCTAGACTTGCCCAGGGATTTTTTTGGGCGGTGTCGTGTAGGGCGTTGATAATTTTTTTGCCGGGAAAAATTATAATCAAGCCAATAATGATTGCCGCTAAAATTTTATAAATAATACTAAAAAAATAATATTTATTTTTTGCTTTTTCTTTATTTTTTATTAATTTGGTTTGTCCGGAGATTTGAGCTCCGTCTTTTTTTAATATTTTTATATTTTCTGAATAATTCAAATCTCCACCAATATTTGCTTCGGAGCTCAAAGAAATTCCAGAATTTTTGTTGCCGATAAATTCTAAGTTTTTACCCACAACCCCGGAAAGAACAATATTATTCCCATTTCCATAGACATTGCCGTTAATTAGGCCGGCAATGTTTATATTATTAGCCCCACTCATTAGGTCCCAGCCTATTTTTGCATTTTTATTTATATCTAAAGCGTTGCCGATAAAATTAAGATTTCTAGCAACCGTTCCGTTTATTTGGGCGCTATTGCCAGCTAAGCGGACGTTACCGTTTACTTCTCCGTTTACTATTATGGTCTGGGCGGCGGCAATCAAATCACCGTCTAAGCGTCCGTTTACTATTATGGTCTGGGCGGCGGCAATCAAATCACCTTTAATTTCCCCATCAATCGTGATATTATTGCTGGCGGCGTACAAATTGCCTTCTATGGTCTCCTGGGGAGGGAGGTAGACGTTATCCCCAGACTTAATGTCAGCCGCTGAAACGCACAGAGGACTAAGTATTAGTAGCCCGCCGATTATCAAGGATAGTTTAATATTTTTCAACATAGGATAATAATTAATAAAATTTGTTATAATAACAGTATTATATCGTAAAAACATGATAGAAGCAATTAGAGAATTAATTGAAAGAGCGCAAATTTCCGTTAAAAATCGGGATAATTTATTATCTTTAAAAAGAGAAATTAGCAAAAAATATAAGATAGATTCTCTTTTAAATGCCGATATTATTAAGGAATACAAGCGTCTACTTTCTTTAAAATTAATAGATTCTAATTTAATATTAGAGAATTTATTACGCAAACGCACTATTCGTACTTTGTCGGGAATTGCTCCTGTGGCAGTTTTAACCAAGCCTTATCCTTGCCCGGGGACCTGCGCCTATTGTCCGCGTCAAAAAAAAGTACCAGTAAGTTATTTGTCTAATGAACCGGCGGTAATGCGCGCTATTCGTTGCGGTTATCATCCTTATACCCAAACAGCTTCTCGTTTGCGAGCTTTAGAAAATAATGGTCATCAACCAGAGAAAATTGAGTTAATAGTTATCGGGGGCACTTGGAGTTATTTGCCAGTAAAATATAAATATTGGTATGTGCTTAATTGTTTTAGAGCGGCTAACGATTATCTCTCTTTTGGAGAACTGAAAAAGTCTCCTTATCGGTCGACTTTACATACGGCTGAATTAAAACGATTATTGCTCTGGGAACAAAAAAAGAACGAAAAGGCTCGTTATCGAATTATTGGACTTACTCTAGAAACTCGGCCCGATTATATTAATACCAAAGAATTAGAAGAAATGCGCCTTCTTGGTTGTACGCGCGTAGAGATGGGCGTACAGATTACGGATGATAAAATTTTAACCCTAAATAGACGCGGACATGGCGTTAAGGAGATTGCGGAGGCCACCGCTCTTTTGAAAAAGTACGGTTTTAAAATAACCTATCATATTATGCCGGCCCTACCCGGCTCTAATCCAAAACTTGATTTTCAACTTTTTTCGGGCTTATTTAAAGACGAAAGATTTCAACCCGATCAGATAAAATTTTATCCTACGGTAGTGACGGCAGGTAGTTTGTTATATAAGTGGTATCAACAAGGCAAGTATAAGCCTTATTCGGACAAAGTTCTCCAAAAATTAATTATTAAATGTAAGGCGGTTGTACCGGAGTATGTCCGTATTATCCGTTTAATTCGTGATATTCCCTCCGAATCTATTATCGCTGGCAATAAAATTACTAATTTGCGCCAAATTATGAAACAGCAGGGTGTTTATTGTCGCTGTATCCGCTGTCGAGAAGCCAAAGATGCGCCCATTAGTTCCTATTCTATTAATATTCAAAAATATCAAGCCGCCGGAGGCTGGGAATATTTTATTAGCGCCGACAGTTTAGACAAATCTATTCTTTTCGGCTTTTGCCGTCTTCGTTTGGATAAATCTAGTCCAATTGCTCCTGCTATTGTCAGGGAGCTCCATGTTTATGGTGAATTAACACCCTCCGGCACCGGTTTTAAAGTCCAACATCGCGGCTTAGGTAAGGAATTATTGGTAAAAGCGGAGCAATTAGCTCTGACGGCTAACTCTGATAAAATTGCGGTCATCTCTGGTGTTGGGGTGAGGGATTATTATCGCCGTCGCGGGTATCGTTTATATAATACATATATGATGAAAAAATTAAATTAGTAATTTTACCAACGAATATAAAATTATATAGCATCATTGCAAAACACTAATCAATTGATTGAAAAAAATCGCAATGGGCATCGGCCGGCACCTCAGCTTGAGCCTCAGTGCAAAAACCCTTTCCATCTTCCATAATTTGAAAACTATTGCAACGTTGGCATTGAGAATTTTCATTCTCCCAGCCATAAACAAAGTTCGCTTCAATTTCGTGAGACATAAATAAAAAATAATTAAAATATTAAAACTAACTATTTATTAAAAACCAAGCCTTCCCTCTCACTCACTACCCCAATCTTTCTCCATGCTTTTCAAAACCCAAGATACATATTTTCAACAATTTTAGCTTGAACCTTACCGGTTTTAATACAATTATCAAGCCTGGGAGCGGCAATGACTAATTTCTTAAAATCAGGATGAACTTGAGCAGCTACACTAACCGCATCACCACTGGTAGATAAATTGGCATTATCTAATAAATATAAACACTGACCGGATGGTAAAATCCATCTTTAAATGTTTTAGTTTTTTTTGAATTCGAGGATCATTCACCTTTAATTGCGTATCACGTCCAACAGTAATAAATTGCGTTTGTTTTAATTTTAATAATTGGAGAACATTTGAATTACCACCACCGACAATACTTAAAGGTAGGCGTTCATAGACAGAAATTATCTTTTTATCAAGCCGAATAATAAACTTCCTATAAAAAATAACCCCTATTCGCCAGCGGGTATAAGGGCTAATTTTATTTGGTGGGCAAAGCTGAACATTTTGGAATAGTTTTATATAAAAACATTAACAGTTAACAACCCTCTCTCGTCCGTTTTAAATAAAATTTGATTCTATCAATATCTGTGACTGTCGCCCAAATAGTCACCGCTAATCCTACTGGATCTTTCAGACCAGGAATTAAATTAGCACGTAGTTCTTTTCCCAACCAACCACCACGATCAGATTTATCCTGGCAATGGTATAATTCGTGAGATCTAACGAATTTTTTTACTCGAGGCGGTAAATCCTGTCTAACCACTGCCTTATCCCCACCGCCATAACCATATGCCGGATAAATATCTTCTTTGGGTACATACTCAACAGTATATTGGTGGTTATTAATATTTACTATTTCCGTAAGATTAGGGGATGGGTTTTTTATATTATTATTCCTCGACGGTTCTATTTTTTCTTTATCTATTTGAAGATGATTTTTTCCAATATCCTTATTATCCTCAGGTTTTAAATTTTCAATTTGAAGACGAATCTTTTCCAGCTCTTTATTGTCTTCGACTTTTAACTCTTCAATTTTTGAGCTAGAAAGCTCTTGGTTAGCTTCATCGGACTGAAACAATTCTGATACAGAATTAAAAGAATCTTCTTTAGCTGTTATATTCTTTTCCAGTTTTGGCATTGACATTTTTTCCATATAAAATGAGATACTAGTCAAAAATATTTCAATAATATTGCTTCATTTAGTAAATATTCGTAATTAATATTATAACATACAGACCTAAAACGATAAACTGTCCGTTATGGATACAAATAACAGTTACCGAAACCTATCGAGTAGATACTAATTCGGTTACTATGGTGATTATATGAATATGTCTCTTATTTTAGAGCCGTGAGCTTAAACTTCGTTGTATTCTATAATCAATGATTTTATAATTGTTTTTTGATTTTAGTTTGATTTTATTTAAAGCGCCCTTGGGGTATTTTTATTTTTGACAAAAGAGCCTCTCTAAACTAAGATTATAAATATGAAAAACGATATTTTATTTAAAAAAGATTCGGTTGTTGCCGATATTATCAATCGGGAAGAAAAAAGGCAGAATGAAGAGTTGGAACTGATTGCTTCGGAAAATTATGCTTCCCCGGCCGTCCTTTCCGCCCTCTCTTCGGTGTTTAGTAATAAATATAGTGAAGGTTATCCTGGCAAGCGTTATTACGGGGGGAATTTAATTGTTGATGAGATTGAAAATTTAGCTATTTCTAGGGCTAAAGAGTTATTCTGTGCTGAACATGTAAATGTTCAGCCTCTTTCCGGATCTCCAGCTAACGCGGCGGTTTATATGGCATTTTTAGAGCCGGGAGATAAGGTTTTGGGGCTTCGTTTAGATCATGGCGGGCACCTGTCTCACGGTCATAGCGTTAATTTTTCTGGACGTTTGTATAATTTTATCCAGTACGGCGTCGATGCGACCACCGAACTAATTGATATGGCTGAGGTTAGACGTATCGCTTTGGCGGAAAGACCGAAAATGATAGTCGCTGGTTTTAGCGCTTATTCCCGAGAAATTGACTGGGCTGGTTTTAAGAAAATTGCGGATGAGATTGGGGCGTATACTTTTGCCGATATTGCTCATATTGCCGGCCTTATTGCGGGCAAGCAATTAAATAACCCCGTGCCTTTATTTGATGTGGTCAGCGCCACTACTCATAAAACTTTACGCGGACCGAGGGGGGCAATTATAATGTGTAAAGAAAAGTATGCAAAACAGGTAGATAGAGCAGTTTTCCCCGGCATACAAGGCGGACCGCATGATAATATTACCGCCGCCAAAGCCGTTGCTTTCGGCGAGGCGTTGCTGCCAGAATTTCAAGAGTATTCTCGACAGGTGATTATTAACGCTCAAACTCTGGCACGGTTATTAGTTAGTCGAGGTTATAAAATTGTTTCCGGCGGCACGGATAATCATCTTTTGGTTTTGGATTTATCTCCTTTAAATATTACCGGTAAAGAAGCCGAGGCGGCTTTAGAAGCTGTTGGTATTTCTGTTTCTCGATCCACTATCCCTAATGATCCTAATCCGCCATTAAATCCTTCCGGTTTGCGTTTAGGAACGCCAGCGGTGACGACGCGCGGCATGCAGACTAAAGAAATGGAAATAATTGCCGATATTATTGATAAAGCAATAAAGAGTCGGCAACAAACTGATAAACTTATTGAATTAAAACGCGTTGTTTCTGATTTGTGTCAGCGTTTTCCAATTCCTGCTTAAATATGAAAAAAACGGCTGAAATTATAGATGGAAAAATAATTGCTAAAACCATAAAGGACGACATTGCTTTAGAAATATTTAATCACCACTCCCATCGCCCTAATTTGGCTATTATTTTAGTGGGTGAGCGTCCAGATTCAGAATTATATGTATCTTTGAAGGAACGTGAAGCTAAAAAGGTTGGCATTGATACGCATCTTTATCGTTTTGATAATAATGTAAAAGAGAGTGAGTTGTTAGAAACTATTAGCTTTTTAAATAATGATACAATGATTAATGCGATTTTAGTGCAACTACCCTTACCAGAAACAATGGATGCTAATAAAATTATTAGCTCTATTAATCCTTTAAAAGACGCGGATGGTTTTCATCTTTTACATCCCGATTATGTTGTTTCTCCGGTTATTGCCGCGGTTGATTTTGTTGTTAAAAAATATCAAGCGAAGGGGCGGGCTTGTGTTTTTTACCGCTCAGAAGTGTTTGGCCAAGGCTTAAACAAACATTTACAGGCATTGGGGTTGGAGGTTGACTTATTGGCGGTTAACGACGATGAAGATCCTCGCCAAAATAAAGAGCTGAAAAAGCGCCTGAGTGCGGTTAGTGTTAAAAGTGGTGTTGTTGTTACCGCTCTCGGTCTTTCTCATTTTTTAGATCAGGATTATTGTCGAGAAGGAGCGATACTAATTGATGTTGGTATTTCTAAAGAAAATGGCGTCGTTTTGGGCGATGTTGATTTTAAGAGCGTAGCCCAAAAAGCTTCGGCAATTACGCCTGTTCCTGGCGGAGTAGGGCCAATGACAATTGCGTTTTTATTTCGAAACGTCTGGGAAATATATAAGCATAATAATTAATTTAGACTGGAGATTGTTGCGGTTGCTATTAAATTTTGCCATGCCAACATGGCTTTATTTATCTTTTTATCAAATGATTGCTAAAAAAGCACAATTAAAAGAATTATTAAAAATTCATTTTGGTTATGATTCTTTTCGTCCTGGGCAGGAAAAAGCGATTGATGCTATTTTAGAAGGTAGACATACAATTACTGTTTTGCCGACCGGAGGTGGCAAGTCTTTAATTTTTCAATTGCCAGCACTTGTTTTAGAGGGAGTCACCTTGGTTGTTTCCCCTCTGATTGCCTTAATGAAAGACCAAGTTGATTCAATGGAGAAAGTCGGAATTCCGGCTACTTTTATTAATTCCTCCGTTTCTTTAAGTGAAACCGTTCAGAGAATGAAAAAGATTAGACAGGGTTATTATCGTTTAGTCTATATTGCGCCGGAAAGATTTTATAATCAATCATTTTTGGCGGAATTAAAGAATGTTAAAGTTTCTCTGTTTGCGATTGATGAGGCGCACTGTATAAGTCAATGGGGTCATGATTTTCGTCCCAGTTATTTACGCTTGAAGGAGGCGATTAAATATTGTGGTTCGCCCGTGGTTGCCGCTTTAACAGCGACGGCCACTCCGGAGGTTCGAGCTGATATTGCCAAACAACTCGGTCTGACGGATTATGAGAATATTATTAGTGGTTTTGCTCGGCCTAATTTACACTTTGCTGCAGTTGTAGTTAATAACGGACGCAAGCTTGAATATATTCTTGACGTCGTCCGCAGCCAAGGGGGCGGTTCGGGTATAATTTATGTCGGCACACGCTCAAAAGCCGATGAAATTGTTGAATTTTTGTCAGATTATGACGTAACCGCTGTCGCTTATCATGCCGGCATGGATAGCAATAGCAGGGATTGGGTGCAAGAACAGTTTATGCAAGGAAAGGCGCAAGTGGTCGTCGCCACTAACGCCTTCGGCTTAGGGATTAACAAGAAAGATATTCGTTTCGTTATTCACCATGATTTGCCTGGCACTATTGAAGCCTATTATCAAGAGGCTGGCCGGGCTGGTCGCGACGGTCTTGATAGTTATTGCCTACTATTTTATTCCCCCGCTGATCGTTATTTGCAAGAGTTTTTTATTTCCGGCGATAATCCCAGCCCTAATTTAATTAAAGAAATTTATCGTTTTTTATTGGAGGCTCAGGAAAATAATCCTGATGACGAAAATTCAGTTCTCATTACTTACGCCGAACTCGCTAAGCATCTATCCGAGCCTGCTCCGGAAATGGCTATTGGTACGGCGATTAAAATTTTAGAAAAAGAAAGATATGTTTCTCGTCCGAATGAGCGCACTGGCAACACTTTCATTAAATTAATTAATTCATGGGAAGAAACATTAGCAGCTATTAGCTCTCGTGCCAAAGTACAGTTAGCGGTAGCGGAAAAATTACGCCATCATTTTGCTCGAGAAATTGAAGAGGGCTGGCAATTCGTGGCCGAAGAAGCGGCGATTGTCTTGCAGATAAAAAAAGAAATGTTAAATCGCGCCATTAAAAAAATGGCGGAACAAGGTTTGCTTATATATCGTCCGCCTTTTAAGGGAACAGAAATTAGGCTTTTAAAATTTAGCGATCCTGACGATTTAGTTTTAGATTTTAAAGCCCTAGAAATCAAAGCGGAAAGAGCTAAATATAAATTAGATGAAATGGAAGCTTATGTTTATTCTTCTGCCTGTCGTCAGCAGTATATTTTGAAATATTTTGGCGAGAAAGATGCGCCTGTCTGTGGTCATTGCGATAATTGTTTAAAACAAGGCAAGGAGGTAAGTAGACAATATTTAGGAGATTATTAATATGAGGAAGAGGCGCTTGGAAAAATTAAAAAAAATCGTCGCCGATTCTTACGAAATGACGGCTGAACATTTTAATAATACTCGCAGTAAAGTGGCGGCGTCAGATTTTCAATGGGCGGCCAAGCAAATTGGTATTAATGATAGAGTTTTTGATGCCGGTTGTGGTAATGGTCGCTTATTGGATTATGTGCAGATTGCCCCGATTAATTATTTAGGCTTCGACCAGAGTAATAAACTATTATCTTTTGCTCGGCGTCAACATCCTGGCTATAAATTTGAATCAGGTGATTTGTCTATGTTAAAAAACTTAGAGCCAGCGTCTTTTTCTGTAATTTTTTGCTCGGCCGTACTTAGCCATTTTCCCAGCAAGAGAGAGAGAATTGATTTATTACGCTCTTTTTATAATCTCAGCTCTGTTAAAGGCCGCTTGATTATCAGTTTTTGGCGAATGAGGGGTAGTTATCTTCGTTTAATTTTTATTAACAGATTAAAAAAAATCATCGGATTATATCCTTATGGCTGGAGGGATTTAGTTTTTTTCTGGAAAGATAATCAAGGGCGCCCTATTAGTCTGCGTTATTACTATATTTATTCTCCTCGTAAATTTAAAAAAGATATTTTAGCCGCTGGCTGGAAAATAGAGCGTGTTTATAAGGACTCTTTTAATTATTGGGTAGTGGCAGTAAAAAATAGTTGAATGAAAAAATTGTCTTGACACCCCCAGGGGGTGTATGTTATACTGATTTTGTATGAAAACAACCGAACAGAGAATTAATAATATTATCGGTCAACTTGAAGGCATAAAACGCATGCTGGCGAGCACGCCGGAAGATTGTTTTGCTCTTCTTACCCAGATGAAAGCAGTTAAGTCAGCCATGTGCTCTTTGACTGAGCAGATTTTGTCTTCCGAGTTTGACCGTTGTCTTAGTGGTCGGATGGCGGCTGACAAAAGAAAGAAGATGGAAGTCATTTTTAAAGAGGTAATTAAAAAATAAAATTATAATTAATTAAATTCTGCGGTCCGTTTAGAGTAATGGCCGCTAATAAATCTATGAGCAAAGTGGTGGACATTGTAAAAAATAATTTTGAAGCCGAGGTCTTAAAAAGTGATGTTCCGGTATTGGTCGATTTTTGGGCTCCCTGGTGTATGCCCTGCCGGATGATGGCTCCGATTCTTGACGAATTAGCCGGTGAACTTGAGGGTAAGATTAAGATTGCCAAAGTAGATACAGAAAATCCAGAGAATCAAGAGTTGGCGATTCAATATCAGATTCAGAGCATTCCCAACATGAAGTTGTTTAAGGGCGGGCAAGTAGTAGCTGAATTTATCGGGATGCGCAGCCAAGATGCACTTAAGCAAGACTTAGAAAAATATCTTTAATCAATAGAAAAGCGGCCGCCTTTGACAGCGGCCGTTTTAATAGGTTACTTTTAAATATATGAGTATCTTTCAAGATAATTTGGAACGATTACAAGCCTTGGCTTCATTAGACGGAATTAGTTCTGAGGATTTAGCCTTACTAAGCAAGCCAGCTTTGGTGTCAAAAACCGAGTTAGAGGTCGGCGGTAACAAATATCCGGCTTGGCGTATTCTCTATAGCCATGATTTAGGTCCTGGTAAAGGTGGTATTCGTTTTCACCCAGAAGTTAGTGAAGACGAAGTGCAGTCATTGGCTTTTTGGATGACGCTGAAAAATTCTTTAGCGGATATACCATATGGGGGCGCTAAAGGAGGGGTTAAATTTAATCCCAAACAGGTGGATAAAAAGGAATTAGAAGCGATTAGTCGTGCTTATGCTCGCGCTTTTCAACCGGTTTTAGGCCAGGATAAAGATGTGCCGGCCCCCGATGTTTATACCAACAGCCAGACTATGGCTTGGATTTTAGATGAATATGAAAGCATTGTTGGTCATCATGAGCCCGGAATGATTACCGGCAAACCAGTAGAATTAGGCGGCCTAAAGTTACGGTCTGACTCCACGGCTCAGGGCGGTTATTTTATTGCGCAAGAAGTGGTTAAGGAATTTTTAACAGGCAAAGAAGCTAAAGACATAAGAGTGGCCATTCAAGGTTTCGGTAATGCCGGTCTGTTTATGGCGGAAAAACTTTTTGTTGACGGTTTTAAAATTGTCGCTATTTCTGATAGTCGCGGTGGTATTTTAAAGGAAGACGGACTTGATGTGGCCGCTTTGTCTGTTTTTAAGGCGGGAGGAAAGTCTGTCAGTGATTTTGATCAGGGACAAGTAATCAGTAATGAGGAATTATTAGAATCAGACGTTGACATTCTAATTTTAGCTGCCCTGGAGAATCAAATTACCGCGGTAAATGCCGATAAAATTAAAGCTAAGCACATCATCGAATTAGCTAATGGCCCAATAGATTTGGCGGCGGATAAAATTTTAGACGAGGCCGGAAAAGTAATAGTGCCTGATATTTTAGCTAATTCCGGCGGTGTTATTGTCAGTTATTTTGAGTGGGCGCAAAACCGTACAGGTCAAATTCTTGATGAAGATTATCTTAAAAATTTATTGGAAAAAAAGATGAGAACTAACTGGGGTAGAATTTTGTCTTTATATAAAGAAAAAAATAATATTAGTTTACGCCAAGCGGCTTATATCTTGGCGGTGAGAAGAATATTAGCGGCTAAACATTGGCGCGGTGGGCGAGTTTAATAAAAGCTTTTTCTTGATAATAAAAGACCCGGGATTATCCGGGTCTTTTAGTTTGTTGATTTTATTTAATTGCAGGAAACATCTGTGTTGGTGTTGCTATAATCAAATCCGAAGCCGGGTGTAGGTGATTGAGTATTTAATTGTTGTCCGCATTCTTCAGGGGCATTATTAAAGGCGGAGCAGATGGAGGCTAATAAAGAGGCAGAATCGCGACCACTCTGTACGTTCGTGCCGTTGATAATCAAAGTTGGTGAACCGCCGACATTGTATTTTTCGTTATCGGCCTTATTAACTGCGAATCCGGGGAAATTTCCCTGCCAATCCGTCTTACTGTTATAGTTGGCAGTAACCTTGTATTCTTTATCGGTAGCGGCTACACAGCTGTCTATTTTATTTTTGTCGGTGTTCTTGCTTAAACAGTCAGAGCCGTTTCCGTCTGCCAGGAAGCATTGGAGATAGGCATTTAATTTTTCCGGCTGTTCTTTTTGGATACAATATTGGACAAGATTTTCATCCAACTCTTTTTTTTCGTGCATTGCATAATCGACAAATTTCAACTGGAAATCAATTTTATTTCCTAAAGTTTCCAAAACTGGTAATATGCCTTTTTCAATTTGAGTGCCGTAGGGACAATAGCTCATTACAAATAGTTCTACTACCGGTTTGTCATTTTTAGGGATGTCGACTGGGACTGTCGGGTTAGAAGCGGAGTTATTGTTACCTGCTTGTTCTTGGGCGATTTTATCCATATCAATGGCTTGAGGAAAAAAGAGTTTTCCGTCTTTGCTGACATAGGATTCTACCGGGCTTTCGGAGCCGATATTGATTTTCAGTTTATATAAATCATATTCCTCCGAGGTTTCAATAACAGACGCTTTACTTCCGCTTGGCATTAAGAACTGATTTATAAAATCTTCAGATTTAGCAACCGCTTCCGCGATGTCTATTTCTTTATATGGTTTCTTATCGGCAATAACGGTAGCAATAACCGCTGCTATAACTAAGATTAAGACGGCGATAACTATCGCTAAGGCCTTCTTATTTTTAAAAAGACGATTACATATTTTTTTCATATGATTTTTTTTATTTTCTATAATAAGTAATTATAGGAAATATTAAATTTAAAGTCAAAATTTGTAAAGTCAAAATTATTTTAAGGTATCAATAATTTTTTTTAAGTCCGATGGTAGGTCTATCTGAAATTCTTGGGTGTTTCCTTCTCGGTCTTTAAATTTTAATTTTTTAGCAACTAAAAATATTCTGCCTAAAGACATTTTTTTATTTTTTAATTTATTCTTGTTTGTTCCATACAAGTCGTCCCCCACCAAGGCGTGTCCGTAGGCGGCGAAGTGAGCTCTAATTTGATGAGTTCTTCCCGTTTTAATATTTACTGACACTAAACTGAAGTGGGGCCATTTTTTTTCAACTGTAAACAAACTTAAGGCCTTTTTGGCTTTTAGTCTGGCCTTAATATTACCTTCGTCACGATTGGAAAGTTTTTTCTTGGCGTGATTGCTTGCTGGCAGGGCCGCCATCTTGTGCCCAGATTTAGATCTGGTTAGGGGAAAGATAATTTCTCCTTCGTCTTTGATAATTTGGCCGTGAACCAAAGCAAGATACTCTTTATAAATGGTCCGTTTTTTAAATTGTTGTTTAATAGCAACAAAGGCTTGATTGTTTCTCGCTATAATCATTAAACCGCTAGCATCTTTATCTAAGCGGTGGACGATGCCCGGGCGGGATTTGTCTTCCCCAACCTTTTTAATTTCAGGGTAAGACTCCAATATATAATCAATTAGAGCTTTGCTTTTATTGCCGGTGGCTTTATGAACGATGAGCCCAGCCGGTTTGTTGATTACTAAAAAATCTCCGCTTTCGTAAATTATTTGGATGTCACCGGCGTGGCTATGAATTGTTTTCATGTTATTTTTTATTGAAGATTAATAATAGATCGCTGCGCCGGAAGGCTTTTAATAAACCTAAAAACAAGATATAAAAAAGACCGGCAGCAGCAATAGTTAATAGAAGCCCTAGGGCTGAATTTGTCCAAGTTGATGGCCATATCCACAACAAAGCGCCCATAAGTAGGGAGGCTATCAGGGCCTTTAATGTTCCCCTCCAGCATATGCGGAAACCTAAATGGCGATAAATAAACCAGGTTGAGAGAACAGCAATAGTCGCTTCGCTATAAATAGTGACAGCCGCTGCTCCAAAATAGGAGAAGCGAGGGATAAGAATGATGTAAGCCACCAGAGAGGTAATGCTAGTAAATACATATATCCAGATTACTTTCTTTTGAGCTTTAATGGCAATAATTGCGTGAGCCATCATGTTGCCCATAAAGATGGCGGCAATGGCAAAAATTAATATGCGTAGAATTATACCAGCTTCTAAAAAGTCAGGACCGGCGATAAGAACAATAATTTTATCAGCTAAGAATTGAGTGCCGACAACTAAAGGAATGGCGGCGGCCGCCATTATGTCAAATGATTTTTGTAATATTTTATAAAATTTTTCTTTATTCTGGCGCCAAGTCGTTATCATAATTGGTAAAATGATGCCGGCGAACATAAAAGGCAGTGAACTAAGCACGTCAATAATTTTATAGGCTGCGCCGTAGAGACCGACAGTATCGGCGGTCTTAACAAGAGATAGAATCAGTGTATCCGCGCGTAAATAGATAAGATTGAAGGCGATAGTTATGGCTAGCGGCCAAGAAAGATTAAGAATATTTTGCCACACCGGCCAATTAAATAAAGGCTTAATTTTAGCAAAGCGATGGGCGAAGATAAAATGAAGGAGAAAGCTAGTTAGACTGGCGGATACCGTGGCGATGAGCATGCCGTTAAGCCCCCAATTTAGATTAATGGAAATAATAACACCTGCAATCATCACGAAGCGGCTTAGAGTTTCCGCCCAAGCAACTCGATTCATTTTCAGTCTAGTTTGGAAAAGACCGACCATAATCTGATTTAAAGCGTTAAAAACAAAAGAGGCGGCTGTAATCAAGACCCCTAACTTGATGCTATTATTATAATTAGCCAATTGGACAATGATTGGGGCTAAGCCAATAAAAATTAAGGAAGATATTAAGCGCAAACCAAAAAGATTTCCCAGAATAAGATTTTCTTTTTCTTGGTCGCCACTAATCATTTGGACGGTTACCAGAGTTAGTCCCAAATCAGCCATAATAGCAAAAAAGGAGAGGAAGGTGATAATGGTGGTGTATTCGCCAAAGCCATTTTGCCCTAATTCTCTTGTCATTAAGGCAAAAGCAAACAGATTTAAACCGGTGGATGCTAATTTCCCGATAATTTGTACCAAGGTGTTGCTAAATATTTTTTGCTGGAGACTCATATTTTCTTGTTTTTTCAGGAAAGATTTTATATAATGATTATAGTATAACATAAATTATATGAGCACTACCATTAAGAAAACTTTGTCCGCCTTTTTTCTTTTATTTTTTGGTTTATTGCAAATAGGCCTTTTTGGGCCGCCTCAGGCCGCTATTGCTGATAGCAGTCTGATTAATAGTCAGGAAGGTTTTAAAGACAAGGAGATACAAGCGGCTTTCGGTAATGACACTCCTGACGATATTCGTATTACGATGGTTAGAATCATTATGATTGTCCTGTCAACCTTGGGGGTTGTTTTTCTTGCTTTGTTATTATTGGCCGGCTTTAAATATATGACGGCGGCTGGTGACGAAGAGAAGGTGAAAGAGGCGATTAAGCAGATTACTCAAGCAGTTATCGGTCTAGTGATAATTTTATCAGCTTGGGGAATAAGTTATTTTATTCTTCTCAGAATTAGAGCGGCTATAACTGGCACCAATTATCTTTATTTCTAAATTCGATTACTTTGACAAAATTTATAAGTTTTGCTATATTTAAAAAATAAAGCTAATTGTGATGAACAATTAGCTTTTTTCTCTCTAACTTTGTAAAGAGCTATTATTTAAGAATATAGTTTTTATTATTTTTTGAGTCTTTAGCCTGTTGGCTGGACTAACAAACATTATGTCTGAATTAACAAATGCCATTAAGCAGGTGTGTGAAGAAAAGAACCTTGACTATCAGGCGGTTGTAAGTACCATCGAATTAGCTTTGGCGGCTGCTTATCGTAAGGACTATGGAGAAAAAAACCAGAATATCAAAGTTGTATTTGACCCCAACACTGGTAGTTCAAAAATTTACGATGTTAAAACTGTGGTTGATAATTTGCCGGCGCAGGAAGAAGAAGAAATGCTCCGCCGTCTTAATGATCCTGATTATAAACGAGAAGAAGATAAGGAAAAGCGTGATGAGGTGGGCGGCGATGACGAAGAAAAGGAACATCGTTTTAATCCTAAAACTGATATCCAGCTAAAAGAGGCGGTTATTATGAAGCATGACGCTCAAATCGGTGAAGAAATCATGACTGAATTACCTATTCCCGAAAGTTATGGCCGAATGGCTGCTCAAACTGCTAAGCAAGTAATTATTCAGAAGCTAAGAGAAATGGAAAGAGATATGATTCTGAGTGAATTTAAGGGCAAGGAAAAAGAAGTGGTCGGTGGCGTTGTTCAACGCCGCGAAGGACGTTTGGTTTTTGTTGATCTTGGTAAAGCTATCGGTATTTTACCATCTGAAGAACAGATTTTTAGCGAACACTATAATCCCGGAGAAAGGATTAAGGTTTATATCAAGGAAGTTCGTGAGGGTCATAAAGGGCCGGAAGTTATTTTATCTAGGCGTAGTGAAGAAATTTTAAAAAAAGTGTTTTATTTGGAAATTCCAGAAATTGCTAATGGCTTAATTGAGATTAAAGGAGTGGCACGTGAAGCTGGTTCTCGGTCAAAAGTGGCGATATATACGGAAACAGAAAATGTTGACCCGGTTGGATCCTGCATCGGCCAGAGAGGCGCTCGTATTCAAACAATCATTAGTGAGTTGGGGGGAGAAAAGGTTGATATTATTGAATATAGCGAAGATCCTGCCAAATTTATTGCTAATGCTTTAGCGCCGGCTAAAATTTTAAGCATTGAACTCGATGAGGCGGAGCATAAAGCGGTAGTTAAGGTTAGCTCAGATAAACTTTCTTTGGCTATCGGTAAAAGCGGCCAGAATGTGCGCCTAGCTGCTCATCTTACTGGTTGGAAAATAGATATTGTTGAGGCCTCTGAAGACGGTGAAAAGAAGGTGGCGGACAGTGAAGAAGGCGCTGCGGCCGCTAATGAAGGAGCAGATTCCGCAAGTGACTCTTCTTTAGACGAAGGCCAGTCTGAGCCTGGAGAAAATAAATAATTTTAAAATCTTGCCTGGAGGAGCAAGAATTAATATTTAATATTATGACGAATCTCTTAATTATTGCCAGCGCTGTGGCCGCTATTATTTATGGTTTTATTGCTGGCATCTTTATCCTTCGCTTGCCGACCGGTAACGACAAGATGAAGGAAATTGCTAAAGCCATTCAAACCGGAGCTAAGGCCTTTTTAAACCGTCAGTATCGTTCCGTGGCGATAGTAGCGGCTATTCTCTTTTTGTTAATCGGCTTTTTGCCTTCTTTGGGCTGGTCAACGGCCACAGCTTTTTTGCTGGGGGCAATTTTTTCCGCTCTCACCGGTTATATTGGCATGTTGGTTAGTGTACGTGCTAATGTCCGCACTGCTGAGGCCGCTCGAGGCGGTTTACAGAAAGCTTTGAATGTCGCCGTTCGCGGTGGGAGTGTCACCGGCTTATTGGTAGTCGGCTTGGCTTTATTAGGAACGGCTGGTTTTTATTTTTTAAATCCTGGGGACTTGCATGCAATTATCGGTTTTGGTTTCGGCGGTTCGCTTATTTCAATTTTTGCTCGTTTAGGAGGCGGCATCTACACTAAAGCGGCTGATGTCGGCGCTGATTTAGTGGGTAAGGTAGAAGCTAATATTCCCGAAGACGATCCTCGCAATCCGGCTGTTATTGCTGATAATGTCGGTGATAATGTCGGCGATTGCGCGGGTATGGCCGCTGATTTATTTGAGACCTATGCGGTAACCTCAATTGCCGCGATGGTTCTTGGTTCCCTTCTATTCTCCGGTGACCAGAATATTATTATCTATCCTTTAGTGTTGGGAGCGGTATCTATTATCACTTCCATCATCGGCATTTTCTTTATCCGTTTAGGCAAGAAGAAAAATATTATGCGCGCTCTTTATAAGGGATTGATTGCCACTGGCGTTTTATCGGCGATTGCTTTTTATCCAATTACTTTGGCTTTTATTAAAGATGCCCATTTAGCTGTAAATATTTATTTGGCCAGCTTAATCGGTTTGTTGGTAACGGCAGCTTTGGTGGTGATTACTGAATATTATACTTCGACCAAATTTGCTCCGGTAAAAGATATTGCCGAAGCTTCCAAGACTGGTCATGGTACTAACGTGATTGCTGGTTTAGCTGTCTCCATGAAATCAACCGCTTGGCCGGTTTTGATTATTGTCGCCGCTATTCTTGGTTCCTATATGTTGGTTGGTTTATATGGAATAGCCGTGGCGGCCGTTGCTATGCTTTCAATGGCTGGTATTATTGTCACTATTGATGCTTACGGTCCGATTACTGATAACGCTGGCGGTATTGCCGAAATGGCTGAGTTAGGTGAAGATGTGCGTAATATTACTGACCCCTTAGATGCTGTAGGTAATACTACCAAAGCGGTCACTAAAGGTTATGCTATCGGTTCTGCCGCTTTGGCGGCTTTAGTACTATTTGCAGATTTTACTTATAAGATTTCTGATTTGGGTGGAGCGACTCAGTTTTTAATTAATAATCCTTTTGTGCTGTCCGGATTGTTTATCGGCGGTTTATTGCCTTATTTATTTGGCGCGATGGCGATGAAAGCCGTCGGTCGGGCTGCTGGTTCGGTCGTTGAAGACGTTCGTGCTCAATTTAAAGAAAAGACTGGGATTATGACGGGGACAGAAAAACCTGATTATGGTCGTACCGTTGATATTGTGACTAAGGCCGCCTTAAAAGAAATGATTTTACCCGCATTAATTCCTGTAGTTGCTCCCATTATTGTCGGCTTCGGTTTTAATCTATTTGGCGCCGGACACGGCATTGAAGCTTTGGGTGGTCTATTAGTCGGCACAATCGTTACCGGTATTTTTGTGGCAGTTTCTATGACTTCCGGCGGTGGCGCCTGGGATAACGCTAAAAAATATATTGAACTAGGTCATTTCGGCGGTAAAGGCTCTGACGCCCATAAAGCCGCTGTGACCGGTGATACCGTTGGTGATCCCTATAAGGACACTGCCGGTCCGGCCATCAATCCGATGATTAAGGTTTTGAACATTGTCGCCTTGCTGATTATTGGTTTATTGCTTTAAAGAAAGATAAGGTTAGAATGAGAAAAGCGCCAGCTATTACTGGCGTTTTTTGTTTGTATAGCCTTTTAATTATTCCGAAATAACAAAAAAGCAAACTTGCTTTTTCTAAAAAAACTGCTAAAATATAATAAATAAAAGAAAAAATTAGCGAGCCCGCCACAGCTCGCTTCTAATTGTCAAAAAGATTATGCAAAGCACTAAAAAAGATTTAGGAAAATCGCAGGTAGAATTAACAGTCTCTTTGGAATTTAAGGAATTCCAACCTTATCTTGAGGAAGGGGTTAGGCATATTTCTGAGCATATAAAAATTGAAGGTTTTCGTCCCGGTAAGGCCCCTTATGAAAGGTTAAAGCAAAAAGTTGGCGAAATCAGTATTTTAGAAGAAGCGGCTCATATCGCTATTCGCAAAACCATTGATGATGTTTTTGCTAAAGAATTAGCGGGTCGCCAGCCAGTCGGCCAACCAAAAGTAGAAATAACCAAATTAGCGCCTGGCAATCCTTTAGAATATAAGGTAACAATTTCTCTTTTGCCGACCGTTGTTTTAGGTGACTATAAGGGTTTAAATATTGTAAAAGAAAAACCACTTGTTAGTACCAATGATATTGACAAGACAATTAAGGAAATTTTAGAAATGCGCGCTAAGGAAAGTTTAAGTTCAGAATCAGCCGAAGAAGGCGATAAATTAGTTTTGAATGTTAGTCTAAGTTTAGATAAGGTGCCGGTAGAAGGCGGTCAAGCTCAAGATGTAACCGTTATTTTAGGTAAAGAATATATGGTCCCCGGTTTTGACGATAAGGTGAGGGGTATTAAACAGGGAGAAAAGAGAGAATTTAAGTTGCTCTATCCAGAAACTCATCACCAAGCCAATTTAGCTGGGAAAATGGTTGAATTTTCCGTGACTGCTACCTCTATTTATAAAAGAGAAATTCCTGCTTTAGATGATGAATTGGCCAAAGCGATGCATTTTAAAAATGTGGCAGATTTGAAAGCGGCCATAGAAAAAAATATTTTAGCCGACAGAGAGCGCCAAGCCGATATTAAAGCCGAACTTAAAATGTTAGAAATAATTGTCGATAAAGCCAAGTTTGATGATATTCCGGAAGATTTATTAGAGAAAGAGGCTGATAATATGATGACGGAATTAGAGCGTAATGTTACTGCCCAAGGAGGTAATTTTGAGGATTATTTAAAACATCTTAAGAAAACTCCAACCGAGCTACGTTTAGAAATTTTACCTAATGCTGTTAAACGCATCAAGACTGCTTTAATTATCCGTGAAGTCGGTATTATCGAAAAAATTGAGGTTAAGCAAAAAGAGGTTGAAGAAAAATTGGAAGAACTAAAAAAGATGTATGCTCATGATCAAGAGGTTTTGAAACAATTAAACAGTCACGAATATTTTCACCATTTAGAAAATATGATGTTCAACGATCAAGTCGTTGCGCAGTTAAAGTCTTGGAATTATGCCGATACTGGCAAACAATCGGAGAGCTAGTTTTGACTATGACCTTTTAGAAAATTATGAGGCCGGTCTTGTTTTATTAGGACATGAAGCAAAATCAGCCAAGGCTGGACATGTAAATTTAAGTGGCGCTTATGTCAGTTTGCGTTCAGGAAATAATGGCTCGGAACTCTGGCTGGTCGGCGCCCATATTTCCCCTTATCGTTTTGCCGGTAAGATGAATGACTATGACCCTAACAGAGAACGCAAGTTGTTATTAAAAAAAAGAGAAATCGCTTACCTTATTGGAAAAATACAGGAAAAGGGCTTGACATTGGTTCCGGTCAAAATGTATACTAAACGCAGTTTTGTGAAGCTAGAATTTGCATTAGGTAGAGGAAAAAAGAAGTATGACAAGCGCGAGTCTATAAAGAAACGCGAATTAGACAGGCAAATACGGACGTTAACAAAGAGGCAGATTTCAAGATAATCGGGGATGCCGGGCATCGATAATAAGATCTGCTTTTAGATATTCAAGGCGGGTTTAGGTTAAACCGTAAAAATAGCCAAAAACATACATGCCAAAAATACTGGCAGGGCGTTTACTTGGAAAGTTCCGAGTTTCGCTCCCGTTATGGCTTAATTAAAAAATAGCTGTAACCATCGGCGCGGGGAGGCTTCAGCTCCGTCAACCGGTGTCATAATTTGAAGCTTTGAAAATTTCAGCCCTCTCCTGGAGTTTTTAAGATAAAGAGAGGTGACCGGCGTTGCTTTTGTCCGGTTTCCGATAACGTCGGCGACTCCAATAAATCGGACTATTCTTGTAAATATATCTAAGGGCACTTATTAGACATGGGTTCAACTCCCATCATCTCCACAGTTTTTGTTGACATTTTTATTTAGCCGCGGTGGCGGAACTGGTAGACGCGCTGGACTTAAAATCCAGTTGTAGAGATACAGTGCGGGTTCGATTCCCGCCCGCGGCACGCATCCCTTTAAAATTTAGGCGGAGTCCTTGCTTAGTATTTGAATATTTGTTATATAAAATATATGTTTGCGGGTATCGTATAGTGGCTATTATGCAACCTTGCCATGGTTGAGAGACGAGTTCGATTCTCGTTACCCGCTCCAACAAAACAGCCTAAAAAGGGGCTGTTTTTTCTTTATATTCTTTTGGTCTCTATATAAATATAAACCTTATCTTACTTCTATTGGTTATATCGACAGCTGCTATCGGCGCCATTTTAGAAAGGCCGGTGATAATGAATTAAGATGGACAAAAAGGGGAGTTTCAAAATTATTCTTTTTACTTTTATATGGTTAGCGATTATAGCTAGTCTTCTATTTTTAGTTTTAGCTTTTTATTAAATGAAATTTTTAATTGTCAAAAATTTGGTCAACTTGATTATTTAGTTGACTTTTTTTAATTTTTCCGCTATAAATAGCTATATAAATAATACTTATATTACCATGCGCATTAAATTTCATCGCGTTGAACAGAAAGAAAAGAAATTTTTTAAAGCCAATTCCCAGATTCGCTCGGAACAAGTTTTTTTAATTGATGAAAATGGTGAAAATTTTGGCGTTATTGATACTCAAGAGGCTATTGCGAGAGCGAAGGAATTGGATTTGGATTTAGTTGAGGTAAACCCTAAGGCTGAGCCGCCGGTGGCTAAGATTGCAGATTTGGGACAACTAAAATATGAACACGAAAAGAAACTTCACCGCCAGAAGGTCATGCAAAAAAAAGTAGACACCAAGGTGATTAGACTGTCTTTCCGTATTAGTGAACATGACTTTAATTTTCGTCTCACGCAAGCAGAAAAATTTTTAGAAAAAGACAATAAATTAAAAGTTGAGTTGATATTAAGAGGTCGTGAACGTCAGTATCCGCAGAAAGCTAGAGAAATTGTGGATAATTTTGTGGCTAAACTTAGACAAAAAGAAAATTTATCAATTGAAATAGAACAAGCCTTGACAAATCAAGGTGGAAGATTTACTATAGTGTTAATAAATAAGAAATAATTTCTTGTTATCATCCAGGTGATTTCGCCTGTTTTTTTATCAAATTTATGCCGAAAATAAAGACTCACCGAGCAACCGCTAAGCGTTTTCGCTTAACTGCCGCTAATAAATTAAAGAAAAGAAAATCCGGTCAGGATCATTTTAATTCTCGCGAAACAGGCAATACCAAGCGCGCTAAGCGTTTAGATATTAACGCGGACAAGACTTTAGTAAAAATCATTAAAACCTTAACCCCGTATCGATAGGATGCGGATTTTTAAGTTAATCGTATATGCCCAGAGTAAAAAGAGGAGTTGGCCACAATAAAAAACGCCGCACACTGTTAAAGCAAGTTAAAGGCTATCGGTGGGGTCGCAAAAATCTAATTAAATTAGCCAAAACTGCTCGTACTAAAGCCGGTGCTCACGCTTACCGTGATCGTCGCAAGAAAAAACGCGATCGGCGGGCTTTATGGCAAGTGCAAATTAATGCTTTTGTGCGCGAGTATAATTTTTCTTATTCAAAATTAATGGGCGCTTTAAAAGCGGCCAAGATTGTGGTTGATCGGAAAATTTTAGCTGATTTGGCTATTAATAATAAGAAAGTTTTAGCGGCCTTGTTGTCTCAGCTTAAGAAATAAGCTTATGTCTTTGATTCAAATTGCTCAGATTATTGTTTCCATTCTTCTTATCATCGTCGTTCTCCTTCAAAACCGCGGCGCTGGTCTTGGCAGTGCTTTTGGTGGTACCGGCGGCGTTTATTTGACGAAACGCGGTCTTGAAAAAAAATTATTCATCGCCACCATTGTCTTGGCGGTGCTTTTCTTCGGCTTGTCTTTGGTTAGTGTTTTGCTCTAAGCCGATTTTTATTCTTCCCCTTTCGTCTATTGCCACCCTGTGGATCAATTTTCTCAAAAAATAAATAGTTTTTTTTCCAGAAAGAAAAAAAATTTTTCCCATTTTTTTGTTAATGTTAAAGATTTTATTAAGGAGAAATTTTCAACTAAAGGGAAAAAAAAAGCGCAGACAGAAAGTGATAGAAATCTGGTTTATTCCTTAGCGCCAACCAAGATTCCCAGACGTGAACAGTTAAGACATCTTTTTAAAATTTTAAACCCCAAAGAAAAAATTATTCTTAAGTTGGCTTTTCTCGTTTTTTTAGTCAGTGTTTTCTATTTAGGCTTTTCTTTTTATCAAAAACACCTTATTTTAATACCTGCTAGTGGCGGCACTTATATTGAAGGCTTAGTTGGTTATCCTCAATCCATCAATCCCCTTTATTCTAGTAGCCGTGATGTTGATGCCGATTTATCTCGCTTAATATATTCTCGTTTGTTTGATTATGATGAAAATGGCCGTTTAATGCCGAATTTAGCGTCTACTTGGAAAATTGAAGACGGCGGGAAATCTTATATTATTTCTCTACGTGAAGGAGTGAAGTGGCATAACGGTGAAGATTTAAAGATTGACGATGTTATCTTTACTTTTAACTTGATTAAAAACCCAGAATTTCGTTCTTCCTTGCGCGCCAGCCTGAATGGCGTAGAGATAGAAAGAATTGACGATCATTCGGTCAAATTTTCTCTCAGCGAGCCTTATGCTGATTTCTTAAGTCTTTTAACTTTCGGCATCATGCCGGCAAACATTTGGGAAAATATTTCTCCTGAGACCGCTTCTTTATCAGAATTAAATCTCAAACCGATTGGTTCCGGTCCTTATAAATTTGAATCTTTAATTAAGAGCAAGGGGGGGGAAATTAAAGAATATCATCTGATCGCTAATGATGACTATTATGGGCCTAAACCTTATATCAAGGAGATTATCTTTAAATTTTTTCCTGATTATGTGGAATTGGTGCGCGCTTTAAACGGTAATGAGGTTGATGCCGCCAGTTATATTCCTGATGATTTAAAAAAAGATTTATTAGCTAAGCATTCTTTGGTGATGCATAGTTTGCGCTTGCCTCAAATAAATTCTATTTTTTTCAATCAAGAGAAGAATAAATTTTTAGGCGATATTAAAATACGTCAGGCGTTGGCTTTTGCTATTGATCGCGATTACTTATTTAATGAAGTTTTGGGCGAATCCGCCAGTCGTGCCGACGGCCCTATTATCTCTCCTGATTTTTCCTATACTCCGGACGGTTCTTTTTATAATTTAGATAAAGATAAAGCCGAGCAGCTTTTAGATGAAAGCGGATTTAAGCGAGTAGATGTTAGTCAAGATATGATTGACAATCCCGAGCATAGCCCAGAATTATCAGCCATTATTGCCTATGCTAGTTCCACTCAAATTGCTGCCACCGGTTATTGGCGCGTCGCCCTTAAAGACAAAGAATATCAAGTTTTAGCTTTGAAATTATCAGTGCCTGAGAATGGTAGGATGGATGTGGCTGAGAGTTTAAAGAAAGACTGGGAATTAATCGGCGTCAAAACAATTATTGTGCCGGTAGCGCTTGCCAGCTTAAACGCAGAAATAATTGCTGGTCATAATTTTGAAGCTTTATTGTATGGACAAGTTGTCGGCACGGAGCCTGATGTTGCTCCTTTTTGGCATTCTTCACAAATTGGCGGTCAGGGCTTGAATCTTTCCGGTTATAATAATGCCGAAGTCGATACGCTTTTAATTGAAGCGAGACAGACAGCTGATAATATTAATTTACGTTTTTCTAAGTATAAAAAATTTCAAGAAATTATCAGTAAGGATTTGCCGGTTATTTTCTTATATTCTCCCCGATATACTTATGTTCAGTCCAAGAAAGTTCACGGTTTTAACGGAACGGCTATTAATGAACCGTGTGATCGTTTTGCTGGTTTTAGCCATTGGTATTTAAAAACCAAGAAGCATCTTTCTTGGTAATTATTTTCTATTTATTTTTTCCGGCTAATTTTAAAGTCGGATGCTCTATACTTCATAATTTGGAAACAAAAAAATCAGAATTGTTTTGATTTTCATTTTTTTGTTTTTCCAGAAAAATTTTCATGATTACTCGTTATAAGTCCGGAATTACTACCGGCAAAGATAATGTCGCTAAAGCGCCCTTGAAAACAGATTTGTCGCCAAGGCGCCGATTTCCTGTTCGTTCGCGTCAAGTTTTTCGTCAGAATAACTCTGGCGACTATGTTAAAGTTATTGTTCTGGGCGGACTGGAAGAGGTTGGACGAAACATGACTCTAATTGAATGCAACCGTGAGATTATTATTATCGATATGGGCCTACAATTTCCGGAAGAGGATATGCCCGGCATCGATTATATTATTCCCAATGTCTCCTACTTGCGCGATAAACTTGATTGGATAAAAGGCGTAATTATTACTCATGGCCATTATGATCATATTGGTGGAATTCCTCATATTATGGGGGAGATTGGTAATCCGCCGATGTTTACTGGTAAATTGACGGCCGGTTTGATTCGTAAGCGCCATCAAGAATATAAAACTGCACCTCAGTTAAAAATTAAAGAAATTGACGACAATTCGGTGATTCAGCTCGGCGCCTCTTTCCGTTTGGAATTTACCCGCGTCAACCATTCTATTCCTGATTGTTTTGCTGTGATTGTTAATACGCCTTTAGGCACTATTATGCATACCGGCGACTTTAAAATTGATTTTACCCCGGTAAATGACAAGCCCGCAGATTTACAGCGCATCGCTCAAATTGGCAATCGCGGTATTTTAATGTTGATGTCTGACTCGACCGATGCTACTCATGCTGGTTATCAGCTTTCTGAATCGGCCATCGGTGAAGAAATCGGCAAATTGATTGAAAAAATTAACGGTCGTATTATTATCGGCACTTTTGCTTCTCAAATTAGCCGTGTGCAGAAAATATTAGATTTGGCTAAACGCTACGGTCGTCGGGTTAGTTTGCAGGGGAGAAGCATGAATTCTAATGTCGAAATTGCCCATCAAATAGGTTATTTAAAGTTTGATCCGAAAATTTTAATTAATGACAATGAATTAAACCGTTTGCCGGATAATCAAGTTTTAATCATCGGCACCGGTGCCCAAGGGGAGGACAGTGCTTTTTTAAGCCGGGTGGTAAATGGTGAACACCGCGTTGTTAGTTTAAAACAAGGAGACACTGTCCTGTTTTCTTCTTCGGTTATTCCTGGGAATGAACGCTCAATCCAGAACTTGATGGATATGGTTGTTCGTCAAGGCGCGCACATTATTCATTATCGGATGCTTGATATTCATGCTGGCGGACACGCCAAAGCGGAAGATTTAAAATTAATAATGCGTCTTATTAAACCTGAATATTTTATGCCCATTGAAGCTAATCACTATATGTTGAGGGCACACGCAGAATTAGCAGAACAGGTGGGTATTCCTTCGGATAAAATATTTGTGGCTGATAATGGTCAAGTAGTTTTGTTTCAAAAAGACGGCCGCGGACATTCAGTTGGTCAGCTGACCAAAGAAAGGGTTCCGTCTGATTATGTCATGGTTGATGGTCTTGGTGTCGGTGATGTATCGGAAGTTGTCTTGCGTGATCGTCTAATGATGGCCGGTGACGGTATGATTGTGATTATTGCCACGATTGACGCTAAGACCGGTAATATTATCGGTAATCCTGATATTATTTCGCGCGGTTTTATTTATATGAAGGAAAGTCGGGATTTAATTGAAAAAACCAGAATGAGGGTCAAGAAGATTGTTAAAGACAAAAATCCAATGACGCCAGCAGATGATGATTTTATTAAAAATAAAATTAGAAACGATGTTAGTCAATTTTTATTTGCCCAAACAAAACGCCGACCTATGGTTTTACCGGTAGTGATTAAGGTGTAATTACTATAATTTTATTTTGTTTTTGCGATACTATTGACTTTTTTGCTTAATTATTATATAATTAGTCATACAATTATTTAAAATCATATGAGTATGGAAACCATGACGGGCCAGCCTGAAAATTTATCAAATGAAACTGAGGCGATGGCTACGCCATCAAATGAAGAGGAGCTCGGTCAGCAAAATAAAGATTTGCACGAAGCTTTGGCGGAGGCGCACCTCTCTGAAAGTAGGACTCCTGAAAAAATAGCGGCCGTTTCTGAAGAAATTAAAGAATCTAAATCCCCGGAGGAGATTAAGATGGAAATTAAAAGATTGCAGGCGGAGTATGAAATGAAGAATAAAGCTTGGCAAAGCTTTACTACTATTTCTAGCGCTGATACTGATTTAGGGTCTTTTGGTGGTAGCGCCGAAAGTGTGGCCGAATTAGAAAATAAGTTTCCCGGTATAGGTAAAGTTTTAGAAATGATTAAATTAGCTGAAAAAAAAGGTGATAATGGATTTAAACTTTTTAATTTAAAAACTTGGAAAAATTTTAACAAGGAACCCGAATTGGGAGACGTGGAGATTAAAGCCATTAAAAATTATCTTATTCACGGTGGTATGGGGGAATTTACTAACCCTAACGCTGAGGCAGTCGCCCGTAAAGCTTTAGATAAGTTTTTATCTGAAAATTCTCAAGCCGAAGGGGATGTTGCTAATATTAAACAAGCTATTTGGGGAGAACATGACGATCGTTATTACGAAAGAGCGATTACCGATTTGAATCAGCAGTTGGAGCAAATGAACGAAGCCAAATAAGCTTTTATTAATTAAATATTTCACCTATTATAATTCTTTCGGGTTCTAAGGCGCTATCTCTAAAGCAGTGCCTGAGGTGGCCGAAGGGCTGTCCCGTAAGGGGCGGTTAAAGATCTTTTTTTGTTTTTAGAAGAGGAAAGACCGCTTCCGAATAAATGAAGATTATCTTTATGACTAAAGAAACCAAACAAGCATCAAGTAAGTTTGCTGATTTATTAGAAAAAGACGGAGTAAAAGTGCCACAAGTCGGTGATGTGGTTAAAGGTACGGTTGTGACCGCTTCAAAATCCGAAGTCGTCTTAGATATCGACGGCGTCTTAATGGGTATTGTTCGCGGACCGGAACTTTATGTTGAAGTCGAGGAATATGCTCACCTTAAGCCGGGCGATCAAGTTGAAGCGGCTGTTTTAGAGACGGAAAACGAAGAGGGGCATCTGGAGATGTCTTTCCGTCAGGTTGGACAAGAGAAGGCTTGGCAGAATTTACGAGAGGCTTTTAAAGAGAAAACTACCGTTAAAATCCGCATCATTGATGCTAATAAAGGCGGACTTCTAGCTCGCTATTGCCAGATAAACGGATTTTTACCGGTTTCCCAATTAGCTCCTGAAAATTATCCGCGCATTAGCGGTGGTGATAAGAGTAAGATTTTGGAAAAATTAAAGACTTTTGTCGGCCAAGATTTTGAAGTTAATGTTATTACTTTAAATGAAGAAGAAAATAAGATTATTTTTAGCGAAAAAGATGTGTGGAATAAGAAGCAGAAGCCGGCTTTAGATCGTTATCACGTCGGCATGGTTGTTGATGGACGCATTACCGCTATCACTAATTTTGGAGTTTTCTTAAATTTTGACGACGGCATGGAGGGTTTAATTCATATTTCAGAAATTGCTTGGCAGCGCATCGATTCTCCCAATGAATTATTTAAAGTCGGCGATCGTATTCAGGCAGAAATTGTCAGCATTGACGGCAGTAAAATTTTTTTAAGCTCAAAAAAATTACAGAAAGATCCTTGGCAGGAAGCCAGCGCTAAATATAGCGTCGGCCAAGTGGTTAAGGGGGTAATTGTTAAAGTCAACCCTTTCGGATTATTTGTTAAGCTGGATGAGGAAATTCACGGCTTAGCCCATATTAGTCAGTTAAAGTTAGGCCCAAAAGAAAAAATTGGCGAATTGTTTAACGCCGGCGAAGAAAAATATTTTGAGATTGTTAGCATTTCTCCATCTGAACATCGCTTGGGCTTAAAATTAGCTGAAGATGATGGTAAAAAGGAATCGGTAACTGAGAAAAAAACAAGCAAAGATAAGAAAGAAAACGATTTATAATCTAATGAAGAATCTATTACTGATAAAAATTAAAAGAATCACACATACTAATCTTTTACGAAGGGGCTCCTCGTTTTTGAGGAGCGTTTTTGTCGATGTCGATTGTCAAAAAGACTTTGCCGTTATATAATGGGAATATTATTCTAGTAAAAATATGAAGAATTTAGCAAAAAATTTCTTAGTTTTCTTTATAATATTTTTAGCGATGGCCGCTATTTTTAGTACTTTTTCGAATAATAGTGAAAGCGTTAAGGTTGGTATTGAGACAATGATACAAGAGTTGAATCAGGATCAAATAAAATCTTTGTCTGTTAGCGGAGATACGGTAAAAATTGAACTAAAGGACGGCAGTCGACAGACTGTTCGCAAGGAAAGCGGTGAAAGCCTTTCCTCTCTTTTAAGTAATTTTCAAATTTCACCGGATAAACTAAATCAGGTTGCCATTAATGTTCAGGAGCCGTCGGGTTGGTTATATTGGTTGGGGGAACTTTTACCTTTTATTTTACCGCTTTTCTTTTTGGGTCTTTTCTTTTTCTTGATGATGCGCAGCGCTCAAGGCATGAATAATAAGGCGATGAATTTTGGACAATCTAATGCCAAGGAATTTGACCTTAATAATAAAAATCAGGTTACGTTTAAAGACGTGGCCGGAGTAAAGGAGGCTAAAGAAGAGTTATATGAAGTGGTAGAGTTTTTAAAATATCCAAAGAAATTTCAAGATTTGGGAGCGCGTATTCCTAGAGGGGTCTTACTTTTAGGCGGTCCCGGTACTGGCAAAACTTTATTGGCTCGCGCTGTTGCCGGTGAGGCTAAAGTTCCTTTCTTTCATATGTCCGGTTCCGAGTTTGTGGAGATGTTTGTCGGGGTTGGCGCTTCCCGCGTGCGCTCACTTTTCCAGAAAGCGAAGAAGCATTCTCCCTGCATTGTTTTTATTGATGAAATCGATGCCGTTGGCCGTCGCCGTGGCTCTGGTTTAGGGGGTTCCCATGATGAAAGAGAGCAGACATTGAATCAAATTTTAGTGGAGATGGACGGCTTTGAGGCTACTCAAAATATTATTGTGATTGCCGCCACTAATCGTCCCGATGTTTTAGACCCGGCCTTGTTGCGTCCGGGGCGTTTTGATCGCCAAGTGGTTATAGATCGTCCCGACCTGAAAGATAGAGAAGAAATTTTAAAGGTGCATTCCCAAAAGAAACCTTTAGCTAAAGAAGTTGATTTAAAAAGAATCGCTGAACGTACCCCCGGTTTTTCCGGTGCCGATTTGGCGAATCTTTTAAATGAGGCTTCTATATTAAGTGCCAGAAAGAACAAAAAAGTAGTTGAGATGGAAGAACTGTTTTCTGCGATTGAGAAAGTTATGATTGGCCCAGAGCGTAAGAGTCGGATTATTAGTGACAAGGAAAAAAAGATAACCGCCTATCATGAAGCCGGTCATGCTTTGGTGGCTCATTTTTTGGTTAACAGCGACCCCGTCCAGAAGGTGTCTATTATTGCTCGCGGTCAAGCCGGGGGCTACACTTTAAAAGTTCCGGTTGAAGACCGTTATTTCCACTCACGCACTGATTTCATCGATGAAATCGCCGTACTTTTAGCCGGTCATCTGGTTGAAAAAGAAATTTTCGGAGAGGTTACTACCGGTGCGACTTCAGATTTACGTCAGGCTACTTTAGTTGCCAGGAGTCTGATTACTGATTACGGCATGAGTGATCTCCTTGGTCCTCGCACTTTTGGCCAGAAAGAAGAATTAATTTTCTTAGGACGGGAGATTCATGAGCAGAGAGATTATAGCGAAAAAATAGCCGAGCAAATTGATATTGAAATACTAAATTTTATCAATCAAGCTTCAGTTAAGGCAAAGGAGGTACTGGCGCGCCATCGGGATAAGTTGGAAAAAGTCGCTCAAGCTTTGCTCACCCAAGAGACTTTAGAAAAGGAAGCCTTTGAGGCTTTAGTTGGCCCAGCAGCTTCTTTGGAAAATAAGGAGGCATAGGCTGAAATTTGACTAATATTCTTTTTTAGTTATACTAAAAATAGAGATTAAATAAGTCTATTTCTTTATATTTTTTGAATTTTAAAATATATGGCTAATCCTAAAAAAAGAAAAGCAAGAAGCGCTGTTCGGACCAATCGGGCTCATCTGGCTTTAAAAAAAACAAGCTTAAATAAATGTCCGAAATGTGGAAAAGCTAAAAAACCTCATACTGTTTGCAATTTTTGCGGAACTTACCGCGGTCGTCAAGTGTTAAAAATTGAAGCCAAAGCTGTTAAAAATAAGAAATAGTCTATGTCTAATCGCCATTTAGCACGTACTATCGCCTTGCAGACTTTATTTGCTTGGGATTTCAATGGTAAAAATGGCCAGAATACCGCTTCTTTGATGCGCGATAATTTTGTTAATTTTGCGCCTAATTTTGATGATGGCGGTTTTGTTAATGAATTAGTCAATGGCGTTATTGATAATTTGCCCGAGATTGATTCTTTAATTGTTAAGTATGCGACTGAATGGCCTTTAGACCAAATTACAACAATTGACCGCAATGTTTTGCGTTTAGGTATTTTCGAATTAGTTTATACGGCTATTCCTCCGCGAGTGGCTATTAATGAGGCGATTGAAGTTGCTAAGAGTTTTGGCGGGGACGCTTCCGGTAAATTTATTAATGGTGTGTTGGGAGCGATTTATAATGATTGGCCTGAGGAAGAAAAGAAGAAGCGTGATAACCATTGGGGTAAAGCGGAGACAGCAAGCAATGGTTCATCTGACGGAATAGACGCCTCCAATCCAGAACCACTTGAGGTGGCGACGGAGTAATTTGTCTACACTTTTAAAGTCCGCATAAGCGGGCTTTTATTTAATAGTTATGAAGCAGTATGGCGGCGCCTAGTTTAAAAAGGTGCCTCGATTCTGCCTCGTAACCGAGAAATTTATGCCCGAATTATCTAATTTAGAAAAGACTTTAGGTTGTAAATTTAAAAATCAAGAAATTCTGCGCCAGGCGATGGTTCACCGCTCATATTTAAATGAACACCCTGAGTTTGCCGGCCAGCACAACGAGCGTTTAGAATTCTTGGGTGATGCGGTTTTAGAAATAGTAGTCACGGAGTATTTATTTCTTAATTATCCCGATACGCCTGAGGGGGATTTAACTAATTGGCGCGCCTCTTTAGTTAACGCTAAAATGCTTTATCTTATTGCGATGGAACTTGGGCTTGAAGAATATCTCTATCTTTCTCGCGGTGAAGCTAAGGATAAGAATAAAAAATCACGCCACTATATTTTAGCTAATGCTGTCGAGGCTTTAATTGGCGCTATTTATATTGATCAGGGTTTGGCAATAGCTAAAGCGTTCATTTTAGACAAAATCGTGGTAAAGCTTCCTGAAATTTTAAAAACTCAAGCCTATCTTGACCCAAAATCTCGTTTTCAAGAACAAGCTCAGGACAAACGCGGTATTACTCCTCGCTATGAAATTATCAGCGAGGAAGGGCCTGACCATGCTAAAATATTCACCGTCGGCTTGTATTTGGACAATGAATTTATAACAAGCGGTAGTGGTTCCTCTAAGCAAGAAGCGCAAGTTGACGCCGCCGCCAAAGGCTTAAAAATTTTTAATTGGTAGTTTTAGATTTTAAAAACCGGTGCGGGGTGATTAATAATTTTTAATTTTAAATTAATTTTATGGAGATAAGACAAATTTTAGAAGAAGTTGCTCGTTGTCAAAATTCTGATTTGCATTTAGTTTTTGGAATGCCGCCGATAGCGCGTAAAGATGGGCAGCTTGTGCCTTTTTCCGATAGTAACGGAGTGGTTTATACCCCTCTTTCTGATTTGGAATTGGAACAGGTAGCGGCTGATTTACTTAGTCAAGAGCAGCGGCAGAAACTTAAAGAAAAGAAAGATTTGGATGCGGCGGTTTCTGTCGGAAATGCTCGTTTTAGGCTTAATTTTGCTTTTGATCGTGGTCATTTAAAAGTGGTGGCAAGGGTTATTAGTGAAAGCCGGCCCACTTTAGATGATTTAGGCATGCCTGCTTCGATTGCCGATCTTTTGAATTCACCCCAAGGACTAATATTAGTTACCGGTCCGACCGGTTGTGGCAAGTCAACAACGCTTGCTGCCATGATTAATCATATTAATAGCCAGAGAAACGTCCATATTTTAACTCTTGAGGATCCGATAGAATATATTTTTACTTCCGACAAGAGCTTGATTTCCCAACGTCAGTTGGGTGAAGACATGCTGTCTTTCGCTGCCGGATTGAAACACGCCTTACGCCAAGACCCGAATGTTATCATGGTCGGTGAAATGAGGGATTTAGAAACAATCGCTGCCACCGTCACCTTGGCAGAAACCGGGCACCTAGTTTTAGCCACTCTTCATACTTATAGTGCCGCCCAGACCATTGATCGTATTATAGATGTTTTTCCTCCTCATCAGCAGGCGCAGATACGTTCTCAGCTTTCTACGATTTTATCGGCGGTTATTTCTCAAAGATTGCTTCCTAGAATTTCCGGGGGGCGCGTGGCGGCCAGAGAAATAATGTTGAGAAATAGCGCGATCGCCAACTTAATTAGGGAAAATAAGATTCCTCAGATAAAATCAGTGATAGAAACAAATATACAGCAGGGTATGACGACTATGGACAGACATCTAAAGCAGCTTTATCAGGCCGGAGAGATTGATCGGGAGACGGCTTTAAATTATATGGAAGAAAGTGGTTTTCTTGATGCTTAAGAATTGAAGCACTGTCTCTATTTTGGGGGTTATAAATATTGATAAAAAGGTTGAAAATAAGCCTTTTTATAGGGCTTGACAATATTTTTAAAAGTTCTATAATTAGTAGCAGTTTTCATAAACAGCCTATGAGTATTTATTTTAAAGTCAATAAATTTAAGCGGTTATAAATATTTGCTTTTTTTGCGATTATTTTAAACCGCGCCAGCCGCGGTTTTTTGAACCTCTAAAATAAATTTCTAAATTAAATATTTACTTGCCCTTATCAGTTCGCTGGTAATGGCAACGAATATTTAATTGCCCTTTAACAGTTAAATATTTTTTTGTCGTTTTTTAACAAAAAAGCGAACCGTTTACCGTCGGTTTATTTGCAATTTCCGGGCGGTAAATTAAAAAATCGCGTTCGCGAAGGAACGCGTCCACTTTTGAAAACAAAAGTGTGGGAAAATCTCGTAAAGAGTGTATGGCGGATGCCTAGACATAAGAAAACGAAGAAGGACGTAGCAGCCTGCGATAAGCTGCGGTGAGGTGGCAAGCAACCTTTGACCCGCAGATCTCCGAATGGGGAAACCCACTCCGTTGTTGACGGAGTAAGCGCTGCCGTTTGGTGGCGCTGGAAGACCCGGCAAACTGAAACATCTTAGTAGCCGGAGGAAAAGAAAACAAAAGTCATTCCCTTAGTAGTGGCGAGCGAACGGGGAGGAGCCTAAACCTGCCGAACTGCGGTTTTGATCCAGCTTGCTGGGGAGAAATCAGAAGGTTCTAGAACTATATGTTCCGCAGGGGTTGCAAGACAGCATGTCTGTTCTCTAGATTGAACAGAGCAGAGTCATAAAAAATAATCTTTAGCAGAAGCGAGTTGGAAAACTCAGCCAGAGTGGGTGATAGCCCCGTAAGCGAAAAGGATTATTTCTCTGTCGTGCTTATTCTTAAGTAGTGCGGGACTCGTGAAATCCCGTATGAATCCGGGTCGACTATGACCCAAGGCTAAATATTTCTTATGATCGATAGTGAACCAGTACCGTGAGGGAAAGGTGAAAAGCATCCCGAGAGGGAGGTGAAATAGTACCTGAAACCATATACTTACAAAGAGTCGGAGCCGCGCTTGCGCGGTGACGGCGTGCCTATTGAAGAATGAGCCAACGAGTTTGTTCTATGTGGCTTACATAATCTCCTCCGGAGAGTATGTGTAGTGAAAGCGAGGGTTAATAGCCCGCATTGCACTTCACTTTTACGCATTAAGCAATTAGTGCGTTAAAGTGAAGTACACGTCGCATGGACAAGACCCGAAGCCGGGTGATCTAACCATGTCCAGGTTGAACTCTGTCGAAAGGCAGAGGAAGGACCGAACCCACGAGCCGTGCAACACTCGGGGATGAGAGGTGGTTAGCGCAGAAATTGTAATCGAACTCGGCAATAGCTGGTTCTCCTCGAAATAGTTTTTGGACTAGCCTCGAGTGCTGACTGCGGGGGGTAGAGCACTGGATGAGGGCGGGTCGCAAGATACCGTCTTCAATCAAACTCCGAATACCCGTAGGTGCAGCTCGGGAGTCAGACCATGGGCGCTAAGGTTCATCGGTCAAAAGGGAAACAGCCCAGACCACAATCTAAGGTCCCTAAATATAAGCTAAGTGTAAAAGGTGGTGTTGTGACCGCGACAATTAGGAGGTTGGCTTAGAAGCAGCCATCCTTTAAAGATAGCGTAATAGCTCACTAATCAAGTTGTTTCGCGCCGAAAATTTACCGGGGCTAAGCATATTACCGAAGATGTGGACTCTATGATTTATCGTAGAGTGGTAGAGGAGCATTCTCTTCAGCGTTGAAGTCGTGTCGTGAGGCATGGTGGAGCGGAGAGAAGTGAGAATGTTGGCATGAGTAGCAGAAAGGCGGGTTAAAATCCCGCCCACCGAAAATCTAAGGTTTCCTGGGCAACGAGAATCGACCCAGGGTTAGTCGATCCTAAGGTGTATCTAATGTAGTGTTAGAATAACCGATGGAAGAGCTGGTTAATATTCCAGCACTACTGTGTTTTTCCGAAGGAGGGACGCGGTTCTAAAGTTTGAGCGGGCACTGGTATGTCCGTTGGGGGTTTCAAGAGGCGGCCTAGGCAAATCCGGGCCAACAGCTTCAAGAAACAGCCAGAAGATGAAGTCGCAAGATGGAGTCAATTCAAGTGGCAGAGCCGACGAGAAAAACTTCTAGGGCTAAGGGCACAGTATCCGTACCGTAAACCGACACAGGTAGATGAGGCGAGAAGCCTAAGGTGTACGAGAGAACCTTCGCTAAGGAACTCGGCAAAACAGCGGCCGTAATTTCGAGATAAGGCCTGCCCTGCGCAAGCAGGGCCGCAGCTAAAGAGCTCAAGGGACTGTTTATCAAAAACACAGCTCTCTGCTAACTCGCAAGAGGATGTATAGAGGGTGAGGCCTGGCCAGTGTCCGAACGTTAAGAGGAGAGGTTAGCCCTTCGGGGCAAAGCTTTGAATCCAAGCGCGGATGAACGCCGGCGATAACTATAATCGTCCTAAGGTTTTGCGGTTTATCATATAGACCGCAAAAGACTGGGACGATTATAAATTGATAAATAACAAAGTTCGTTGCCTAGCTATGGCGAAAGCCATGGTTGTCTAAAATACTCAGTAAAATGCGTGAAAATCCTCAAAAGATCAAAAGTACTCGGGGTGTCTACTCCAGTAAAAATCTCTTGATACACGGGGCAAACGCGCAGGATTAATAATCCTCAGAGACTTAAAAACTGAGACTCTAAAATATGAAGGTGAATCCCTATTGGGTTAGCGGATTTGTTGATGGTGAGGGTACATTTTATGTTGGCATTAATCATAACGATTCGATGAAATCTGGTTTTCAAGTATTACCGGAATTCAGAGTTGTCCAACATGAGAAAGATATCAAAGTGTTATATGCGCTTAAGACTTATTTCGGAGCTGGCGTCGTCAGAGTAAATCATGACACGCGTCAGGAACTTCGAATAAGATCGTTAGACCATATAAACAGATATGTCATCCCCCACTTCGATAAATATCCGCTCCTAACTCAAAAGAAATTTGATTATTTCAAGTTTAAGGAGATTATAAAGTTGATGAATTCCGGTCAACATTTGACCATTGAAGGCATCAAACATATCATCACTATCGCTTCAAGAATGAACAGGCAGAATAAAGAATCAGCGCCGTTTATCTTAGAAGCATTAAACTCATATCACGAGTAAGATAAAGTCCATTCTTAATAGAAATATTAAGTAAGTGAAGAGCGAAATTCCTTGTCGGGTAAGTTCCGACCTGCACGAATGGCTTAACCACTTGAGCACTGTCTCAGCGAAGGACTCGGTGAAATTGCAAGACGAGTAAAGATGCTCGTTAACCACAGTTGGACGAAAAGACCCCGTGAAGCTTTACTACAACTTGATATTGAATTAGGAATATGTATGTTCAGAATAGGTGGGAGCCTTCGGGCAACAGTGAGATACCACCCTTGCCTATTTTTAATTCTTACCCCGCATAGCGGGGGACAGTTTCTGGCGGGTAGTTTGTCTGGGGCGGATGCCTCCCAAAATGTAACGGAGGCGTTTACAAAGGTTGGCTATCCCGGAATGGAAACCCGGGAGATAG
>ERZ795056.127-NODE-127-length-105029-cov-16.759674_pt1 | contig 105029 bp, 82 predicted proteins | sample MGYA00375140_ERZ795056 | MGnify/ENA primary metagenome ERZ795056 (study PRJEB30185, sample SAMN05720227) | activated sludge metagenome | isolation source: Anaerobic digester | place: USA | collected 2015-03-09 ...
GTGAGCATCAGCAACACCTACACCGAGCAGGCCAAGGCGCTGCTGGTCTATTTTTATCAGATCTGGTTCCCCGGCGACCCGGCCCTCGCCCCCCACGTCAGCCCCTTCCGCATCTCGCAGTATCAACAGGAGGAGCTGGCAGGGCTCTTTCCGCGCCGTGATTTTCGCGAGGAGCTGCGCAAGCTCAAAGAATCGCTCAAGGTGCTCGGTTTTTCCATCCCCGTACTCTACAAGCAGTACTCCGAGCTGTGTGAGGAGGGTGGGGTCTCCTTTATCGAATTCGGCGTCGACAAGGATTTCGGCGACTGCGTCGACGGCCTCATCCTGGTCCACCTCGACAAGCTCAAGGCGAACAAGCGTGAACGCTATATCACCATCAACCAGGGCGCCTGAAGGGATGCCGCCGGCCTAAAATCGTTTTTCCGAATTGATTGGGTTGACATTCAATAAAAAAAGTGGTATTTTACATATCACTTTTTTGGGTAGTAGAAAAGGACTCTCCCTTGCCAAGCCATTCACGAATACTCACCATCCTTCTTCTCACTCTGGTTTCAGCTGTTCCGGTTGCCGCCCAGCCTTCGCGCGATGACCGGCCGCGCGGCACGCCGCGTTTGCAAAAGAGCGCGATCGACGATTATTGGCATTACCACAATGTCGGCAACCTCGGGCTCACCGTGACCAATTATGGCGTGATCGGGGAGGGATACAATAATCCCAACCAGCCTTCCTGTATGTACAAGCTGCAAGCCGACAATCCCCGGGATCAGATCGAACATATGTCCTTTGGAGGACTCTGGGTCGGCGGCCGCGGCGGTCCCGACGGCATGGTGCATGTCTCCACCGCCATCGTCGACGGGGTCTTCGAAGCCGGCGAAGAGGGCTTTGAATTCACCAACACCGCCTCCGCCGGCGACACCGTCCAGGTCCGCTCCACCATCGTCACTTCCCCCTACTTCTCACCTGATGCCGTCTCACATCAGGATTTCGTTTCCACCTTCACCGACCTGAACACCCGGGTGCCGGGGACCGATTTCGAGATCCCCAATCATACTCCCCTCGGTTTGAGCGTCACTCTCGAGAGCTACGCCTGGAACTATCCCTACACCGACGCCTTTGTCATTCTCAACTATACGGTCACCAACGTCTCCCGCTACAGAATCTCTGATCTCTACGCCGGCATTTGGGCCGATGCCGCGGTCGGCAATATGAACTATACCAGCATCTACGTCTCGGGCGGCGGCTGGTCGTGGTATGACAATTTCAACGGCTTCGACCAGGACTATGACATGGCCTACCAGTTCGACGCCGACGGGGATGACGGCTTTGCGGAGAGTTACTTCGGTCTCCGCTATCTGGGCTGCTCCCGGCGTCAGGATTCAGTGCGGGTCAACTATGACCAGTGGCGTTGGTCATCGAGTTCTACCCTGGATTTTCCCGAGTATGTCATGCCCCTGACTGACGAAGGGCGTTACGAAGTGCTGCGCGGGCGGCACACGGGCAAGTATTACAACGATCCCACCAACGGCGGCATCCCTACCGATCTGGCCAACCGCGGCAGCTGGATGCTGGTGTTGGCCGCCGGTTCGCTCGGCGATCTGGAGCCGGGTGCCTCCGCCCAGATCACCTTCGCGCTTGTCTGCGGTCTGTGGGCAACCCAGGACGCCGGGGATACCCCCGCCCGCCGCGCCAACCTCCGCCTCAATTCGGAATGGGCCAAGATCGCCTATAACGGCGAGGACGTGGACGGTGACGGCAAACTCGATCCCGATGAGGATGTCAACCGCAGCGGCCTCCTCGACGGCGATGAGGACCTCTACCGCGCCGATCTGGATCTTAACGGCAACAGACGCTGGGACGCCGGCGAACCCGTCTTCGGCGACGGCGATGGCGTGCTCGACATTGAAGAGGATGTCTACAGCAATTCACTCAAGGGCATCGCCGCCGGCAACGGGATCATCGACCGCTTCATCCTTCCCAGTCCGCCCCCTTCGCCCAATCTGCTGCTGGTGCCGGGCGAGGGTGAGGTGACCCTCTTCTGGGATGATGTCCCCGAGCACTATGAGGACCCGATCACCCGCGAGATCGATTTCGAGGGCTACCGCATCTACAGCTCGCCCAAGACGGCCGGATCCATGGGGGAGAGCACCCTCCTGGCCGAATTCGACCGGGTCAACGGCCTCAATTATGACACCGGCTTTGCAGCGGTGCGGACCGACACTGTGATCAACGGCCACCGCTATTATTACCGCTTCACCAATACCAATCTTCTCTCCGGCTGGCCCGGCGAGTACTGGTTCGCCGTGACCTCCTTCGACCGCGGCAATCCCAAGAACAGGTTGCCCAGTCTGGAGAGCTCCGTTCTGGAGAACAAGACCTATGCCATAATCGGTTCGCCGGCGCGCAAGGCGGGCAGCAGCCTGCCGGTGGGGGTTTTCCCCAATCCCTATCGCGGCCAGGCGATGTGGGATGGCGACAGCGACCGCCAGCAGATGCTCTGGTTCTTCAACCTCCCGGCCGAGGCCGAGGTGCGCATCTACACCCTGGCCGGTGATGTCGTCGATGAATTCATCCACCACGGGGCCACCTACAAGGGCGAGGACGTCGAACTCATGCAGCAGCGCATCGGTGGCAGCAATACGGTGCTGCCGGGCGGACTTCACGCCTGGGATCTGATCTCGGCCTTCGACCAGGCCATCGCCACCGGACTATACTTCTTCAGCGTCAAGGACCTGCAGAGCGGCGAAATCCAGACCGGCAAATTTGTTGTGATCAAATAGACAGAATCCGGCGGGGGCGAATCAAGCAAGAGAAAGGAGTCTCTTTTGAAAAAAATGCTACTGGTTATGCTGTTATGCGCCGCTCTGGGCACCTCCTGGGCAGCGATCACCCCGATTCGTGACATTCAGTTTACGACCGAAGCCTCCGGCGACTCCCCCCTCAAGGGCCAGATCGTCACCATCAGCGGTGTGGTCACCGGCGAAATCTACGCATTCAAGAATAACTACTATTATGTCCAGGACGCCAAAGCCCCCTGGTCCGGGGTTAAGGTGTACGACAAGACCCATTTCGCCGCCCAGGGCGACCGCGTCACCCTGACCGGCAAGGTGGAGGAGTACAAGGGCGTCACCGAGATCACTACCGTGACCGAGTTCACCGTCGACTCTACCGGCACGGCCTGGCTCACCCCCATGCCGGTGACGACCGGTGAAATTGCCACCGGCGCCGCCAACGCCGAGGCCTACGAAGGCTGCCTCATCCGGGTCGGCGCCTCCACCATCTCCAACCCGAGCCTCGGCTACGGCGAGTGGCAGATCAATGACGGCTCCGGCCCCTGCCGCGTCGACGACGAAACCAAGTACTATTTCCGCCCGGCCGATTATTCCGCGGTCCAGTCGGTCACCGGCATCCTCGATTTTGCCAACGGCGATACCAAGATCGAGCCGCGCCTGGCTGAGGATGTGGTTGAGGAGGGTCCCTACACCCGCATCCAGCGCATCCAGCAGGTGCGCTACAGCGATCTGCTCAAGACGCCCACCAAGAACATTATGGACAAAAGCTATTTGCTCGGCGATACCGTGACCGTCAAGGGCATCGTCACCATGCCAACCGGCCTCTGTTATGCCGGCGCCGGGATCAAATTCACCTTCGGCGCCGCTGAGGGCGGGCCCTGGTCGGCGCTGCTCTCCTACAACGCCGACTCTACCGCCTATCCCACCCTCTATGAGGGCGATGAGATCGAGATGACCGGGTACCTCTACGAGTACACCACCTCTCCCTCCAATATGACCGAGTTTTTCATCACCAGCCCGATCAACATCCTCGATGCCGGCAAGCCCCTGCCCAAGGTCGATTCCCTCAAGACCGGCGATCTGCGCTGGCCGACCACGGCCGAGCAGTGGGGGACCGTGATGGTGAAGGTGGGCAATGCGGTGGTCACCAATGTCACTCCCCAGTATGAACTCTTTAAGGTCGATGACGGCAGCGGCGGCATCCTCGTCGATGACGAATCGGACAGCATGCGCGGCTATCCGGATCCGGCCCTCAAGTCCTTGTTCAAATCGATCACCGGCTGGGTCTATCACCATTACGGCTCCTATGCCGATTCCACCGCCTACAAGCTGGAGCCCCTCTATCGGGACTGGCTGGAGATCGGCGCCGCCGGCCTGAGCATCAAGAACACCGCGCGCAGCCTGGCCGCCCCCTCGCCCGCGCAGGGTGTGACGATCACGACCACCCTGGATCCCATGGCCATCGCCGCCGGGGCGAAGCTCTGGTACAAGGTCAATGACGGGGCCTATGCCAGCCTGCCGATGACCCTCAATGGAGGCGTCTACAGCGCCGAGATCCCCGCCCAGGCGGTCAACAGCCTGGTCAGCTATTACATCGAGGCCACCGACAATACCGGCAAGCTGACCTTTGATCCCCCCGATCAGGTCGCCGCCAATTACTCCTATGTCGTGCTGGAAGGCCAGCCGACATTGGCCCAGATTCAGTACACCCCCTGGCCCACCGCCGACAGCCCCTTCCAGGATTTCAATGTGGTGGTGGAAGGCATCGTAACTGCCGACACCGTGTTCTTCAACAAATATGGCGCTTACCCCATTCAGGACGCCGCCGGCGCCTGGAACGGCCTCTTCGTCCTGGGCAATGTTCCCAGTCTGCAGCGCGGGGATCATGTCCGCGTCTATGGCAAGGTGGAGGACCACAACGAGGCCTATCTCTACAAATGGGAGGGCAACACCCAGATCATCGCCGACAGCGTCCGGATCGTGGCCCACAGCCAGGAACTGCCTGCGATCGCCGATGTGGCAACCGTCGATCTCAAGGACAAGAGCGACTCGGCTGAGTCCTACGAGGGCGTGCTGGTGCGCATCCACAATGCCACCCTGGTTTCGGTCAACTCTTACGACGTCACCGTCGATGACGGCAGCGGCCCGTGCCTGCTCGATGCCGACGCTTTTATCGGCCGCGATCAGGATGCGAACCCCTATTTCTACATCAACCGCACCGCCCAGCTGCTGATCGTCAACGGGGATACGGTTCGGATCGGCGACCAAATTAACGTCGCCCAGGGTGTCTTCCTCTTCAGCTTCGGCACCCACAAGATCGAGATCCGCAATCTGGGCGACATCGGCACGGTGACCGGCGTCCGGAATGCGGTGACAGCGCAGCCCCTCGAGTTCGGCCTGGAGCAGAACTATCCCAATCCCTTCAATCCGGAGACGAGGCTCTACTTCCAGCTGCCTGCCTCCGAAGAGGTCAAACTGATCATCTACAACACCCGCGGCCAGATCGTCCGCCATCTGGCCGAGCGCCGGTATGAAGCGGGCCGCCACACCCTTAACTGGGACGGCCGCGACAACGACGGCAACCGGGTGCCGACGGGCGTCTATGTCTATCGCATCAAGGCCGGCGATCATATCGCCGCGCGCAAGATGACCCTGGTTAAATAAAGTCAATTCATCAGGTCCGCCGGCACAAGAGCCGGTGGACCTGACTGCTTTTTGTAGACGTGCAGATTTATCCGGATGAACATGAATTACAGACACGGCCTTCTGCTTCTCCTGGCAGTGCTCTTCGCCGGGTGCGGGATCAAGGATCCCTTCGGGGATGACCGCACCTCGCAGAAGCTGGGCAATTTGCCTCCACAGACCCATCTATTTCTCCATGTGACCCAGGAGCAGATCACCCTGAGCGATACCCTCCTCGACGGCACCATCCAGACCCGGTTATACACCACCGGGCTGGATACCACGCCCAGCCGCCAGATCGTCCACTGGTGGGGGGATGATCCGGATGGCACCGTGGCCGGTTATTACTATCAGTGGGACTATCAGAGTGAGCCGGTCTTCACCACTGGCGAGTACGACACCTTTTATGTGCCCATCCGCAGCCAGTATGACGAGTTCAGCTTCAAGGTCTGGGCGGTGGATGACCAGGGGCTGGAGGATCCAACCCCGGCCTCGCTGCGCTTCCCGGTTTACAACACCCCCCCCTCCATCGCCTTCCGGCTCAACTCCAATCCGGTCATCGCCGGCAACCCCAACGTTGTCGCTTATACCTTCCCGACGCGTACTTTTGTCTGGGACGCTTTCGACGATGACGGCAAGGAGACCATCACCCATATTTATTACGCCCTGGATGACACCAGCAGCTGGATTCCACTGGCGGGGGATGCCGACCAGATCACCCTCGGGGATCTGGCCCCCGGCCGGCACCGCTTTTTCGTCAAGGCCCAGGACATTTCCGGGGCGACCAGCCCGACCCTCTCCTTTCCCAATCCGGACGATCCCAACATGCCGCTGCACTGGGAGGTCAAACCGGTGCAGGGGCAGATCCTGCTGGTCAATGATTTCGCCCAGGACCAGAGCCTCTACCAGGTGCAGGGTTTTTACACCCGGATTCTCGATCAGCTGGTCGGCCCGGCGGGTTATTCGGTCTGGGAAATTGGCTCCAACACGACGCCCCTGATCAACTCGCAGAATGCCCTGCCCCATTCCTCGATCGATATCGAAGCTTACCTGGCCTATTTCGACAAGGTGATCTGGTTCAGCCATCTCGGCCGTCCCCATCTCACCGCCGCCGGCCAGGGCATCACCCGCTTCACCGGCAAAGGCGGCAAGATCTTTATCAGCAACGGTAATGAGGAGAGGCCCGACAGCACCTGGACCTTTACCAGTCTGGAATCGGTCTACCGCCTCAATCCGGGCGGCCGGCTCCTGGCCGGTGTGAGGATCCTCGCCAGCTTCGGCACCCCCCAGGACCCCCAGCTCGATCTCAGCCTCGAGAAGCTGATCGGCAACCGCGTCTCCGCCCTGGTTCCAGGGGCCGGCGCCGATGTCGTCCTGCGCATGGAACCCGACAGCACGGCCGCGGTCACCGTGCCCTACAAGGGATCGCCGCCCGTCGCCCTCCGTTTCCAGATCGGACCGGGAGAATGCATCTACTGCTCTCTGCCGCTCCATCTTTGCAACGGCAACGCCAACATGACAGAATTTTTCAGGTATATCCTCTTTGATGAGTTCAACTGACAGACCCATGAAGACAACCGGCAGGATAATCACCCTCGCTTTCTTGTTGAGCCTTTGCGCCTCCGGCGCACTGGCTCAATCCTCCCTCATCCGGGGGCGCGTGACGGACAAGCGCACCAACGAAGCCTTGCCGGGTGTCAATATCTCCGTGCCCGGCACCTACAAGGGGGCGGTGACCAATATGGAGGGGCTCTACGAAATCCGCGGCCTCGCTCCCGGGGATTACGATCTCAAGGCCTCCATCATCGGCTATACCGTCCAGATGCGCACCGGCATCCATGTTGAGCCGGATAAGACCACCCAGGCCGATTTTGCGCTCGAGTCCACTGTGCTGGCCCTGGGCCAATCCGTTGAGGTCATCGGTCAGAAACCCCTCTTTGAGACCGATATCACCGCCTCCCAACAGCATATCTCCTCCGAGGAGATCGGCCAGAAGGTAGTCGAGAGCGTCACCGACCTGGTCGGCGAGCAGCTCGGCGTAGTGGTCCAGGACAACAAGATTCACATCCGCGGCGGGCGCGCCGACGAGAGCCTCTACATCATCGACGGCCAGTCGGTCAAGGATCCCCTCTCGGGCTATTCCAACACCCTCTATGTCAACGCCGCGGCGGTCAAGGATCTCAAGGTCATCACCGGCGGATTCGACGCCGAGTACGGTCAGGCCATGTCCGGGGTCGTCGACATCGAGACCAAGGAGGGCGAGGATCACTACTCGGGCGGACTCTCCATCAAATCGGACAACTGGGGCAAGGGCTTCTTCCCCTCCTTCAACTCCGACATCGTCCAGATCAACGTCGGCGGCCCCGAACCCATCACCGGCAAGCTCCTGCCTGCGATTGGCGTACGCATTCCCGGCAAGCTCGGTTTCTTCTTCAGCGCCTACGGCAATGTCAGCGATACCTACCTGCCGCGCGCCAGCAAGCTTTACCCCTCCAGGGCCGCCTATGACAAGCTGGCCCCGCGCCAGGAGAACGACTGGCACCTCATGGGCAAGCTTTCCTGGGATCTCACCGCCGGCAAAAAACTCTCCATCTCCCATGACCGCTCGCTCAACATCAATCAGGCCTATTTCACCTCGCTGGCGACCGATATCGGCGGCTTCCCCTACCGCTACTCACGGATGCTCGACAACTATAATACCCTGACCAAAGAGGCCAACCTGACCACCCTGCAGTGGGTCCATACCCTCAGCAGCAGGACCTTTTACCGCATGAGCCTCTCGCGCTTTTTCACCAGCAACCATTCCGCCGTTCGCAACAAGCACTGGACCGAATATCAGGAAGAGCTCGACCTCGAACCCATTATCTACATTCCCGATTCGGAGGGGAACATCCGCACCCAGTATGGCGACGGCTTTTATGATACTGGCGATGCGGAGGGGTGGTACGATTATTTCAGCGACAACTGGACTTTCAAGGGCGATATCACCACCCAGCCGAACGACAAGCACTCCGTCAAGGGCGGCTTCGAGGGACGCTATACCGACATGCAGGTGGTCGACATCAATGCCCCCTGGTACGGCGAGAGCGGACTGGGGCGCAATCACGACTATTTCAGGGTCTATCCCAACGATGGGGCCTTTTACATCCAGGACCGCATCACCTACGACGGCATGATCGTCAACATCGGCCTGCGCTATGACTACTGGTTCCCCGGCAAATTTGTCGATGACGCGATCCGCGACACCAACACCGTGACCATCACTGACGCCGCGCGCAATAAATATATGGATGAGACCTTCGAGCTCTTCGGCCTGCGCGGCAAGAGCCATCTCTCCCCCCGCCTGGGCATCAGCCACCCGGTCACCGACAATGATGTGCTCTATCTCCACTATGGCCATTTCTCCCAGCAGCCCAAGGGGCAGTATGTCTATGCCAAGCTGCGCTCGACCTCCGAGGCGACCTATCAGCTCTTCGGCAATCCCAACCTAAAGCCGACCACAACCGTGGCCTACGAGATCGGCATCAAGCACCGCTTCAATGCCAACCAGACCCTGGAGGTCAAGGCCTATTACAAGGATATGTTCGACTATCCCACCTCGACCACGGTGCGGAAATACAGTCCGCGTTACGGCAACATCAGCTTCCTCATGTACGTCAACATGGATTACGCCCGTTCGCGCGGCATCGAGATGCGCTTTCGCAGGCGCTATAGCAAATTTCTGAGCGGTAATATCGATTTCACCTACGCCCTGGCCACGGGCAAAAGTTCTACTCCGAACACCAATCTGCTCGTCGTCGCCGGCAAGGTTTCGGAAAAGCCGCTGGGCGAGAGCCGGCTGAGCTGGGACCGCCCCTACCGACTCTCCACTGATCTCTACTTCGACATGCCGGCCAGGGCCAATATCCGCCTCTTCGGCTTACGCCTGCCGGAAAAATGGGGCCTGACCATGCGCTGGGAATATGAGTCGGGCAAGCGTTACCAACGCATCATCGATGTGGCGAACAATATCTATCAAAAGGACGAGTACGGCTCGCTCTCCAAACCCTGGATGCGCGTGGACCTCAAATGGTACAAGGAGTTCGAACTCTTCAAAACCAGACTCGCCCTGCTGATCGAGGGGGAAAACATCTTCAATACCAAGGTGCCGCGCATTATCAATCCTGTCACCGGCCGTCCCTATCAGCCGGGAGATGTCATTCCGGTCACCTGGTATGACGATCCCGATGATCTGCCGCCGGACAATCCCGCGCGCTTTGACTGGCCGCGGCGGGTGATGACGGGTCTGGAGGTGAGGTTCTAAATCCTTTTCACGCGGGGTACGGCTTGCTCAGCGCATGATACGGCCTGACTTTTCTGCGCTCCGATGAGAAAGTCTTCCTCAGTTACGTTACATTTTCGACCGAGAACGGATTACGTGACAAGACAGCGTATACTAGCTTTTCTGATCTTCCTGCTCGCCGGACAGGCGTGGGCGCAGGGGCTGCTGCCCAGGCTTGGCGAGCAGCGCGCCGGAACGGCCTCGATGACCTTTCTCAAGATCGGCGTGGGGGCCCGCGCGGCCGCCATGGGCGGCGCCTATGTCGCCATGGCCAATGATGCCTCCGCCACCTACTGGAACCCGGCCGGCCTGGTGCAGATCGGCCGCAACGAGCTGGTGGTCTCCCATCTCGACTGGCTGGTCGATGTCGATTTCGAGTACCTGGGCTATGTTCACCAGCTCACCCGCACCATCGGGCTCGGCGGCTTTGTCGGCTATCTCCATTTCGCGGACATGCCGGTGACAACTGAATACCATCCCTACGGCAATGGCGATTACTTTTCCTACAATGATCTGGTCGCCGGCGTGAGTGCCTCCCTTAAAATGACCGACCGCTTCTCCTGCGGGATCACGGTCAAGTATGTGCGCGAGCAGCTCGCCGAGCTGCAAATGGGGGGCGTTCTTCTCGACCTCGGCACCTACTACTGGACTGGTTACAAGACCCTGCGCATCGCTGCGGCGATGCGCAACTTTGGCAATGACATCGGCCCGGAAGGCACCTACATGCGCCGCAAGTCGGGCGGAGAGACCGAGACCGCCTGGCAGTCCTTTTCCCCGCCGACCCTGTTTACCCTCGGCGCCGCCATGGATCTGTTCCAGCGCAGCAGCCATCTTCTCACCGGCAGCGTGCAGATGAACCATCCCATGGATGATCAGGAGAACCTCCTTCTCGGCTGCGAATACCGTTACCGGACCCTCTTCTTCCTGCGCGGCGGCTATCGCGCCAATATGGATGAAAACCGGTGGACCTTCGGGGCGGGGGCCAAATTCATCCTCAAGGGGGTTCACCTCAAAATCGATTACGCCTACGCCGATTATACCCATCTATCCATGTCGCAGCAGTTCACATTCGGGTTTGAATTTTGATGAAGAGACGATATTATCTCCTGACCACCCTTCTCGCCCTCTTCTGGGGTTGTGAAGAGAACAAGATGCCCCTGCCCAGCCCGAGGAGCGCCAGCACCTCGTTCGGCGCCAACGATACCAGCTACGTTGAGCTCAATCCGGTGTGGGACAGCGCCCAGCTGGGTGTCCCCCTGGATGCCCCGGGGGACCTGACTATCAGCATGGATGGCACCCTCTTTCTCGCCGATGAGGGGGCGGGCCGGATCCACGCCTTCAGCAAGGCGGGCAATCTTCTCAGCGGCAGCGGCCTGGATGGCCTTGTCCTGGAGTCTCCGCGCGCCCTGGCCGTGGACAGCAAGCTCAATCTTCTCATTGTCAACGGTACGAACCGCCTCTTCGTATGGAATCAATTTCTGAACCGAGTGCGCATCGATTCGGTCGCTGATGCCGGACTCTATTTCGACCGCGAGACAGGCCAGGAGATCACCCTCACCTTCGCGGAGCTTAGGGAGCGGTTGGCCGCTGGAGGGACGCAGCCCCACCTGCGCCACTACCTTTTCCGCCATGACCCCGCGCGAGTGGCGGAGGCCCGGGGTATCTATCCGGTCTATGCGGATCCGGAACCCTCCGCCCGCTTCAACGGCGTCGCGGCGGGCAAATACGGCGAGGAGACCGTCTATCTGACTGAATCCAACTTTGACCGGATCGTACAGCTGCTTCTGGTCCCGGATCTGGCGCTCAAGGGACAGAATCGGACTGTACTTTTCCACTATACAGCAGAGTTGAAAAGCAATGTGGCGGTCTATGGTTCAGGATCGGGTACAGTCGACGACCCCTGGTCCATCACCACCGATGATGACGAGAACCTCTACTTCACCCAGCTTGGCGGCAACTTCCGGGTGCAGAAGCTGCTGGCCGGGAGCTTTAGTCCGCGTTATGTTCTTTATCAGCACGCCATCATGGATCTTGGTCGCTTTGTAAAGCCTTACGATGTGGCCCTGGACGATCGGGAGGGCATCTTTGTCCTGGATGGCGAGAGCGGTTCAGTGAGCAAATTTGCCAATTCCGGTTCCAAGGCCGGGCAGCTGCTTTCTCTCGGGCAAAAGGGGCTGGCGCTGGCCAGCTTTAATGACGGCAGGGGGCTGCTGGCCAGTGATGATGTGGTCTATGTGGTTGAGCGCGGCGCCAAACGCATTCGTCGCTTTCAATACTCGGTTTCGGAGTCCGATATCCCGGACGACGAAAAGGAGCCATGATCCAGTATTGTACATGAAAGGAGGTGCAGCGGCTATCTCTGAGATCGCCAGTATGCGAGTGGAGGAAGTGCGGCTTATTTATTCGGATAATTCCAGCTACAGCCAGTCCAAAGGAGGAGTGGATTTATGAAGCTATCAATTCGGGTTTTGCTCGCTCTCTGTTTGATTTTTGTGCTCGTGAGCGGGTCTTACGCTCAGACCGGCAAGATCACCGGTCGCGTAATCGACTCTGCCACCAAGCAGGAGTTGGTTGGGGCCAACGTCCAGGTGGTCGGTACCAGCATGGGCGCGGTTTCCGATATGCGCGGCCACTTTACGATTTCGGGCGTTCAGTCCGGTGACCTGAAGCTCAAGGTCTCGTTTGTGGGCTATGAAACGGCCGAAAAGGGTGTTATGGTTGCAGCCGGCAAGACAGTAACGGCCAATTTCAGCCTGACCCCGACCATGATCATGACCAAGGGCATCAGCATTTTCGCCGACCGCGCCAAAGAGCGTGAGACGCCGGTCGCCTTTACCAATATTCAGAAGCAGGAGATGGCCCAGCGGCTGGGCTCCCGTGATATTCCGATGGTCCTGACCACGACCCCGAGCGTCTATGCCACGACCTCGGGCGGCGGCGCGGGTGATGCCCGCATCAACATCCGCGGCTTCGATCAGAAGAATGTGGCCATCATGATCAACGGTGTGCCGATCAACGACATGGAGAACGGCTGGGTTTACTGGTCCAACTGGGATGGTGTCTCCGATGCCACCTCCTCGATCCAGGTTCAGCGCGGTCTGAGCGCCGTCAATCTGGCCACCCCTTCCATCGGCGGCACGATGAACATCATCACCGATCCTTCCGTGCAGAAGGCCGGCATCACGGCACGTCAGGAGTACGGCACCGGCAATTTCCTCAAGTCGACGCTCAGCGTCGCCAGCGGCCAGATCAACAATAAATTTTCGGTCAACGGTACAGTGGTGGTCAAGCAGGGTAAGGGTATCGTCGACAAGACCTATACCGATGCCTGGGCCTATTATTTCGGCGCCGCCTATAATATCAACGCCAACAACCGTCTGGAGCTCTATGCCCTGGGCGCCCCCCAGCGCCACGGCCAGAACACCAACAAGCAGAATATCGGTGTCTTCAACAAGGAATTTGCCCTCGGCCTTGAAGGCTATGATCCGGCGGCGGCCGCAAAGTATGTCGAATCGAGCTCCGGCGTGCTCTACAATCAGAACTGGAACAATGTGGATCCCTCCTATTCGGGACGCCAGTTCTACAACGGCAGGACGCATGAGCGTCAAACCGGCAATGTGCTCTATGAGCGGGAAAACTATTACCACAAACCGGTGGTCAATCTGAACTGGTTTTCCAAGCTCAGCGACAAGGCCGGTCTCTACTCGGTGGCCTATTATTCGGGCGGCCGCGGTGGTGGTTCGGGCACCTACGGCTCGGTCTCCAGCGACAAGACCCGGTTCCCCAATCCCAAGGACTGGAACGCCACTATCGCCAAGAACCGGGCCAGCACCACCGGCGCCTCGGGTGTGCTCCGCAACAGCACCAACAACCAGGACGCTTTCGGCCTCATCTCCAAGTTCAACTATGAATTCAGCAAGAATCTCAAGAGTGCGATCGGCGTGGATGTGCGCACCGCCGAAGTCAGCCACTTCCGCGAAATCCGCGACATGTTGGGCGGTGAGTACTATATCGACCTGAAGGCGGACAAAAAGAGCCCGCGCAGCGATTTCTGGAGCGCCGAGCAGACCAAACGCCGTCTGGGCGACAAGATCGATTACGACTTTACCAACACGATCAACTGGATGGGCCTCTACGGTCAACTCGAGGCGACCATGGGCAAGCTCAGCGCCTACGGTACAGCCGGATGGTCGAGCGTAAAGTATGACCATACCAACCATTTCAAGAAGGATGCCGAAGGCAACGAGCTCTATCTGGAGAGCGACTGGATCGCCGGCATGCAGCTCAAGGGCGGCGCCAACTTCCGCATGACCGACAACCTCGATCTTTATGCCAATGTCGGCCATATCGCCAAGGTGCCCATCTTTGACAATGTTATTCTGGACGGCTCTTCCTCTCTGGCCAAGGATCCCCAGACTGAAAAGTTCCTCTCGATCGAGGGCGGCATCAATATGAATCTGCTGAGCAACACCCTCGCCGCCAAGTTGAACGTCTATCGCACCGCCTGGACGGATCGCGCCGTCACCCTGGCGACGATCGATGCTGCCGGTGATGAGGCCATCATCTTCCTGTCGGGTCTGGATCAGCTTCACCAGGGCGTCGAACTGGAACTGGCCTATCAGCCCTTCAAGCTGGCCCGTCTGGATGCAACTGTTGGCGTCGGCGACTGGGGCCACACCAGCGACGTCAGCGGCACCTACAAGGATTACTCCGGCGATGTCGAGAAGGAAAAATCCTACAACCTCTATCTCGACGGCCTCAAGGTCGGCGACCAGCCCCAGACCATGCTGGCCCTCAGCGCCAGTGTTTTCCCTCTCTCCGGGTTGACCATGGAGTTCACCGCCCGTCATTATCGCGATCATTACTCCTATTTCAATCCGCTCGGTCGCACCAGTTCGGCTGATCGCGCCCAGAGCTGGAAAGCGCCGGATTATACCCTGCTCGATGCCCATGCCTCCTACACATTGCCGGTGCGCGCGGGTGAAGCCAGGTTTGCGATCTATGCCCACCTCTTCAACCTGCTGGACGAGATCTACATCCAGGATGCAGTGGATAACAGCAGCTACAGCGCCTTTGGCGACAAGACCCACGCCGCTGATGACGCCGAGGTCTGGATGGGCTTTCCGCGCAATTTCAACATTGGAATTCAGGTCTCCTACTGAGACATTTCTTCGCACAAAAGCCCCCGCATGGGGGCTTTTGTGTTTCCGGGGGCGCGGCGCCGGAGCCAAAACCGTCAGGCTGCCGTGCCCGCCGGGAGGGGGCAACTTTTCGCTTGACTAAAAGCGTAAATATGGATACTTTTTCAGAATGAAAGAACTCTTTTATTTTATCATGCCCTGGGAACCCAGCGATATCCTGGTGGCGGGTCCGGCCGGCGCGGTGAGCCGAATCGATTTTCTGCGCGGCCGTACTCCGGAGGAGGCGCTGGCCTCCCTCTCGCCCGGCTGGTCCCCACGCCGGGAGCCCGCCTTCCTGCCCGGGCTGCAGGAGCAGCTGCGCCGCTATCTAGCCGGTGAACCGGTGGAATGGAAGATCCGGATCGAGCTGGCGGGGGGCACGGACTTTCAGCGCGCGGTCTGGCGGGAGCTGCAAAAGATCCCCTACGGCCGGACCGTGAGCTACGGGGAGATCGCCGCACGGCTGGGCAAGCCCGGCGCCATGCGGGCGGTGGGTGGGGCCAACGGCGCCAACCCGCTGCCGATCATCATCCCCTGCCACCGTGTGGTGGCCGCTGCCGGAGGGCTCGGGGGTTACGGTGGCGGGCTCGATATTAAAAAAGCCCTGCTGCGGCTCGAGGGCGCAAGCCTTTGAACGGGAGGCCGGCGCCGCCCTACCACACCCTCTTCACCGGAGGCTTCTCCCCTTCCATGGTGATTGTGCAATGGGAGGAGAGCCTTCCGCCCCTGGCTGGGGAGTTGCAGACCGCCGTCGACGCGGCCTGGGAAGGGCTGAACCCCAATCCCCACTTCAACGGCCGTATCGCCCGGCTGGAGGAGTGGAGGATCCGGGATGGCGCGCTGCACCTGTGGCTGCGTCCGGTTGAGTACAAACATCTGCTCTACTCCAACGCCCATACGGGTGAGATCATCCGCCACTATGGCGAACACCAGCTGGCGCGAGCCCTCGGCATCAGCGCCGTGGTGGTAAGCGCAGAGGGGCAGATTTTGCTTATGGAACGCAGTGACCGGGTGGGCGAGTTTCCCGGCTGCTATGATCTTTTCGGCGGCCATATCGATCCCCCCGCCCAGGGGGAGATCCCCGATCCCTTTGCGAGCATGGAGAAGGAGCTGGATGAGGAGCTGGCTCTCCTCCCCGGCACGGCGTCGCTGAGCCTCTTCGGCTTGCTGCTGACAAGGGAGGCACGCAAACCCGAGCTGCTCTTCATCGCCCGCTGCGGCATGGAGAGCGAGGCGATGATGCGCGCGGCTCTTGGCGCGCGGGACCGGTATGAGTACAGGCGGCTACTGGCCATCCCGGCCGATGCCGAATCCGTCAGAGGATTTCTGCAGCGCCACCGGACGAAGCTCAGTCCTTCAGCCTTCGGGGGGCTTGAAATATTTGCAGCAATGAGATAGAGACTTTCACGAGGTATTGTTTTATGCAGAATGGCACAGACGCCGCCCCCGCCGCGGACAACAGAGACTACTCCTTCCCCAACGTCAACCGGGTGGCGATTGCCGGCAAGCTGATCCAGGATCCGCCCCTGCGCTGGACGACGCGGGGTGTGCCGGTCACCAATTTCGTCATTGTCACCTCGCCGGAGGCTGAAGCCGATTTGCCCGAGGGTACGGATCGCCCCCCCTGCTATATCAGCATTGTGGTATGGGCGCAGCAGGCGGTGCAGTGCAACAAGTTCCTGCGCAAGGGCAGCTCGGTCATGGTCATCGGCGAGCTGCAGTCGATGCCGAATCATGCCCCGGAGCGCAATTACTATCCTGTTCAGGTCAATGCCCAGTGGATCCAGTATCTGGAAAAGGGGACGGTCTCCCCGGACGATGCGGAGTATGGCAATCAGGGGCAGGGGGAGTTGGATGCCGGGCGGTAAAGGGGAGCTGGAACAGGAAAATGATCGGGCGCGCCCAGCAGGGGCGCGCTTTTTTTTTGGATCAGTATCCGAGCACGCTGCCGGCGCCGCCAAATTTCTCCAGCTTGATGTCGCTGAGGCTCGGCGACTTGACATTGATGCGGAAGTAGACGCGCTTGCCGCTGCCGCTGGGTACCCAATCGACCGAGGCCTCCCAGCAGTGCAGGTCGCGGTAGATGGTGCAGCGGTGATAGGAGATGATTCCCTTTTCGAGATCGACATGGGCGCTGTAGCCGAGCCGCCACTTTTTGGTCAGGCTCAACTCGGCGCCGGAGATATCGAGGTAGTAGCGTTTGTTCGGCCGGTCCGGATTGGTTTTGTCGAAGAAAAAATTGAAGGTGGTGTTGAGCCGCCAGGGGATGCTCTGGTGGCCGAAAGCGCGATCGTTCTGGAAGCGGCGGCCGCGGCGCAGCATGTTCTCCTCCTCGACGGTCAGATCATCGGCCCAGCGCAGGCTGTCCGCGCCCATCCCGGTCGTGTCGGAGAGGGTCTCCGTCTTTTGCTTCTTCTCGCCTTTGCCTTCGAAGCGAAGCGAAAAATTGAGATTAAAGGTGGTCATGCGCAGAAACTCGCCCTTTTTCCAGCCCTCGTCCTCGAAGAGATAGCGATTGACGCGGGTGGATCTGCTCTTGTCCCAGGCATAGAAAGAGTGGCCGGTGCTGGCGCTCAGGCTGAAATTGCGGGCGGGATTGGCCTGCCAGGAGGTGCGCAGGTCGGAGAGGCGGTACTGCTCGGCCCTGAAATTGTAGCTGGTGCTGAAATCCATATTGAAAAGGTCGATTTTCTTGACCTTCTCGCCGCTGCCCCGCTTCATCTGGAAGAGGTTGCGCACGCTCAGGCTCACCATCTGGCTGCCGCCGCTGCCGGTGGTTCCCCCGAAGCGGTCTCTTTTTACGGTTCTGCCGGAGGTGTCCTGGAGGTAGGTGTAATAGCCCCACGCCTTGGCGGAAAAATCGGGCCGGTAGCTGAACGAGAGGGAAGGAGTGACAACGTGTCGGATGGCCTGAATATCGCCGATTCCCGGCGCGATCACGCCATAGATCTTGGTGTTGGCCGAGGCGCTGTAGCTGAAGGTATGGCGCGCAGCCACTTTGTTCTCCTCATTATCCTCGATCGTTCCTGTGGCGGGATTGAGGGAGAAGGCGTGGACCCGGTCATAGAGGTCCTGGTCGATGCTGAGGGACTGGTTGATGGCGAGGAAGCCGAAATACTTGTTCGGGCTGCTCAGGGAGAGATCGAGCGAGTTCGCCAGCGAACGGTCTGTATCGACCTTGATGGTGGTATCACCGCCCGCCATGGAGAGGGACTCTCTGCGGGCGTTGAGGAAATTGGAGCCGTAGGAGAGATAGAGATTGTGATACCAGCGGGCGTTCCGGCGGCTGCCGGCGCCGGTTTTTTTGCCGGGCTTGAAGAGCTGGGTCTGGCTTTTGCGCAGGGAGATCTGCGGCAGGGTGGTCTGGGTGACATCGTCCTGCAGGTCGTGAACCTGGGAAAAGTTGGCGCTGAGGCTGATTTTCTGTTCCGGCCAGTATTTACTCCAGGTGGCATTGGAACGCAACTCGCGGGTCAGTCGGGTATAGAGATTAATGCTGAGGTCTTTGTAATAGCTGTTGTCGCTGATGAAATAGCCGCTGGCGCTGAAGCGGGAGGTGGGGCTGAACTCCTGGCTGTGCCGGACGGTCAGGTCCCAGCGGCGGTCGGTATAGCCGCTGGAAAAGTTTTTGCGGGTGAAGGAGCCCTCGATGGCGCCGTTGAGCCGGTAGCGGAGGGCATAATTGGTGCCCAGTTCCATCAGCCAGCCCGATTTTTCGAAATAGTCGACGGTAGCCCTGGCGTCGAAATAGTCGTTGGGCGCCCAATAATAGCCGAGGCCGCGGAGGTGGCGGCCCTCCTGGAGACTTTCGCCGTAGCGCGGGATGATCACCCCGGAGTGGCGGCCGGTGCGGGTCTCGAAGAAGGCGAAGGGCAGGGCGGCGACCGGGATATGGCCGAGATAAAGGACAATGGGTTTGGCGATGACGCGCTCATTGACAATCATCTTGAGGCGTCGCGCCTTGAAGTGAAAATGGGGATTGCTGTCCAGGTCGCAGGTGGTATAGATGGAGTTGGAGACGTTGAAGGTCTTTTCGCCGACCAGCTTGATCTGTTCGCCGACATAGCGGCCGTCCTCGAAAGCGGTGCGGCCGCGGACAACGCGTCCCCGTTCGGTCTTGTAGTTGTAGACCATCTGGTCACCGGTCATCTCGGAGCCGCTTTGCACCAGGACGGGGCGATCCTTGATGATCAGCTGCCGGGAAGAGTCGGTGCCGGAGTGATTGACCACCCAGGCGCTGTCCGGCAGCCCCTCGGCGGTCAGGGTCTCGGCATCCCAGTCCACGGTGATCTTGCCGGCCTTGAGGGTCATATCCTTGTAGCGGACCTGGGCGTCGCCGATGAAATAGCTCTTGCGGGCCGCGACATCGTTATCGATGAGACGGGCCTGGTAGATGACAGTGGTGTCGACACCGGAGTTCCGCCGCGATCCAGCTCTGGCAGCTGCGGCGAGGGAGTCGGCGGCGGTCGTGAGAGAGTCCGTTGTGGTCGTGAGCGTGTCAGGCTGTGCGGTTGTACTGGTGTCTGCAGCGGCCAGCGGGAGGGGCTCACTGTGGCCAGCCTGGGCCGGGGCGGCGGCAGTCATAAGCATCAGGATAAGGAGGAGCAGGCCTGGTGTGCGCACGCGACCGCCATACGGGTGGTAAGAGTTCATCGTTTGCGCCCCGGCCAGAGCTGGAGCAGCCGCTCCTTGATTTTCTTTTCGATCCCGTTCTCGGTGGGATGGTAAAAGACTGCCGTCTTGAGTTCCTCGGGCAGATAGTTTTGTTCGGCGAAGCCGCCGTAATCGTGGGGATATTTATAGCCGCTGGCGTAGCCGAACTCCTTCATCATCCGGGTCGGAGCGTTGCGCAGATGGAGGGGGACATCGACGGCATCGCCTGCGCGAACCCGTTCGCCGGCGGCTTCGAGGGCGAGGTAGGAGGCGTTACTCTTGGGGGCGCAGGCGAGATAGGTTGTTGCCTGGGCCAGGACGATTCGTCCCTCGGGCAGGCCGATGGCGTGAACGGCCTGGAAGGCGGCGGTGGCGACCATGAGGCCGTGGGGGTCGGCGTTGCCGATATCTTCGGAGGCGAGGATGATCAGCCGGCGGGCGATGAAGAGGGGATCTTCGCCGGCGTCGAGCATGCGCGCCAGCCAGTAGAGGGCGGCGTCGGGATCGGAGCCGCGTACGCTCTTGATAAAGGCGGAGATGACATCGTAGTGGTATTCCCCCTGTTTGTCGTAAAGCAGGGTGCGGCGCTGCATCGCCTCCTGGATAAGTTCGCGGTCAATGGCGCGAACTCCGCCGGCGTCGGGATGGGCGAGGCGTCCGGCCAGTTCGAGGGCAGTGAGGAGGTTGCGGGCGTCGCCTCCGGCCAGGGTGATCAGGAGCTGACGTGCCTCGGGATCGAGCTGCAGGCGTTGGGATTTCAGACCGTTTTCCGCCTCGAGGGCGCGGTCGATGATGATGCCGAGCTCTGCCGTCGAGAGGGCTTCGAGTTTGTAGACCCGGCAGCGTGAGAGCAGGGCGGGGATGACCTCGAAGCTGGGATTCTCGGTGGTGGCGCCGATGAGGAGCAGGGTGCCGTCCTCGACGCTGTGGAGAAGGGCATCCTGCTGGCCCTTGTTGAAGCGGTGGATCTCGTCGATAAAGAGAAGCGTGCCGCGGCCGTCAATGCGGCGCTGTTGTTTGGCTTGCGCGATGATCTTGCGCACATCGGCCACGCCTGCGGTGACCGCGCTGAGAGCGCTGAAATGGGCGTCGCCTTCCCGGGCGATGATGCGGGCGAGAGTGGTCTTGCCAGTGCCGGGGGGACCCCAGAGGATCATCGATACCAGCTGGCGGCTCTCGATAGCGCGGCGGATGATCTTGTCCTGACCGAGCAAATGGCTCTGGCCGACAAATTCCGCCAGGGTCGCAGGACGCAGGCGATCGGCCAGGGGGGCATCCCCGCCGGGATGGTTCGGCTCAACAGCCGGTTCTTCGAAGAGGTCCATGGTCAGCCTCGAAAGGTTACTTTGGTTTAAATGTAGTCAAAATAGGAGGGAATTGCAAGCTGCAAAAACGGGGCAGTGTCTTGTTCCGTCCTCCCTGTCGCCCGGAATGCGGATTTTTTTGTAACAAATTAGGCCAAAAAGCAGTATATTATAGCTTGTATATCCCGCGAACTTTTGTCCGGACTTTACGTTCTACCTAATATGGCATCGCCGGCTGCCGCTCGGAGAATAATGGGTCAAGCCTGCCGGCGGGCAATTCTGTGGAGGAATCGATGCGACTAAAGATAACACATTGGATCAGTATTATTTTCCTGCTGGTTGTTCCGGGCCTCCGTGCCCAGGATCAGCTCACCCTCACCATTGATGAGAGCGTCGAGCTGGCCCTGGCGAAGAATCCCGAGATCCGCATGGCGGAAAAAGAGCTGGCCAAGGCCCGGGCGAGTGTCTGGGAGGCCACTGCGAATATCCTGCCGCAGGTCAACGGCTACGCCAATCTGCAGCACGCCTGGGATATCCAGACCCAGACCATCCCCAATTTTTTAAAGACCATGCTCGGACCCCTCGCGGATATGATCCCCGAGCTGGCGGGGATGCCCGATTACGTTCAGATGTCTTTCGGCATGGAGAACACCCTGGTCTATGGTGCCAGCCTCACCCAGCCGCTCTTTCTTGGCGGAGCCGGGATGGCGGGCATTCAGATGGCTACGGCGGGCAAGCGCGCGGCCGAGCAGAATCTTGAGGCCAAGCGTCAGGGACTGATCTATCAGACTGCCAGCGCTTTTTACGCCTGTCTGCTGGCGCAGGAGCTGGCGGCGGTCCAGGAGGAGGCCCTCGCCCAGGCCCAGGCCAACCTTGATGTCGTGGCCAAGAAGCATGAGGTCGGCTCGGCCTCTGGCTTTGACAAGATGCGCGCGGAGGTGGAGGTGGCCAATCTCAAGCCCGAGGTGATCTCGGCCAGGAATAACCTGCAGCTCGCCATCACCGGGCTGCGCACAGTGCTCGGGCTGCCGCGTACGAGTGTAATCAGGGTCGAGGGAACGCTGGCCTATGTCGAGGATGATTTCAGCGCCATGAGCCTGGCGGAGTTCCAGAATCGCGCCCTCGCTGCCCGTCCCGAGATTCTCGCTATGAAGGAGCAGAAGACCATCAGCGGCAAGGGGGTAAACCTTGCCGCCAGCAGCTTCCTGCCCAAGCTGGTCTTTCAGACCGACTATTCCTACATGGCGATGAAGAATAATATGAAATTTGCCCAGGGCGATTTCAGCAAGGGCTTCACCTCGGCGATCAGCTTGCAGCTGCCCCTTTTCACCGGTTTCAAGAACAGCAAGCAGTTTCAAAAGGCGCGGCTGGATCAGAAGATCATGGTTGATGCCGAAAAGCAGGTCTTTGACGGCATCGCCGCCGACGCCGAAATGAGTTATAACAAGTTCCAGGAGGCGCGCCAGAAATATCAGGCCGCCAAGGAATCCTCCATCCTCGCCCAGGAGGCCCTGCGTCTGGCCAATCTGATGTACGAGGAGGGAGCCAACACCCAGCTGGATGTCCTCAACTCCCAGCTGGCGGTCAACCGAGCCAAATTGAATTATGTCAGTTCTCTCTATGAATATCAGATGGCTCGTTACCAGCTGCGCAAGGCCGTGGGCCAGCTAACCGCTGTGCTCTAGTGAATCGTGAAAAGGAGAAAATCGATGCAACGAAAGATGGTATATGGTCTGATCATCCTTGGCCTCTCCCTGATGGGAGCTGGATGCAGCAATAAACAAAGTAATAGCGAGCAAGTCGCTGCTGTGCCGGTGGAGGTGACGAAAGTACAAACCGGCCGAGTTCTGCAGTCCCTGACCTTCAACGGGGATATCGAAGCTGAGTTCGAGGTCAAGGTCTTTTCGAAAATTCCGGACCGCATTGAAAAGTACTATGTCGATGAAGGGAGTTTCGTTCAGAAGGGAGCGCCCATCGCCCGTATTTTCGCCACCACGATTCAGCAGGGCGTACGCCAGGCCGAGGCCGGACTGAGTGCGGCAAAAGCCCAGGAGGCCAATGTTGCCGTCGAATATGAACGCGCCCAGCGCCTCTTCAAAGAGAACGCGATGAGCAAACAGCAGTTCGATATGGTGGTGACGCAATATGAGGCGGCCAAGGCGGGACTGGAGCAGGCCCAGGCGGCCCTGCTCTCGGCCAAGAGCACCCTCGCCGATGCCACAGTGTCTGCCCCGATTGCCGGCATTATTGGCAAGCGCTATTACGAGGCTGGCGACATGGCCAATCCGGCGATGCCTGTGGCCACGGTGGTGCAGATGGAGCGGGTCAAGGTCATTATTGACGCGACTGAGGGCGATATCGGCAGGATCAGGGTGGGGCAGGAGGCGGAGGTCCAGGTGCGCAGTTTTGAAGGCGAGACCTTTGCCGGCCGGGTGAGCAAGATCAGCCCGGTGCTGGATCCGATGACGCGCATGGCCGAAGTCGAGGTGCTGGTGAACAATAATGACAAGCGGCTCAAACCGGGCATGTTTGCGCGCGTGAAGGTGATCACCGGCGCGGTGGAGAATGCGATTGCGGTGCCGCGGCATGCGGCCATCGAGAAGAACACCATCGAGAACGTCGCCGGCGAAGAGCGCATCGTCTCCCATTATCTCGCCTATGTCGTCGTGGGTGAAAAGGCGGTCCAGCGTGAACTGGAGGTCTCTTACGCCGATCACCTCCAGCTGGCGGTCACTGGCGGCCTTCAGGTCGGTGAGTCTCTGATTATAACCGGACAGACCACTCTGCGCGACGGTTCGGCGGTGAAGATCATCACCAGGGCGGAGGCGGGCAAATGAAGATAACTCAGCTCTCGATCAAAAACGGCGTGACGACGGCGATGATCTATCTGATCGTCGCGGGCTTTGGCCTCTTCTCCCTGGCCCGGCTCAACGTCGACCTCTACCCCAAACTCGAGTTTCCGATCATGGCGGTGATCACCCAGTATACCGGGGTCGGACCCTTCGATCTCGAGACCGTGGTAAGCCGACCGATCGAAGAGGCGACCGCCTCCGTGGAAAACATCAAGACCGTCCGGTCCACCTCGCAGCAGGGCCTCTCGCTGGTCCTGCTCGAGTTCAACTGGGGAACGGACATGAACCAGGCGGAGATCGATGTCCGCAACAGCCTGGAGTTCATCCGCGACTATATGCCGGAGGACGCCAGTGAACCAATGGTTTTCGCCTTTGATGTTTCAGCTCAGCCGGTCCTCTATCTGACCCTCTCCTCTCCTAACCTCAGTCAGGCGGAACTGCGTTACATCGGCGAGCATGACCTCGAGCCGCGGCTGGAGCGCATCCCCGGGGTGGCATCGGTATCCACCATGGGTGGACGGAAGCGGGAGATCAAGATCTACGCGGATCCAATGCGCATGCGTGCCCACAACATCGCCCTGCAGCAGATTACCGGAGCCCTGCAGGCGGCCAACCTGCAGATCCCCGCGGGTATGGTCGAGAACGAGAACCTCGAGTTTTCGGTCAATACGGTGGGTCAGTTCACCAGCGTCGACCAGATCGCCAACACCGCGGTCGCCACCTACAATGGTTCGGTCATCCGCGTCAGCGATGTCGCGCGCGTCGAGGACGGCTTTAGCGAGCAACGTCAGCGGGTCTGGAACAACGGCGAGTCTTCGGTGATGGTGATCGTCCAGCGCCAGTCGGATGCCAACACCGTGACGGTCTGCCGGGCGATCGAAAAGGGCATGCCCCGGATCAAGTCCGAGCTGCCTGCCGGGGTCCATCTGGATACCATGATGGATCTGTCGGACTTTATTACCCGTTCGATGTCCAATCTGACCAACACCGCCTGGCAGGCGATCCTGATGACCTTTCTGGTGCTGCTCTTCTTCCTACGCAACATCCGCAGCGCTATCATCGTGGCCGTCTCGATTCCGGTCTCCATGGTCGCCACCTTTGCTGTCATGGACCAGGCGGGGTTGACCCTGAATGTCATCTCCATGGCCGGTCTGGCTCTGGCGATCGGCATGCTAGTCGACAACTCGATCGTTGTCCTGGAGAGCATCTTCAGGCGCCATGACGAAAAGAAAGACAAGCTGGTAGATGCGGCCAATAATGGCACCCAGGAGGTGGCCATGGCGGTCACCGCTTCGACCCTGACCACGATCGTCGTCTTTCTGCCCGTGCTCTTTGTACCGGGCATGGCGGGGATGCTCTTCCGCGACATGGCCATCACCATCTGCTTTTCGTTGACGATCTCCTTGATTGTGGCGCTCACCCTGATCCCGCTGCTCTCCTCGCGCTGGCTGCGCCTGAAGAAAAATCTGGATCCCAACGGCCAGCTCATACGCGTCCAGAACCGGATCACCGGCTGGCTCGACGATCTGCACGCTTTTTACGAACGCATGCTGGGCAAGGCTCTGGCGCACAAATTATTGGTCCTGGGCACTGTCCTGTTGCTGTTTGTCATCTCCGTCGGTTGGCTCTTCATGATGGGGGGTGATTTCATGCCTCAGACAGATGATGGCTTTGTGACGGTTACGGTGGAACGCTCTCCCGGCACCAGCCTCGAGGCGATGGAAAAGAGCATGCGCGATCTGAATCAGATCTTTGCCGAGAAGGTGGAAGAACGCGAAAACATCTACGCCAATTTTGGCCAGGGCGAGGGCATGATGGCGCTTTTCAGCACTCGGAACTCTTCACAAGGTGAGATCAACGTGAAACTCAAGGAGCGCAAGGATCGGGACCGCTCCAAGTTTGAGATTCAGGATGGTGTGCGCGAAGCGATGACCTCGCTGCCTGATGTTGATGCCAAGTTCCAGGAGGGAGGCGGCATGGGCTTCAGCAGCGCGGATATCACCGTCAAGATCTTCGGCCACGATCTGGCCAAGTCCGAGGCGATCAGCAATGAGCTGGAGCCCAAGCTCAAGGCGGTGGAGGGCGTGGTCTCCGTCACCTCGAGCATGCGCAAGCAGACCCCCGAGCTGCGCATCGACCTCGACCGCCAGCGCATCGCCGACCTGGGATTGAGCACCGCCCAGATCGGGCAGGTGGTGAGCACCAGCATTCTCGGCTCCACCGTCACCCAGTTCCGCGATGGCGGCGACGAGTACGATGTCAAGCTCCAGCTGGAGAAAAAATCGCGCACCAGCAAGGAGGATCTGGAGAATATTCTCATCATGACCCCGACCGGAGCGCAGATTCCCCTGCGAGCGCTGGCAACTATCGACTACACCCGGGCCCCGCGTGAGATCGTGCGCGAAGGTCAGGAGCGTATTGTCACCCTCGACCTGGATGTCTCCGGCCGCGACCTGCGCGGCGTCACCGCCGATGTCAAGAAGACGGTTAACTCGGTGGCCATGCCGCAGGATTTCCGCACGGAGATCGGCGGCTCGGCGGAGGATTTGCAGGAGTCTTTCATGTACCTCGGCATCGCCCTGATGGTGGCTATCCTGCTGACCTATATGGTGATGGCCTCCCAGTTCGAGTCCCTGGTTGATCCCTTCACCATTCTCTTCACCATCCCGCTCGCCATGATCGGCGTCGCCCTGGGTCTGATCCTGACCGGGACCAAACTCTCGGTGATGGCCCTGGTTGGGGTGGTGATGCTGGTTGGCATAGTGGTCAACAACGGCATTGTGCTGGTGGACAAAATCAACCAGCTCCGCCATGAAGGGATGGAACTGGAGCCAGCGATCCACGAGGCGGGACGTGTGCGTATGCGCCCGGTGCTGATGACGGCCATGACCACCATCCTCGGTATGTTCCCCCTCGCCCTGGGCCTCGGTGAAAGCGGCGAGATCTGGGCGCCGATGGGGCGCTCGGTCATGGGGGGTATGATCGTCTCCACGGTTTTAACCCTGATCATCGTGCCGATCATCTATTACTATATGGAGGGCATCGGCTCGCGGGCCAATCGCTTCCGCAAGGAGCGTGAACAGCGCCGGCTTGACAAGGGGATCGTCCACGCCGAAGATTAGGCGTGATAAAGGATCCGGGAGCAAGGGCCGCCTCGCAAGAAGCGGCCCTTTTTCTTTCTTGTTTGCGAACGGGAATAACCGCCAAAGCGGCTGATGTTACCCTTATAGAAGGCAGTTTGATTTCAGCGCTCATTATTCTTCCGCCACCGCGTTTTCCACCCTGCACCGCGATACCTCTGCATCCCCGTTCAGCGCGTTCAAAGCATGAATGCAGTTCCAATATCAGGCTTTTACAGGCCTGGGGAGGATCTTATGCAGCCTTTGCCGTGCCGCCGTGTTCTTTATCCCTATGAAACCCGAGTCCTGTTTCTGCTCGTGGGGGACGACCAGATCGACAAGGCGCGGGAAATCGGCCATCTGCTCAAGGAGAGCGACGTGGCCATTGACCGGCTTTACACCGCACCGGAGACCCACAGCCTTGGCAGTGCTTTCTGGCGGGCTCTTCGACCGGAGGGACAGGATGAGGAGGTGAGGATAGACGAGGTCGCCGTGGGGGATGAGGAGAGCGAAGGATTGCTGGAGGAGGATGCCCGCCGCCAGGGGAGCGGCCACTGCGCCGAGCTGCTGCGGCTTCTTCCCAAGGAAATCCGCCGGGCTCCCGGCAGTCACACCTATGCTGTGGCGCCCAGGCGTAATTTGAAAATCATGGACGGCGAGAAAGATGATCCGCACGTTGCCGAGTACATCATCGATCAAAGGAGCGGCCAAACCCAGCTGCACTGGCTGATGTGATCGTATGAACGACGAACTGATTGACCTAAAAGCCTTCTGGGACAGGGACGGCGACGGCGCCCTGGTCTATCGCGCCACAGCCTTTTCCGAGAGCATGGGGAGGGAGCCTCTCTTCGAGATGACCGTCACCTTCTCCTCCTCCGCCCGTCACCATCTGAGTGATGAGGTCTGCCGTTCCATCGCCCGCAAGCTCAACTGCGAGGAGATGCGTCAGGCTCTTGAACAGGTCGAGAGCCTGACGGACCTCCAGCACGGCTGAAAAGGCCCGGCCTCCCCGTGGTCCGAACCCGGCCGCCCGGCCGGGCGATTTACCGCCCTCTTCAGCCGCGGCAGCGCCATAATGTGGAATAGCCGCTCCTCCTCCAATGTTGGTAGATGTACTGAACCCAGTATAACAAACCATTGCAGGAGGATACCATGGCAGATTTACACGTTGACGACACCGCTCCCCTATTCAGCCTGCCGGCAACCACCGGCAAAACCATCTCACTGAGCGATTATGCAGGCAAAAAGCGCGTGGTGCTCTATTTTTACCCCAAGGATGACACCTCGGGCTGCACCAAGGAGGCCTGCTCTTTCCGCGACACCCTTCCCCGCATCGACGTCAAGGATACTGTAGTGCTTGGGGTCAGCCCGGACGATCTCAAATCCCACCAGAAATTCATCGACAAATACGGCCTCAATTTTCCCCTTCTCTCCGACAGCGATCACAAGGTTGCCGAGGCCTATGGCGCCTGGGGTGAAAAGTCGATGTATGGAAAAAAGTACTTTGGAATCATCCGGAAAACCTTTATTATTGGCAAGGACGGCAAACTCGAACATGTGTTCCACAAGGTCTCTCCCGAGGGACACGGCGAGGAGATACTGAAACTCATCTGACCTTATTGGCCAAGGGCGTATATGGAGCTCTCCTACGGAACCACCATCCTTTCCTTCCTGCCTGATCCCCGCGTAGCCTGGCGCATACTTCCGGAGGTGGAGCCGGTCCCAGCGGCAGCCGCCGGTCCGGGCATTCTGCGGAACGCTATTAAGCAGCTGTTGGGGAAGCTGAAGGAGGGGGGCGCTGCAGCCGGAGAGAGCCTGCTGCTGGTCGTGCCCGACCATACCCGGCGCTGCCGCCTTGACGAGGTTCTTGGCCTGCTGCTGCCTGAACTGGAGGCCCGTTTCGCCCCGCGGGTGAGCATCCTCGTCGCCAATGGCAGCCATGTGGTGCAGCCGGACCCGCTGGTGCGCGACCTGGTTGGAGATAAGGTTTACAACTGTTATCCCGTCGCCCAGCACGACTGCCGGGAGGAGGGCCAACTCGAGTCGATCGGGATGACCTCCTTCGGCACCCCGGTGATCATCAACCGCGCCGCCCTGGAGGCGGACCGGATTGTCACCATCGGGGGGATTCTCTATCACTACTTTGCCGGCTTTGGGGGCGGACCCAAGATGCTGCTGCCCGGCATCGCCGGCGCCGAGACCATTCGCATCAACCACCGCCGGACGCTCAATCCCGCCACCGGCCAGTTTCATCCCGACTGCCGGGAGGGCAACATCGAGACCAATCCGGTCTATCTTGATCTGGCCGAGATTGTGCGCTTTTTCCCGGCCGCCCTCTCCCTGCAGCTTGTGCTTTCCCCGCAGGGGGAGATCGCTGCTGCGGCCGCCGGCCCCATTCTGCCGGTGCAGAGGGAACTGGTACCGCTGGTGCGAGATTTTTACAATCTGCCGATCGGAGAGCGGGCGGATGTCGTCATCGCCAGCGCCGGCGGCCATCCCGCCGATATCAACCTTATTCAATCCCACAAATCCATCCATCACGCCTACCAAGCTGTCAAGAGCGGTGGCACCCTGATTGTGCTGGCCGAATGCCGTGAGGGCGTAGGGTCCGCCGCTTTTATGGACTATTTCACCGGTGTGAGCGCCGCGGAGATGGGCCGGGAGCTGCTCGGCAACTATCGTATCAATGGCCACACCGCCCTGACCCTGAAGAGCAAGTGTGAGGGGGCGCAGATCATTCTGATCTCGGCCCTTCCCCCTGAGCTGGTCCGGCGCACCGGCATGGTCCCGGCTGCATCGCTGGCGAAGGCCTGGCAGCTGGCCGGTCCGAATCTGCCCGCGGGTGCGACCGGTCTTATCCTGCCCAGGGCTGCCAAATATCTGCCGATCTCCCAATCCTGAAAGGACACTATGAGCGACAATAGCCGCTCCCCGGTACTGGCCTCGTTTCCGCGCGTTTTCTGGGTGGCCAATCTGATGGAGCTTTTTGAACGCGCCGCCTATTACGGCATGAATTCAGTCCTGGCCGTCTATCTCACCAACAGCGCCGCGCAAGGGGGATTGGGTTTCTCGGAGCAGTCGGTGGGCTTTCTGCAAAGTCTGGTCTATGCCATGACCTACGTGGTGCCCATCCTTGGCGGGGCCCTTGCCGACCGCTATGGCTACCGGCGCATGCTCATGGTCGCCTTCGCCCTGCTCACTGCCGGCTATTACATCACCGGTCATGTTTCGACCTACGGGGTTATCTTCACCAGCCTGCTGGTGCTGGCTACCGGGGCTGGCCTGTTCAAGCCGATCATCTCGGGTACCCTGGCGCGCAGCACCACCCCGGAGAACAGCGGCTTCGGATTCGGCATCTATTACTGGATGATCAATCTTGGCGCCTTTTTGGCCCCGCTGCTGGTCAGCTATCTCAAGGGATTCTCCTGGTCGCTGATCTTTACGGTCTCGGCCCTCTACTGCGCGCTTATGCTGCTGCCCACCCTCTTTCTCTATCGCGATCCCCCGAGGCCGGAAAACAGCAAGCGTCTGCGCGAGGTGCTGGGCGGAGCGGCTATGGTGCTGGGCGATGCCCGTTTCATGCTGATGATTCTGGTCTATTCCTGCTTCTGGATTCTTTACTTTCAGAATTTCGGCTCGGTGCTCTGGTATCTGCGCGATTTTGTCGACAAGGCCCCGGTTGACGCTCTTTTCGCCCGTTTTGGCATCCCTTTCTCTTTCGACGCGGAGCATGTTACGGTGATCAATGCCGGGACCATCATCCTGCTGCAGGTGGTGATCAGCCGCATCTTTAAAAACACGGGCGCTCTCTCGACCATGGTGATCGGGCTCTTCTTCGGCGCCCTGGGGTTCCTCTGCCTCGCCTTCGCCGCTACACCCTGGATTTTTATTCTCGGCCTGGTGATTTTTTCCATCGGTGAGATGACCGCGCATCCCCGCTACTACTCCTACGTGGGGACGATCGCTCCGGCGGACAAGACGGCGGTCTATATGGGGTATGCTTTTCTCTACGGGGTGATCGGTTCGCTGGTGGGTTCCAATCTTGGCGGACTGCTCTATGCCCGCATGCTCAAGCCGCAGATAGGCCTGGCCAGCGCAGTGGAGATGAGCCGCAAATTCTGGCTCCTCTTTGCCCTTCTTGGCCTGGCCAGCATGGCCGGTCTGGCCCTTTATAACCGGTTCTTCGGACGGGATACGGAGGCTGCGCGCAGGCGGGCGCGCGCCATCATGATCGGGATCTACAGCCTGCTTCTGGCCGGCGGGGCGGCCTTTGGCTGGTCAGCCCTGAGCGGAGAGAGCGCGGATTACAAGACCTTGGTGCAGTCTGTCATATTGGTCGTGATGGGGGGAGGCGGACTGGCCGTGAGCCTGCGCCGCAAGCCGGAGCAGGCTCACTGATCATTTGTCTGCGGTGACCGGTGAGGTGCGGGCGGCGGAGGCCAATTCGTCGCGAAGACGGAGCGCCCATTGTTCGATGAGCTTCCAGTCCCGGGTATCGACGCTGCCGTCTGCGGGCAGACCGGATTGCTCAAGGACATGGCGCATCAGCTTGCGCATGACCGGATTGAGTTTATCAAAGTCGATCTTGCCGCCAAAGGCCTCCACGGCGAAGGGGTGGAGATTCGGGAAACGCCGCAGGAGCTGGGGAAGCTGATCTTCCATGGCCTTGCAGCGCCCTTCCTCGGAATTGGCACAGAGGCAGACGAGAAAAATCGCCACCCGTTTGGATTCGAGATGGTGACGGTGCAGGGCGATAAAATCGACCATGTTGGCCAGGGGGTGGCCGGCGCGGATGGAGCTGCCGAGGATGACGGTATCGTACGGGGCAACCGTGGAAACCTCATCGATGGGAAGGAGATCCACACTGAGAAGGTCCGCCTGCTGGAGTATCTGCCCGATTTTTTCGGCGACTTCCCGCGTGGTCCCGAATCCACTGCTGTAGGTGATGAGGATCTGCATAAAAACCTTACTGGTTGGCTATGAACGACCCCCAGGGTAAAGGGGCTGGTGTATTCTGTTCCATTTACTTTATAAACAAGCAACAGCGAAGAAATAATTCCTTTAGTTTCGGCTTATGCGCATTTTATTGCTGCAACCTGCAATCGAAGACTTTTATACCACTCCGATACGCTTCTATCCGCTTGGGCTGCTCTATACGGCCGCTGCTATGCGGGAGGCGGGCCATGAGGTTCGTCTTGTCGATGCCCTGACCCCGCTGCACAAGCGCACTCTCGCCCTGCCCCGGGCCCTGGCCCATTTGCGGCCGTATCTCGGCCGCTCCCCGCACTTTTTCAACCGCTTCTACCGCTTCGGCAGGGAGGATGAGTCCCTGCTTCAGGAAGTCAGGAACTGGCAGCCCGATGCTGTCGGGCTCTCCAGCCAGTTCACCGCCTATTACAAGAACGTCCACGAGATCGCCGGCCGCATCAAGGCGGAGAGGGATCTCCTCCTTTTCATCGGCGGGCACCACGCTACCGTTTTCGGCGCTGAATGCCGGCGGAGAACCCCGGCCATCGATGCGGTCTGCACCGGCCCTGCGGAAACGGGCCTGCAGGAGATTCATGACCGGGCGGGCGCGCCCCTGGTGAAGGGGGCCGTGGACTGGCGCAGTCTGAGGCCGGCCCACGATCTGCTCCCTGCCGATCTCTACCGTATCGGCCGCAGCCGCTATGCTTCGCTGCTCTGCAGCCGGGGTTGTCCGAACGGCTGCGACTTTTGCAGTGTCGATCGCATGTTCGGGCGCAGCCTCTCCTACCGCCCGGTGGAGGAGGTCATGAGCGAGATGCGCTTTCTGCACGAGCGGCGCGGGGTGCGAATCTTCAATTTTGAGGATGATAACCTGACCGGGCGGATGGCGTGGTTCCGGGAGTTTCTGCAGGGGGTGACCAGAGAGCCGCTTTTCGCCGATATCGAGCTGACGGCCATGAACGGGATCTGCTACCCCGGCCTGGATGAGGAGACTCTCGGACTGATGCGCCGCGCAGGCTTCAAACGGCTCAACCTCTCCCTGGTGACGCAGGATCCCGGCCTGCGCCGGAGATATCACCGTCCGCATGGGGAGGGAGAGCTCGAGGAGGTCATCGCCCGGGCGCAGCGGCTCGGTCTATTTGTCACCATCTATCTCATCATCGGTCTGCCGGGACAGAGCTACGCCGAGATCCGCGGGACCATAGACCATCTGCTCGATCTCGGTGTCCTTGTCGGCCCCTCGATTTTTTACCTCCCTCCTGCTTCACCCCTTTACGACCGGCTCGAGCTGCCGGCCCAGCTGCTGGCCGAATGGGAGCTCTATCGTTCCTCCGCCTTTGCCGTTGAGAGCGCGGAACTGCCGCGTGCGGCGCTGATCGAGCTTTTTTCCTATGTCCGGGCCGAAAATTTGCGCCGCCGGCCGCCGGCAGCGTAAAAAATCTGCTTGCGCCTGAAGGCCTATAGCTGTAAATTGCTTGCGCTTGCCGGAAAAGGCTTACCGGCTTACTGTTCCTGGACCCATCCTGGAGGCGGAAGTGAAAGAAAGCTATGCCCTGGCTAATCCGATTTCGGTGCTATTGGACAAGCCTCGCGAAGAGTTCACCCGGCGCGATCTCCTGCGCGTCATCGAAGAAAGACAGATGGAACGCATCACCCTTCATTATACCGCTCTCGATGGCAAACTCAAGGAGCTCAAGATCCCCCTGGCCAACCGCAGCCAGGCCGACCACATCCTCGCCGACGGTGAAAGGGCGGACGGCTCCTCTCTCTTCAAGGGAATGGTCGACGCCTCGGTTTCCGATCTTTACGTTGTCCCCCTTTACAAGACTGCGTTTCTGAATCCCTTCGACCCCAACAGCCTCGATTTCATCTGCCGTTATCTCGACAGCAGCGGCACCTATGCCGCCTTTGCGCCGGACAATATCCTGCTCAATGCCCATGCCTATTTCAAAAAGAGCACAGGATTCACCCTCAATGCCCTTGGCGAGCTGGAATTCTATCTGCTGGCGGAACCGGAAAGTCATATTTTCCTGGCCGGCAAGCAGCGCGGCTATCACGCCTCGGCGCCCTTCATCAAGACCGGCAAGGTGCTGGATGAGATGGTCCGCTACATCACCCAGATCACGGGGGCAGTGAAGTATGCCCACAGCGAGGTCGGTTATCTCGAAAATGTACACAGCGATCTGGCCGAGATCAACGGCAAGCGCGCCGAGCAGCTGGAGATCGAGATGCTGCCCACGCCCATCGATGAAGCGGGCGACATCCTGGTGCTGGCGAAATGGCTCATCCGCAACGTCGCCTACCGGAACAACTGCGTCGCCACCTTCACCCCCAAGCTTGAGGAGGGTGTCGCCGGCAGCGGTATGCATGTCCACGTCGAACTCTGCAAGGATGAGCGCAACGTCATGCTGGGCACCGACGGCCGGCTCACCACGGAGGCGCGCCGGCTCATCGGGGGGTTTTGCACCTATGCCGATTCCCTCACCGCCTTTGGCAACACCATTTCACCTGCTTATCTGCGCCTGGTGCCCAACCAGGAGGCCCCGACCCGCATCTGCTGGAGCGATTGCAACCGTTCGGCGATGATTCGCGTGCCCCTAGGCTGGGTCAATGCCAATGATCTCGGGAACAAACTCAATCCCCAGCAGGATGTGGAGAAGGAGAGCTCCGCTGGCCGGCAGACGGTCGAACTGCGCAGTCCTGACGGCAGTGCGGCGGTCCATCTTTTGCTGGCCGGAATGACCCTGGCGGCTGAATGGGGCCTCACCCATCCAGGATCGCTCGAGCTCGCGGAACAGCTTTATGTGCGGGGCAATATCTTTGAGGATCCCCAACTCCTGCAGCGGCTGCAGGCCCTGCCGAAGAGCTGCGTCGAATCGGGGAAGCTGCTGCTGGAAAAGCGCTCTCTCTACGAACGTGAAGGCATCTTTCCGGCCAGCATCATCGACTATTCGGCGAGGCTGCTCTTCGCCGAGCAGGACGAGGACCTCAACAACCATTTGCTCCATCTGCCGGCCGATGACCGGTTGAAGGAGACCCGCAAGCTCATGCACAAGGATCTGCACCGGCATTAATTCGTTCGCAAGGATGGTGGGAAAAGGGGGGAGGGAGAGCAGGGTGCGCGTGGCGTCTGTATATGCCGGTCACCCGGAGAGGTGGAGGGGGATCAGGAGAGGGCGCGGGTGATGATGCCCCCGCCAAGGACGATCTCGCCGCGATAGAGGACGACCGACTGCCCCGGGGTCACCGCCGGCCTCGGCTCGAGGAAACGGAGGGTAAAGCCCTCCGGGCCCGCCTCCTCGATCAGGGCCGGATAACCCGGGTCCTTGTAGCGGATGCGCGCCTCGACCGGTTCGCCCCTCCTGGGCTCGGCCTCGGCGATCCAGTTGGGATTTTGCGCCTGCAGTCCGGTCGCCATCAGCTGCTCCTTCTGCCCGATGGTGATGCGGTTGGCGGCCGGATCGATGGCAGTGACGAAGACCGGGTGGCCCATGGCCACTCCCAGCCCCTTGCGCTGTCCGATGGTGTAATAGGGATAGCCCCGGTGGCGTCCAACCCTTTTGCCTTCCACAGTGATGATCTCCCCCTCCGCAATGGTGATTCCCCTCTGTTCCAACTCCTCAGCAAGAAATCGCTGATAGTTGTCATCATGGATGAAGCAAATCTCCTGGCTCTCGGTTTTATGGGCAGCCGGCAGTCCGTGTGCGGTGGCGATGGCGCGCACCTCGCTTTTGGTGAGATCACCGAGCGGAAAGAGGGTCCGGGCGAGCTGCTCCTGGGTGAGGCGCCAGAGGGCATAGGATTGGTCCTTGTCGAGGTTTGCCGCCCGGCGCAGAAGATGGCGGCCGCCGGGGGGGGCGGGCACGAGGCGCGCGTAATGGCCGGTGGCAAAAAGATCGGCTCCGCTTTCGAGGGCGAATTTGCAGAGTGCGCCCCACTTGATGGTGAGGTTGCACAGGACGCAGGGATTGGGTGTTCGGCCAGCCAGGTATTCCGCGACGAAACCGTCGATGACGCTTTTCCGGAAGCGGTCGCGCAGATCCACGACCTGATGGGGGATGCCCAGGTGGCGGCAGATCATCGCCGCTTCCTCGGCTGCGGATGGGGCTGTGTCCTCGCTGTCGGCGTCAAAATGGAGCATGGTGATGCCCAGGACCTCGTAGTTGGCCTCCAGCAACAGCAGAGCAGCGACCGAACTGTCCACCCCTCCGCTCATTGCTACCGCGACCCGCTGCTCATGCGCCGCCAAATCGGCCCCTCCTCTGCGCCGCCAGACTGCCACTGCAAAACCGAAATGTGGAAAAATCGTGCTTTTTTATACGCACTTTGTGGCCTCTGCTGCTATACTTATCAAGAATGTGATATAGAGTAAAATTAGACAATTTCGCCGATTAAACAAGCGTAATTTTTGCAGCAGGTTGCCAGGCAAGCGCTTTACAGGATCTACCGGGGATGTGACTGCTCAGGGGCGGCACGCAGCAGTTCGCCGTCATCGGGTGGAGGGATGAAGGGATGAGAACATGAATCGGGAAGCCGAGCCGATCCTCTATTATTGGCTGCAGAGCGCCCAAAGCATGCGGGTCCGCCGGATCCGTGTCGTGGAAGGGCGTGAACGGCTTCAGATCAATCTGGAAAATGCCGTCTTTTTCAGGCTGCTCAGAAGCGGCAGACCCGACGGCATGTCCGCCCGGGGATGTGCAACCTATCTCCATTTCTACCGTGAGGAGGCGCGCAAGCTGAGAGCGCAGGGAGAGAGCAAGGGGCTCTCGACGGCCGAGCAGCGCAACCTCGAAGAGGAACTCCTCAGCTACTTCCCCCGCGCCCTGGCTTTTCTCAAGCTGGGGGAGTACAAGGCCTGCGCCCAGGACCTGCATCACTGCATGGAGTTGGCGCGTTTCACCTTCCGCCATGGCAAGGGCGGGGGGGCGGCCGAGAGCTGTATGGAGATGATGCCGACGCTGCACATGATCTATTACCTCGCCCTGTGCGCGATGAGCCTCGAGGCGGGACATCCAACCCGCGCCCTCTACTATCTCGACCGTGGAGTGCAGAACATCTCCGCCGACTATCTGTGCATCTCCCAGCGCAGCGCCGGCAGCGACAGCGAGGAGGCCTTGCGGCTGCGCTCCTTTCGAGAAATCATTCTGCAGGAGAGCCGCCGGCGTTTGGCGAGGCGCAGGGGGAAAAGTCCGCTGCACGTGCCGATCTGCCAACTGCTCTCCCAACAGCGCCGGCCCGCGGTGGAATCGTGACCAGTCTGCGCGCCCCGCAGCAGTTATTATAATTACGCCCGACACAGAAAAGCCCCGTATCAACGGGGCTTTTTATTTTTACTGCAGGGGCCTGAGGCTGCAGATCAGAAGGTCCGCTCGGCGATGGCACCGATAAAGGCCTCGAGATCGCGGGCGGCGGGATTTTGCGGCAGCACTTTCAGATTTGAACGTGCTTTTTCCAGGCAGCGGGAAATTTCTGCGCGGGCCGCTGCGAGGGTGCCAATCTCCTCAAAGAGGGCGATGATGGCGGTGAGCCGTTCTTTTTCGATGGGCCTGCGCTCGGTCAGCGCCGCCAGGGTCATCAGCTGGGCGGGAGAGGCGGTGTGCCGCGCGTGGGCAATCAGAAAGCTTTTTTTACCTTCCTCCAGATCACTGGCCACATCCTTGCCGATGGTTTTTTCCTCTCCGAGCAGATCGAGCAGATCGTCCTGCAGCTGAAACGCCCGACCCACCTGAGCGCCGTAGCAGGCGAGCGCTGCGCTCGTCTGCTCTTCCCCGCCCCCGAGCATGGCGCCCGCCTGGCAGGCCAGCTCGAAAAGCCGGCCGGTTTTTTTTTCGATCATCTCATAATACTGCGCCAAAGAGACTTCCACACGCGTTTCGAACTCCTTGTCCAGCGCCTGCCCTTCACAGATATCGAGGATGGCGCTGCTGAAAGTGCGCAGGATGGCGGGCAGGTGGCGGCTATCCACCCGCGCCAGCAGGGCATAGCCCAGGACCAGGAGGGCGTCTCCGGCGAGGATGGCGACATTTTCGTCCCAGCGGTGGTGGACGGTTGGCCGGCCGCGGCGAAGTTCATCATGGTCCATGATGTCATCATGGACCAGGGTGAAGTTGTGGATCACCTCGATGGCGAGGGCACCATCCAGGGCCTGCTCCGGGTCTCCGCCGACGGCCTCGCAGGAAAGCAGCAGCAGACAGGGCCGGAGCTGCTTGCCCGGCTGGGAGAGGGCATAGCGCATGGGGTCGTAAAGCGAGACGGGCTCGCCTTTGCGGATAACCTCTTCGAGCCGCCCCTGAATGAGCTTTTTATATCCGGCCAATCTGGCTTCGAGTTGCGGATTCACGTGTCTGCCCTGTGTGGAACTTTTTTTAAGGTACGATGGGATAGATTGAGAAGCAAGTGAAAAGTAAAAGCTCCAGAGATCTGGAGCTTTTCTACGATCACTATAACAGTGCGGCGAAGCGGTGGTATTGGTCAGGGCAGTCCGATGGTCCCCTCGCGGATGGCATCGGCAAAGTCGGCCTGACCGATCTCGGCGTTGGTAAAATTGGCGTTGGTCAGATCGGCCCCCGCCAGGGTGGCGCCGGTCAGGTCGGCCCGCTCGATATGGACATTCTGGAGATTGGCGCGGCGCAGGGTGGCGTGGCGCAGATTGGCCCGCTTCATGCGGGCACGGCTCAGATCGGCATCGGTGAGGTCGGCCTTTTCAAGGCTGGAACCGAAGAGCGAGGTGTGAATAAGTGTCGCCTTGACCAGGACGGCCTGGTCGAGATTACTGTCCTGAAGATTGGCCTCGGAGAGGAGCGCCCCGCTTAGATTGGCCTTGTGCAGGTTGGCTCCGAAGAGAAAGGCGTTTTCGAGGTTGCTGCCGGAGAGGTTGGCCCCCTCGAGGTTGCAGTTTTGTAGGTGGGCTTCCCGCAGGTCTAATCCTGAGAGATCGACCCCCTTGAGGGATTCATAGGAGAGGTCGACTTCGGTCATGTTGATGCCCGCCAACGATTGGCCGCTGCGGATCTTGTCCAAGACTTCTTCCCGGCTCAACTGGATCATACGGCCTCCTTCAGTTAAAGCTATTAATGGCCTCCGTCACCGCATCATACTGCTGAAAAACGGTATCCAGGCGTGCGATTTCCATCGGGCGGCGCAGCCGCTCCGAGATGCTTGCGAGGCGGAGATCGCCGCTGCTGCTGCGCAGGCTGATCAGGGCGCGGATGAGCATGCCCAGACCCGAGCTGTTCATCCAGCGCACGCGGCTGAGATCGGCGACGACCTGAACCTGCTCCCCTTCAATGGCTGCGAGTATCTCTTTCTGAAAGGCCTCTGCCTCGGGTCCGCCCATCAGATCACCCTCGAGGGCAAAGATCAGCACGCCCGATTCCACTTTTTTTTCAATCTCCATACGGCCTCCTCTTCCCGGTTGCGGGGACTATTCGTAACGCAATGCTGTGATGGGATCCATTCTTGCCGCTTTCAAGGCCGGGTAGACCCCGAAAACGAGACCGACAAAAGAGCAGAAAATCAATCCGAGAAAGACCGTCCAGACCGGCACGGCGGCGGGGATGGGGGTGAGGGCATCGACCAGTTTGCCGATGCCAAGTCCCAGCATGATGCCGATGAGGCCGCCCAACTCACTGAGGACGATCGCTTCGATGAGAAATTGCCAAAGGATGTCGGAGCGTTTGGCCCCGACCGACTTGCGAATGCCGATTTCACGCGTTCGTTCGGTTACCGAAACCAGCATGATGTTCATGATGCCGACTCCCGCAACCAGCAGCGAGATCGAGGCAATGGCAATGGCGACGATGCGGACATATTTGGTAATGTTGTCGAAGAACCCGGTGATGGTTTCATTTGAATAGATTTCAAAATCATTTTCAATCCCGGGTTTGACCTTGCGCTGCGTCCTCATCACACCGATGGTCTGCTCTGTGGCGGTTTCAACCAGGGCGGGTGTGGCGGCCTGGACGGTGATGTTGATCGAGCGCTCCTTGCCGTACAACCTCGTGAACTGGAAAAAGGGGATCGCTATTCTGTTGTCCTGGCTCTGGCCGAAAGCGCTGCCCTTCTTTTCAAAGATGCCGACTACCTCGAATCTCCGTCCCATGAGTTTGATGTCCTTGCCGAGCGGATCTTCGAAAGGAAAGAGTTTGTCGACGACATCTGCGCCAATGACCGTAACCGCGACGTTGAGGTCGACATCCTCGGCGGTGATAAAGCGGCCTTCAGCGATCTCGAGCCCGTTGTTCTCGAGAAATTCCGGCGTCACTCCGGCGAGTTGGATGTTGGGCAGGGTCTTGCGATCTTTGTAGCGGAGTTCCGCCCCCCAGTTCCAGACCTCGGCGCCGACAGCTTTGGCTGCAGTCACCCGTTCGCGTACCGCAAGTGCGTCCGCATAGGTGATGTCCTTGCGGTTGCGGTATTTATCATGGTCATGCGGCCCCATGTTGATCGCCGGAAATTTCTGCACCTGGAAGACACTGCTGCCGAGAGAGCTGACCTGCTCGTTGATGCTCTTGCGCAGCCCGGTGATCAGGGATTGCATGGCGATGATGGTCATGACCCCGATGATGATGCCCAGCAGGGTCAGCAGCGAACGCATCTTGTTGCTGCGAAAAGCGGAGAGGGCGAGGTGAAATGTATCGGTTAATACCATCGTTCAGCCTGCATATAAAGAGTCATTCATAACGCAAGGCCTCGATGGGATTGAGCCGGGCCGCCTTGCTGGCCGGATAGATCCCGAAAAAGAGGCCGATGGTGACCACAAAGACCAAACCGAGAAAAGCGACCCACCAGGTGATGGCCGCGGGCAAGGGGGTTGTAGCGGCGACAAGTTTGGCAATGCCCACCGCCATCAGGATGCCGATGAGGACGCCAATCGAGCAGATCATCATCGATTCGACCAGGAACTGCCAGAGAATGTCCGAATTGCGCGCGCCCAGGGCCTTGCGTACCCCGATCTCACGCGTCCGCTCCGTCACGGAGACCAGGAGGATATTCATGATGCCGATGCCGCCGACGATCAGGGAGATGGCCCCGACGCCGATGGCCACCGCCCAGAGGGTGCCGGTGAGCTGATTGTAGGTATCCAGGAGCAGACTTTGTTTGTTGATGGCGAAATTGCTCTCCTTCTCCGGAGTCAGTTTGCGGATACGGCGCATGATGCCGGTGAGTTCGTCTTCGGTCTCCTCAATCAGCTGCGGAGATTTGGCTTTGACCTCAATGGTGACCCAGCGGCGCTGCGCCCCGAAGGCGGACTGGAAGGTGCCGATCGGGATGATGGCCAGGATGTCCTGGTTGAATCCCATAAAAGAGCCCTTCTTGCCGAGTACACCGATGACGCGGAACTTACGGCCGCCGATGGTGACGCGCTTGCCGAGGGGATCGGATTGACCGAAGAGCAGCTCGGCCACTTCACTGCCGAGCACCGCGACGGGCCGGTTGCTGGCGACATCGTTAGCGCTGAAGAAACGGCCGATCTCTGGATCGGCATTGGCGGTGGTCAGGTACTCAGCGGTGGTGCCGGTGATGCTGACACGCTCGACCGTTTTCTCGCGGTGCTTGATGGTGCGGCTGGTTTCGACCGTCGGAGCCACAGCCGAGACCGTGCGGGAGAGCTCTTTCACCCTATCGGCCTCGTCCACGGTGATATTGGGCCGGTTGCGGTACTTGAACCAGTCGTCGCCCTGCATGGTCCAGGGAAATTTCTGGATATAGACCGTGTCGGTGCCGAGGGCGGAGATCTCGCTGGAAAAGGCCTGATTCAGGCCCTGGATCAGGGCGACGATGGTGATCACCGTGGTGACGCCGATGACAATGCCCAGGGTGGTCAGTATTGAACGCATCTTGTAGGCGCGCAAGGCGTCATAGGCGATGCGGATGCCCTCCCACATGTAAATCAGAATTCGCATAGGCCGCCCTTATCAATGGACCGATTCATCGCGCTCGACCATACCGTCGCGCAGGCGGATGATGCGATTGGAGTGTTCAGCGATATACTCCTCATGAGTGACCAGAATGATGGTGTTACCCTGTTCATGCAGGCCTTCAAAGATCTCCATGATCTCGTCGCCGGTGCGGCTGTCGAGATTGCCCGTCGGCTCGTCGGCCAGGATGATCGATGGACGATTGACCAGAGCGCGGGCGATGGCAACACGCTGGCGCTGACCGCCCGAGAGCTCGTTGGGCTTGTGGTGCATGCGATCGGCCAGGCCGACCTTCTCCAGGGCCTCCTCCGCCATCTTGCGGCGCCCGGCCGCCGGGGTGCCGTTGTAGATCATCGGCAGCTCGACATTGTGCAGTGCGGAGGCGCGCGGCAGCAGGTTGAAGGTCTGGAAGACAAAACCGATCTCGCGGTTGCGGATCTCGGCGAGCTGGTCATCATCCATGGTGCTCACATTGTGCTGATTGAGCAAATAGTCCCCGCTCGAAGGCGTATCGAGGCAGCCGATGATGTTCATCAGGGTCGATTTGCCCGAGCCCGAGGGCCCCATGATGGCGATATATTCATTCTTTTCGACATTGAGATTGATGCCGCGCAGTGCGGGGACCTGCACAGTGCCGATCTCGTAAATTTTTTCAATCTTTTCAAGCTTGATTAACATGCAGGGTTCCTCACTTGTTCTTGTCGTCAGTCTCTTTGCCCGCTGCCTTTTTCTCCTTCACCTGGCTGCCATCCTTGAGCAGCCTGGAGATGGCCTTGTAGCTTCCGGTTACGATCTTCTGGCCTTCGCTCAGCCCCGAGATGATCTCGATGTTGTTGTCATCGCTGATGCCGGTCTTGACCGGCACCGCTTTTACCGTGCCGCTGTTGACGACGAAAACCACCTCAGTCATCTCGTCCTTCTCGTCTTCCTTCTTCTCGCCCGACTCGGTGGGCGGATTCCCGGATTTACGCTTCCCTCCCACATTCCTGAGCGAATCGGCCTTGAGGTCGCGGGCAGTGACTGCCTGGATGGGTACGTTGAGAACCTGGGGGCGGGTCTCGGTGAGGATATCCACAGTGGCGGACATGCCGGGGCGCAGCAAGTCGACGTTGGAGGTGATGCCGATCTTGACGTCGAAATTGGTCACCTGTTCCTGGGTCCCCGCCCCGGTGGTGGTGGCGACGTGGGCGATCTCGGTGACCTTGCCCTGGAAAGTGGTGTCGCGAATGGCGTCGACCTCGATTGTGGTCTTGTCGCCGAGATGAAGCAGTACAACCTCATTCTCGTCGATTTCGGAGAGGACCTCCATATCCTTGAGGTTGGCGAGATTCATGATGATATCAGCCTGGAACTGCGAGCCCACCGCGATTTCACCCTCCTCCTTGTTGAGCTTGGTGACCGTGCCGTCAATGGGTGAGGTCAGTCGGGTTTTGCCGAGGTCATCCATCGCCTGTTTGAGGGCGGCCCGCGTCTGGTCGAGGCTGCTCGCCGCCGACTGCCGGGTGGCTTCCGCAGCGTCGAGCTCGGCCTGCGAGGCGAGGTTTTTCCCGAAAAGATCCTTGATACGGGCATAATCGGCATCGGCCTTTTTCACCCCCGCCTTTGCCGAAGTGAGTTGCGACTGGATCTGCTCGACATAGGCCGCAAGGCTTTCACGGTCCAGTTCGACCAGAAGCTGACCCTGCTTCACGGCATCCCCCTCCTTGACGTGGATCTTTTTAATCTCGGCGGAGATGCGGGCAGCGATCTTGATGTCGGTTACCGGCTGGATTTTGCCCGACCCGGAAACCGTCCGGCTGATATCCCCCCGTTTGACCTCGGCTGAGGTGATTTCGATGACTTCACCGCGGCTTTTACGCAGGTTGACCAGGACCATCGCTGCGATGATGGTGACAGCGGCCACAGCGATGATGATTTTCATTTTATTGGACATGAGGAGACTCCCTATCAGACTGGCTGGGTTTGTTCACAATCCGGCTTCGGCGGCGCCCATGGCCGTTTCCAGCCGGGCTCTCGCAATCTTGGCTTCATATTCGGCGTTGACCAGGTTGGCCTGGGCGCGGGTCAGCTCGACCTGGGCCTGGGTCACCTCCAACTCCGTGCCGGAACCGACGCGGCGCTTTTCCTGCTGCAGGCGCAGGTTCTCGCGAGCGGCCTCGATGTTCTGCTGGTTGATCTCGATGAAATCCTTGTAGGCCTCGAGCTGCAGGAAATACTGCTTGACCTGAGCGGTGAGGAGGCGCTTCTGCTCGGCCAGATTCTCTTCGTCGATCTGGTAGTTCAGTTTGGCGCGCTGTACGCCGGCCTTGTCGGAGAGGCCGTTGAAGATGTTCAGGTCGATCCCCACGCCCAGGGTAGCGCTGAAATCCTGGTCCAGGTTGCTCGAGAAGACGCGGCTGAGATCCTCGTTAGAACGGCCATAGCTGATGCTCCCCCCGATGCTGGGGGCATAGCGCATCTGCGCCATCTTGAGGTTGAAGAGGCTGGCCCGGGACTGATATTCATAGGCCTTGAGAGCGGCGTTGTTCTTGATTGCTTCATTAGCGGCATCGGCGAAGGTGATGGCCGGGAAGATGGGCTGGCTCTCATCCTCGCGCACGCTGACCGGAATGTCAGGATTGCGGCCGAGGGCATTGTTAAGGTCGGCCCGAGCCGCGTCAACCGTGTTCTGCTGGTTGATCAGGGTGGAGCGGGAGGAGCCGAGGGTGACCCTGGCCTGAAAGACCTCAGACTGGGAGGAGATGCCGATCTCCATCATGGTCTGGGCGCGCTGAACCTCCTCTTCGGCCAGCCGGACAGCCTCCTGATAGACCTGTTCAAGCTTGATCGCCTTGAGCAGATTGTAGTAGGCGTCCTTGACGTTGTAGATGACCATCTGGCGGGTGTTCTCCATGGTCTGGGCGCTCGCCTGCTTGTTGGCCTTGGCCGACTTGATGCTGTACAGGGTCTGGCCGAAATCGAAGATGTTCTGGTTAAGCGAAATGCGCGCGGAATGGTTGTTGCGCTCGGTCTGCTCCTGGTAGATCTCCTGCTGGGTGTAGATGGTGCGCCCGGTGACGGGATCGATCCCCGTGGGCACGTCGGCGATATCAACGCGCGCGCCCTGGATGTAGCGGCCGGTGTTGAAGGAGCTGTTGATCTGGGGCAGCCATGCGGCGGTGGCCGTGGTGACATTGGTCCCGGCGATCTCCATGCTTTTGTGGGCGACGCGCAGGGTGGAATTGTTCTCCAGGGCGATGGCGATGCACTGCTGCAGGGTCAAGGGCTCCGGCGCCGGCTCCTGGGCGAAGGCGCTGCCCAGACCCAGCAGAATGAGAAGAATCAGCGAAGTGAACTTGTTCATGAAAGGTACTCCCGTTGGAAGCGATTGGTTAGAGCCTATGAGAAGAGGCCGCCCATGGCCGCGGATCCCAGATACCAAAGGACCAGCAGTCCGACCACTAGTGGCCACACTTTTTTAACCTTGAGCCCGGCGACCACGGCGATGCCGATACAGAGCACGCCGATGTACCAGATGTTGAAGAGGTCGGTGTTCATCAGGAACTTGTAGATAAAGCTCTCCCTGGCCGAGTCGGGCATGAAAGTGGCCAGGCTGAAGTGGACATTCATGGTCTCCTTGAAGCGCATGATCGGCGCCTTGAGCAGCATACCCACCGAGGGGATGAGCATACTCAGGGAGACCACCTCGAGCATGTGCTTGTAGGTGGTGGTGCCGCCGAGGAGGGTGCGGGCGACGAAAAGCCATACCCCGCCCATCACGAGAATGACCGCCAGGCCGCCGATGAGGGCGGAACCGTACATGACGTATTTCATCACCGGGCTGTTGATTCTCTCGATGGCGCTGTCGATCTGCTCCTGGTCCAGGCCGCGATTCTCCATCTGGGTGACCATCTTTTCGTGCTGCTCCTTCTGGATGGCGGGGGCGATATAGATGGTCATGATCAGCGAAAGCAGCAGCACGAGCACGGTGGGGGCGATCCAGCGCGGATTTTCACGCACAGCCGCAAAACTCTTGCTCGGGGCCGCAAAGACATTGATAATGCGCTGCAGCAGACCCATGTTGCCCTCACTGGCGGAGGGGACGCCCGAAGTGGAATACTCTTGCATGGTGAGGCCTCCAATGTGATGTAAAAAGCAACTAATAACAAAGACGTATCATGGGTGTAAAAGTTTCGCTTTATTCGCCCGGCCCGGCGATAAGTTCGTCCTTCCGTTCCATCATGTAAGTAAAGGCGGCATCGTGGTCGTTCGGGATCACCCCCTCCAGGATGGCCTCCTCGATGGCCTTTTTGATCCTGCCCACCGCGGGACCCGGCTGCAGATCGAGGGTCGCCATGATCTCTTCGCCGCGGACCGGGGGCTGGAAGGCCCGCAGACGGTCCCTCTCCTCAACCTCCTGCATGCGCTCGACCACGAGGTCGAAATTGGCCAAATGGCTGGCCACGCGTTTTGGGTTGCCGGAGGTGATGTCCGCCCGGCAGAGGGTGATGAGATCATCGAGCTCGGCCCCGCCGAGAAAGATGAGGCGGCGGATGGCCGAATCGGTCACCCCCTCCTCGGCGAGATGGATGGGACGGAGATGGAGCCGGATCAGCTTTTGCGCATAATCGATCATCTCCTGGGAGAGGCGGAGCCGCCTGCCGATGGCCGGCAGCATGCGGGCCCCCAGTTCCTCATGGCCGTGAAAGCTCCAGCCCACACCGGGCTTGAACTCTTTGGTCTGGGGCTTGGCGACATCGTGATACAGCGCAGCCAGGCGCAGGCCGGGATGGTCCGAGACCCGCGCCACATTGTCGACCACCTTGAGGGTGTGCTCGAAGACATCCTTGTGGCGGTAGCCGGCGACCTGGTCGACCCCCTTGAGGGCGCTGATCTCGGGCAGGATCAGATCGAGCACCCCGGTGTCGTTCATGAGGTGGAAGCCGAGCGAGGGCTTTGTGCTGGCGAGGATTTTCATGAGCTCCTCGCTGATGCGCTCCTGGGTGATGATGCGCAGCCGCTCCCGTTCGGCGGCGATGGCCTCCAGGGTGACGGGTTCGATGTCAAACTGGAGCTGGGCAGCGAAACGGATAGCGCGCAGGATGCGCAGGGGATCATCGCTGAAGGTCCGGCGCGGCTCCAGGGGGGTGCGGATGATGCCGGCTTTCAGGTCGGCGCGGCCGTCATAGGGATCAATGAGCTCGCCCCGGTCGGCGGGATTGAGGCTGACGGCGATGGCGTTGATGGTAAAGTCGCGGCGGGCGAGATCGGTGAGCAGATCAGCGCTGCTGACCTCGGGGTTGCGCGACTCGCCGCGATAACTCTCTTTACGCGCCCCGACCACCTCAATGACTGTACTGCGGTGGCGGATCATGGCGGTGCCGAATTTCTTGTAGACCGTGACATTTTTCACCCGCAGGCGGTCGGCGAGCAGGCGGGCGAAGGCCGGACCCTCTCCAACCACGACAATGTCGATATCCTTGCCCTGCTTGCCCAGGAGCAGATCGCGGACATAGCCGCCGACGGCGTAGGCGGGGATAGCGGAGCGCTCCGCCACCTCACCGATAATTTTTATCAGAGCGGTGTCGAAAAGTCTGTTATTCTTTTTCATTTTTATGTAATTTAGTAGGGATTCCGGCGGCCCGGCAGCCTGAGAGCGGCCGTCAGAGGGTCAGTTATAATGTACAAATTCGGGGGTGAAAATAAAAGCCAAAAGCGCGAGTACCCGGCTGGTATTTGACCGAAATGGTGTAATTCCAGCCAGATGACCGCGACTGCAGCGAGCGCTGTCCGCCGGCCGGGGGGAGATGTTTCATGGCCGTACAATGTTTCACCAGAACACGAATGCGGGGGGTGGCGTTGAATAATTGGCTTTAAATCGCCATAAATGATGGGGTTGGCCGGGATCAGGGTGGCCAGGTTAAATCATTAAATAACAATAGAAGCATGCTGCGTTTGCTCAGCCATTGTGACGGAAATCTCAATTGCCGGTGAAAAATACGGACGATGTCAAACATGGCATTGAATTTGCGATCAAGCCTGCAGTCCATATTATGCTGGCAATATTGCGGCGCCCGGCTTTCGGGCTGCAAAACCGGGTGCGGCACAGGGCCGTCATCAAAAAAGAACCAAATGGAGGCGAAAATGAAGTCATCTCCCATGCTACGCATCTTGTTCGTCCTCGCGCTGATGCTAGGGGCGGCAGGTGATCTCTCCGCGCAGATTCTGCGCCGTGAGACTGCCGATCCTCTGCAGACGGGCACTGCAAGCTGGATCAAAGTCGAATTCAGCATTGCCGGAGGCAGCAGGACCTATTTGAACGACAACTTTACCGGCACGGAATTCCGGATCGACCTCAACGTCGACGGCGATGACAATCCTAGTACCAACCTCGGAGACCTCTACACCCTGCGCGGGCCGGCTGAAATCTATACGACGCCTCCGGGAGTCCCGGGGGGCGCTAAAGATGCGGTCATCTACCTTCCCATCCGCCAGGGCTCTTCGACCCCATTTCCCTACGACACCGACCTGCGCCCCTGGATCTGGCTGGTCGAGGGCGGCGGTCTGCAGATCAGCGGCCAGAGTGTTTCCGGCCCCTGGGGGGTGATCCAGTATCCCTCGGTCTACATCGAATGCGATGACGGCATCAGCCCGACCATCCGGCATGCCTATTATTACGATGACGGCAGCGGTCATTCCCCCGCCGTGTCCGGTTCGCATGTGGGCAACCAGACACCCTTTGACGGTTACATCGACCGCGTTGATCTGGAGTGGAGCGAGCCGATGAGCTCCTCCAACGTCACCGTCAATGACCAGATTTTCGGCGGCCTGGGCACGACGATTCACAGTATGGAATCGATCGGCAGCTGGAACATGATCGGCCCCTCCTGGAAGCGTTTCACCCTTTGGGTGCGTTCCAGCGCTCCGAACAGCGGCATCTCCCCGATCCTGACCTATACCCAGCCTCTCAGCCTCACCGACCGCTTCCGCGAGGCCTCGACCGGGCAGTATCAGGCCTATGCCGCCAGCCATGCCCGTGCCCTCACAGACAAGGCGGGTCCGGCGATCATCAGCGCCCATACCAAGCGCGCGATGCGTCGTCAGCTCCTGGCTGCCGCTCTGGCCGACCGGCGCATCGAGGTGACCTTCAGCGAGCCGCTCGATTTCGCCAGCGTCCAGGGGGTCGATTTTACAGTCAATACCACCACGGCCAGCCCCAATCCCATCACCGCCATCATCTCGCCGACCTCCACGTCGACCTCTCCGAGTGCGGTATGGGAGTTCCAGCTCACCACCCCCTATGCGACCGGAGATGAGGTCGGCGCCATTCAGTATGTGTTAGACCGTCAGGTCACCGACGTCGTCGCCAATTATAATGGCGAATCGTTGGCCCCGGCGCCGCCCACAGCCCCCTCCAACGGGCCGGGATTGATCATTCCGATCACCGATGGCATCTTCCCGATCATCACCCACGTGCTGACCCACGACGCCATTCTGCCGGGTGATCTGACCACCGGCGGCACCAATGGCTGGGGTTATCTCGACTATGTCGATGTACTGTTTGACCATGCCATGAACACGGCCCGTGTCAGCACTGCCGGCTTGCAGGTGACCGGAGAGGGCATCGTCACCATCGCCGGGACCGGCACCTGGATCGCCCCCAACACCCTGCGGGTGATCCTGACGGCGACCACCCCCAGGGTGGCCAACACCGGGCTTATCCCGCGCGTAACCTATACCAATCCGGGCGATCCCAACGGCCTCAACGAACCGGTCAATCTCGGTCTCGCCGAAGCCCTCTACAGCTCCGACATCACCCTCTCCCCGACCAACGGCCAGGTTGTGCAGATTGTGGATAATGCCGGGCCGGCCATCATCCGCGCCCTGACTGCGGGGACCAAGCGCATCCGCCTGGTCTTCAGCGAGAAGGTCAACACCTCAAGCTGGCCGATCAACCCGACGCCGGGACTGCCCTCGCCCCTGTTCAAGTGGTTCGTCGGGCCTTCCAATTACGACGTCTCCGGCATTCAGGTCTACTTCACCGGTATGACCCCCTCCCGCCGGGACAGTATTGTTTATCTGAATCATACGGGATTGGCCTGGACCAAGAACGACAGCGGCGCCATCAATTACCGCGCGCAGGGGGTGGTTTGGGATCTGGCCTCCTCGTCGAACGGCAACCTGCAGTATGACGATGATGTCAGTCTCAGCGGCACGACACGGCGTCTGCTGGGTTCGGATGTCAAGGTGGAACGCGACAATATCCCACCCATCCTGCTGCGACTCGAGACCGTGGATATCGATGCGGACGGCAAGCTCGATCATTACCGTTTTTCCTTCGATGATCTCTCACCGATCTATCCCAAGCGCTCATTTGTCCCGGGCAACTGGACCATCACCGGGTATGACGGCCTCAAGAGCAACCTCGGCGTCAACCTCAATGTCTACAATCCCGGCTACGCCTACTATCAGCCGAATGCCATCAACGCCTACGGGGATACGGTCGCGGCCTATGTCGCTTTCAACGAGACCACTGCCGGCGGCCCGGCCCTCACCCCCTACGGTGGAGATACCGGGGATGTACCGGATGTCGTCGTTCTGGCCAACAACGGCTTTGCCGACTGGGCGGACAACCCGATGGCACCCTTGCCGGTGGGCATCACTCTGGAACGCGACGATGCGGGTCCGGCCATTATGAGCGCCAAGACCATCAGCCGTTTCGACGTCGAGGCCTTCATGAGCGAGGATCTCGCCGACTGGTCGGTCTTCAGCTCCGATTTCTTCCTGAACATGGCCCCCAACGCCAACTATTTCGGCGCCTGGCCGATCAAGGAGGCCAAAGAGGTTATCCCCGGCAAGGTGCTGATCAACACCTTCTTCTACAGCAGCTCCCTGGGCTGGGATCCCAAGAGCGAGGGCATCCTGCGCTTCGACAGCCAGGGCGTCGTCGAGGATGTGGTCAATCCTGTCACCAACGGCAACATCCAGACCAATTGGGTGACGGTGACCAGCAATGCCGCCTGCACCTTTGTGATTCAGCCGGTGGTCTCCGGCGCCCAGGTGCGCGGTGTGCCCTTCGACGTCCAGGTCATCGCCCGCGACAAGTACGGCAACGTCGACAGGAACTTTGCCGGTTATCTGACCTTCTCGACCAATCTGCAGCAAAACGAGATCGTCCTGCCCAGCGGTCCGAAGAAGCTGATCGATGGCATCGGCACCTTCCGTTTCACCAGCTGGGTGAACACCACCGATCTGGTCATCACCGCTTCGATCGCCACGGATGTCTATCCCCTTGATGCCGCCTCCAGCGGTCCGGTCACTGTGATCGATCCGATCATCGACCAGCCGGATTATCTGACGGTCGAGGATGTACCCGGCGATCAGGGTGGTTTTGTCACCCTCAAGTGGCCCTTCTCGGCTAACCATCAAGGCATGGGTGCCACGCCGGTGATCAATTACTACGAGATCTTTTATACCATCAAGGGCAGCGACACCCTGCACTACTGGCCGCAGCAGATTGCCGCCTACAATCCCTCCGGCACAGGCTCCACGATGATGACGGTTGATTTCCCGGTCGTCACCAGCGACTCGATGGCCTTCTACGTCCGTGCGGTCTGGGTGCCTCCCACCGCCGCGGTTAAGGGCGGCGCCACCCTCTCGATCATGGCTGCGAAGGCGGGTGATCTTCCCCTGGTCATTCACACCCTGGGCGAGGAGAGCCCGGTCACCTCGGTGCTCGGCGCGACGGGAGCCTCTGTGGTCTCCGGTACGGCCATGGCCAAGGGGCGGGCGGTGGACAATATCGCACCGATGGCGCCTGAGCGCATGGTTGCTGCCCGGGAAGGCGCGGCCGTCAAGCTGCACTGGGGCCCGGTCACCAAAGGCGTGAACGGCACCCTCGAACGTGCGGGCGCTATCGCCTACAAGGTCTATATGCATGAGACCAATCCCTACTTCAATCCGGATGCTGAGGGAACCCTGCTGGCGACCACGGCCGATACCAGCCTGATGGTCAACTCCGAGTCCCTGCGTCAGTACTATGTCGTCCGCGCGGTCGACGCCGACAACCATTCCGGCATCTCCCGCCGGGTGGGCAAGTACGGCTTCAGCCTGATCACGGCCGCCAAGCCGAGATACAACTACATCTCCCTGCCTCTCGAGACCGAAATCAGCGATGCCCGGGAGCTTGCCGAGGCGATCGGTGCGGGAGTCAAGGTCGTGCTCAGGATCGATCCGGTCACCAACGGCTACAGCACCTACTATCTGCCTGACCTGAACTACCCGGCCACCCCCTTTGCGCTCCACGAGGGCATGCCGGTTCTGATCCAGGCTGATGAGAGCGCGCCGGCCAGCTGGTTCTACTGCGGCGCAGTCCCTGAAGCGGGCGAGTTCCAGTTCGCTCTCAACCGGGAGCACAAGTTCAGCTACAATGAAATCATCGTGCCGCTCAACCGCTCGGACATCACCAATGCCGCCGAGCTGGCCGCTGAGATCGGCGGAGTGGAAGTGCTGCTTAAAATCGGCGCCGACGGCAGGGGTTTCACCAACTACTGGCTGCCGTCGCTCAACTTTGGCAATCCGATGACGCCGTTCAGCGTCGCACCGGGTGAACCGGTTTTGATCCAGGTCAACAAGACCGCGCCGGCTCTCTGGCCCACGTATACTCGATAATCAGGAGGGATGGTCATGAAACGCAAATTCACCTATATTCTGTTCGGCCTGCTGCTTCTCGGCCTGTGCGGGGCGGCCCTGCCGCAGGAACCGCACATCATCGGCGGCAAGTTTCTCAATCCGGATGGTTCAGTGCCCGCCGGGGGCGAAATCCGTTTCCAGGCCTACCTGCAAAAGTCACCCGGGGACACCAGCGCAGCCAGCTGGTGTTCCACCGGCGGAGGCTGGAGCGTCGAGGTCAAGCAGACCCCGATGATCTCCTATGCCAACTGGGAGGCCGGCGACACCCTGGTAGTCGTCTTTGAAAATGTCCTGGAAACGAGCCCCTACTACGGGGCGCGCAAGGTGGTCAAGCATGCCACCACCGAGGATTCTCCGGAATTCGTGGGCAGCATCTCCCTGCCGGTTGAACTCACCACCTTCACGGCCGCAGTAAAGAACACCTCCATCAGCGATGTGGTGATGCTGGAATGGCGGACCGTGGGGGAGAGCAACAACCTCGGCTTTGAGGTCGAACGCAGCCTGGACGGCAAAAACTTCAGCAAGCTCGGTTTTGTCGCCGGCGCCGGCTCGACCAATCTGGCCCAGGGCTATGACTACCGGGATGACCGGGTGGAGGTGGGCACCTATTTCTACCGCCTCAAACAGATCGACCGCAACGGCTCCTTCACCTATTCGGATATCCGCGAGGTGGAAGTCACGGCCCCGCAGCGCTACGAGCTGACGCAGAATTTCCCCAATCCCTTCAATCCGCAGACCGACATCGTTTTCCGGGTCAAGGAGGAGGGCGTGGTGACTCTGAAGGTCTTCGATCTGCTCGGCAGGGAGGTGAAAACTCTGGTCAACGAGAAAAAGGGCGCCGGCGTCCATCGCATCACTTTCGACGCCCATGCCCTTCCCTCCGGGGTCTATCTCTACAGCATCACGATGGGCAGTTTCCACGATGTGAAGAAGATGCTGCTGGTCAAATAGGCGCCGCCGCTGCAGGCGCCGTGAAATCTCCAGGTAGGCGATCAGACGGTCCCTCCCCGTCTGAATGTCCTACGCAGCCCGGCGTCACCGGATGCTTTCAGCTCCGGCGGCGCCTGAGAGAGCGGGACCCTTCGGGGTCCCGCTTTTTTTTATTATAGGAACCCACTCTCCGGTTGTGCGGGCAAAAAAGCCCTTGCATATTTGCCGGCTTGTTGCTATATTTATTGGTTTTACTAGAAATATACCTATAATTTTATCAATAAGGGATTTTCGCTATGGCTTTGATGAAGAGCATGCGCAACAGCATGAAGACCATTCTGCTTATTCTGGTCTTCGCATTTGTCCTGACGATCGTTGTCGATTGGGGCATGGGCGGCTTTAAGAGCAATGCGCCTCAGGGAGTGATTGCCAAGGTCGACGGCCAGTCGATCCACTATGAAGAGTTTTCCAGCCGCCTGCAGAACGAGCTGGCAGCCTATCGGGAGCAGTCGGGCAGCGATCCCGAGGGCTATCAGCTCCAGCAGCTTGAGACGCGCGTCTTCGACAACCTGGTGCAGCAGCGCCTTCTCAACGAAGAGGTCAAGGCGGTCAAACTGAATGCCTCGGACCAGGAGATCATCGACGAGATTTTCAACAATCCCCCGCTGGAGCTGCGTCAGAACGAAGCCTTTCAGGACTCCACCGGGGCCTTTGACATGCAGCGCTATCAGGCCGCACTTAACAATCCCGGCGCGGGTGAGTTCTGGGCCTCGGTTGAGGAGTATCTGCGCACGACCCTGCCGATGCGCAAGCTCGACAATCTTCTGCGCGCCACCGCCGTGGTCAGCGACCAGGAGGTACGCGCAGAATACATGAAGCGCCAGCTCAAGGCCCAGGCGGAGTATATTCTGGTCCCGGCCAACGATTTTCTCGCCACGGCCGCCAACCCGACTGATGCCGAGATCAAGGCCTATCACAAACAGCATGAGGAGGAGTTCAAGGAGGCGGAGAAGCGGATCATCGAGTATGTCCTGCTCAATTTTGTGGCGACCAAAGCCGACTCCCAGGCTGTCGATGAACAGGCTGCTGAGCTTCTCGCCGAGGCCCGCGGCGGTGCGGATTTCGCCGAACTGGCCCGTCTGAACTCCCAGGATCCGGGTTCAGCCCCCCAGGGTGGTGACCTCGGTTTCTTCGCCCGCGGCGCCATGGTCAAACCCTTTGAGGAGGCCGCTTTCTCCGGCAAGCCGGGCGATATTATCGGCCCGGTCGCCTCGCAGTTCGGCATCCATATCATCAAGGTCGGCGAGCGCAAGCAGGAAGAGGGAGAGGAAAAGGTCCAGGCCAGCCATATCCTGCTCAAGTATGAGATGTCCCCGCGCACCCGCGAGGCCCTGCAGGAGGAGGCCGCCTACATCGCCGAGGCGGCCAAGGAGCAGGATCTCAAGAGCCTCGCCACAGCCGAAAACATCAAGCTGGAGCGCACCGAACCCTTCGCTGCCGGCGGCTTCATCCCCGGCATCGGCATGGAACCCAGGCTGAGCGGCTTTGTTTTTCGCAGCAAGGAAGGGGCGGTCAGCGATGTCATCTATGCTGAACGCGGCTACATCGTCGTCCGCGTCGCCGATATCATCCCCGAACACATCAAGTCCTGGAGCGATGCCCGCGAGACCATCACCGCCAAGCTGAAAAATGAAAAGGCGATGGAGCTGGCCAGACAAAAGTGCCAGACCCTCTACGAGCAGGCCAAATCGACCGGATCCCTCGCCGGCGCGGCCGCCCAGATCGGTGCCCAGGTTCAGCAGGCCGCCGATTTCACCTTCTCGAGCTATGTCGCCAGCATCGGCCGCGAAGCCCGCTTTGTCGGCGCCGCCTTCGGACTCCAGCCCGGCGCCATTTCCCAGCCGGTCGAGGGGACGCGCGGCTACTATCTGATCAAACTGCTGAGCAAGAACAGCTTCAATGAGCAGGAGTTCGAGGCCCAGAAAGAGTCGCTGCGCGCACAGCTGATGCAGCGCAAGCAGCAGAGCATCTTCGGGCAGTGGTATACCGGCCTCAAGGAGAAGGCGGATATCAAGGATTTCCGCAAGGATTACCTCTAGGCGCCTGAAGCCGATCGGCGTCGCCGATCGGCTCACCCGCCGTTTCAGCCTGCACAACCATCATGCGGCCCCGATGCCCCCGGCATCGGGGTCGTCTCTTTTTACGCCGTACAAGCCTGACTCCCACCTCATTGTCTTCCCGCATGGCAGCACATTCAGCACGCGGGCAGCCGGCTGAAGACGGCGACTTTAACAGCCGGTTCCGCGCCGCCTTACTTGTGATCCGGGCCAAGATGCCTGACCGGTAAATTTATCACCGGTCGGGAACAAAATCCCCGCAGGGGGTGTTACTGTTTTTAAATAAGACTAAAAAAGTCCTATATAGATGTTCAAACTTTCGAAAAAAACCGAATACAGCATCATGGCGCTCCGCCATCTCGGGCGCAATGAATCGATGACCGCGACTGTCCGGGAAATCGCTGCGGACTGCCGCATCCCTGCACCGCTGCTGGCCAAGCTGCTGCAGCAGCTCGCCCGGAGCGGCCTGGTCCACTCCTTGCAGGGAGTCAACGGCGGTTACCGTCTCAAGAGCGCCATGGCGGGGATAAGCCTCGCTGAGGTGATCGAGGCCGTCGAGGGTCCTTTCCGGGTCACCGCCTGCGGCGGGGAAGCAAGCCGGTGCAGCCGTTCCGGTTTTTGCGACCTGCGCAGTGCGATAGCGCCCGTGCAGGGGCAGATGCTGAGTTATTTACAAAACGTGACCCTGGCCGACCTGCACGGTTCACGGGGCGAAGAGGATTGAATGAGCACCGAAATGAACCAGCTTGAATCGCTGGCCAACCAGGAATACAAATACGGATTTGTCTCCGATATCGACGCCGAGGCCCTGCCCAGGGGGCTGAATGAGGAGATTATCCGCACGATCTCGGCCAAAAAACGCGAGCCCGCATTCATGCTGGAGTGGCGGCTCAAGGCCTTTCGCCATTGGCAGACGATGACCGAACCGCGCTGGGCCAATGTCAAGTTCCCGCCCATCGACTACCAGGATATCATCTACTACTCGGCCCCGAAGAGCCACAGCGGGCCCAAGAGTCTGGAGGAGATCGATCCCGAGATCCTCGCCCTCTATCAGAAGCTGGGCATCCCCCTCGAAGAGCAGCAGGCGCTGGCGGGGGTGGCGGTCGATGCGGTGCTGGACTCGGTATCGGTGGCGACCACTTTCAAGGAAAAGCTTTCGCAGTTGGGGATTATTTTTTGTTCCTTCTCCGAGGCGGTGCAGAACCATCCCGATCTGGTGCAAAAGTATCTCGGCATGGTGGTGCCATCGACCGATAATTTTTTTGCGGCGCTGAACTCGGCGGTATTCAGTGACGGCTCCTTTATCTACGTGCCCAAAGGGGTGCGCTGTCCAATGGAGTTATCAACCTATTTCCGCATCAACGCCGCCAACACCGGGCAGTTCGAGCGCACCCTGATCATCGCCGAAGAGGGGAGCTACGTCAGCTATCTCGAGGGCTGCACCGCCCCGATCCGCAAGGAGAACCAGCTGCACGCGGCGGTGGTCGAACTGATCGCCCTGGACAATGCCGAGATCAAGTACTCCACTGTGCAGAACTGGTATCCCGGCGACAAGGAGGGTCGCGGCGGCGTCTACAATTTTGTCACCAAGCGCGGGCTCTGCGCCGGAGTTCATTCGCACATCTCCTGGACCCAGGTCGAGACCGGTTCCGCGATCACCTGGAAATACCCGAGCTGTATCCTCAAGGGTGACAACTCCATCGGGGAATTCTATTCGGTAGCCATGACCAACCATCATCAGCAGGCCGACACCGGCACCAAGATGATTCACATCGGCAAGAACACGCGCAGCACCATCGTCTCAAAGGGGATATCGGCCGGTGTGAGCCAGAACAGCTACCGCGGCCAGGTCAAGGTGCTCAAGAGCGCCCTCAACGCCCGCAATTTTTCCCAGTGCGACTCGCTGCTGATTGGGGACAAGTGCGGAGCGCACACCTTCCCCTACATCGAGGTGAAGAACAGCACAGCCCGGATCGAGCACGAGGCGACCACCTCCAAGATCGGCGAGGATCAGATTTTTTACCTCAATCAACGCGGCATTTCCCGTGAGGATGCGGTCTCGATGATCGTCAACGGTTTTTGCCGGGAGGTGCTGGCGGAACTGCCGATGGAGTTCGCGGTCGAGGCCCAGAAGCTGTTGAGCGTCAGTCTGGAGGGAAGCGTGGGCTGAGCAGCCTGTGCTCTTTTATATGGAACCAATCAGAGATGGAGAAAAATAATGCTTGAAATAAAGGAGCTGCGGGTGGGCGTTGACGGGCGGGAGATCCTCAAGGGGATCAACCTGAGCGTCCGTCCTGGCGAGGTGCATGCGATCATGGGGCCGAACGGTTCGGGCAAGAGTACGCTGGCGCAGGTGCTGGCCGGCCGGCATGGCTATGAAATTCTCGGGGGCGAGGTGCGTTATGCCGGGCGTGATCTGCTCGAACTCGAGCCCGAGGAGCGGGCCCGAGAAGGGGTGTTCCTCGCCTTTCAATATCCGGTGGAGATCCCCGGGGTCAACACCGCCTATTTCCTGCGCACCGCCCTCAATGAGGTGCGCGTCCATCGCGGACAGCCGCGGCTGAGCGCGGGTGAATTCCTCAAGCTGGTCCACACCAAACTGAAGCTGGTGGAAATGGATCCGGCCTTCCTCAACCGTTCGATCAACGAGGGTTTTTCGGGCGGCGAGAAAAAGCGCAACGAGATTCTGCAGATGGCCGTCCTCGAGCCGAGGTTGGCCCTGCTCGATGAGACCGATTCCGGGCTGGATATTGACGCTCTGCGCATCGTTGCTGGCGGGGTCAATCGCCTGCGCAGTGCGGAGAACTCCTTTGTCGTGGTGACTCATTATCAGCGGCTGCTCGAATACATTGTCCCCGATTTTGTCCATGTGCTCTATGATGGCCGCATTGTCCGCTCCGGCGACAAGTCCCTGGCCCTGGAACTCGAGGCTAACGGCTATGACGAGATCAAGGGGAATGGCGGCCGGCCGGCGGTGAAAGCGGAGGGCGGGGCATGAGTGAAAGCAGTCATGGCTCCTGGATCGATCTGCATCGGGAGGCGATGCGTTCGGCTCGGCCGGCTGGGCCCGATTTCCTTGAGCCCCTGCGGGCGGCTGCCCATGCGCGCTTCCGCGAGCGTGGTTTTCCAACCCTGCGTCAGGAGCGCTGGCGTTTTACGGATGTCTCTGCTGTTGCAGAAACGGCATGGCGCCGCGCGGCCGAGGGGGAGGGCGAAACTGCCTTGCCCCTGGAGGATCTGCATGCAGACCCCGCGGCCTACCGTCTGGTCTTCGTCAACGGCCGCTTCAGCGCGAGCCGCTCCCGGCTGCCGGGGGCGGAGACCTCGTTTTCCGTGCAGAGGCTTTCCGCGCTGAACGATGGGGTGCTCGAGCCCGCCGCCCGGCGCATGGCCGAGACAGCTGGGCGGACGGAAGAGCCCTTCGCTCTCATCAACAGCGCCCTCGCCGAGGAGGGGGTGGTGATCACCATACCGGATCACATGGCTGTGCTCGTACCCCTGGAGATCCTCCATTATGTGGATGGTGACGGGATTGCCCTTCATCCGCGCGTGGTGATGATTGTGGGCGAGCAGTCCGAGGCGCTGCTCATCGAGAGCTATGCCGGCAAGAACGGTCAGCGCTATTTCACCAATCCGGCGGCCGATGTTGTGGTCGGCCGCGGGAGCAAGCTGGATCACTATCTGCTCCAGCGCGAGAGCGCATCCGCCTACCACCTCTCCTATACCCGTGCCACACTCGGACGCGAGGCCCGCTATCGCCGTTTTGCCCTCGATATGGGCGGGCGGCTCGTGCGCCACGACCTCGAGGTGGAACTGGATGGTGAAGGAGCTGAGGCCTCCCTCTCCGGGCTTTATATGCCGGCCGGGCGCCAGCACATCGATCATCACACCACCCTGCGCCATCTCCAGCCGCACACCTTCAGCCGCCAGCTTTACAAGGGTGTTTTGCAGGACAAGGCCCATTCGGTTTTCAACGGACGGATCTATGTGGCGCGCGAGGCCCAGCGCACCGATGCCATCCAGCATAATCGCAACCTGCTGCTTTCAGACGACGCCCTGGCCGACAGCCAGCCCCAGCTGGAAATTTTTGCGGATGATGTCCGCTGCACTCATGGCGGCACGGTGGGTCAGCTTGATCAGGAGGGGCTTTTTTATCTGCGTTCGCGCGGCATCGGTGCCGATCTGGCGCGGCAGATCATGGTCCACGCCTTCGCCGGTGAGATCACCGGCGGGATCGGCCTTGCCCCGGTGCGCGAGCTGGCTGAGGCGGTGGTGAACGAGCGGCTGGGCCGGGAGGAGTGAAGGATGGTGGAATTGAGAGACACAGATGATCTGATGGACAAGGTGGTGCTGGCCCTGCGCGAGGTCTATGATCCGGAGATTCCGGTCAACATCTATGATCTTGGCCTGATCTACGAAATTGCGGTCACTGAGCTGGGGCGGGTGGATATCACCATGACCCTGACTTCGCCGATGTGCCCGGTGGCGGAGACCTTGCCGGGCGAGGTCCGCAATCGGCTCGAGGAGATAGCGGAGGTGCGCGAGGCTGTGGTTGCGGTCACCTGGGAGCCCCCCTGGGATGAGTCGATGATGACGGAAGAGGCGCGGCTTGAACTGGGCTTGTTTTAATGAGGTGCGCATGACGGAATATGTGACACTGTTTGCGGCCGACGAGCTGGAGGAAGGGGGCATGCGGCGGGTCATGGCCGGGGGGGAACCCCTGGTCATAGTCCGTCAGGACGGGGAGTGGTTCGCTCTGGCCGACCGCTGTTCCCACGAGACCTCCAGGCTTTCGGAGGGGTATCTGGAGGGTGGAATGATCTGCTGCGCCCTGCACGGAGCGGCCTTTGATCTGCGCAGCGGCGAGGCCTTGCGTCCCCCGGCCTATGAAGGGATTGCCGTCCATGCGCTGCGCATCGAGGGGGGAATGGTTCAGGTCGCCATCGAGGAGGAGAATGATCGAGGTTAGCAAAATACGCGCTGATTTTCCGCTCTTCGCGCAGCCGGAAAACCGCGATCTGGTTTATCTGGACAGTGCGGCCACGACGCACCGGCCCCGTCAGGTCCTCGAGGCGATCGATGAGTTTTACCGGCGCGACAATGCCAATCCCCACCGCGGGGCTTACCGCCTTGCTGAGAGGGCGACGACGGCTTACGAGTCGGCGCGCAGCCGTGTGGCCGCGTTCATCGGCGCCGGCCGCAGTGAGGAGGTCGTCTTCACCCGCAACGCCACCGAGGCGGTCAATCTCGTCGCCTGGGGCTGGGCGGAGCGCCATGTCCGAGAGGGCGATGAGATCATCGTCACCGAGCTGGAGCACCACAGCAACCTGGTGCCCTGGCAGATGGTGGCGCAGCGGCGCGGGGCCAAACTGCGTTTCCTGGAATTCGACCAGGCGGGCAATCTCGATCCGGTTCAGCTGGAGGGGCTGCTGAGCGAAAGGAGCCGCCTGCTCGCCATCACCCAGGTCTCGAATGCCCTCGGTACGATCAATCCCCTGCGCCCCTTTATTGACAAGGCCCATGCCGCCGGAGCGCTCGTCCTGGTGGACGGCGCCCAGAGCGTACCCCACACGGCTGTCGATGTCCGCGCTCTCGACGCCGATTTTCTGGTCTTTTCCGGGCACAAGATGCTCGGGCCGCTCGGCATCGGGGTCCTCTATGCCAAAATCGAGCATCTCGAGGCGATGGAGCCCTTCCTGTTCGGGGGCGACATGATCAGCAGCGTCGGCTACCACTCCTCGGAGTGGAACGACGTCCCATGGAAATTCGAGGCTGGCACCCAGAATGTCGCGGGCGCGGTCGGACTCGCCGCGGCGATGGATTACCTGGACGGGATCGGCATGGAGGCGGTCGCGGAGCATGACCGCAGGCTGACGCGGCTGGCGGTCGAAAAGCTGGCGCCGATCGATCAGCTCCACCTCTACGGGCCGATGCCTGAGCGGGGACCGGTGGTCTCTTTCAATCTGGCCACCATTCATCCCCATGACCTCGCCACCTTTCTTGACCAGAAAGGGATCGCCATTCGCTCCGGCCACCACTGCGCCCAGGTGGTGATGCGCAAGCTCGGTCTGGCGGCGACGGCGCGGGCCAGTTTTTATCTCTATAATGATGAACAAGATGTGGAACGGCTTGTCACGGGCCTGCTGCAGGCAAAGGACTATTTCAAAAAATGGCTCTAGATGAACTCTATCAGGAAGTGCTGCTCGACCACTACAAGCAGCCGCGCAACAAGGGGGTGCTGGCCGAGCCGGACATCCGCCTGGAGCTCAAGAATCCCTTTTGCGGGGATGAGATCCTGCTCACCTTAAAGATGGCAGAGGGACGGGTTGCGGAGGCCGCCTTTGAGGGGCATGGCTGCGTTATCAGCCAGGCTTCGGCCTCGGTGATGACCGAGAAGATCAAGGGCCTGAGGGTGGAGGAGGTCGCCGCTATTGCCGACCAGTTCACTCATCTGGTCAGGGAGGGAAAATATGAGCGGCCGGAGGGGGAGGAATTCGACGAGATCGAGGCCTTCGCCGGGGTGTGCGAATTTCCCACTCGGGTCAAGTGTGCCATGCTCGCCTGGCGCACCCTGCTGCAGGGGCTGAAGGAGCATGGAGGCAGGGAGCATCTCCATGACCATCATGCGCATGGAGCGGAGGGGGAAACACCAAACCGGGGATAGTCCCACATCGCCGGCAGGGGAGTTTTTTCCCTACGGTGCAAGGATCGTAAAGCAAAAAAGCCCTCGCGTGTGAGGGCTTTTTTGCTATCAAGGAGGAGGTGGTACGGGTGGTGCTAAAAAAACTGTGCAAGGATCTCCTTGCGCGGGGAGGGAATGACGATCTTTTCCACCAGCAGTCCGCGGCGTTTGACCACGGCCGCGCCGGCGTCGACGGCGGACTGCACAGCGGCGACGTCTCCCGTCAGGGTGACATAGGCCTTGCCGCCGATGGCCATGGCGATATGGATTTCGAGCAGATCGACGGCGGCGGCCTTGACCGCAGCATCGGCGGCCTCGATGGCGGAGGCGACCGAAAAGGATTCGATGATGCCGAGGGCGCGCAGTTCCGGGGTATGGGAAATGCCGCTCAGGGCGGGGAAGACGCTGCGGTGGACATTGGGGATGACAAAATGGTCGACCACCTGATGGCCGCCCAGCTCCACTCCGGTCTCGATGCTCGCGTTGACGTCATCGACATCGCCGTTGACCAGGACCATATATTTGCCCGGGCAGATGGTGCGATTGACCACCACCTCGACCAGGGCCCGCTTGACCATCGCATCTGCCACCTCGATGCCTTTGGCGATGCTTGAGAGTTCGACCAGACCTATTGCAGCAGCCATGATACTATCCTGCCTTGTAATTTGTTAACCCTTGATGACGATACTTTTTTCGGATACGGCGGCGACGATGCCGGAGATGGAGGCGTGCACCGGGCAGCCCAGTTTTTCCTCGGCCACCTCGGCGATGACCTGCCCCTTGACGACCCGGTCCCCGCTTTTGATCACAGGGACCGCGGGGGCCCCAATGTGCTGCTGCAGGGGCAGCTCGACCTCGGCCGGTGCAAAGTTCAGCTCCCTGAAGTGGGCCTTGCGGTCGTAGGGCTTGATGCCCAGGCGCTGATAGAGCATGGTGATCGGAATTTCACGGCTGCTGCGCACGGGATGGACATCGAGAAAGAGCTCCTTAAGCTCTTCAGGGGTGCGCGAGATCTGTTTCTCGCGCAGCAGCTTTTTGGCGTCGACGCAGATGTTCTTGGGATCGAGCTTCTCCGGGCAGCTGAAGAGCGAACAGATATTGCATTCGCAGCAGTAGGCCGCCCAGAGTGAGTAGCGCTCCTTCTCGCTGCCGGTCATGAGCAGCGAGCGCATCACCTTGTGCGGCTGGATCGGATAGCCGAGCAGGTAGCGCGGGCAGAGCTCAGTGCAGAGCGTGCACTGATCGCAGCAGCTGTGGCCGATGCGTTGATACTGGGCGGGCGGGGTAAGTTTGCGCACTGCCACCGGATGGTCCGCGGGCAGAAAAATGAGGCCGCCGTTGGTCTTGACGACGGGCAGGGCGAGATCGTTCTCGACTCCGCCCATCATGATGCCGCCGGTGAAGACCACCGGGCGGTTGAGGGTGGTGCCGCCGGCGAGAGCGAGGAGGTCGCTGAAGCGGGTGCCGACCGGGATGCGCACGGTCATGGCTTCGCCGACGGCCCCGGTGATGGTGACATATTTATCCGTTACCGCATCTCCGCGCACGGCGCGGGCGATGTTGACAATGGTTTCGACGTTGTTGACGATGGCGCCGACATGCAGGGGCAGGCCGCCGGGGGGAATCTGCCGGCCGGTGATCTCGTAGACCAGCACATACTCGTCGCCGGCGGGATAGACATCCTCCATGATGAAGAGGTCAAAGCCGAGTTTTTCGGCATCGGGCCGGAGGAGGGCGGCGACGTCGCTGTTCTTGCGCTTGACAGCTATGGTCACCCTGCGGGCTCCGGTGAGCTGCTGCATGATCGACAGCCCTTCCAGGAGAAGCTCCTTTTCCTGGAGCATGACCTCGCGATCCTTGTACATCATCGGTTCGCATTCGGCGCCGTTGGCGATGATCTGTTCGACGCGGGCGTCCAGTTTTTTATAGGTGGGGAATCCCGCCCCTCCTGCGCCGACAACCCCTGCGGCGCGTATTTTCCGGAGGATGGTGCTGTTATCTTCCATCAGAATGCTCAAAGGTTTGATTCATGGTGATGGCCAGGGGAGTCAAATAGAGGGGTTCCGAGGGCAGAATGACCTCCAGGCCCGGCAATTCGGCGGCGAAGATATCGGCTGCGCCCGGGAAGCAGCAGGTGCCGCCGCTGAGATAGAGTTGTTCGACCGGACGGTCGGCGAGATGGGTTCTGATGATATCCGCCATCTTTTCAAAGACCGGCTGGATGATGGGCAGAATCTGCGCAGCGTCTGGGCCGCGCTTGATCGCTTCCGCTTCTTCATAGGAGATGCGTCGATTGCCGGCCAGGGTGAGGGTGACATGCCGGCCGCCGGTGGGCTCGTCGGCGGAATAGACGATCCGTCCCCCTTCGACGACGGAGATGCCGGTGGTGCCGCCGCCGATGTCGACGACGGCGCCGCGGTCGATCTCGAGCAGCCGGGCCACCACCGAGGGTTCGTCGAGCATTCCGGTCACATTCAGATTGGCCGCCTTCAGAACGTTGACGCAGGCATAGGGATCAGTGCCCGGGGGGAAAGAAGTGGAGGCGGTGGTGAAGTGCTGACCGAGTTTCTCCTCCGCTTTGGCGACCAGGGACTTGACGATCTGAATGGCCCCGAAATAGTCGAGCACCACCCCGTCGCGAACAACATCGGCCCATTCGAGAAAGGCGGCATGGGGCTCGCCGCTCTCGTCGCAGGCGATGAGGACGACGTCGGCGGTGCCGAGGTCGATGCCCAGGTGGCAGGGAGGGGCTCCGGTCACCCGCCGCTTGTTGTTGACCAGGGCGGCGACGCGCCGCAGGCGTTGATTCACCCTATCCAGTGCGGACATGGTCATCCTCAGACAATGCGGAAATGGTCGACGATGACGCAGCGGCGCAGGCGGACGAAGGTGCGGCTGCAGGTAACTCCTTCGCCGGTGGGGGTGGAGATGGTCATCGAGGTCCAGCCCTCCCCTCCGAAGCCAAGGCCGGCGATGCACGGGCCGTTCTTGACGAAGATGCTGGTGTTGATCTCGCGCGACATGCGGTGGAGATGGTCGATGTTGCGCGAATGCATCGCGGCGGTATGGTGCAGCCCGTGTTCGAGCTCGATGGCGAGATCGATGGCGGCGTCGGCGTTGGCGGCGCGGATGAGGGAAATGACCGGCATCATCAGTTCGATCTGGGCGAAGGGATGGGACTTGTCGGTTTCGGTGAAAAGCAGGCGCGTATCCGGGGGCACCTGGATGCCCGCCTCGCGGGCGATGACGGTGGCGTCCCGGCCGACCATCTTGCGGTTGATGACCGGATTGGGCCCGGGATACTCCTTCAGGATGACCTGGGCTACGGCCTCGGCCTGGCGGGCGTCAAGCTCGACTGCGCGGTTCTTCGCCATTTCGCGTTTAAGCTGATCGGCGACGCTGTCGACGACGATGATTTCCTTCTCGTCGGCGCAGATGATGTTGTTGTCGAAAGAGGCGCCGGAAACGATGCAGGCGGCAGCGTGGGGGATATCCGCGCTCTCGTCGACGACCACCGGGGGATTGCCGGCGCCAGCGGCGATGAGACGCTTGTCGGTCTGGCGCCTCGCTTCATGGACCACGGCCTCGCCGCCCGTGACGACAAGCAGACCGATGCCCGGGTATTTGAAGAGCTGCTGAGCGGTCTCGATGGTGGGCTGGGCCACGGCGGTGAGCAGGTTGTGGGGTCCGCCGGCAGCCACCACCGCTTCATTGAGCAGGCTGATGGTGCGCTGCGAGACCCGTTTGGCCGCCGGATGAGGCGCAAAGACCACCGAGTTGCCGGCACTGACCATGCTGATCGCATTGTTGATCACCGTGGCCGCCGGATTAGTCGAAGGGGTCACTGAGGCGATGACGCCCCAGGGGGCGTTCTCGATCAGGGTGAGGCCGTGATCACCCGAGATCGCCTCGGCGTGGATCACCTCAGGGCCGGGGGTCCTGAGGGCCTGCGAGGTGTTCTTCGCCACCTTGTCCTCGACCCTGCCCATGCCGGTCTCCTCGACCGCCAGTTCGGCCAGTTCACGCGCGTGGCGTGCGCCGGCTTCACGCATGGCGAGAATAATCTTGTCCCTGAATTCCAGATTGCCGATTCTCTTCTGCGCGGCGGTTGCGGCGGCGACCGCTTCGTCGAGGGTCGCGAAGATACCGGCGGGCAGCGCGGATCTGCCGGTGGTATCACCCGACGTTGTGGTGCGCATGCGTTCCACCACCGCCTCGACGATGCGGGCGACCTCTTGTTGACTCAAATCCATTACGGGTTCTCCCTCTTATCAGGCCGATTCACTTTTCTGATAGAGCACCCCGGCCTCCGAACTTACGGTATCGATGATGCCGACGATGGTGAGATCGATCGGCGTAGCGTTGTTGATGGAAACGCGGGCGGAGCTGCCGCGCACCACCAGGACCCACTCCCCCTCGCCGGCTCCGATGGTGTCGAGGGCGACCTGGGTTTTACCCGCCGCCTTGCCGTGTTCATCGATAAACCGGACGAGCAGCAGTTTGCCAATGGCCAGTTGCTCCATTTTGACGGTGGAGACCACCTGGCCGACCACTTTTCCGAGTTCCATAGGTACCTCTGCAGGTGCCTGCGAGGCGCTTTACGTCCCCGGCCGGACGGCCAGGGACGGGCACGCCTGCAGATTACTTGATCTCGCCTTTCATCTTGATCGGGAAGATATCTTCCAGATCGCCATGGGGGCGCGGAATGACATGGACCGAAATCAGCTCGCCGATTTTCTGGGCGGCGGCTGCGCCGGCATCCGTGGCTGCTTTACAAGCCGCAACATCGCCGCGCACAAGGGCGGTTACATAACCGGATCCGATCTGATGGAATCCGACCAGCTTGACCCGCGCCGCTTTGACCATCGCATCCGAGGCCTCGATGAGCGCCACCAGACCACGGGTTTCAATCATACCCAATGCTTCCATACCACTTTCTCCTTTCCTTGGAAAAATTACCCTTCAATAGTGCCTTTCATCTTGATCGGGAAGATATCTTCCAGATCGCCATGAGGACGCGGGATAACATGTACGGAGATCAGTTCGCCGATTTTCTGCGCCGCTGCGGCGCCGGCGTCAGTGGCCGCCTTACAGGCCGCGACATCGCCGCGCACCAAGGCGGTCACATAACCGGACCCGATCTGGTGGAACCCCACCAGTTTCACTCTCGCCGCCTTGACCATAGCATCCGAGGCTTCGATCAGCGCGACAAGTCCTCTGGTTTCGATCATTCCCAGTGCTTCCATGAGTTACTCCTCGTTAGTTGTTGGTATGTTGAAAGAGATCAACTTCTCGCCATATAAGCGGCTGTCATGGAGATTTCGACGATATCCTCCCAACTGCAGCCGCGGGAGAGGTCATGCATTGGTTTGCACAGCCCCTGCAGGAAGGGGCCGAGCGCCTTGAATCCGCCCAGACGTTCCACCAGCTTGTAGCCGATATTGCCTGCGTTGAGATCGGGGAAGATGAAGACATTGGCCTGGCCCGCCACCGGGCTCCCCGGGGCCTTTTTGGCGGCGACCGCCGGCACAAAGGCCGCATCGAACTGGAGTTCGCCGTCCACCTTGAGATTGGGGGCCTTGGCCTTAACCAGCTCCGTCGCCTGCCGCATCTTGTCGACCTTGGCGTGGCTGGCGCTCCCCTTGGAGGAGAAGGAGAGCATCGCGACCCTGGGTTCGTTGGCGGTCAGCCGTTCATACTGCGCGGCCGTAGCCACAGCGATGTCGGCCAGCTGCTCGGGGGTCGGATCGGGGAGCACCGCCGCATCGGCAAAGGCGTAGACCGACTCGCCGTCGGGGGAGATCATCGCAAAAAAGCTCGAGACCGTGCGCAGGCCGGGGGCCACGCCAAGGACGTGAATAGCCGCGCGCAGCACATTGGCCGTCGACGACAGGTTGCCGGCGATGCAGAGATCCGCCTGGGCGTCGCGGAGCAGCATGGCCCCCATGTAAAGGGGATCATCGAGGCGCTGGCCGGCCTCATAGGCGGTCATGCCCTTCTCCTTGCGCGACTCGTGCAGGATGCGCACATAACGTTCGCGCTCCGGCACATGCTGGGGATGAAGGATGACCAGACCGCGGGTCGGGATGTGCACCTTGTCCGCGAATTCCCGCAGTTCGAAGCGGCCGCCGAGGAGGATGGGCTGGGCGAGGCGTTCATCCTTGAGGTAGCGGGCCGCTCGCAGCACCCGTTCATCGCGGGCGTCGGGAAAGACAATGCGGCGCGGCTGCCAGCGGCAGTATTCGGTGGCGAGATGGATCAGCTTCATCGTTCGAGCACCACTTTTTCGAGAGTGAGCTGTTTGCCCTGTTCCGCCAGCAGGGTCAGCAGCATGAGTACATAGAGGGCGCTGCTGAGGCGGTTGGCCGCCTGGATCAGATCGGGACGGGTGACGGTGAGGTCCGGGGCGATGAAGACCCTGGCAGCCTCGACCTCCACCTCACGCACCTGGGCGCGCAGCAGATTAAGCAGCGCCACATTACGGCCGTGGCTCATCTCCGGGACGATGTGGTCGTGGCCCAGATACTTGAGGGGGTTGTGCGAGACCGCATGGACCACATTTTCATCGGCGCCGCCGAGGGCGATCGGGATCATCGTCTCCCCGCTCACCTCGCTTTTAAGCAGATTGCCGAGGTAGGAGCGGACGTCCGCGAGATAGGGGTGGAGCCAGGGGAACTTGTTCTCGCGATCGAATTCGATCTGGACCAGGACCGTGTGAGCGATCAGGGTGTCGATCTTGCCGCGCAGGGCGATGCGGGGGTGGTTCTTGACCACCATGGTGTTGGTATCCAGATGGGTGAGGGCTTCAGGTTTCTTCGCCACCGGCTGATGGCAGAGCAGACACTCCGCCTTCTGGCCTCCGGTGCTGCTGGTCAGGGGATGTACCTGCACGGGAGCCTCCTCGCCGCTCTTGTCCGGATTGAAGACCCGGCCTTCGGCGTCGATGTATTTGATGACGATCTTGCGTTCTTCGAGCAGCTGATGCGCGGCCGGGGTCAGTCGGCTGTCGAGGGGGAGATGGACCTCGGTGCCCCAGCCCAGACCGAATTTTTCGCGCAGCCAGCCCTCGGTGATATATTCGGAAGCCATACGCTTATCCCTGTTTTTGCGACGCCCAGTCCGCCGGATAGGTCACGTACATGATCTTGGTGTAGGTGGGCGTGCCGAAGATGATCTGGCTGCCCTTGGGGATGTAAAATACATCCCCCACCTTGCCCTCGAAGCATTTGCCGTTGATGGTGATGGCCAGGGTGCCCTGGAGGACGATGTCGATCTCGTCGTAATTGAGGGTCCAGGCGAAGGAGTCCATTTTGCGCCAGGACATGAATCCGGCGCACATGGGCGAACGGTCCTTCGAGGTGATGACGTCGGCGAGGCGCACCTGTTTGCCGGGCCCGGCCTCGGGCATGATATCCATACGCACCGAGCCGCCGCGCACCACGATCAGGCCGCTGTCGTCGACCACGCGCTGGCAGCAGGGGGCAGTGGGGGCGAGGGCCGCGGTGATGGAGGGCTGGCTCACGGGCAGGGGTGAAGGCGACGGCGGACAGGCTGCGGGCGGCTGCTGCAGCTGTTCCGCGACCAGCCGGGCGATCGTGGCGGGGTCGCGTTTGTCCGCGGGCAGGCGCTGAATGACCTGGGCGGCGATGGCTTTGACCAGCTCCTGGTCGCCGCCGGCGGCCTGGGCCCTCTGCTGCAGGGGGCAGCTCTCGCTTCCCGGCTCGACGAAGCAGATGCCGAACTTGGCGGCCAGGGTGGCTGCTTCGGGGGTGATGATGGTCGTCTGCACCGAGGCCGGCAGCTCCTTGATGCCAGCGGTGCAGGCTTCTTTTATGGTCTGGGCTGTGATCAGTTTTTTCATTTTGGTTTCCTTTTTACTCTCCCGGATGGACGGCAGAAAAGGGCTCCCTGCTCAGAAAACGGCGCAAGGCATCGATGCTTTCGGGCTGGTAGACCGAGACCGGATAGATGGGGCCCTGGATGCCCGCATCCCGGATGAGCTCCTCGACCTCGGAGACCCGGGCATCCTCAAGATCGATTTTGGAAATGACGCCGATGATTTGTTTGGTCTCATAGATATGAAACAAGCCAAAAGGCAGTTTGCGCTCCAGGGAGTTGGCCTGGTGCACATAGACAATGGTCTGGATATCGGTCATGGTCGAGATGAGCGCCGTATAGAGCCGGGGATTGTCAAAGTACTCGCCCGGGGTGTCGATGGTGCACTCATCGTGAAAGACCAGGGCCTGGGTTTTCTGGACCTCCCCCAGCCGGCCGAGCAGGGCTGCAAAGAGAGTCGACTTGCCCACCCCGGTGCCGCCGATGAGGATAAAATTGTTGAGCATCAGGTCACCGTCACCGCGCAGGGGGTGTAGTTGAGAATCTCCTGCAAGGTCTTGTTGACCGATTTGAGTGCCTCCTCGACAGCACCGACCTCGCCATGGATCACCAGGGCGCCGGTGAAGCGGTCGAGAAACCCGATCTGGACGTTGGCGGCCTTGACGGCGATATCGCCGGCGATCATGGCGGTCTCGCCCGGGGTGAGGGTCATAATGCCGATGGCATTGACGTAGGGGATGCCGATTTTTTTGCACACCTCCTCACCCGGATGGGCGATCATATGGGCCAGGGTCACCTGCTTGCCTGGCACATACTCCTGGATGATGCGCTCTTTGTCCTGATAGGGGTTTCTCGAATCTTCCATTTCAGTCCTGCATTCTGGCCAACAGGGCCCTGGTCAGCTCGCCGTATTCGAGCGCGCCGCGGGCGGAGGGGGCATAGCGGAGGATCGGTTCCCCGGCGCGGGCCGCTTCCGCCAGTTTGATATTCATGCCGATCACGGTCGGCAGCAGCAGATCGCCGTAGCGCTGCTTGAGGGTGTCGTAGACCTCGGCCGCGCTCCTGGTACGGCGGTCGAAGTGGGTCACAAAATAGCCGAGGGTGCGCAGGCGCGGATTGAGATGCCGCCGCGCTTTGGAGAGCATGTCGTCGGTCACCTCGAGGCCGGCGACGGCCAGGTACTGGGCCTGGACCGGGATGAGGGCATAGTCGGCGATGGCGAGGGCGTTCATCGCCAGGGGCCCCATATTGGGCGGACAGTCGCAGATGACCAGGTCGAATTCCTGAGGGATCTGCTCCCGGCTGATGAAAAAGGCCTCCGCCGCATCCTCGGCGACCTCAAGATAAAAGTCGGCGAGGGAGGGTTCGGCGGGCAGGCAGAAGAGCTGCTCATCCCCGGCCGGATGGATAGCCGCGGAGAGATTGTGGCTTGCGTCGACGAGATAGTCGCAGAGGGTCTTGACCCGTCCGGCTACGGGGCCGAAGCCGAGGTGGCGCGATGCTCCGGCCGAGGGATCGAAATCAGCGAGCAGGGTCTTGTGGCCGAAGCGGGCGCACCAGGCGGCAATGTTGACCGCACTGGTGGTTTTGCCCACGCCGCCCTTGTTGTTGATGACGACGACGATCTTCATTTTTTATCCGTGAGCGGATAATACTTGCGCTGCATTTTTTCGATGACACCCTCATCCAGCAGGGTCTTGAGGACGCCAAGGATGGCGGGGCGGTCACACTTCAAGGCCGCGGCCAGTTCATCCGCGGTGCTGCCTGCGGGGCGGGCCTGGATATGGCGCAGGGCGCGACTGCTCAGGTCCGCTCCGGTGCGTTTGGGTTTTTCAGGTTGCGGGGTTTTAGCCGGTGGCTGGCCGCCCCGGCCCTGACCGCTCCCGCCCTTGCCCGAGCCCTTTCTCTGGCCCATGCCCTTGCGCTTCTTGCTGATCAACTCCTCGACCAAAAAGTCGGTGTCTCCATCAGGGCGCGGGATGACATGGGCCGAGATCAGTTCGCCGAAGCGGATGGCCGCGGCGGAGCCGGCGTCGACAGCCGCCTGGCAGGCGGCGAGGTCACCCTCACAGACGATGGTCACCAGGGCCCGCCCAGGGTTGTGCTGTTTGATCAGGCGCACGCGGGCGGCCTTGACCATGGCATCAGCTGACTCGATGGCGCAGATCAGCCCTCTGGTTTCAATAAAGCCGTAGGAGAGTCCAGCCATAAAAAGCCTCAGCCCAGCATGAAGTAGATGGGATTGCGCGCGATATCGAGTACGGTCTCCTGGAAGGCATCGCAGGCGGCTTTGCAGGCGGCCTGGGTGCCGGTGAGCAGACCTCCGGAAAAGTTGGTCTCGGAGGGCGGCGCAAAATAGAGGCAGAGGCGCACGTTGGCGGCCTTCATCGCCTGGTCGAGGGCGTAGGTGGCCTCGAGCGGCGGTGCGATCAGATAGGAGAGGGGCTCACCGGGAGTGATGCCGGCCACACCCGAGAGATAACTGCCGGTGCGGGCGATGAGGTGCGGGAAGAAGGTCAGGCTGTTGGCCTCGTTGGCTGAATACCAAATCGCTTCGTTTTCGAGATAGTCGAGGGCGGCCTGGATGCCGGCCTGGACCTCGCCGGGATTGGGGCCGGCCAGCATGGCGATGATCTCGCCGGAGAGGGGCCCGGAGGCGTGCGCAGCGCCGGCGTAGAAGGATTTGGCATAGACCACTTCGACTTCGGCCTTTTTGGTCGCCTCATCGATGCTGACGTAGAGGGCATCATCGATATCGGCGGTGATAAGGCCAAGGCTGCGCTGTTCGGGCTTGAGTTTGAGCTCGGCATGGAGTCCTGCATCCACCGAGGAGATCAGGCGGACGGCGAGGGGCCGGGCTTTGATGGGATCGAGGATTGCCATAATTTCTGTCCTGTCGCTAGAGTATACACATTATTTCAGGTTGATGCCACTGGTTTTTTGGGCGATCATTTTCTTGACGGTATCGACGATCACGGCCGAAGCCTCGACCGGGGGGGTACCGAGCTTGTGAATGTTCGAGATCACGGTCCGGTCCGACTCGACGGTGGTGGCGACCGCGGGGCGGTAGACCATGTAGGCGCTCATGCTCTCAGACTGGCCGAGGCCGGGGCGCTCGCCGATGAGGAGGACCACCACGTCGGCCTGAAGGTGCTCGCCGATCTCATCCTCCACCTTGACACGGCCGTATTTCACAAAGAAGGGGGTCCCCACCTTCAGGCCGGCCGACTCAAAGCCCTTGACCAGGGGGGGAAGGATTTCATCATAGTTGGCGGTCATGGCGTCCGTGGAAAGGCCGTCGGAGAGAACGATCTGCACCTGGGGTTGGTGGATGCATTTTTCGCTGATGAGCCTGCGCCCCTCCTCCGAGAGCATGCGGCCGAGATCGGGCCGGGTCAGGTATTCGTCTTTGTCGGAGACCTGGGTCTGCACGATGAACAGGCCGGTGCGTGTGGTCCACTCCTCGGGGATCTCCTTGAAGACGGTGTCGCGCGACAGGGAGTGATCGGCGAGGAAGCGCAGATAAGGCAGGGTACGGCTGCGGGTGCCGGTGCGGCCGACGGCGACGCGGGCATTGGTGGCGGCGCGCAGATCGCCCAGGGCCTTGGCGTTGTTGGGCTGCCCGATCCCGATCCAACGCTTGACCTCCTCCCCGGCCAGGTCGGGCAAGGGGCCCTCGCCGGCTGTGGAGGGGGCGGGCGCAGGCGCTGCGCCTGCACTCTGGAGAGGACGGGGGGCGGCCGCCGGCGAGTTCATCTCCTGCAGCACCGCGTTGACAATGGCTTCAATCTGTTTTTGATCCATGATTATCGGTCTCCAGATCTAGAAAAATATCGACGCATCGCCGGCCTTTTCGGTCAGCATACCATTTTTCATGATGCCCATCTTTTCGAGCCAGGCTTCAAATTCCGGGGCGGGACGCAGTCCCAGGGTGGCGCGGATGGTGGCAGTGTCGTGATAGGCGTTGGTCTGATAGTTGAGCATGATGTCATCGCCGAGGGGAACGCCCATGACGTAATTGATACCTGCTGCGGCGAGGAGGACGGTCAGGTTCTCGAGTGCGTTCTGGTCGGTGTTGGCATGGTTGGTGTAGCAGGCATCGGCCCCCATCGGAATGCCGTGGAGTTTGCCCATGAAATGATCCTCGAGTCCGGCGCGGGTGATCTGGCGGCCGTCATAGAGGTACTCGGGCCCGATGAAGCCGACCACGGTGTTGACCAGGAAGGGGCGATAGCGCCGGGCCAGGCCGTAATTGCGCGCCTCGAGGGTGACCTGATCGGCGCCGTTATGGGCCCCGGCGGAGAGGGCCGAACCCTGGCCGGTTTCGAAGTAAAGCATGCTCGAGCCGGCGATGCGGCAGTATTTCTTGCCCACCTCATAGGCCTCGTCGAGGAGTTCGACGGTGATGCCGAATTCCTTGAGCCCCTTCTCGGAGCCCGAGATGCTCTGGAAGATGAGGCCGGCCGGCGCGCCGTCGCGGATGGCGGCCATCTGGGTGGAGACGTGGGCGAGGACGCAGCTCTGGGCCGGGATCTGCCACTTGTCGATGATCTCCTGGATGCAGATAAGCAGCTTTTTGACATTTTCGGGCGAATCGATACAAGGGTTGATGCCGATCACCGCGTCGCCGACCCCATAGGAGAGCCCCTCGTATATCTGCGCGGTGATGCTTTTGAGATCATCGCGCGGGTCATTGGGCTGAAGGCGGGCGCTGAAATGGCCCGGCAGACCGACGGTGGTATTGGCCTTGCTGACCACCGGGATGCGTTTGGCCGCATAGATGAGGTCGAGATTGGACATCAGTTTGGTGCAGGCCGCCACCATTTCGGAGGTCAACCCCCGGCGCAGACGCTGGATGTCCTCCGGGGTGGTCCGGTCGCAGAGGACGTACTCGCGCAGTTCTCCCACTGTCCAGTTGCGGATCTCGGCAAAAACATTCTCATTGACGGCGTCCTGGATCACGCGCGTGACTGCATCCTCCTCATAGGGGATGACCGGATGGTTACGCAGATCGGCCAGACTGAGGTTGGCGAGCACATATTTGGCGGCGACACGCTCCTGCGAGGTCTCGGCGGCGATGCCGGCGAGGACGTCGCCCGAGCGCAGCTCGTTCGCCTTGGCGAGGACATCCTTGATATCCTTGAATTGATAGGTTTTCCCGAACAGCAGGGCGCTGAGCTTCATCTGCTTCTCCTCAATTAGGATGGAAAGGCCAAAGATTTGACGGTCAGGGGCACAATATCACCGCCGAAATAGCTTTTGCCGATATCTATGTAATCCCCCTCGCGGGTGTTCACCTCATCGATGACCGCGAGGGCTTTGGGTTTGATCAGGGGCTCGAGTTCCATGCCGAGCACCTTGCCGACATCATTGGCTGAGATTATGATCGCCGGATGGGCCGGATCGGGGTATTCCCGATAGAGCCGGGCCAGGGCGGAGGCGCACTGGACCACCGCGCGATAGGTCACCGGCATGGCGGCCGAGAGGGCGATGGCGAAGAGGTCGGCGCCGGGATCGAGGTCGTGGCGCCGGGCGGCCTGCAGTATCTCGCCATATATCTCCGGCTCGGGCTGCTGCCAGTCGATCGCCGGATGCAGCACCGGGATGTTGCGCAAGGGCAGTTTCTCATAAGCGACCCAGATGGTGCTGCCGCTCAGCGAGAGCGAATAGGCGCCGGCGCCGATGACGGTGGCGCGGATCGTCTGCCTGGGAAGCCGGACCGGATAGGCCTGCAGGCGGGGGTGAGTACGCAATGCATCAGCCAGAATGGGCCCAAGATCCCTGAAGTAAAAGGGATCACCTTGGGTCAATTGCGGATGATAAAAGCATTCACCCACACCGCCGGAGATGAAGAGGGCGTCCAGTTTGCCGGGCTCCTTCAGAGGCGGGGTCATGAGCAGTTCCTCGAGCAGGGGCGAGGAGAGGCCTTCGATAAGGTCGACGACGAGGTCGGCCATGCGCTGGGCTGTGCGCTCGAGATCAGCGCGGGTCAGGGCGTTGTTCTGGGGGATGGAGCCCGGGAAGAGGCTGCGCAGCACCCTGGAGGCCGGTTCCCGTACCCGGGTGACCCGGCCAGCCGGATCGGTCTCGATGAGATGGCCGCCGACGTTGAGACAGGCGGTATCGATGACGCGGCCGTTATCAAAGAGCACATAGTTGGAGGTTCCGCCGCCGATGTCGATGTTGAGGACGCGGGCGGAACGGCTGTCGGAAAAATCGGCGGCTCCCGATCCCCGGCCGGCGATGACCGACTCCAGGTGGGGGCCCGCTGTAGCGACAACGAAATCGCCGAGGCGGTCGGCGAGGGTCATGATGGAACGGCGGGCGTTGCTCGCCTTGGAACTCTCGCCGGTGATGATGATCGCGCCGGTCTCGATCTCGTTGAGGGTTCTGCCGGCACGGGCATATTCACTTTGGAGCAGGGCGAAGAGCTGCTCTTCATCGATGGAACCATCCTCGTGCACGGGGGTCATGTGAATGGCGCTCTCGTAGAGGATGCGGCGCTCGCTGAATTCGTAACGCGGCACCTGGGTGGCGGGTGCGCGGTTGATCAGTTCGAGCGCGGAAAAGATCAGCTGCAGGGTGGTGGTGCCGATATCGATGCCGACACTGTCTATTTTCTTGGTTTCACTCAAATCGCCGCGCTCGTAAAGAGGGCCGGAGGGGACAAGCCCCTCCGGCTGTTGAAAGAATTACTTCAGGAGTTTCGCTTCCGATTTGCCGACTGAAATGGTTTCGGACTGGGGCAGAAGCAGACCGGTGTTCTCGTTGCGGCCCTGGAGGATGAAGCGCGGAGTCTTCTCCGTCATCTGTTCCACGGCGAGCTTGCTGGCCTTGCCGATCGGGCCGCCCTTGAGGCGGTTGAAGATCAGGGCCAGTTTCATGCCCTTGAACTCGGTGATCATCTCATAGTCGCCGTCGCTGTCGGAGGCGGAGAAGATCGGATCGCCGCGATGGCCGAGCACCTTTTTGATGGCTTCCACTTTGCCCATGCGCTGGGTCTGCACCCAGCCGGTCTTGTACTGCGGCAGCAGTATGTTATTTTTCACTTCCAGTTCCATGGCAATGACCTTGTTGGGGTCGATGTTGTAGCCGAAATTGCCAGGGGCGCCGAAGGTCTGGACCACCTGCTTGAGGCTGGCGGAGCAGATGTAAACATCGATGCCGGCTTTCATCATCGATTCGGTCAGATCCTGCATCTCGGGATGGACGCGCAGGCCGCTCTTGTAGGTATAGTCGATCGGACCGGCCTTGCAGGCGAAGTTGCAGGGGGCTTTCCAGGTCACCTTGGTCAGCTTGTCGTTAAGAGCGAAGGTGATCGCATCTTTGGCCAGGGCCTGAACCTCTTCGACGGAGTGATTGGCCAGGAAGAAGAGCACCCAGGGATAGCCGTAGACAGCCTCGATGCCGGCGGTCTCGCAATAGCCGTCATAGAGGAAGGGCATCTTGGTGATGAAATCCTTGAACTGCGGGGTCTCGCGGATCTCTTCAATGGTCATCTTGCCGACGCCGAAGCCCGCATAGTTGTCATGCAGGAATTCATAGGCGGAGATGATGTCGGCGTTGATGTCGGCCAGCTTGATGTTTTTGTAATCGGCATTGAGCTGCTTGACACCATTGACCTCGTCCTTGAAGAGGGCCTTGAACTCTTCCTTGCTCAGCTTGAACTTGAGATTCCAGAGCTGATGACGGAAGGTCGCCTCTTCGCAGTCAAGATGGGCCATGGTCTGGTCCCAGTCGAGAGCGACGTAGGGGGGATTCTTCTTGTCGTAGTACTTGCCGCCCACACCATAGTCCTTGATGAACTTGGAAAGGACTTCGTAGTTGCGCGGGGACCAGTTCATTTTGTTGAGGGCATAAACGGAGCTGGTGCCCAGGAAAAGAACAGCGATGAGAAGCAGGGCTATCGGGAGAAAAAATCTCTTCATGATTGTGACCTCCGGTTGATTAGGGATTTGGGTTGCCTAGAACTCCACCCAGAACTGGGTGACAAAGCGCAGGTTGCCTTTGGATTCATCGCCAACCTTGAAACCGTCGCGGACGACGTTGAACATCAGATAGTTCTCGCCGATGATCTTGTAGTTGAGGCCGGCGAGGATCATGTTCCACTCATCATTGTCCACATCGCCATTGGGATCGAGCTGGCCATACTCGCCGACGAACATCAGGTTCGGGAGGATGTTATAGTTGACATAGCCCATGTAGGTCAGGCCACTGACGCCATCGAGTTCGGGGACCGCCTCGACGTTCTTCTTGCCGGTAGTGACTTCAACACCGACATCGAGCTTCTTGTCGATGGCGTACTCAGCGCCGCCGCCGATCCAGAAGTTGTTGTCCTTGTTGCTGGCCTTGTTGTAGTAATCGGTCATGGTCCAACCGAAAACGGAGAGGCCGGCTACCGGTTTCAACCAGATGTCAGCGATGACGTTTTTGGCTTTGTTGTCTTCTTTGGCATAGCTGTAGGTGTTCTTGTTGGCCACGGCGAGGCGGGCATAGCCCTTGACGCCCAGGCTGGCCGGGAGGTTGTAGGTCGCCATGGCGCCGGTGACGGCAGAGCTGTAGCCATTGTCAAAAGCGGTGCCGCTGACGTAAGCGAAGCGGTCGATCCACGAATTTTCGATGGTGTTGTGGTAGCTCTGAGCTCCCGGCTGCTCATAGTTGCCAAAGAGCATCTCGAGGCCCGGCAAACCCAGGAAATTCTTGAACTGAATGTAGGCGTACTTGATGCGGGCGTTGGTGCCCTGATTCAGCAGTTTGCCGTTCTGGGGGTCGGTGTAGTTGCGGTGGTTGAAATCCAGGGTGTAGCGCATCGCGATGTTGTCCGAGTATTTGTATCTCATCGTGACATAGCCGCGATCGAAGTAGAAGTAGTTGGAGGTTGCTTTGGTGTAGGGTTCCTCGACCATGTAGCGGTAGCGCAGAACGGTCTGGAAGGTGAGTTTGTCGTTGAGCTTTTCAGCCTGGGCCACGCTCGAGGCGAAGATCAGAACTACCAGCGTCAACAGGATGGTAACGGTGAGTTTTTTGTACATACTACTCCTCCTTAGATTGGGGTTTGGGTGGATTGATCAAGCCGTGGAGCCACCGGCCGCGATCTTTCGTTTGCTCATTCTCCCTTGGGTGGGGCGGCTTCCAGGGCCGCCTGGCTGCCCTTGGGGGCAAGGAGCATGGCGAAGAGCACTGCGGTGATGCCTCCGATGAGTTTGCCGACAATTACTGCAAAGATCATGTCCGGCTTGTTTGCTGCGGTGAAACCAAGATGGTCGCCGAAGGTGAAGGCGGCGCTGACGGCGAAGGCGACATTGAGGACCTTACCGCGGTCATCCATGCCGCTCATCAGCTTGAACATCGGGATGTTGTTGGCCAGGGTGGCGATCATGCCGGCGGCGGCGGTGCTGTTCATCTTGAGCAGGCGGCCGACGCTGAGCAGGGGTTTTTCGAACCAGCGCGTGAGGAGATAGACCATGGGATAAGCGCCGAGGAGGACGATGGCGATACGGCCGATGACCTCGATGGCGCGCAGGTCGATGCCGGGCTGATCACCGCTGACCGGGAAGATCGGATCCATGCCGGGGATGATCTTGAGGCCGGTGAGGGTCTCGAGGACGATCGAGGCGAGGCCGAGTGTGATCAGGGCCACCAGCAGCTTGGCGAAGACCAGGAAGCCCTTGATCATGGCGTTGGGTCGGCGCCAGAGTCCGAGGGCGATGAGCAGGGAGACGATGACCACCGGGATGAGGTTCTTGAAGATCAGCCCCAGGGTGAAAATCACCGCGGTGCCGTCCGCTGCCTTGATGTTGGAGATCATGGCCACCAGACCGCCGGCGATACAGCCGAGGGGGATGGTGACGATGCCGGCGAGGACGCCGAGGGCGAGGTGTTTGCGGTCGGCCTTGTCGATGATGCCGATGCCGACGGGTATCGAAAAAACGATGGTCGGGCCCATCATGGCGCCCAGGATGAGGCCGGCGTACATCCAGGCGGGATAGTCGATCTGGCCCGCTGTGGTGGCCAGCTCTTTGGCGAGGAAAAAGCCGCCCATGTCATTGGCCAGCAGGGTGGTGGCGAACATGGCGGGGCTGGCGCCGAGGAACTGGTAGAGAGGGATGATGACCGGGCCGAGCAGGCGGGCCAGCACCGGGGCCAGGCTGATCACACCCACCATGGCCAGGGCAAGGGGCCCCATGGCGTTAAAGCCCTCCTCGAATTGGGCCCCTGCGCCGTCAAAGGCGCGGCCCAGCCGGCCGAGGCGCACCCTTTTGAAAACGCTTTCCGATCCCCCGAACTGCATCAGGATGCGATCCAGGGCGCCCAGCACCATGAATGCCATCATGATGTCGATGATGATTTGATTGACCAGTGCCATCTTTTCTGCTTCCTTCCGGGTTTAGCTGTTCTCTGCTGTCAGAGTGCCTGTTGGTAAATCCTGATGATATCCTCTTTCTGCGCCGTGCGCGGGTTGGTGCGCAGGCAGCTGTCCTGCAGCGCCTGGTCGGCGAGCTGGGGCAGATCTTTGTCCGTGACCCCGAATCCGGCCAGACCCGAGGGCATGCCGAGATCCTCGATGAGGTGGATGACGGCGGTGACAGCACGCTCGGCGGCCTCCCGCCGGTTCAGGTTTTCGACCCTCTCTCCGAGGGCGGTGGCGATATCGCCGAACTCTTCGGCCCGCACCAGCAGGTTGAAGCGCATCACATGCGGCAGGATCAGGGCGTTGGCCGTGCCGTGCGGGATCTTGAAGCGGCCGCCCGCCTGATGAGACATGGCGTGGCAGAGGCCCAGGCCGGCGTTGGAAAAGGCCATGCCGGCCATGTAGCAGGCGACGGCCATCTTGTGGCGCGCCAGGGTGTTGGTGCCGTAGCCGACGGCGATGGGCAGATAGGTCGCAACCAGGCGGATGGCGCGGAAGGAGAGCGCGCGCGCCAGGGTGCAGGAACTCTGGGCGACATAGGCTTCGATGGCGTGGGTCAGCACGTCGAGGCCGGTGGCGGCAGTCACCGCCGGCGGCAGGCCGATAGTCAGCAGGGGGTCGATGATCGCCACGGCGGGGATCAGGGCTGGATGTTCAAAGACGACCTTGCGGCCGGAGGCGGGATCGCCGATGACGGCGAGGTCGGTGACCTCTGAAGCGGTGCCCGCTGTGGTCGGCATGGCGGCCAGAGGAAGAGGCTTTTGCGCCAGCTCGCTGTCGGGATCGATCTCGGCGAAGGGAAGGGGGTTGCGGGCGAGCAGGGCGATCATCTTGGCGGCATCGATAGGAGAGCCGCCGCCAACCGCCAGAACCGCATCGCATCCTGCGCTCTTGACCATCGCCGTGCCCGCGTTCACCATCGCCCAGGTCGGTTCACCCGAGATCTGGGCGAAAATCTCCGCACTCAGCCCCTTGCGCTGCAGGGAACGCAGGACGACATCGAGGAGGCCGAGCTGAAGGATGGTCTGATCGGTGACGATCAGCACCCGGCTGGCCCCGATCCGTTTCATCTCCGCGCCGGTCCTGGCCGCGACCCCGTCACCCACAAGGGCCAACGGCGGCACGCGGAAGGTGAAATGGTTGGCGACGGAGATCTCGTCCACGGTCTGGGCGACGATCTCTTCGATGAAGCGCTGTTCGCTGCCTCTCTCCAAGGCTACTGTTTCCTGAGATTCTCAATGAACAATCGGATCGCTTCGCGCGCGGCGAGCTTGACCGGATCCCGCCCGACAGCCTCGTCAAAGGCCCCGCTGCGGGCGACGACGCCCTCGAAACGGCCGTGGGCCAGCGTGACGGCCCCGCTGCGGTCAAAGATGGCATAATCGAGCTTCGCCGCCATACCGCGCACAGGGGCATCGCTGCTCCGCATCGACACATCGTCGCTGGCCTCCTGGGTGATGGTCAGTGCCGCAGGGGCCACGATGAAATCGAACCCCTGGGGCGCCGAGGTCAGTCTGGCGGGATCGAGGGCGGCCGCGCGCCAGTAATCCTTTTCCTGCACCACGGAGAGCACCGGCGCCGCATCCGCTGCTGCGGCCTCCGCCCAATAGATGGTCTTCCAGGGGCCGGCTGTAAAGGCCTGATAGAGATCCTGCTGGATGAGAGCGCGGACCTGGTCGAGATCATCGGATTTGTCGAAGAGGGAGATGACGGAGGAGGAGCTTTCAATATCGATAAGAGTCAGGGGAAGCAGAAGGATGTTCTTGCCATGAAGGTCACGCTTGCTGAAAGAGGGATCGTCCACCTGCAGGGGTTTTACAAAGGAGTGGCAGCCGGCGATGATCAGCAGTAGCAGACAAAAGGGAGGCAATATTTTTTTCAAGGTGTTAACTCCTGGATTGGTTTCAGACCAGGTGCACATGACTGGAATGGTTCTTCTTTTTCAGGCCGCGGGTCACCGCCTGAATGAGCTGCTGGTCGTCGAAGGGTTTGTCGAGATACCCCGCGCAGCCGCGTTCGCGCAGCCCGGTGCGCAGCTCAGTATCGCCATAAGCCGAGATGGCGATCAACGCATAGTAGGATCTAAAGTGCTGCAGCTCCTCGAGCAGGGCCAGTCCACCGGAAACCGGCATCTGCAGGTCGATGATGACAAGCTGGACGGGACAGCCCTGGCTCTCCGCGAGTTGGATCTTCTTCAGGGCCTCACCGAGATTCCGGGCCGAGCTGACCAGAAAACGCGCGCTTTGCAGGATAAAATCGATGCTGTCTCGCGTGTATTCATCGTCATCAACGATGAGTATGTGCGGCGAATTATCCATAGCGGGCCCTTGTTTGCACACTCTACTTGCAATAAGCAGGCCAAAGCGGCGCGGACATCTTTATTGATAATAAAAACAGTCAGATAGCGCAATCAATGACAGGCGGGAGGCGGGAAAAGGGGTGCCACAAAAATGCCTTGCCGAGGTGCATGCCGGGCAAGGCTAATAAATACAGTCGATTGGATGAGGTGCATTGCCTGGGGTGGAAAAAATGTGGCACCTATTTCTCGAGGCTATCCGGTTTCCGGTGCAGGCGGTTGTTGAGGGCGCGGCGAGTGATGCCAAGCATCATGGCGGCGATTTTCTGGTTGCCCCGGCTGCGGGCGAGGGCCTCCTGGATGAGCAGATCCCCGGCTTCTTTCATGGTCGGGAGCGAGTCGCCGAAGGCCATCCGTTTGGCGGTGGCGATGGCGGCCGCGGGATCCGTCTCACCGTTTTTAGGCAGACCATTGTTGCCCACCTTCTCGCGGATGGCCTCAAGGGAGAGGATCCCCTTTTGATGGCGGCTGATGGTATCGAGGATCATCCCTTCCAGTTCGCGGATGTTGCCGGGGAAGAGGTAGTTGCTGAGCAGGATGAAGAGTTCGGGCGGCACAGCCGGCACCTTTTTCTGCAGGGTGGCGCAGGCCTTGCGGATAAAGTGGTCGGTGAGCAGGTGGATATCGTCGCGGCGCTCGCGCAGGGGAGGAATATGGATGCGATGGGTTTGCAGGCGATAAAAGAGATCGCGGCGGAAAGCTCCGCTCTGCACCATCTCTTCGATGTCGCGGTTGGTGGCGACAATGAAGCGGGCATTGGAGAGGCGGGGGATATCCGAGCCGATCGGGTAATAGCGGCCTTCCTGGAGGATGCGCAGCAGTTTGACCTGGGATTCCTGGCTCAGTTCGCCGATTTCGTCGAGAAAGAGGGTGCCGTCGCCGGCCTGTTCGATGAGACCCTTGCGGTCGCTCTCCGCGCTGGTGAAGCTGCCCCGCTTGTGACCGAAGAGGGTGTCAGAGAAGAGGGTGTCATCGATGCCGGCGACATTGACAGCGATGAACTGCCCGCTGCGTCCGCTCGCCTTGTGGACCGACTGGGCGATGAGTTCCTTGCCGACCCCGGTCTCGCCGGTGATGAGCACCGGCAGGGGGGTGGTGGCGACCGCCTCGGCGTACTGGAATATGGAGCGCATGGAGGCGTTCTGGGTGACGGTGGAGGCGAAGGCCTCCGCATTCTTGAGGGTGTTGGAGAGGAGATACTCCTTGAGGCGTGAGTTTTCATCCTGCATCTGGCGCAGTTCGGCGGCGCGCCGGACGGTCGTCACCAGCCGGCTCTCGTCGACGGGCTTGACGAGGTAGTCAAAAGCCCCGCATTTCATGCATTCGACGGCGGAATTGACCTCATTGATGGCGGTGAGGATGATCACCGGTAGATGGGGGTACTCCTTGACGATCTCGGGGAGGAGCTTGGAGCCGGAGAGTCCGGGCATCGCCAGGTCGAGGAGGGCCATCTCGCAGGGGGTCTCCTGGAGCATTCCGAGCACGGCGCGGCTGTCGCCGCATTCGATGACGTTGTTGATGCCGTTGGAGCTGAGGGTCATCATCAGGCTGAGCCTGAACTGTTCTTCGTCATCCACAACCAGGACCGGCAGGGCGGGATAGGTGATTTTTTTCATCTCTCTTCGCTCGGTTTTGCATTTGGGCCGTTTTTCTTCTGTTTGCTGCCCATAAGCGAGGGTGCACTGGACTGTCCTCCCGGCGACTGGGCGATGTAAAGAATGGTGCTCTTGACCGAGGTGACGAAACGGTCAAAGGCGCGCGTCAGCTCCCCGATCTCGTCCGGCCGGGTGGAATTGAAAAGGGTGTTGATGTGGGCGTTCTTCATGCGCTCGGCCACCTCCTTGATCGGGGTGGTGATCTTGGTGGCGACCAGAAAGACCAGGCCGGTCATGAGCAGCAGGGCGGCCAGCCCGATCAGGAGCATCGCCCGGGTGAGCGAGCGGACCCCCGCCAAGGCCTCCTGGCGCGGCACGACAGCGATGAAGCTCCAGTTGCCGGTCTTCATCGGTGAAAAGAAGATCAGGATGGGGTGGTGGGTTTCAGGATCTTCGGTTTCGATGAAGCCGTCCTCCCCGCGCTGGATCTGCTCCGCCAGCTTGATGAACCCTTCGCCGCCGGCCTCGCGCCCGTATTCACTGAGGCTCTTGTGACCGACCAGACTGCGGTCCTTGTGGGCGATGATGGTGCCCTTGTTGCTGACCATGAAGGCGAAGCCGCTCTCGAAGAGCTTGATCCTGGTGATCATGTCCGAAAGGTATTCGAGCGAGACGTCGCCGGTGGCGACGCCGGTGAATTTGCCCTCCCGGAGGATGGGGGCGGAGAAGGTGGCCATGAGCACGCCGCGGTAGAGATAGGGTTCGGTGAGCAGGGAGGTGCCGGTGGCCTTGGGAATCTGGTACCAGTCATCAGTCTGATAGTTGACGAGGGGTTCGACGGCGATCTTGCCGGTGATGCGGTTCCAGTAGGGGAGGAAGCGGCCGTCGGCATCGCTGCCCGGGGTGCCGCGGTACTGACTGTCGCGGCCGTCGAAGGCGTTGGGTTCGAAGCCCAGGCTCAGGCCGACAAAGTTCTCATGACGGATGATGAACTGGCGCAGCATGGCGTTCACCTCCGCCCGGTCCCGGGAACGATAGTTTTCCATCACGGTCGCCACGGTTTCGACAAATTCGAGGCCGGCGCGCATCTGCACCTGCACCTCGGAGGCGTAGTGGCGTGTGGTCTCCTGGGTTTGCCTGATGATCGCTTCATTCTGCTGGGTGGTGCTCATGTTGATGATCGTCAGGGCGAAGAACATCAGGATGAAGAGCAGTCCCGGAATCAGATAGAAGAGGATCTCTGTGCGGATGGAGTTGCGCCATGTTGAAAACATCTCAACCTCTTTGGTAGATTTGATCCCGACCCCTATGCACTCTCTTTTACTCCTTCTGCGGGCCGGGTGGTGACAGGCAGGCGGACCTCGACACTGGTGCCGCAGCCGGGAGTGGATGATATCTTGAGTTCGCCGCCGAAATTCTTGATCAGGTTGTAGGAGATGGATAGCCCCAGTCCGGTGCCGCCGTGTTCGCGCTTGGTCGTGTAAAAGGGATCCATGATATGCTGGAGGTTGTCCCCGGTGATGCCCTCGCCCTCGTCGGTGACCGAGAGAATAATGCTCTCGCTGCGGCTCTCCCAGCGGGTAACGACCCGGATCCCCTCCTGATTGCTGCGCAGGGCCTGGCAGGCGTTGGTGATCAGGTTGACGAGGACCTGTTCGAGATGGACGGCATTGCCGTGAAGTTTGGGCAGATCCGCGGCGCAGTCGAGTTCGAAGCGCTCGGTGCTGCGCTGGATGAGTCCGCGCAGGATCTCCACCGAGGTCTCCACCGCCAGGTTGACATCCACCTCACCGAAGACATGATCGCTGGTCTGGCGGGCAAAATCCTTGAGATGCTGGACGATGCGTTCGATGCGGATGGCTCCTTCGGTGATCCCCTTGTAGAGATTGCCGAGGCGGTCGCGGGCGGAGGAGTAGGGCATGCCGGCGATGGCAAAGTCGCCGTTGGCCTCGTAATACTCCTCCACGATCGGCTGGATGTCATTCCAAGCCTTGCTGAGGACGCGGGCGTTGAGGAGGACGTAGTTGTTGGGATTGTTGATCTCGTGGGCCATGCCCGAGACCAGCACGCCGAGCGAAGCCATCTTGTCCGCCTGGATGAGCTTCTGCTCCTGCAGATGGGCGAATTCCTCCATGCGTTTCAGCTCGGTGAGATCGCGGATGTTGGCGAGCAGCAGATCCTTTTCGCCGAGCTGGATGCGGCGGAGAAAGACCTCGACATCAAAAACGGAGCTGTCCGAGGGGCGCCTCGCCTGGTAGTGGAAGAGCTGCTCTTCACCGCGCAGCACCTTGTCCCAGATTTCGGTCAGAGGCTCCGTGGTCTCGGCAATAGGGACGAAGAAATCCTGAACCCACCCCCCGATCATGTGCTGGCTGTCGGCCTGAAAGAGGTCGAGGGTGCTTTGATTGATGTCGATGATGATGCCGGCGGCATTATGAATGATCACCGCATCATAGACGCCGTCGAAGATCATGCGCCGGGCGCGATCCGAGGAGGCGACCAGGCTCTCGGCCTCCTCCCGCCAGCTCAGAGCCATCTCGGTCTGGCGGCGCAGCTGGCGCTCCTTGGCGATGACCGAGAGGCTGGCGAACACAGCGCAGAGGGTGATGAAAATGATGGTGGCGATATGGGACGGCCACATGCCCAGATCCGGCCACCACGTGGTCTTGATGAATTCGAAGAGAATCATGACCCCTGCGGTGAGCATGGCGATGATCAGGATCTGGGCGGCCGGATTTTTATCATAATTGGCGGGCATGGTCTGAGTATACTAAAAACTGTCCAACAAAGCAATAAAAAAAGCCCTGTCAAAGCGACAGGGCTTGTGGTGGAGACGGTGGGAGTCGAACCCACGTCCGAAAACCCGGCCATAGCAGCCACTACATGCTTGTTCCGCTGCTGAATCTCGATCGCTTCAGGCGCAACGGACCAGGCCGAAGCGATCCAGCCCTGTAAGGTTTCGCCTCCTGGCCCAGAGCATGCCGGAAGGCTAGCCCGCAGAGATCGACGTTCATCCGCAGCCCCTGCAGGCACAAACCGCGGTGAACGAGGCCGCCTTTAATTAGGCAGCCAGTGCATACGAATAATCGTCTGCATTTACTTGTTTTCCCGGATGATTAACGAGGAAACCGGGGTCCTCGGCATGCGTCCACTACCACCATGATTCCCGTCGAAGCCAGATTCGTCCCCATGTAAAGCTGAAACGATTCCCTGGCGGGATTTGTTCCCCCTAATGTAGCAAATTTCCGGATGCCGGGCAAGAGCTTTGTTGACGCCAGGATCGGGCCGGCCGGCTGCCGCTGCCGGCATCCGCAGCCGGCCGGTGCTCACTCGTAGCGCAGGGCCTCGACCGGGTCGATGCGCGCCGCCTTGCGCGCCGGAAAGATCCCGGCGAACAGGCCGATGAGGGCGAGCAGAGAGACCGCAGCCGCCATCACCGCATTCGAAAGCAGCGGGCGGCCGAGGAACTCCATGGCCCCCTCACCGGCCGGGATCATCCAGACCATCTTGATGATCCCGACAGCGAGCAGGATGCCGGCGACCCCTCCGGCGCTGGACATCAGCAGGGACTCAAAGATGATCTGAAGCATGATGTGCCACCGCTTGGCGCCGACTGCCCGCTTGATGCCGATCTCGCGGGTGCGCTCTTTCACCACCACGTACATGATGTTGGCCACACCAACCCCGGCGATGAGCAGGGTCATGCCGCCGACTACACCCAGAAAGATGTTGAGGCCGAGAAAGACCTTCTCCTGCTGGGCGACGAACTCGGCCGTGTCCCAGACAAAGAGGGCCTTGTCATCCGCGGGATCGAAGCGGTGTTTGCGGCCCAGCACCCTGAAGACCTCCTCCTTGATCCGCTTGCCCTCGAGGGGATTGGCCGGCTGGAGAATGATGCTGTTGAGATAGCGCCAGCCGTAAATGCTGTGAAAGGTGGAGTAGGGGATGACCGCGCGGCGGTTGTCCGGCCCGTTGTTCATCGAGGTCTGCAGCTTTTTCGGCAGGACGCCGACGACGGTGAAGGGCAGGCCGTCCACCTCGCAGCTCTTGCCAATCGGGCTCTCATCCCCGAAAAGCTCTCCAGCGATCTCGCTGCCGAGAAAGAGGACGCGCCGTTTCTGCTGCAGGTCCATCTCGTCGAGAAAGCGGCCGCCTGCGGCCGGGTACATCCGGCGCATGAACTCGAAATTGGGATAGACCGCCTCCATATAGGTCAGGGCGGTGCGGCTGCCGTTGCGCAGGCGGGTGCCGTGTTTGCCCTGCTGGGGGCAAACCTGCGCGACCATGGGGATGCTCTGCTGGAGCAGCTCCGCGTCGGCCTCGGTAAAGCGGATGCGACGACCGATCGGCAGCCCCTGGTATTTGACGCTGGTCTGGTTGGGCCAGATGGTGACAATGCGGTCAGCCGCATTGAGCAGCCCCTCACGCATGCGAAAGGCGAGGCCGGCGCCGAAGGCCATCAGCAGGATCACCACCATGGTGCCCCAGGTGATGGCGAAGGTGGTGAGGAAAGCGCGCAGCTTTTGCTTTTTGATGTCCTCGATGAATTCTCTGAACAGCATCCAGATATGCATAGCGACGACCTTGTGCTGGGTTAAGGAGCTCTCCAATGCCGGGTTGGTGCAGGCCCGTCAGTGGCGCAAGCATTCGATGACGCTGAGCCGGGAGGCCTTGCGCGCCGGGAAAAAGCCGGCCACCATGCCGACCAGGCCGAGGATGAGGACGGTGATCAGGGCGACCCGGAGATCGATGACCGGATCGCCGACGAAATCCTCATAGGGCAGGGCGGCGATGCCCTTGATGATCAAGGCGGCGAGGATGAAGCCGACGAGCGCCCCCACCGTGACGATGATGAAGGCTTCGATGAGGAACTGGCTGAGGATATGGCTGCGCCGGGCGCCGATGGAACGGCGCACACCGATCTCCGCCGTCCGCTCCTGGACGACGACGTACATGATATTGGCCAGACCGATCCCCCCCACGGTCAGGGTCATGACGCCGATCAGCCCCATGAAGAGGGTGAAGCCGAGGGAGAAGTAATAGATAAATTTATCCATTTCGGTGGTATCCCATATGCCCAGGGCCTGCTTGTCGGCGGGATCGAAACCCTTCTTCTTACCGAGCACTTCATATACACGCTGCTGCGCCTGCTGCGAATCCAGGGGGCCCCTGATCTGGTAGACGATGTTGTCGATATAGCGGTGGCCGAAGAGTGACTGAAAGGTCGCGGCCGGGATGAAGGCGCGGTCCTCATCGCGCGAGCTGTAGGAGGAGTTTTGCAGCTTGTGGGCGAGCACGCCGATGACCAGAAAGGGCGAATCGGCGACATAGAGATACTGGCCAACAGGATTGCTCCCCTGGCCGAAGAGGTATTTGGCCAGGCCGTCGCCGAGAAAGATCACCCGCCTGCGTTCCTGCATATCCAGGTCGTTGATCCAGCGTCCGCCCGGCTGCACCTGGATATTGCGCATCTCCGCGTATTCGGGGTAGATGCCGGCGATGTTGGGCTTGTTGACCTGCTCGCCGTAGCGCAGAGGAGCGTTCCATTTGCCATACTCCGGGCTGATGCTGCGGATCTCCCGCACCTCCCGGCGCAGGAGTTCGGCATCCTCCTCGACGAGGTGGATGTAGCGGTCGCGGTTAAAGCCCATCCAGGGCATGCTGGTGCGGCCGGGCCAGAGGATGGCAATGCGTTCACCCATGCCGTGCATGCTCTTGCTCAGGGATCTCTGCACCCCGGCGCCGAAGGCGAGGAGCACGACGATGCTGACCGTCCCCCAGACGATGCCGAAGAGGGTCATGAAGGTGCGGGCCTTGTACTGGCGCAGGTAGTAAAAGATCTCTTTGATGGTTTCGATCAGATGGCTCATAATCGCTGCCTTGCAATGGTTTACGCCTTTTACGGGCGGGTGCGGCCCGCGGCTAGACGATCGGCTTGACCTTCTTCTCGAGCACCTCCTGCCCCTCCTGCAGGCCGGAGATCACCTCGATGTTGATGGCATCGCTGAGGCCGGTCTGGATGGCCGTCTCCTTGCTCTCTTGGGCTCCCGTGCTGATCTGGACGAAGGCCGAGTCGTTGCGGAAGGTGACGACCCGTTCCGGGATGGCCAGCACCTGCACCTTTTTGTTGATGATGATAGTGGCGTTGGCGGAAAACCCGGCGCGGAGCACGGCGCCGCCCGCGTCATCGATGGCGATCTCGACCGGGAAGAGGGTGGTGTTCTCCTCCTTGCGCGCTTTGAGCGAGATGAGGGTGACATGGCCCTTGACGGTCTTGCCCGGCAGGGCGCCGATCGCCAGCTCGCAGGGCATGCCCTCACTGATCTTGCCGACGTCGATTTCGTCGAGGGTGCCGCGGAAGAGCAGATCCTTCATATCGGCCATTTTCATCAGTTCGGTGCCGGCCTGATAGGAGGTGAGGGGGACGACCGGGTCGCCGAGGTTGACCGACTTTTGCAGGATATAGCCGGTGATCGGCGCCCTGACCGTGGTCTCGATGGCGTTGCCGGCGATCTGGACGCGTCCCTTCTTGAGCAGCTCGAGGCGTTCCCGGGCGATTTTGGTGCGCACCGAGGCCTGTTCGTAATGCTGCTCGAGGGTCTCAAACTCCTGCTGCGAGATCAGCCCCTTGGTCTTGAGCTCTTTCTGGCGCTCCAGCTCCCGGCTGAGGGTTGAGAGCTCGATCTCGGCGATCTCCACGCCTCGGGTGGTCTCGGCCAGCTCCAGCGGGGTGGGATCGGGACGGACATCAAGCAGGGGAGCGCCGGCCTGGACATAATCGCCGACCTCGACGTAGAGCTTGCCCACCACTCCCGAGGTCTTGGATTTTACAGCGATCTCATTTTTAGGCTCGATCGCCCCCACGGCCAGGGCCTTGTCGATGATATCCATGCGTCCGACCTTGATTTTCGCCGGACCCGTTTCCTTGCCGTTCTTCGAACCGGCTCCGAAGGCGACCACAAGCAGGGCCACCACGGCCACAGCTGCGGCGATCCAGTACCATTTTTTCTTGTTTCGCTTTGTCATAGGGGAAGACTCCCAAGGATAAGACCATATTGCCGGGGGTTGTTTCATCGATATATACGGCGGGGTATCTCAATTTGTTACACTGCATGGCCGGTCCGGGAGGCGATATAAAAAAAGCCCCGCAGCCGAAGCTGCGGGGCAGGATGAAAAGGAGATGCGCAGAGCCCCGGGGTGAGCCGGTTGACTCCGCGGGGGGGTCAGGATTTGGCGAGGGTTTCGATGATCCGCAGCAGGTGCTCATAGAATTTGGCCACGGTTTTGACGTTCACCTTCTCCTCGGGGGAGTGGGGGTGCTTCAGGTCCGGGCCGAAGGAGATCATGTCCATGCCGGGGAACTTTTCACCGATGATGCCGCATTCCAGGCCGGCGTGGATGGCCGAGTAGACCGCCTTTTTGCCGGTAACTTCCATGTAGGTGTCGAGAGTGACCTTGAGCAGGGGCGAGTCGAGGTTGGGCATCCAGCCGGGATAGCCTTCGGGCTGTTCCACCTTGGCGCCGGTCATGCGGGCAATGGCGGCCAGCTTGTCGCGGGTGGCGCGCAGGGCGGCGCTGTTGGAGCTGCGGCTGCTGCAGAGGATGATCGCCCTGGCGGCGCTCGACTTGATGGCGGCGACATTGTTGGAGGTCTCCACCAGCCCCTGCATGCTGCGACTCATGGCCAGAGGGCCGTGGGGCAGGGCAAAGATCAGGCCGAGGAGCTTCTCCATCGATGCTGCCTCGAGCACCTTGGGCGCCTTGCCCTTGAGCACTTCGATGGTCAGCTCGATTTTGGCTTCGACCGGCTTGAACTCGGTGTGGATCTCCTCCATCGCCTTCTCCAGCCAGGCCGTGACCTTGGCGCCATCCCGCTTGCGCACGACGATTTCGGAAAAGGCCTCGCGCGGGATAGCGTTATGCTTGTCGCCCCCGTTAAAGCTCACCATCTCGATTTTGAACTCGCGTGAGAGCTGCCAGATCAGGCGATTGAGAATCTTGACCGCATTGCCGCGCCCTTCATGAATGTCGATGCCGGAGTGGCCGCCGCGCAGGCCGTGAATGTGCAGGTAGAGCACCTGGTCGCCCTTGGCCTCGGTGCGTTTGAGGGGCAGGGTGAGATGGGTATCGGCGCCGCCGGCGCAGCCGATCGAAAAGTTGCCCAGTTCCTCGCTGTCGAGATTGAGCAGCAGGCGTCCGCGGAGCAGATCGGGGGTCAGGGCGCGGGCGCCGTTGAGGCCCCGTTCCTCATCGACGGTGAAGACCACTTCGAGGGGGCCGTGTTTCAGCTTGTCATCCTCGAGAACGGCCAGGGCGGCGGCGACACCGATGCCGTTGTCCGCGCCCAGGGTGGTGCCGTCGGCAAGGAGCCAATTGCCCTCGAGGATCAGGTTGATGGGATCCTTGTCAAAATCGTGCTTCGAGGTGGAGTGTTTCTCGTTGACCATGTCGAGATGGCCCTGGAGGACGACTGCGGGGGATTTTTCAAAGCCGGGGGCGGCCTTTTTGTAGATGATCACGTTGCCCTCTTTGTCGCGGACGGCTTTCAAACCGAGGTCCTTGGCCACCTTGAGGACATAGTCGCCGACGGCTTTTTCGTTGCCGGAGCCGCGCGGGATCTTGCGGATTTCATCGAAATATTTCCAAAGGGATTTGGGTTCAAGATGCGCTACGACAGACATGGGACCTCCTGATTAGGGTTAGACAGAAAAACTGGACGGATTCTGCTCTCTTTTTTCAAAGGTTCCCTTTTCACGGTTCTTGAATACGCCGGGCAGGGGATGCACGCAGCCGTGCATGCTGATATAGAGGCCGGGAGAGATGAGGGAGCAGGCGAGAAGGGCCTCGGTGAAATTCTGCAAGGCGTCGGAGTTTTCAAAACCGAAGGGTTTCATGGCGCCGGTCAGGATGATTGGGACCCTGAGTTCGGGCAGATTTTTATGGAGATAGTCGGCCGTCAGCTCCATGGTGTCGGTGCCGTGCAGAATGAGGATGGGGGCGCTGTGCTCCAGCAAATTTTCGACCGCGAAGAGGATCATCTGGCGGTCCTTGTCGGTCATTTCGAGGGAATCCTTGCAGAGCAGGTCATAGCTTTGAATGGTGGTATAGGGCAGGCGCAGCCGGCCGAGCATCTGTTGCAGGAGGGAGCCGCGGTTGGTCAGGGTGCCGCTCTCTTCGTCATAGATCTTTTCGATGGTGCCGCCGGTGGTGATGACGAACACCTTTTGTTTGCTGGGGGGCATAATTCCCTTCTCTCAAGTGAAGTCCCTCCAATTTAACATAAGCTGGAAAAAAAGCAAGGTATTTTGTTTGGAGGCGGGTTCGCGCTGGATCAAATCTTCAGATTTTACTTGACAAATTTCGTATTTTTTATTAGTTTAAGAGCACGCAAACCGAATCGGTGCTTTCACGCCGGTTCGGTTTGCGTTTTTATTCCGCTCGGAATGAGCGTGGAGAACAGGGTGTTAACCAAATGAGAGTGAAGAGGCTTCTGCATGAAACCTTTGTACCTGACCAAAGAGCAGCTGGAGAAACTGCAGACCGAACTGCATCATTTAAAGCGCAACGAGCGCACCAAGGTGATCAAGGAGATCGCAGAAGCGCGTGAGAAGGGTGATCTGAGCGAGAATGCGGAATATGATGCCGCCAAGGAGAAGCAGCTTTTAATCGAACGCAAGATTGCCCGTCTTGAGGAAACTCTCTCCCGGGCGCGTATTCTCAGCGCTGAAATGATGAACAACGACCAGGTCCATGTCGGCAGCCGTGTGGTGCTGGTCGATGAGGGTACCCAGGAGGAGACGGTTTACGAACTGGTGCCCACAGCTGAATTCCATTCCTATGATCTCGATGCCATTTCGATCGATTCGCCGGTGGGCAAGGCCCTGGTGGGCAAGGCGGTCGATGATATCGTTTCGATCCGGGTACCAGCCGGCGAGATCACCTATCGAGTGAAGAAGATTTCCTGAGCGAGGTGCGGAGGGCGCTGAGTGGCCCTCCTTCATATACTGATTAAGCAGCCGGGGGCCGCGGAGAGCGGCAGACTCCGATGGATATGGCAGCGAACCTTCCACCTATCATTCAGCTGGCAATATTTGTGCGCACTCTCCCGGAGAGCCGGGCGGCCCGAGTTTCTTTTGAAACCGGGCTTTTTTGTGGCCAGATTTTCCATGGAGAGGCAGGATTTGGCTGATTGTGGACTGGATTTTGCCTATTGTAAACCGGTAACTGCGAGCAAAAAATGCATCTATTTGATATTAAACAAATTAAATAATAGTCGGGTGATATCCCGAATCCGCCCAATCCAGGGAGAATGTCATACTATGAAACAGATGCCAAACCCTGAAACAACGCGGCGCCTGCTTTTCGCGCTTTTAATTATGCCCCTGCTCGCCGCCGCCCAGGTATTCGACACCACCCCGCCCCGGATCGCCCATCAACCGGTCCGTCTGGGCCGGGTGGGCAAGGTGCTGCCGATCATCGCCAATGTCAGCGACAACGGGGGGGTCAAGAGCGTGCGTATCACCATCCAGCATGACGGGCAGGAGATTCAGCATCAGATGAACCAGGTCAAGAGCGAGAGTGCAATCCCTGTTGTGGTCCAGACGGCTGCTGAGGGGGTTGTGGTCAACTCATTGCCCGGAGGTTCGGGCAAGAGTCTCGCCCGGCTCGGTGCTGGCGAGCAGCTGGAGGTGACCCTGGTGCGGGCGCCCTACTACCGCATCCGCACCGCTGCGGGGGTGGTCGGCTACGTCCATGGCGATGAGGTCGAGGCTGTTGAATCAGGCGCCTCCTATCGGGTGATCCTGCCGGCGCAGCTGACGGCGGGGGGGCGGCTGGCCTATAAAATTGCCGCGGTGGATGATTTTGGCAATGAGAGCCAGACCGATCTGATCCCGGTCCGCCTGATCACCGATGAGGAACTGGCCCGTTTGCAGAGTCAGAAACCGGGCCAGACGCCCTCCAGGCCTGTCGAGAGTGCAGAGTCTGCAGCCCGGCCCGGGGAGCCGAACAAGTCGATCAAGTCGATTTTTTCACGGCCGGTTTTCTGGATCGCCACTGCGGCGGCCGGCGGAGGCCTCTATTATTTTCTCAGCAGCGGAGATGAAGAGAGTTCGGACAAGAAGGCCTCGGTCGGGCTGGTCGTTGGCTGGTGAACTGACCGTGCATAACAGGCAGCGAAGAATATGATCTATTTTATCCATAGGAGTCAGAGCATGTTTGCAGCCAAAAGAGTGATTCCTCTCCTAGCCGTCGGCCTGCTGCTGGCCCTGGCCGGCGCGTGTGAAAAACCCCTGTCGATGGCGCCGGACTATTCCGGGGTGAGCGAAGCCACCGCTACCTTTGCCCTCAGCAAGGCGACCCTGCTTGAAACCGGCATCAGCCGGCTGGTCATCTCCGTCACCGGAGAGGGCATGAAGGCGGTCACGGTCGATACTGCGATCACCGCTGAGGGTCAGTTCAGGACCGATCTCAAAATTTCCCCCGGCAAGAATCGCCTCTTCCGGGTCTCCGCCTATCAGGATACCCTGCTTGTTCTCGCCGGCAGGGACAGCCTCAATCTGAAAGAGGGGCAGAAGGTGACCCTTCATATGAAGCTCGATTTTCAGGTTCCCGCCCTCACCCTCACCCCGATCGATACTACCCTGGCCAGGAACAGCACCTTCACCGTTTACGTCCAGGCCCACCATGTCGACAGCCTTTGCACCATCGGCACCAAGTTGCTTTTTGATCCTGCCAGGCTGCAAGTGGTCGAACTCGGCCGTGAGGATGATTTTCTCAAGAAAAACGGGGGAGCGGTCACCCAGCTGCAGTTCAGCCGGGATAATACAGCTGGAGAGGTCAAGCTGCTGTTGGGCGTCTTTCCGGCAGGCAAATCCGTGAGTGGAGAGGGCAAGATCGCCCGCATTGTCTTTCAGGCGGTGGGCAGTTCGACCGCCGAGATCGATCTCAGCCTCAACGGGGTGGATCTCGGCCTCTACGACCAGCATGCCGTGCTGATGCCGGCCGTGGCGCTCGGCAGCCGTATCACCATTCAGTGACGGAGAATAGACCGCTAATCCCTCCCGTGCGGCCCGGATGGACGGGCCCTCGCCGGGGAGACCGATATGAATCGTCGCATTAACTGAAGAGTTGAATATGAAAAATAATCGTGTGGTTCGGGGCATCGGGCTTTCAGCTCTGATCGTAATGCTCATCATGAGCATGCCGCTGCAGGCGCAGCCCCTCAGAATGAGCGCTTCAGCGGCTGTGACTCAGGCCCCCTTCGGTCCGCCGCCGTTTTCCAACGACTGGCAGCGCGTCTCCATCAAGATCGACACCAGCCAGTTCGATGTTGACGAGGAGGTGCTTGACGCCATTCTGGCCAATGTGCAGACCTTCCGCATCTGTACCGAGATGAGCGATTACCGCGACACCGGCGCCATCGACAGTCTCCGCATCGGTTCTCGTTTTGCAGCCTCCTACAACGAGGGGACCGAGGGCTGGAGCGCTGCGGGTGACGGGACCCTGAGCTGGAGTTCGGCCGGCGGGGTCGGCGGCGGCTTCCTCCAGATCAGCGACTGGGGCACCGGCGATTACCATTGGGCGGTGGCGCCCCCCTCCTGGGCGGGCGATTGGTCCGCCCTCAAGGGCTCCTACATCACTTTTTATTACAAGACCGATTATCCCGACTATGGCGCGGTCATAGAAATCGGCTCGGGGGAGAACACCCAACTCGTCCTGAGCGCGGACAAGATGACGGTGCCCCTGGGCACGAGCACCATCGCCAGGGTCGCCCTCCCGGCCGCCGCCATCAGCGATGTGGTCATCACCCTGACTTCTTCCGAACCCTCCTGCCTGCAGGTGCCCAAGGCGGTGACCATCAGCAGGGGCACGAGCGAGACCGAATTTTCGGTCGCAATGGGCACCTCCGCTGCCACCGGCTGCTCGGCGGTGATCTCGGCCAGTGCGGAGGGTTATCAGACCAGCCGCCTGACCATGAATGTGGGCAAATCGGCCGATGCCGGCAAATACGCCACCCTGACCGGGCGCGTCACTGATGCGATCACCAAGGCGGGGATTCCCGGCGCGGTGGTCTGGATCGCGGGCCGGAGCGCGGAGACCGATTCCGCCGGCGGCTACACCATCGAGGATATCCCGACCAGCGTCATTGCCGCCAACTTTTCGGCCGAGCCCCTCTCCGGCAAGGCTCCCCTCCTTGTGCAGTTCAACGACCTCTCCAGCGTCGGCAGCTATACCCTTGGGGTGACAGCTGCGGGCTATATGGGCACGGAGTCAATTCTCGCCTTCGCCGAGGGCGAGGACAAGTATATCGAAATCTCCCTGACCCCGGTCATCAAGCCCGGCGAAATGCGTCTGATTCTCAACTGGGGCGGACAGCCCCTGGATCTGGACCTCCACCTGCACACACCGGTCATCGACGGCCGCAGCCATGAGATCTATTGGGACAACAAGGGGCATCTCACCTCAGCGCCCTATGTCTATCTCGATGTCGATCATCAGGAGGGCTATGGTCCGGAGACCATCACCATCGGGGAACTGCAGCCGGGCACCTATCGCTGCTATGTCGAGAATTATTCGACCATACCCGCCATCAGCAGCGCCAGGGCCCAGGTGCAGATCTACACCTCGGACGGACTGCTGCAAACCATCGCCATCCCCACCAGCGGCACCGGTCTCTTCTGGTATGTCTGCGACATCGATGGCGCCACCGGGGCGGTGACGGTGCACAATCAAATCCAGGCGGGCACGCCCGCGACCACACTGGCCGCCGCCAACGCCAAGATCCCGGCCGGCCATACGATCATCGGCAGCGGAGGTATTCTCTCCTGGAGCTGGGACTTTGATAACGATCTCTTCATCGATTCCTATACACAGAACCCGCAGTATACCTTCAACAAACCGGGGCTCTACACCGTCACCCTGCGGGTCTCGGACGGCAGCCGGGAATATGTGGTCCGGAAAGAGAACTATATCACCGTCCTGCCCCCTGTGATCACCGATGTTTCCTGGCGCAAGCAGGGCGCACCCTCCGGCGAGGATCTCTATGCCGTCTGGGCGGTGGACACCCTGCAGGCCTGGGCGGGCGGAAGCGGCGGCACGCTGCTGTATACCGCCAACGGGGGGGCCACCTGGACAACCCGCAATGTGGCCGCACAGTTCACCCTGCGCGACCTCTTTTTTCTCAACCACAAGAGCGGGTGGGCGGTCGGCAACGATAGCAAACAGAACGCCGTCATCCTGAAGAGCGAAGACGGCGGCCTCTCCTGGACCCGCGTCCTGAGCAGCAATTCGGCCCGGCTTTACAGCTTGCACATGATCAACGGCACAACCGGCTGGATCAGCGGCCATGAAGGCAAGATCGAAACCACCGGCGACGGCGGCGCCACCTGGGCGCAGCAGTTCACCGGCCTCGCCGCCGGACTGCAGGCCATCTATTTTCTCAATGCTGAAAAAGGTGTTGCGGCAGGCGAGAATGGCGTCATTCTGCGCACCGGCGATGGCGGCGCCAACTGGCAGCTGATGACCAGCGGGGTGAGCGCCCGCATCAATGACATCTGGTTTGCCGACGAAAACCTCGGCTGGGCCGTCTGCGAGGACGGCAAGGTGCTGACCAGCAACAACGGCGGCGCCACCTGGAGCGCAAAACAGGTGAGCACCCTGGCCCTGCGCGCCATCCATTTCAACTCCGGCTACCACGGCTATATCGCCGGCGACGGCGGCCGCATCTTCAAGACCTATGACGGGGGCGACTCCTGGAAAGAGGACAACAGCACCACCGCCCAGACCCTCAATGACCTCTTTATAGCCCATCCGGCCTGCGCCTGGGCGGTCGGCGCCGGCGGCACCATCCTCAAACTCCAGCGCGGCTCGCTCTACACCGGCGCGGTCACGGAGATGAGCGCCGCGGCGACCGGCACCAACTCCATCCGCCTCTCCTGGCGGAATCCCGACGATGATTTCGCCGGCACCGTCATCGTTCGCAGTACAACCGGCTATCCCGCCAGCGCCACCGACGGCGTCGTCATCTACAACGGCACCAGCAGCCTCGTCACCGATACCCCGCTGGCTGCCAACACCACCTATTATTACAGCGCCTTCGCCTACAATAGCGCCGGAAGCTTCTCCCCGCCCTCCTCTTCCGCCCGGGCCTCAGCCAGGACCGAAGAGGGCTTTAACCTCTTCGGCTATTCGGTCACCATCGGCAGCATCGACGCCGGCGCCTTCCCGACGGTCAAATCCTTCGTCAGCGTCGTCGATTCGGTCACCCTGGAGCCGATCGCCGAACTCACCGCCGATAATTTCGGGGTGCGCGAGGATGGCACCAGGGAATCCCCGATCAAGGTTGAATCGGTGAGCGTCACCTCCGGGGCCAAGGCTGACATCGTCTTTGTTTTCGACACCACCGGCAGCATGAGCGGCTCGATCAGCGGCGTCAAGGACCGGGCCTCGGCCTTCGCCGACGCCCTCGCCGCCAAGGGGATCGATTACCGTCTCGCACTGGTTACTTACGGGGACGCAGTCGAAAAGGTCAACGATTTCACCGCCGATATCAACACCTTCAAGGGGTGGATCAACGGCCTCTACGCCTCGGGCGGCGGGGATACCCCGGAAAATGCCCTCGAGGGGCTGGCGCGCGGCACCACCCTCACCTTCCGGGCGGTCAGCCAGCGCATTTTTATTCTCATCACCGATGCGAACTATCATCAGGCCGGCGGGAGCGGCGGCGGTACCACCTCCTATACCACCGATTCCATGATTGCACTGCTGAAATCCCAGCATATTATGTGCAACGTCGTCGGCCCGGACTATCCCGAGTACCGGCGGATGGCCAGTGAAACCGGCGGGCTCTGGTACTATATCCACGGCGATTTCCGCGGCATCATCGACAAGCTCAGCATCGTCCTCTCCTCCCAGTACGTGGTGACCTACACCACCCACAATCCGCTGCGCGACAACAGCTGGCGCAATGTCGTCATCACCGCCGCGCGTGGAACCAAGGGGGGATGGGACAAGGGCCGCTATTACATCGCCGGCGAGCTGCCCAACGTCCGCAGTTTTGCGGCCGAGGCGATCTCCTACAACCGCATCTACTGCCGCTGGTATTTTCCGCCGGGCAGCCTCCACGAGGGGGTTAAAGTTGTGCGCAAGATGGGAGGATACCCGGCCGACGTTGATGACGGTGAGGTGGTCTACACCGGCGCCGACAGCTTTTTCGTCGATACGGGGTTGACCCCGGAGACGGTCTATTATTACGGCGCCTTCACCTACAACAGCAGCGGCCAGATCGGCCATGCCTATTCCTATACCCGCGACTGGGCCCGGACCTGGCCTTTCTCGAGCGGCGAGGCGGGCTGGAAAGCCGAAACAGCGGGCACAACCGCCAACCTCCATGCGGTCATGGCCGACACCTTGCGCGTGATCGCCGCCGGCGACAACGGGACCGTGGTGCGCAGCTCCAACGGCGGGGCGAGCTGGAGCACCGGCGCCATCCCTGCCAAATCGGTGGTGCGCGATCTTTTCTTCACCGATCCGGCCACGGGATGGCTGGTGGGACAGAACAGCACCGGCGCGGGACTTGCCATGAAGAGCACCGACGGCGGCGCCACCTGGACTCCCTGGCCGACCAGCAGCGCCAAAACGCTCCTTGCCAACACCATGGTCAGCAGCACGGTCGGCTGGAATGTCGGCGCCGGGGGAGTGATCGAAAAGACACTCAACGGCGGCTCGGTCTGGACCGCCCAGTACAACGCCGCGGACAAGAGCTTCAATGACGTCGCCTTTGTCAACGCCGACACCGGCTGGGTCGTCGGGGACGGAGGCCTGATCATGAAGACCCTCAACGGCGGTGCCGCCTGGAGTGTGCAGAACAGCGGGGTCACCAGCGCCATCCGCGGGGTGAACTTTGCCGATCACGCATGGGGCTGGGCGGTGACTGCCGACGGCAAGGTGCTGCGGACACTCGACGGCGGCGCCACCTGGAGCGCCTCTGCAGTCAGCTCCCTCGGCCTCAACGATCTCAGCTTCACCGACCGCCGCAACGGCATCATCGTCGGGGAGGGCGGGCGCATCTACCGCACCAATGACGGCGGGGCCGCCTGGGTTCTGGAGACGAGCGGCGTGACCGCACAGCTCAATGCGGTCTGGCTGGTCAATCCCTGGACCGGCTGGGTGGTCGGCGACAACGGCACCATCCTCAGCATCGGCCGCAGCGGCGCCGTACTCTACAGCGGGATGACGGTGACCGTCAACAGCGTCGATGCCGAGGCTTTCCCCCTCATCCGCAGCTTCGTCTCGGTGGTCGATCCGGAGAGCCGCACGGCCCTCACCGATCTGACCGCCGAACATTTCAGGGTGAGCGAGGAGGGGCTGCCGCAATCACCGATCAAGGTGGAGCTGATCAGCAGCGGTTCGGGTGCCCGTGCGGATATCGTCTTCGTCTTCGATGTCACCGGCAGCATGGGCGACGAGATCGCCGGACTCAAGGCACGCGCCCTCAGCTTCGCCGACGCCCTTGCCGCCAAGGGGATCGATTTCCGCCTCGGCCTGGTCACCTTCGGGGATAACATCGAGGAGGTGCATGATTTCACCGCCGACGCGGCCGAGTTCAAGGCCTGGATCGACGGGCTGCGCGCCTCCGGCGGTGGCGACGTCAAGGAGAACTCCCTCGAGGGACTGGCGCGAGCCAGCAAGCTCTCCTTCCGCGAGACCAGTCAGAAGATGGCGGTGCTGATCACCGATGCCGATTATCATCAGGCCGGCGAGACCGGCGGAGGCACCACCACCTACACGACCGAGACCATGATCTCCCTCATGCAGGGACGCCGGATTGTCACCCATGTGGTCGGTCCGGATCAGTCCCAATTCCATACCCTGGCGGAGCGGACCAGCGGCCTCTGGTTCAACATCACCGCTGATTTCGGCGGCATCATCGACGCCATCGGCACCATGTTGACCTCGCAGTACGTCATCACCTATACCACCGCCAATCCGGTGCCCGACAACCGGTGGCGCCAGGTGGCCGTCGTGGCCGAGCGCAGCGGCAAGAGCGGCTATGACATCGGCCGCTATTATGTGGGCGCCAGCCGCATCGCCATCGCTCCGGAGACCATCATCGGCATCAACGGCGAGAGCTTCGATGTGACCGTCGATCTTCAGGGCATGGTCAATCTCGGTCTGGTCCATTTTGTCATCGCCTACAACGCCGCCAAGGTCGATGTCGTGAGCTGGAGTGCGGGTGACTTTTTGAAGCAGGGGGGGGCAGGCGATCCGACCCTTCTGGTCACCGACGACGCCGCCGGACTGGTCGATGTCAGTATGACCCGCATCGGGGTCACCAGCGGCGCCAGCGGCAGCGGCACCCTCATGACCATGCGCTTCAAGGTCCTCACTGCCGACTGCGCCAGCGACCTGAATCTCAACTCCGTGCAGCTGCGGCAGCCGGATAACAGCGAGATCCCGGCCGCGAGCAGGGGCGCCCGCATCCAGGCGGCGACCGCCGTCGGGCTGCTCGGCGATTTCGACGCTGATATGGATATCGATCTGCGCGACTTTACCCTGCTTTCGGGCTACTGGCAGCCGGTGAACAACACCGCCGGCGATATCGGACCGGCCAGCGGCACCGTGCCGGCCTTGACCGTGACCCGGGACGGCGTGGTCAACTTTGAGGATCTCTTCGTCTTCACGCGGATGTGGAACTGGTACCAGTCCCGTCCGGCCGCACGCCCCGCCCTCGCCAAAACGGCTTCCACCCTGGCCTGGCGGATCACCCCCTCGCCGGAGGCCGGCAACCTCTACATCTGCGAACTGATGGGGCAGGAACTTTCCAACCTGGCCATGGCCCATCTCAGCCTGCGGTATAATCCCGAACAGCTGAGCGTCCGCACGATTTCCGCGGGCTCCCTGTGGGATGAGGCAGGTGCAACCACCGCCCTCTTCACCGGTCACCGCGAGGAGAGCGGGAGCATCGATGTCAGCCTGGCCCGTCTGGCCGAACGCAGTACTTCGGCCGAGGTCGCGGGCTCCGGGGCGATCCTGCGTCTGCTCGTCGAGGAGCGCACCATGGCCGGCGCCCTCTGCGACTGGAAACTGGAGAGCCTCGATCTGCGCGATGCCGGCAGCTACCGCCTGCAGGCCCTGGCGCCGGAGGTTTCAGCCCTGCGCTTCAGCGAGCTGCCTGTCCGCTATGAGCTCGCACAGAACTATCCCAATCCCTTCAACAGCCGCACCGAGGTGCGTTTCTCGGTGCCGAAGAGCGGGATGGTGCACATCGCCATCTACAACGTCCTCGGCCAGCCGGTGCGCACCCTGGTCCATGAACCCCTCGAGGCGGGTATCTACCGCCGGATCTGGGACGGCCGCAGCGATACTGGTCAGGAGGTGGTGAGCGGACTCTACCTGCTGCGCATGGAGGCGGGTGAATACAGCGAAATGCGGCGGATGGCCTTCGTCAAGTAGCCTTCCCCGAGTGAGCGCCCATTTCGGCGCGCTCCAAACAAAAAGGCCTCCCGGATCATGGTCCGGGAGGCCTTTTTCATGTTTATGCCTGTGCGCCGGGCGGCGCCCAGGCTTTTACTTCATCTTTTTAATAATCTTGTCCAGACGCTCCTGCGCCTCTTTCTTGTGGACATCGTCGCTGAAAACGGTCCTGGGCAGGGCGATCGCCTTTTCATACTCCGCCCGGGCGAGTTCCGGCTTGCCCATGTCTTCATAGGTGATGCCGAGCTCGAAGTGGTGGTTGACGTAGCCGGGATTGAGTTCGACCGCCTTTTGGAAGAGTTCGGCTGCCTTTTCGCGGCTGGCCGGGGGGAGTCCACCGTAGAGGACCTTGGCGAAGGCCTTGAGGATGCCGCTGAGGTTGGCGACCTCGCGGTTCCAGCGGGCGAGGACGTGATAGGCGACATCATTGCGGGGATTGAGCTTGATGGCGGCCTCGGCCTCGGCCTTGACCTCCTTGGAGAGCTCGACCTTTTTCTTGCCGCCCTCCATGAGGGCGACGCGGCCGACGGCGATGGCGAGGGTGAGATGGGTCATGTCGTCACCGGGGCAGAGGGCCACGGCCTTGCGGGCGAATTTCTCGCCGGCGTAATAATTGGTGCGCTGGGCTTCTTTGCCGGCGAATTCGCCGATGTCGACATGGGCGCGCGAGACCTTCCAGGCGGCGATGCAGTTGGTCGAGTCGGCGGCGTAGGCGGCCTGGTAGTGTTTCAGGGCCGCGGCGTTGTCGAAACCGTCGTAGGCGGCATCGCCCTGGGCGATGGAATCCTGGGCGGCCAGCGGCAGGGCCAGCAGAAGCAGGCCGGAAAGCAGGCAGCAGATTTTTTTCATGTTGATCTCCGGATGTCAGGGTAAAATTACTGAATTGTATTCATTATTTTACTGCTTTTTTGCCACAATGTCAATCTTTTTCTCTCCCCTTTGCCTGCAGTGTACAAAACTGGCTGCCCCCCAAACTTTCGGTCCCACCCAAAGATAATTAAATAAAAAATAGTATTTTACCTGCCAGAAACACCTTGTATAATAATTGCCCGTGACGAGGGCAGAGGCCGAGAGCATGCTGGGAATGGCACAGAAGGAGTGGCGAACGCGGCACAAGGCGTCAGGTGGGAGCCAGATTTCGGGGGAACGCGGCACACGGTGTCAGGT
>ERZ795056.132-NODE-132-length-102691-cov-9.989662_pt1 | contig 102691 bp, 94 predicted proteins | sample MGYA00375140_ERZ795056 | MGnify/ENA primary metagenome ERZ795056 (study PRJEB30185, sample SAMN05720227) | activated sludge metagenome | isolation source: Anaerobic digester | place: USA | collected 2015-03-09 ...
ATCAGGACGCGATGCGAAGTGCGCGGTCCTCCTGTACTTCGAACAGGTAGCTTCCTTGGTCGGCGATTGCCAGCCCGAAGATGTCCTGATCGAGCCAGCTGAACAATAAGCGATCACTGCTCACCAATACGCTGCGGCCTTGAACAAGTCCTAGGCTCAATGCCGGGCGCTCCTCAGCGCCAGAGCCCGGGTCGACGATGGTCAACTCCACGAACAGGTCCTCGCCGTGCAGGCTCACCTCGAGCCACTTGAACACGGTGCGATGCACCTGCTCCTGTTGGATGCCTCCACGCTCCAAGGTCTGCACTTCGGAGCGCACGGCCACGATCCGGTCGAAGAGCTCATGCAATCGGCCTTCTTGCAGTTCTGAACGTGACCAGGTACGCAGACGCAAGGAAGGTCCCGAGCGGCCGTCCACCACATAGGTGTGTTCCTCCAATCCGCTCATCATGTTATCCAGTAAGGTGCCCACAGACTCTTGGAAATAACGCGCAGCTTGCTCGGATTGGGCCTTGCCGGGTTTGTATGAGATGTGCAGCGCCATGTGCTCGGGTATTTGGAAGTGACCGATGTCCATTCGTTCTAACGCAAGCGCGGGATAAAGGTGACGGTGGACTTGGGGAACGGCGATGCCGGATCGAGCATCGGATCCCTTTCCCCCTGTTCAAAACTCATTGAGTTATCAACACGCAGGTTCACCACTTGTGCCGGTACTTTGCCGCCGACCAATAACCGTTGACCCAACGCCTTGGGTCGAACCACCGAAGCGAGCAGACATGGCCAAGATCATCTCCATCGTGAACCAGAAGGGCGGCGTGGGCAAGACCACCACCGCCATCAACCTGGCCGCCAGCCTGGGCGTGCTGGAACGCCGCACCCTGCTGGTGGACGCCGACCCGCAAGCCAATGCCACCAGCGGTGTGGGCTACGATCCCCGGAACGTGAAGGCCTCCATCTATGAGTGCATCATCAACAACACTCCGGCCAGTGAAGTGATCCTGGGAACGGACAATCCGAACCTGGACCTCCTTCCCGGGCACATCGACCTGGTGGGTGCCGAGATCGAGATGATCGACATGCGCGAGCGTGAGCAGCAGATGAAGGCCGTCCTGGAACCATTGCGGGAGCTTTACGACTTCATCATCATCGACTGCTCGCCCTCCCTGGGCCTGGTGACCGTGAACAGCCTCACTGCCAGTGACAGCGTCATCGTTCCTGTACAGTGCGAATACTTCGCGCTGGAAGGCCTGGGTAAGCTGCTCAACACCATCAAGATCGTGCAGCAGCGCTTGAACACCGAGCTGGTGATCGAGGGCATGTTGCTGACCATGTACGATAGCCGCTTGCGCTTGGCCAATCAGGTGGTGGAGGAAGTGAAGACCCACTTCCAACAGCTGGTGTTCGACACGGTGATCCACCGCAACGTGGCCCTGGGTGAGGCTCCAAGCCACGGACAGACCATCATCATGCACGACGCGAGCAGTAAGGGAGCCACGAACTACCTGAACCTCGCTCGGGAGATCCTGCAGAAGAACAGCCTTACCCGGATCCCGGACAGCGAACGCACCATTGCGATATCGGACGAACAATGACCAAGAAGAAAGGCCTGGGACGCGGCTTGAGCGCCCTGTTGGAGGACCCGAGCACGGATATCACCACGCGCAATGAACCGGTGAGCGCTCCGCCACGCAGTGCCGGTCCCATCGGCACCATTCCGGTGTCCCAGATCGAACCGAACCCCTTCCAGCCGCGCACCCATTTCAGTGATGAGGCCTTGGCCGAACTGGCCCAGAGCATCAGCGAACTTGGTATCATACAGCCTGTCACCGTGCGGAAGGTGGGTTATGACCGCTATCAGTTGATCAGCGGTGAGCGCCGCTTCCGTGCTTCGCAACTGGCCGGCCTGGTAGAGGTGCCCGCCTACATCCGCATCGCCAACGACGAGGCCATGTTGGAGATGGCGTTGGTGGAGAACATCCAGCGCGAAGAACTCGATGCCATCGAGGTGGCCATCAGCTTCCAACGCCTCATCGACGAAGTGAAGCTTACCCAGGAACAGCTGAGCGAAAAGGTGGGCAAGGACCGCGCCACCGTAGCCAACTACCTGCGCCTGCTGAAGCTGCCGCCCGAGATCCAATTGGGACTGCGCCAACGCACCATCGGTATGGGTCACGCCCGCGCCCTGATCGGTGTGAACGACCCGGCCAAGCAGGTGGAACTGTACCACCGCATCGTGGAGAGCCAGCTGAGCGTGCGCGCCGTGGAGGACCTGGCCCGTACGGCCCTGCCCAAGGGCATGAAGAGCAGCGTGAAGCCCGGATTACGCCCCAACAAGGACCTGAGCAAGATGCTGGCCAGCCGCTTCGGTAGCAAGGTGAGCGTGAAGCAGAGCACCGAGGGCAAGGGTAAGATCGAGATCCCCTTCAAGAGCGAGGACGAGCTGCGGCGGATCCTGGCGGTGTTGGGCTGATCCCTTTGTACGGCTGAAGAGCGCGGATGAACGATCTTTGGCCTTGTGCGAACGCGCATCCTCCTCCCCTTCCTCATCCCCTGTGGCATGGTGCATGCGCAGGTCGAAGCCGATAGCCTCGGTTCCGCTGGGGATACGGTCATTGTGACCAGTGTTGTGCAGGAAGCTGTTGAAACTCGTTCCCAGGACACGCTGGACTGGCGCCAGCGGCACTCCCCACGTAAGGCCTCGGTCCTTTCCGCGGTCCTACCCGGTGCCGGGCAACTCTACAACCGCAAGTATTGGAAGGCGCCGATCGTCTGGGGAGGACTGGGTGCTTGTGTCTATTTCATCCAGGAGAACCGCACACAATACCGGCGCTACAAGGATGCCTACATCGCCCTTGTGGACAACGACCCCACCACGATCGATGAATTCAACGGTCAGTTCAGTTCGGCCCAGGTGTTGGACGTGACGGATACCTACCGACGTTGGCGTGACCTGAGCTATATCGCATTCGGGCTGGTCTATGTCTTGAACGTGGTGGACGCGAGTGTCGACGCACATTTCGTGCGCTTCGATGTGAGCCCGGACCTGACACTGCAGGCTTCACCCTCCCTCTACACTGCGGCGCTAGGCGCCCCCGGCATTTCCCTCGCACTCACCCTTCGTTAGTGATCATGGTACGTCCGCTACGCATCGCACTCTATGGATATGGTAAGATGGGCAAGGCCATCGAGGCCATTGCACTCGAACGAGGGCATCAGGTGGTGCTCCGCGTGGGAGCGTCCAATGCGGGCGTTGAACCGGTCGGTGCCGATGTGGCCATCGAGTTCAGCCGACCCGAACTGGCTGTGGACAACATGCGCCTCTGTCTCACGCATGGCGTTCCGGTGGTCGTAGGTACCACCGGCTGGTACGAACAGATGCCTGCCGTACAAGCCATGGTGGCCCATCACCGAGGGTCGCTGCTCTGGGCAAGCAACTTCAGCATCGGTGTGAACCTGTTCTTCCGCTTGAACCGGATGTTGGCCAGCCTGATGGGCCGGCATCCCGAATATCGGGTGCACATCGATGAGATCCATCACATCCATAAGCTGGATGCGCCGAGTGGAACCGCCATCACGTTGGCCCGCGATATCGACCTTCAACACCAAGGCTACAGCGGGTGGACCCTTGGAGGCAATGAGGAAGGCTCGCCGCCCCGTCCAGTGCCGATCCTTGCGGAGCGCATCGGTGAAGTGCCTGGAAAGCACGCGGTCACTTGGGCCGGTGCGGATGACCGGATCACGCTCACCCACGAGGCCTTCGGTCGAACCGGCTTTGCGACGGGTGCGGTGATCGCGGCGGAATGGCTGCATGGGCGTCGCGGCTTGTTCACCTTGCAGGATGTGCTGGACCAGGCATGACCACTAACGACCGCTCATCCCTATATCGGACCGCAGAGCCTGGCGTTCACAGCATTTCACGATCGACCTGCCCCCACCTCGTCCCAACTTCGCACCTTCGCTGACCGCCTGGTCGGCAATGTATCCTTGAACGCATGATCCCCTACCTCTTCCTCTTCGCCTATTTCGCCGTACTGATGGCCAGCCTTTGGAAGCTGTTCCAGAAGGCGGGAAAGCCCGTGTGGGCAGGCTTCGTGCCAGGCTACAACATCCTGGTCTGGCTGAAGATCACCGGGAAACCCTGGTGGTGGATCTTCTTGTTCATCGTGCCGGGTGTGAACCTGCTCATGTTCATCATCATGAACGTGAACATCTCCATCGTACTGGGTCGACGCGACTTCAAGGAACATGTTCTGATGACCTTCCTCCCGTGGTGGAAGGTGCCCGAGACCATCTTCGCACAGAACACCTATGTGGGCCCCATACCTGTTGCTGAGCGTAAGCGTGGTATGCTGGGTCAATGGGGCGACGCCATCCTCTTTGCCGTGATCGTGGCCACGGTGTTCCGAACCTTCACTTTCGAGGCCTTCACCATTCCCACGCCATCCATGGAGAAGAGCCTGCTCGTGGGCGATTACCTGTTTGTGAGCAAGCTGAGCTACGGGCCTCGTATGCCCATGACGCCCATCACCTTCCCATTTACGCACCACACCTTGCCATTGACCACGAGCACACCATCGTTCGTCGAGTGGTTCAGTCAACCCTACCGACGCCTTCCGGGCTTCGGAACCCCGCAGCGCGGCGATGCGGTGGTCTTCAACTTCCCCGAGGGCGATACCGTGGTGGCCAATTTCCAGAACCAGAGCTACTACCAGTTGGTGCGCCAGTACGGCCGGAAGAAGGTGCAGGACCCCAATGCCCGGCTGGAGAGCTATGATGACCAGGGACGTCGCACCATGAAGCCCACCGGAGGCATCCTCGTACGACCGGTCGACAAGCGAGAGAACTACATCAAACGCTGCGTAGCCGTTGCAGGCGACAGTATCCAAGTGGTGAACGGGATGCTTCGGGTGAACGGTCAGGACCAGCCGTTGAATGCCACTGGCCAATACGCCTACGAATTCCAGTTGAAGAACGCTTTCCGTCCCGATCTGCTGAAGAAGCGTTTCGACATCTCACCCAGCGATGTACAGGACAATGGTCGCATGGCCGTCATACCGATGACCGCTGAGGCCGCCGCTGAAGTTGGCAAGTTCGACAATGTGGTGAGCATGACCCGTCAGGACCACCCGACCGGGTTCTACGACCCGTATGGCAGCTGGCCCATCTTCCCGAATACCGCGGAATATCACTGGACGGAGGACAACTTCGGCCCACTATGGATCCCCAAAGCTGGTGCCACCATCACGCTGACCGCACAGAACCTGCCGCTCTATCGCAGGGCGATCACCCTGTACGAAGGCAATACCCTTGAGGAACGTGATGGCACGTTCATCATCAACGGTAGCCCTGCGACCACCTATACGTTCAAGCAGGACTACTACTGGCTGATGGGTGACAACCGCCACCGCTCACAGGACAGCCGCTTCTGGGGCTTCGTGCCGCATGATCACGTGGTGGGTAAGGCCGTGCTGGTATGGTTCACCAAGGACCCCTACACGGGCATTCGCTGGAAGCGATTGTTCTCCCTCGTGGATTGAGGATGGGGGCTTGATGGGATGCATTTCGTTCTTGGATCCATCCCGGACATTTCCATGCATCATGATCGTTGATCCACCATGCTTCCTGTGGTGAAAGCACTCATGCAACACTGGCGATCACTGAATGAATGGCTGAAGGCCTTCCTGCTTGCGGTCCTGTTGCTCGTTGCGATGCACGTGCTGGTGGTGCGCTGGGTGGTGGTGGAGAACACGAGCATGTATGCCACTCTTCGCCCGGGTGATCTGATGGCAGTGGAACGTTGGCCGGTCTGGACAGGGCTGGAGCGTGGGGATATCGTGGTATTCCGCGACCCGTTGAAGGATGAGCTGGCCTCATGGCGCCGACCCTTGATGGTGAAGCGCATTGCCGGAATGCCAGGAGATGTGGTGGAAGTACGTGCGGGATCGCTTCTCGTGAACGGTATTGAACAGAGCGCCCCACCGGATGGTACCCGCAGCTACCTGGTACGGTTGCGTACCGACGCCTCACCTGCTCGGGTACTCGACCTGTTGGGGTTGAAAGGTCTGGATGTGATGAAGGGACGTCAGGTCCTGGAACTCCCGTTGAACGAGGTCTTGGCCAGCCAGGTTGAAGCATTATCCGATGTGGTGAGCGTGACGCCGATGGGATTGGCCACCGGAAGTCCACGCCACTTGTTCCCCTTCAGCCAGCGCTACGCTTGGAATGGTGACCACTATGGACCAGTGCGTGTTCCTCGGCAAGGGGACACCTTGGTCATCGACCCGAACACGTTACCCTTGTACGACCGCCTGATCAGCGTCTATGAAGCACATCGTTTGACAGTGAACGGGAATGAACTGATGTTGGACGAGGAACCACTGACCCATTACGTGGTGGAGAAGGATCATGCGTTCGTACTGGGCGATGGCCTGCATCACAGTGCTGATTCGCGGTATTGGGGATTCCTGCCGATGGATCACGTGGTAGGACGGGTGCGCTGGGTGGTGACAGGCATCGGTGCGGATGGAGCGCGTAGCGGTCCACGTCACCTGCAGTGATACGATACCTTCGCACCATGTGTCGTTGGCGTATTTTCCTACTTCCGGGCATGTTCACAGTACTCCTTGGGGGGTGTGCAACTCGGCAGCCGAGCGATCCCTGTGCAACGTTCTTCACACCCTATCCGGATCATTACAGTTCCACGGAACGGACCGCGCACAACGCGGCCTTTTTGGACGCTATGGTCTTCTACCGGGCCGGTGAACACGACAAGGCAGTGGAAGCGCTGAGCCTTTATACCCGAAGCAAAGGCAGCAACAGTATCGCCCTGCTGTATCTAGCCAATTCCTTGCTGGCCGTTGGAAAGCCGTTCGAAGCGGAGCTGCAATTGGACCACTTGGAAAAGAGCCGGTTGAAGGGGACCGTGGATGAGAATGAGTGGTACACGTTGCTCTGTTGGGTGTGCAGCGGGCAGATCGAACGTGCAGTGCCAGAGGCTCAACGGATCGGCAGCCTCAAGCAGCACACCTATGCCGAACAGGCGCGTGCATTGGCCGAAGCGCTGGACCAGTGAAGTATGATGTAGCCATCGATCGGTTGCGACGTGCATTGCTGTGTGCGCTGCCCGGCCACGATGAATTCCTTCAACTTTCCGGACACGTTCGTCCGGATCTGGAAGCGGTACGCAGAGCCGACCCTTCCCCGCGTGAAAGCGCAGTATTGGCGGTGATATACCCCAAGGGTGACGATGCCCATGTGTTGCTGATGCTTCGCCCTGAATATGACGGGGTGCACAGTGGCCAGATCGCTTTTCCAGGGGGACGACGCGAGGAAGAGGACCCGGACCTGCAAGCCACTGCGCTCCGCGAGTTCCATGAGGAGACAGGTGCTAGCACCACGGGTCTGATGGTTTTGGGGGCTCTCAGTCCCGTATACATCCCACCCAGTCGAAGCTTGGTCACGCCGTTCGTGGCACACACCTACCAGCTAGGTCCCTTGGCACCGGACGCCCGTGAAGTAGCCGCATTGATCGAAGCACCGTTGGCCACGTTGCTCGATCCGGATGTCCTAAGGCGCGGAGATCGCACGGTACAGGTGATGGGACGTGATGTGGAGGTGGCCTATTTCGATGTGGATGGCCACATGGTATGGGGCGCCACGGCCATGATGATCTCGGAACTACGCCAGTTGCTCCGCTCCCTTGGTGACTCCGATATCCGCTAGGAATCGCTCGTTCGGACGTATCCCTTGAGCGTCTCCACGATAACCCTCCTTGATCCCACGCACGAAATACATGTCGATGGCCCCCTTGTTCTTTGCCGCCACCTGGCCTCTTGCTTCACATTCGAATCGGTCCTTCACCAGCGCGAACGTGGCTCCACTGATGTTCACTTCTCCAGGCGCACCACTGCTTTCCAAACGGCTGGCGGTGTTCACCGTATCGCCCCAGATGTCGTAGGCGAATTTGCGCTTGCCCACCACCCCTGCCACCACCGGGCCACTGTGCAAGCCGATGCGAAGCACCCAAGGAGTCTTCCCTTGTGCTTCCCGCGCCTTGCGCCAACGTTCCATCAGGTCCCTGATCTCCAAGGCGGCAAGTACGCATTTATGGGCATGGTGGGGATCGCTTGTGGGAACGCCTGCCGCGCACATATAGCTGTCGCCGATGGTCTTGATCTTCTCGATACCATACCGTCCTACGATCTCATCGAATTGGATGAAGCATTCGTCCAATTCGTTCACCAATTCCTCGGGGGTCATCTTTTCCGCTGCTTGGGTGAAGCCCTTCATATCGGTGAACAGGACGGTGACCTCATCATGCCTTCGAGCGGTGGCTTTGCCCTTGTCCTTTAGCTCTTCGCTGATCTCCTTGGGTAGGATGTTGAGCAGGAGATCCTCGATCCTACCCTTCTGCCCTTCGATCTCCTTGCTCTGGGCGACCACCTCGGCCGTGCGCTCCTCCACTTTCTTCTCCAATACCAGATTGCGCAATCTCAGTTGCCGTTCGCGTACCTTGATATAGCTGAACAATGAGAGGCCGACCACCAAGGCAAGGGCCGTATAGAACCACCAACTGCGGTACCACGGGGGCAGGATGGTGAACTCCATTTCCGCTGGAGGCTCGCTCCATAGTCCGCTACGATCCATGGCCTTCACTTGGAAAGTGTATGTGCCGGGAGGTAGTGCCGGGTAATAGGCGTCGGTCTCCGATGTGATCGGCTGCCAATCGTCGTCAAGACCGCTCAATCGGTACATGTATCGGACGGCGTTCGGGTCACTCAATGAAACACTACCATATGCGATACGCACGTTTCGGTCGCTATGGCCCAATCGCACTTGGTCCATCGGTCGGTCCTCCAGGTTCACCTTCCAACCGCGCAAGGCGACCAGCGGTGCGATCGACCTTTCGGCCCCCTTACCGCTGCCGACGCGCGTGGCCCCGTTGACCGTTCCGAACCAGAGGTCGCCTGACTTCGTGGTCCAAACCGCGTTCGGTTTCACTTCGATCCCTGTGAAGCCCGCCCGCTCCGTGAACGCGATGAAACCTCCTTTCTTCGGCCGCCACTTGTTGAGGCCCTTGTTGGTGCCGATCCAGACATGACCGAACTGGTCCCTGCCGAGCGCTTTGATGGTATTGCTCAACAGTCCTTCCGTCTCCGTGAAACGCTGTACTTCCCTACCCTCCTCCAACACGATGATCCCCTGTCCTTCCGTACCTACCCAGATCCGGCCCTGATCATCCTGAACGAACGCAGTTGCAGTGAACGAACGGCCGAGGTCGATGGGTCGCGCCTGTCCGTTATCGATCCGGGTCACCCCTTTGACGGTACTTCCCACCCAGATGGTACCCGCGGGATCCCGATAGATGGAGACCACATGGTTCGACGCCAGTCCGTCGTCCACAGTAATGAAGGTGGGCGGTGTGCCTGAGCCAGGAAGGTACCTGCGGAGGCCGTTCAAACCGCCGACCCATAGTTCACCAGGCTGCCCGATCTCCAGTGCCGTGACCTTGCCTTCGGCCAAGGAACCGGAAAGTTCGATGTCCACGGTCACCTTTTCCGTGCGGGGGTCATAGCGGAGAAGCCCCCCATGATCCGTACCGATCCACATGTAACCCTTGTCATCCTCGCGCAGGCATCGAATGAAGTTGTCCGTGAGCGCACCTTGTTGGGCGGTGATGGTCTTCAGGATGCCACCGCCTTCCTTGTCGGAAAGAACGACGATCCCACCGTTGGTGCCGAACCAGGCCCTACCATGATCATCCTCCGCCACGGCCCATACCTGAGGGTCGATCAACCCGTCCGCTGCGCTGAAGCAAACGAAACGGTCGCCTTTGAAGATATCGAGACCGCCATCGTTCGTGCCGATCAATAGGTTGCCTTCACGGTCCCGCGAGATCGATCGAATGAAGGTACTGTGCAACCCATTGGCCTTGCTGAAGTTGCGAATGCGCTGTTTGGAGATCAATGACGCGCCTCCATCGAGGGTACCTACCCAGACGCCACCCTCATCATCCTCGCCGAAACTGATCACAGTTCCACTGCTCAGCCCATTCGCCGGCGAATACTGGGTACTCGTCCCCTTGTCGAACTTGAACGCGCCGCCACCTCGGGTGCCGATCCAGATGGCCCCTTGAGCGTCCTGGTAAACGGTATTGCACTCGAACAACCCCTGCCAGCCCGGAATCTTCAGTTCCTCAGCGTGGTCGCCTCCTTTCGCGATGGAACGAAGGGTACCCCGGTCCTCCACAAAGCAGATCCGACCGTCCTTCAACTTCATCACCGTCAACAGCACCGTTTGTAGACCTTGCTCCTCATCGAACCGGTCCGCTGGCAAGACCGTACCGGATCCCTGCGGACCATTCGTTCGAAAAGCTCCATGACCGGCCGTTGCGATCCAGATACTGCCATCATCAGCTTGGACCATGGCGGTGATCGCGCTATGCATATCCTCCCCCAAGGTGTACGCAGTGAACGTATTGCCATCGTGGATGGTGATCCCTCCATCCAAGTGACCGGTCCAAAGGCGGCCGTCCTTGTCCATGAGCAAGGAGCGGGCACCATTGGGCGCCATACCATCCTGCGTACCGTGGTTGGTGATCCGGTTACCGTCGTAACTCGCAAGACCCGCTTCAGTACCGATCCAAACAAGGCCGAATTCATCCTGCAAGGCCGCATAGACCTTGGAGGCGGGCAAGCCATGCTGTACACTCACATTCTCGAAGAAGTAACGCTGGGCTGCGACCTGCGTGGTCGTCAGCAGCACGGTGAGCGCAACGAAGCAGATCGGACCGACCGCTTTCATCACTGATGTCGATCGATCACAAAGCACGTTCCGCATCGGTCGATCAACGTGTCAATTCATAGAACGATGCGTCACTGCCTGCAGCATCCGATACCACCACGGTCTTATCGACACTCTCACTGTAGTTCTGCATCTGGGCTTTCAGCGAACCATAGTTGAAGTAGCTATAGATATCGTCCTTGCGGGCATCAACGGGCACCCAATAGGCCTTTCCACCGACCGATTTGCCATGACCGGTGTACCAGACGAGTATGGTGCTCACCTTGTTGGTACGGACCAGGTCGCGAAGTTCGATGTTGAAGAAACGCTCCAATTGTTCCTTGCTGAGGTTCTTCTTGGTGATGGTCCTGGAGATGGAGTAGTTCGCAAAGGCCTTCTGCATCTTGGAGGCATCGGTGCCGGAGGACTGGATCGCTGGAAAATTCCGGTAGTTGGCGTTCTCGATGTGGATCACCCACGTATTGCCTGTGCGACTTGGCGGTGTGCCGGTAGTGACCACGGGTTCCACCGGCTTGGTGACCACAAGGACCGGTGAAGCCTTCCGTACCAGCGAGAACACCTGGTCACTACTGTTCCCGAACTGGTCCTCTGCGCGCACGGTGAAACGATCCTTGTCCTTCACATCCACTTTGATGGAGAACTCAGGATCCATCTGGTCAGGGGCGTAGCTCGCGTTCACCCCGTTCACTGCGATCGAACGAATGGGCGATCCGTCGGTGACCCTTCCTTCCACGAACACACTTTCCTTTCCGGCATCCACCACGATGATACGATCCTCGGTGGCGATCGGTGCCGTGAGCACGATCACAGGTGGCACGCCCTCGCTCCGCTCCACGTTCAGGGCTACCGAGGTGAGGTTCTCGTAGAGGTCGATGGCCTGTACCACGATCTCCTTATCCGACGGCCCCCAAGGGACCACAGCAAAGAACTGCGGGTCCTTTTCCTCCCGGTCATAGTCAGCCATGGTCCCGTTCACCGTGATGGCCTTGATACCACTGCGATCCAGAATGTGGCCACTCACCTTCAGGTGCGATAGGGATGCGGAGACCTGGGCCACGCTATCCTTGCTGTACGGTTCCACGATCGTGAGTCGAGGTGGATCCGCTTCGCGGTTCATTTCAAACACCTGTTGTTTGATACGTACCCTCGCTTCATCGATCCTCCGTCGTTCCTCGCTCCCGTATCCAGCGATGACCTCCATCTCCTTTTGTGCATTCTCGAGGTCCTTCAAAGCCCCTTCCATGTCCAAGTTGGCTTCTTTGCATTCCGCTCGAAGCAGCAAGCCTTCCAAATCCTTCGGATCATCCAACAGGATCTTGTTCAGGTCGTTCACCGCGTTCTGATGCTGACCATAGCCATGGTAGTAGCGAGCACGCTGCAGGTAAACAGCCCTGTCCTTTCGGCCTAATGCGATGCACCTACTGATATCATCGATCGACCGTGCGAACTCCTTCTGCAACGCCAAGGCCTTGCTCCGGGTGAACAGCGCGTCCGTGCTTTGGGGGTTCAGTTCCAAGGCGCGTGTGCATTTCTCGATGGCCTTCTCCAGTGTGCGCATCTGCATGGTGGTACCCGTGTACTTCTCATACAGCTGTAATTGCACCTCCGACAAGGCCACGTAAGCGGGTTCGTAGAGGTGGTTCCATTCAAGGACCTTGTCCAGGTCGAACTCGGCAGTGCCAAGGTCACGCGTGGCGGTGCGAACGATACCGTGCAGGAAATAGGTATCGGTGGTGGCTTTCAAGGCCAATGCGGCATCACTGGCACGGGTGGCCAGGTCCAGGTCATTGATCGCGAGCGCGGCTCTCACCTGGGTTTGAAGTGCCCCCATGTGCTTCGGGTCCACGCGTAACGCGCGTTCACAAAAACGAAGGGCGCTTCTTGCACTGTCGATCTCTAGAAACGCTGCTGCAGCCGCTGCCGCATAAGCCGGTTCACCCGGATCGAGTTCGACCACCCGCGCAAGGTCGGTCACCACCGCAGGTTTGTTGCCAAGCAGGATGTTCACCTCCGCCCGTGCTTGGTATGCTTTGATGAGCTTGGGATCCACATCGATGGCCAAGCTGTAACGTTCCAGCGCCTTATCCAGGTCGTTGGTCCTACGCAGTGCATCGCCCTCCTTCAGGAATGCCTTACCACCTTGTCCCTGAGCAGCTACGGTCAGGAGTATCAACGTAAGGGAGAGGAACACGGACCGCATGGGGATCGCTAGTTACGAAGGATGTCCCTTCTGGCAAGGCGAAGTGGGTTCATTCACCACCCACGAACTTGGCCATCACCTCCGGGGTCACCCCCGTCGTGCTGAACCCCCCATCGTGGAAGAGGTTCTGCATCGTGACGAACTTCGTGAGGTCACTGAACAGGCTGATACAGTAACGTGCGCAATCCTCGGCCGGAGCATTGCCCAACGGGCTCATGGCCTGCGCGAAACCGAAGAAGCCATCGAATCCCTTCACCCCTGAACCGGCCGTGGTCCAGGTCGGGCTCTGGCTGACAGTATTCACGCGAACACGGTCCTCCTTGCCCAGCCGGTAGCCCCAGCTTCGTGTGATGGACTCGAGCAGCGCCTTGGCGTCCGCCATATCACCATAATCGGGGAATACCCGCTGAGCAGCGATATAGCTGAGCGCCACCACGGAAGCCTCTTTGGCAAAGGCCTTTTGCTTGTGTGCAGCTTGGAGCATACGATGCAGGCTCATTGCACTCACATCCAAGGTTTGCTTGTACCACTCGTAGTTCAGGTCGTCATAGCTGCGGCCCTTGCGGACATTGGGGCTCATGCCTATGCTGTGCAACAGGAAGTCCACCTGCCCCCCTAGCGCGGTACGGCCCTCATTGAAGAGCCTCTCCAGGTCCGCATCGTTGGTGGCATCGGCGCCGATAACGCTCGCACCAATGGCTTCCGCCAACTTGTTGATCTCTCCCATCCGCATGGCGACCGGAGCGTTGGTGAGCACGATGGTCGCTCCTTCAGCATGGGCAAGCTCGGCTACCTTCCATGCGATGCTCTGGTCGTTCAATGCACCTGAAATGATGCCCCGCTTTCCCTTCAATAGTCCGTTGGCCATGATCGTTGTCCGGTTGGAGTTGGCGAAGATAATCGCCTCCGGGTTGCCCTTGGATCTCATCCACTGATGACCCGCATTGCCTCCGTCCGATGGATCGCATACATTCACGGCCCACCTGAACCAAGGAAAATGAAACGGAACCTTCTTGTGACCGTCCTGGCACTTACTATGCCATTGTTCGTAGCCAGCCAATGCGTGACCACCTTTCCTTCCAACGAGGCCTTCACCGGCTTCACCGTGGGTACTCCGGGCACGTTGGTGAACAATTGGTCCAACCTGTCCACGGATGACACCGATTGGAACGTGGATATCAATGGCACACCAACGGCCAATACGGGCCCGATCGTGGACCATACCTTGAGCAATACGACAGCGAATGCCAAGTACATGTATGTCGAGAGCACTGGAGCGGCCAACAGCCCTGGCAAGGTGGCCATCCTGCAATCACCCTGCTACAACATCAGCACCCTTGGTTCGCCTTATCTGGTGTTCTGGTACCACATGCGTGGTTCGCAGACCGGCTCCCTCATTGTGGATGTGAACGCGGCCGGAGTGGTCACGCAAGGCCATTGGACGGCCACCGGGGACCAGGGACTCTATTGGAAGCAGGGTTACTTGAACCTCGCCCCTTGGGCAGGACAGGCCAACCTACGGATCCACTTCAGGGCGATCACCGGTGCTGGGGAGCTGAGTGACATCGCCATCGACGATGTGTTCGTCGGGAACCTGACACCCGTGTTCGGTTGCAATGAGCCATCAGCCAACAATTACAGTGGCGCTGTCAACCTGAACAATGGCAGCTGCGATTACGCCTGTCCTGCTGGTCAAAAGCGGGTTCGGATCGACATCATGAACGACAGCTACCAAGGCGAGACCACTTGGGCTCTAACGAATGGTTCCACAGGTGCCACGATCGTTAGCGGCAATAGTTCGACCAACCGAACAGGCACCACTGTATGTGTACCGAACAACACCTGCCTGGTCTTCCGCATCAATGATTCGGCCAGCGATGGTATCTACCACCCTACGTATGGCTTCGGAGCCTATTATGTTTGGTTGGATGGGGTGCTGGTGAAGCAAGGTGGTCAATTCGGCGCATATGAGGAGACCACGTTCAACTGCGCGCCGGGATTCAGTTGCAGTACGGCGATCCCACTAACTCTTGCTCCGGTGACCGGGGTCTATCCACAGACGCTTGCCACCTTCACGACCACGGACGTTGAGCAGTGGTACAACATGACGCCACCCCAGACCGGTGCTTATACCATCACCACCTGTGGCACCAATACCTGTGATACGCGTCTCTGGTTGTATGACATGGCTTGTGGCTCGATCGTGTTGAGCAGTGGTGTGGAGGGTGCCACGTTCGCGGATGACAACGAAGGCGGGTGCGGCATTCAAGCCCAGGTGAATGCGAACATGCCCGGAGGGGTGCTTCATCATCTGCGTGTGGGCGATAATGCCGGGGCTTGTGGTGATGCGATCACCGTTTCCATCATCTACAACGGTCCGGTCGTCGGCTGTATGAACACCGCCTCATGCAATTACAACCCATTGGCCACCATTCCTTGTGTGGGGTGCTGTCTTGCCCAAGGCGACCCGAACTGCCCGGATGGTCCTGACCTGATCATGAGCTCTTCCGCCTTGACGAGCAGTTTGTCCATGGCTTCGGTGAACATCACGGATCCTTGCGCTCCGCAGGAAGGATGCACCGGCGGTATGGGCCAACGGTATGTGATCCGGTTCACCACCCGCATCGAGAACATCGGCACCACCGATTACTACATCGGCAGTCCAAGTAGCCAACCACAGATGTTCAATACGAACAATTGCCACGGCCATGCGCACTATTCAGGTTACGCGGACTATCTCCTCTTCGATCAGGCCGGGAATGCCATTCCGGTAGGGTTCAAGAACGGATTCTGCGTGATCGATGTGGGATGCTACCCAGGTAACACCGGGCAATTCGGGTGCAGTAACATGGGTATCTCCAAAGGATGCTATGATATCTATGGCTCAGGGACAACCTGCAACTGGATCGATGTGACCGATGTTCCTGCCGGTCAATACACCTTGGTGCTCAGGACCAACTGGCAAGGTGCACCGGATGCCCTGGGCCGTCATGAGATGGACCTTTCCAACAACTACGCCCAGGTCTGCATCAACCTTACCCGCAATACGGAGAACGTACCCTCGTTCACCGTGGTCAGCAACTGTGCGCCTTATACGGATTGCCTAGGTCAACCGTACGGGGATGCCCGTTTCGACTGCATGGGCACCTGCGCTGGTACGGTGAAGGACGGCGACCTGAACAATGACCTGGCCCAGACCGCTCCGGATGCCATGGGTTATGTCGCAGCTATCCTGGGTAACGACATCACTCCCAACGCCTGCAATGACCTGAACGCTGATAATGCCATCACGGTCACAGACGCAGCGCTGATGGTGAACTGCTACACCCAGCGTGACATCCATAACGCGATCACCATCGTGGATTACCATCCCTGGTGCGAGTTCCCCCGCGGATGGTTCAGTACAGGTGATCAGGTCGATCTGAAGCTTGGTAACCTCGACCTCGTGAACAAGACGGTGGATGTGCTTGTGCGTAATCCGTCGTGCCGCGTGCTCGGCTATGAATTCGAACTCAGTGGGCTCACCATCCAGAGCGCGGCCAATCTGGCTCCCAATCTGATGGGTAATGACATCGCCATGAGCACCAGCTTGGGTGGTACCAGGGTGATCGGCCTTTCTTACCTGGATAGCACCCTTGTAAAGAACACTGATTTCGTGCCGCTCTGCCGCATCACCTACTTGGAGTTGTCCGGTGCCACCATCTGCATCAGTAATATCGTCGACATCGTGAATGCGGAGGCGAACGACGTGGCACATAGCGTGGTGGACGGTTGCCTCTCGGTCCCCAATGTGGTGGCCGTGCGCCCCAAAGCACTCCTGGAAGGACCATACGAGGCACTCAACCTGATGATGCGCGATGATCTGCGCGTCCAGGCCTTGATCCCTGCCACAGAACCCTACTTCGCACTTGGTTTCCCGGGTGGCAATGGCGGTGAGGTGCTTGGTGCGTCCGTCCTGACCACGAACGGCCCGGATGCGATCGTGGACTGGGTGCGTATCGAAGCGAGGTCCACCGTGGCTCCCCATGCCGTGATGGGAGCGCGAAGCGCCTTGTTGCAACGTGATGGTGATATCGTCGCTACCGATGGGGTATCCCCGGTCCTATTGCCCGTGGTCCCTGGAAACTACCACATCGCCGTTCGGCACCGTAACCACTTGGGAGTGATGACCTCGTCCGCAGTGGCATTGTCCAGCAGTGCGTTGGATGTGGACCTTCGTTCCGGTAGCACGGCCACTTGGGGGACGAATGCTCGTAGGACCGAGGGGAGCATGATGGTGATGTTGACCGGTAACACCTTGGTCGATGGTAAACTGAGCTATTCGGGGTCAGGCAATGATCGTGATCCCATACTTGCCGTTGTCGGTGGCGCCGTGCCAACGAGTACGGTGGTCGGCTATTACCAAGAGGATACCAATCTGAGTGGCATCGTGAAGTATACCGGATCCGCTAACGACCGCGATATCATCCTCTTCAATGTTGGAGGTATCGTCCCCACTGCCGTGCGGTTGGAACAGTTGCCGACCCCTTGACCTTGCCGACCTTACAACCTGGTGGAACGCGCCTCGATCGGGGCGCGTTCCTGTTGTTGGTCAAAGGGTTGTCTGCCGTGCGCGATCATCCTAATTTGCGGCGCTTGCAAGCCGAACCATGATCCAGAATATACACCGCTTTCGCATCTGCGTTCCTTTCCTGGCGTTGATCCCCCTTGGCTCCGTCGCACAAGTATCACAAGGAGGTGTGCCCTTATCCATCTCACGGGCCCATTCATTACCTGTGCCGCAAGGGTTCCGGTTACCCCAGGTCGACCTGGTGGCCCTTGCTGCGGAGGACGCGGTCAACGATTTGGACAAGTCCATCCCCTACCGTTTCGGGTTCAACCATACAGTGGATCTGGACCTGAACAATTCCGGGACTTGGACCACGCTGGAAGAGGGAACACGCGTCTGGAGGCTTGGATTGGAGTGCCCAAGCGCCATCAGTGTCAATTTCGAGTTCCATGATTTTGAGATCCCTGTGGGGGCCAAGGTCTTTGTCCTGAATGAAACAGGAGATCATCTGGGTGCATTCACACACGCCAATGATCAAGGTGACCACGTATTGGGAATTCAGCCTATCCGTGGCGCTCGTATCACCATCGAATACCAGGTCCCGGTAGGTGCTCCAAACGGCCAGCTACGCATCGGCCAGGTCACGCACGGTTACCGGGATATCTTCAGCTATGGTCGTGGGCTGGGCACTTCCGGGGCGTGCAACAACAATGTGATCTGCCCCGAAGGTGACCCATGGCGCGACCAGATCCGTAGCGTGGCCATGATCGTGGTTGGTGGAGGTGGTATCTGCACAGGTACCCTGATCAACAACTGCGCACAGGATGGAACCCCCTATTTCCTCACCGCCAACCATTGCCTACCGGGTAATCTGAACGTCAGCACTTGGGTATTCCGCTTCAACTGGGACAGCCCTGTTTGTGGCGCGAACCAGAACGGGCCCACCACCCAGACCGTCAGTGGAGCAACCCTGCTTGCCAATAGCGGCAATACGGATGTGGCACTACTGCAATTGAACAGTACGCCACCGTCCAACTACAATGTCTACTACAGTGGTTGGGACCGCAGTGGTGTGTTCCCCACCAGTCAGACCGCCATCCACCATCCCGATGGTGATATCAAGAAGATCAGTTTCGACAACCAGGCAGCTGGACAAGGCGTCTACGGTTCGGCCCAATGCTGGCGGATCTTCAACTGGGAGGATGGTACGACAGAGCCCGGTTCCTCGGGGAGCGGTCTATGGGACCAGAACAAGCGTCTTATCGGCCAGTTGTATGGTGGCCAAGCGACCTGCGCGAACAATGTGAACGACTACTACGGTCGCTTCGACCTTAGCTATGGGCTTCTTCAACAGTGGTTGGGGAATTGCGGGAACACCATTGATGGGTACGACCCCAACGCACCCTCATTGGCACTGGATGCACAAGTTGTGGGAGCCACAGGGTTACCCGCGAACAGCTGTTCCGCAACCGTTACGCCCAGTATCACCGTGCGTAACGGTGGGGTGAACACGCTTACCTCGTTCACACTTTCCTGGAGCCTTGGCACGGGTGGCAACGGCACGCAAAATTGGACCGGATCACTGACCTCGGGTCAGACCGTGTCGGTCGCCCTGGGTGGGCTCACGCTTTCGCCTGGCAACAATCTGCTCACCGCGGTCGTTAGCAACCCCAATGGCGGAGTGGATCTACAGCCTGCCAATGATCAGGGCCAATACTCCAGCATCCATGGGAACAACACGGTCACATTGAACCTCACGTTGGATCGCTACGGTGCCGAGACCACGTGGGTGATCCGGAACGGTGGTACCGTCCTTGCAAGTGGAGGCCCCTATACCACGGTGGGTGCGAATGGCGCCTATCCACAAGCTCCTATCGCGGTTTGTGTGCCTGACGGGTGCCATGAACTGGTGGTCTTCGACAGCTTCGGTGATGGCATGTGTTGCGCCTATGGGAACGGAGGATACACCCTGACCGATGCACAAGGGACGGTCCTGGCCTCCGGTGGCTCATTCACCAGCAGTTCCACTTCCGGATTCTGTGTCACCTCGGGTATTCAAGTTGCGCCACGGGTCTTCCTGGGGGGGGCATACGGTACCGGCCCCCTGATGTCCGATGCCCTGCGCGTCGGAGGCTTGGTGCCTTTGCTTGAGCCGTACAGCGGGCTTGGTTTCACGCATGTGGGTGGCGGTGGTGAACAGACCACAGCCCCGTTGTTGGCCCAAACCGGTACCAATGCGATCGTGGATTGGGTCCTTGTGGAGCTCCGCAATGCATCCTCCCCGTATGCGCTTGTTGCAACGCGAGCCGCTCTGCTCCAAGCTGATGGTGACGTGGTGGATGCCGGCGGGGTACCCTACCTGACGTTCAACCAACCCGCAGGGAATTATCGAGTTGCCGTGCGGCACAGGAACCACCTTGGTGCAATGTCCAGCAGTGTAGGACTTTCCGCTGCGGTCACCACGGTGGACCTGACCTCACCTGCCACGGCCACCTACGGGACGAACGCCCAACGAGCGGTAGGTCCGGTGAATGTGCTTTGGTCCGGGAATGTGCTGCGAGATGGACGATTGAGCTATTCCGGCTCAGGGAATGACCGGGATCCGATCCTCTCTCGGATCGGCGGTGCGGTACCCACGGCTACGACCACCGGATACCTTTCCGAGGATGTGAACATGGATGGCGTGGTCAAGTATTCCGGTGCCAGCAATGATCGCGACCCCATCCTCAACAACATAGGTGGGGTTGTTCCTACGGCAACGTTACTCGAACAAATGCCTTGACAACAGCTGCTCAGGAGGCCTCCGACGTACGGCGTTGACGGCCATTTGTTGTTTCCAGTAGCACCCTTGCATTCTCCAAGGCCTGCTTGGTCACTTTGCGGCCGCTCAGCATCTGGGCGATGGAATGGATCCGTTCCTCGGCATTCAGCGTGATCAGATCGGTCCGCACGCCGTCCGCCGATCCTGTCTTCGTGACCAATAGATGCTGTTGTCCTTTGCTCGCGATCTGTGGTAGATGGGTGATGGCCAAAACCTGACGGTCCTTTCCCATGCGGGTCATCAGGGCCCCAACCCGGTCGGCCACCTCACCACTCACACCGGTGTCTATCTCGTCGAAGATCACCGTGCGGAGTCCTTGGGAGTCGGCCGCGAGTGATATCAACGCCAACATCACCCGCGCCAATTCCCCACCCGAGGCCACTTTGTCCAATGCGGCAGGGGCCCGGTCCTTGTTGGCGGTGAACATGGCACGAATGGCATCGATGCCTTGTGGACCGGGCTCCGTGCGCTGGTGCTGGAACCGAAGTCGCGCATCGGGCATGCCCAGGTCATGAAGCAAGGCCTCGATCCGGCCGCTCAGCGATGCCAATGCGTTGGCACGCGCAGTGGACAAGGTTTCCGCCAAGGAAGTGACCACGGTGGCCGCCTCGGCCTCCTCCTTTTTCAGAATGGCGACCCGTTCCTCCAACGAACCAATGCTCGACAACCTTTCGGCGAACCCATCGCGCAACACGATGAGTTCCTCCACACGCTCCATTCGGTGCTTCTGGAGCAATCTGTTCAACTCGTCCGATCGAACGCGAAGTCGCTCGGTCCGACCCGGCTCCAGGTCCACTGTACTGGCAAGGGAGGACGCCTCGTGAGCAAGGTCCTTCAGTTCGATTTGTACAGATTGGACCCGGTCCAGCAAGATGCTGACCCCTTGGTCGACCCTTGCCACCTTGGCCAATTGCACGCGTGCCGAGGCCAGTTGGTCCAACAACCCACGCTCGTTGGTCAATGTTTCTTCCAGGTGTTGCAGTGCATGCTGGATCTCTTGGGCGTGTTCAGCGCGTTCGAGTTCCACTCCGAGCAGTTCCAATTCCCCGGTCTGAAGACGGACTTGTTCCAGTTCGCTCCATTGGAACTGCAGGAAGTCCACCTCGGCACGTGCCGTTGCATCCTGTTCCCGAAGGTGCTCGAGTTGGCGTTGTTGCCTACGCCAGGCTTCGTATCGATCCGTGTAGGGCTGAAGCAGTGATCGCGTTCCGGCCACATGGTCGAGCAATCCCAACTGGAAGCGTGGATCATTGAGCAGAAGGGTGTGGTGCTGGCTATGGATGTGCACCGACCTTTCTCCCAATTCGCGCAGGAGTTCGATGCGCACCGGGGTATCGTTGATGAATGCGCGGGACCGACCTCCAGGATCCACCTGGCGCCGGAGGATGGTGGGTTCCTCAAAGGGTAACTCGTGTTGTTCGAACCACGCACGGTGTTCCATTCCAAGCAGGTCCACCTCCAATTCCACAACACAACGTTGGTGAGGGTCGCGCGCAGTACCGGTGCCTGCACGCTCTCCCATGGCCAATGCCAGCGCACCGATCAGGATGCTCTTGCCACTTCCCGTTTCACCCGTGATGACCGTGAGCCCATCACTCAAGGTGAGGTCCAGTTCCTCGATCAAGAGGTAATTGCGGATGTGAAGGCGGCGCAGCATGATGGAATACCTGTCGGTGTAACAACGCCTAAGATGGGGTATCCTTGGCGTTCCACGCTAGGCTCAAGAGCCGCGCATGATCCCCTGGTACTGGCTGATGTGACCAGGGTCGAGGATCTGCAGGGTGTTGAAGACCTTGGCCTTCTCCTGGGGATCACCTTGTTTGAACAACTCCACCAATTCGTTGTACTTCGCATTGAAGAAGACCTGGAGATTCAAGCTTGCGGGCTTGGCTTGGTGCACGGTCTTCAACTTGTCGAGTTGCGCGGCGATCACCCGGCGGGCCGCAGCGGCATCCTCGGTCATGATGTCGAACCCCTCGCGGTGGTAATTGTACAGCAGGTCGCGAAAAGGCCGGAAGACCGCTTGGACCTGATTGTCCAGCAACCAATACCGGTTCCGTTGATCCTCGAATGCCTTCCAACCCGGTTCACTGGTGCTTTGAGCGTTATTGACCACCTGCTGTGCGAGGTTGTAGAAGTCCGTGCCACCCAAGGGCGAGTAACTATCGGCATCCAGACCCAGGACGAAATAGGCGTAGAAACCGAGGAGGCTGCTCAGGTTGTTCAGGAATCGTTCGGGTGCGAACTCGATCTGCGTATTCTCCAGAAAATTGAACTGCACATTGTTGTCCACCAGGTCGAGCACAGGACTGTTGTAGTCCGTGCCATAGATGGGCCTTACGTAGATGACCTGCAAGGTGCCTTCGAACCGGTCCGGTGCTGGTTGGCTGCTGATGGTCAGAAGTATGTTGATGTCGATCCGCTCGGATGGGGCGTAGTTCAGATTGGTGAACCGTCGATTCTGGAAGAATTCCTTGATCGCCACCTCCATGGATTGGAAGACGCGCGGTTGCGCCGTGGCCACTTGTGGTGCGATCACGCTCACTTGGCAGTTGAACTCCTGCGCGCGTGTGTGCAACCCCACGAGGACCAACCCACTGAGAAGGACGTAACGAAGGATGTTCATAGTTGCGCTTCGATGCGGTCCAAGATAGCACGGGCCACCTCAACCTTGCTCATCAACGGTAGTTCTTGGGGATCCTTGCCCGGGGCAAGCAAGGTCACCTTGTTCGTGTCGTGCCCAAAACCAGCGCCGGTATCCTGTAAGCTGTTCAGCACGAGCAGGTCAAGCTTCTTGCGTTGCAGCTTGGCGGTCCCATGAGCCAATTCGTCGGTGGTCTCCAAAGCGAATCCCACGACCAATTGACCGGCAGGCCGAGATGCGCTCAAGGAGGAGAGGATGTCCTCAGTGGGTTCGAGGTCCAGAACGAGATCAGCGGTCGCCTTCTTGATCTTGTCCTTCGCAGGTCGTTTCGGACGCATGTCGGCAACTGCAGCGCTCATGATCACCACGTCACAGTCCTTGGCCAGTGCCTTGCAGGCTGAGGCCATCTCCTCAGCTGTGCCCACATCCGTGCGCACGATCCCTGGTCGGTCCAGCGTGAGTTGGACGGGACCGGCGACCAACTGCACATGCGCTCCGCGTAATGCGGCTTCTTCGGCCAGTGCAAAGCCCATCTTACCGGTGGAACGATTGCCGATGTAGCGCACCGGATCGATGGCTTCCTGCGTAGGGCCGGCGCTGATAAGGACCCTCCGACCCTGCAAAGGACCCTTGCCTACCAGTAGCGTGCGAAGGTGTTCGAGTATCTCCTCCGGCTCGCTCATCCGGCCTTCACCGTTGAGGCCACTGGCCAACTCACCGCTACCGGGTCCAATGGTGCCTACTCCCCGAGCATGAAGGCGTTCGATATTGGTCGAGGTCGTCACTTCCTTCCACATCTCCAGGTCCATGGCCGGGGCGATCACCACAGGGCATGTGCTGCTCTGATAACAAGCAAGCAGGAGGTTGTCGCAAATGCCCTGTGCCATCTTGGCGATGGTATTGGCTGTAGCCGGGGCGATGAGCATCAGGTCAGCCCAACGGGCCAAATGCACATGGTCGTTCCATTTCCCACTACCATCACGCTCGAACAGATCGGTAAGTACCGGTCGCTTGCTCAGCGTGGCCAAGGTCAACGGGGTCACGAAGTCGTGAGCGGCCGGGGTCATCACCACCTGGACCTGGCAACCAGCCTTGACCAGTTCGCGAACAATGAACGCCGCCTTGTAGGCAGCAATACCACCAGAAACACCCAGCAGTATGTTGCGGTTCAGCACCGTGGAAACAGGAACGTTCCCTCGTTCCATGTGGACGCTCAATCCTGCTTGGCAGGAGCGGCCGCTTCAGTACCGGCATCGCCACGGCGGTGATAGATCTTGCCGTCCAGCATTTCCTGGATGGCCAATGCAGCAGGCTTGGGCATGCGCTCGTAATGCTTGCTCACTTCGATCTGCTCCCGGTTCTCATACACCTCCTCCAGGTTCTCTCCGCTGATGGCGAACTCCTCCAACTTGGCGCTGAGTTCCTCCTTCACCTGCACGCTGATCTGGTTGGCACGCTTGCCGAGGATGGCTACGGCCTCATAAATGTTCCCGGTCTCCTCATCGAGCAGGGAAACATCGCGTGTTACCGTGGTCTTGGCGGCTGTAGTGGGCTTGTTGTTCATGGTGCGGTTCTGGGGGTCTCGTTCTCCAATTCGGCGGAAAGCACGAGGTTGAGTCGTTCCGCCTCCCCGAGCAAAGGGCTCTGGGGGAAAGCGTCGGCGAAATTACGATACGAACGGATCGCTTCCTGCAATCGTTCGCGCTTCTTGCTTTCGATGCTGTTCACGGCCATTTCATGGTCCGACCGGAGAATGAGCATCATCGCCTCCTCTCGGAAGCGCGAATTGGGCCATTCCCGGTTGAAACTCCGAAAGGCCACACTCGAAGCTTGGAAGTTCCTCATGTGGTAATACTGCATGGCCGATTCAAAACTCTTGACCTCCAGCTTGTTACGCATTCGATCAATGAGCGTATTGCAGCTATCCTTGAGCGCGGTCGCAGGATAGCGAACCATGAAAAGCTGCATCTGGTCGATCGCTGCACGCGTGTCCGCTTGGTCCAGTTCGAAATTCGGCGAGTTCTTGAAATAGCAATAGGCCGACAGGAACGAACACTCCTCGGCGAATGGACTTGTCGGGAAGGTCCGCACGAAATTGGCCAGGTAGTATGCGGCCAAGGTGTAATCCTTCATGTTGAAGTGCGCCTTGGCGTGCTTGTAGTTCACCTCCTGGCTCCGCTGGGTGCCTCGGGTGAGCACGATCAACTCCTCCATCAGGGGAATGGCGCGGTCCCAACTCTCCTTATCATAGTACTCCTGTGCCACCTTCCACTTGTAGTCGAGGTCGGTGCTCTTCAAGGCGCGGTTGAAGTCGCTACACGCGCTCAACAGCACTACGGTGAAGAACAGGACCAAGGGGCGCATCATGGCAGATCGGTACGTGGCTTCTCGAAGAAGGGCGGCAAAGATAGTCGTGGACGATGAACACCTCGTCGTGTGCATCAACGCCCCTGCACCTTAGGTAAGTATGTACGGGCCGTTACCTTTGCCGCTGCATCGCCAGGCCTCGGCCCTGGGTGCCCCACCAAGGACCAATACCGCCGCCCTGCGGCCTTCCCCATGAACGATATCTTCGATAAGCTCCGCAAGGACCTGGGCCATATCGGCCGACATGCCAAGGAAAGCCATGGTTATTTCTCCTTCCCCAAGTTGGAAGGTGAGCTTGGAGCCCATATGACCTTCCGCGGTAAGCCGGTGTTGGTCTGGAGCCTGAACAACTACTTGGGCCTTGCCAACCACCCCGACATCCGTAAGGTGGATGCCGAAGCTGCTGCACAATGGGGCATGGCCTACCCGATGGGGGCTCGTATGATGAGCGGTCAGACCAAGTACCACGAGCAGCTCGAAGATGCGCTCAGTGAATTCATGGGTAAGGAGGACACCTTCCTGCTCAATTACGGCTATCAAGGATGCATGAGCGCCATCGAAGCGCTTCTCTCCCGTCACGACGTGCTCGTGTATGATAGTGAGTGTCATGCCTGCATGATCGACGGCGCGCGCCTGCACATGGGCAAGCGCTTCGTTTTCCAGCACAACGACATGGCGAGCCTGGACAAGCAGCTCGAGAATGCTCGGAAAGTGGTGGAACAGACCGGTGGTGGCATCATGGTGATGACCGAGGGTGTGTTCGGCATGGCCGGTGATCAAGGCAAGCTGAAGGAGATCGTGGAACGGAAAGCCAAGTACAACTTCCGCTTGTTCGTGGACGATGCACATGGATTCGGTATGATGGGTCGCGATGGCCGCGGTACCGCGGATGCACAAGGTGTTCAGGACGGTGTGGACATCTATTTCGGCACATTCGCCAAGGCCATGGCCACCATCGGCGCCTTCGTGAGCGGCCCCGAGGACGTGATCATGTACCTGCGGTACAACATGCGAAGCCAAACGTTCGCCAAGAGCTTGCCCATGCCCATCGTCATAGGCGCTCTCAAACGCTTGGAGATGATCCGGACCCGGCCGGAGTTCAGCCAGAAGTTGTGGACCATCACCAACGCCCTGCAAGAAGGCCTGAGGAATGCAGGTCTGGACATCGGGGTCACCAACAGCTGTGTCACGCCCGTGCTCATGAAGGGTAGCATTCCCGAAGCAACCAATGTGGTGTTGGACCTGCGGGAGAACCACGGCATCTTCTGTAGCATCGTCGTGTACCCCGTGGTCCCCAAGGATGTGATCCTCCTGCGTTTGATACCGACCGCGGCACACTCCATGGAGGATGTGGAGCGGACCATTGCCAGCTTCAAGGAAGTGAAGAAGAAGCTGGAGAGTGGCGTATACAGGGCCGACAAGGTGGCGGCAATGTGATCGGCTTGTTGAAGATGTGAAGAAGAGCCTTCCTCCGGGGAGGCTCTTCCATTCCGGGACCATGTTCACCGGAACCGGTCCGGTGCACCTACATTCGTGTCATGCCGTCGGTCGAGACGCCCCTTTTGCGTAACCTGCTTCTGACGCTCGTGCTCGGCGCCATCCTGTATCTGGGGCGTTCGTTCCTTATCCCGGTGGCCTATTCCATGCTACTAGCCTTGGTGCTGTATCCTGTGGTCGTGCGAGTGGAGGGTTGGGGTTGGCCACGATGGTCGGCCATCCTATTGGCCTTGATGCTGGTCGTGCTGGTCTTTGTCGGTGTATCGGGTATGCTCGTGCACCAGTTGGACCAATTCGTGAGCTCCCTACCCCGGGCCACCGTTGGTCGGTCTTCAGATGGAGCGGCGCTTTGGGGTTGGCTGCGTGATCGCGCCACGGACCTGTTGGCTGAGCACCGGAACGACGCCGTGGGCATGTTCCTCGACGCCCTACCCGGCCGATCGATGACGTACCTCACCACGATCCTTTCCGCTGTGTTCGACATGGTCCTGAATCTATTCTTGATACCGATCCTTACCGCATTACTTCTCTTTCACCGGGGAACTTATGTCAAGGTGCTGGTTCGCACCGTCGGTGCGGAGTGGGCACCAAGAGTACCAGCGTTGCTGCGCCAAGTGATCACCAACTATGCCCGTTTCATTGGTGGTATGGTCCAGGTTTATTTGGTCGTGGCCATTCTTAATACACTGGGCTTGTTGTTATTGGGCGTTCCTCATGCCATGCTGTTCGGTCCCATCACAGCGGTGGCCACCATCATCCCCTATGTGGGTATCATCTTCAGCTCGGCACTGCCTATCGCTGCAGCCTATTCGGCCACTGGTGAGGTGTGGATGCCCATCGCCGTGATCGCTGTGTTGGGTGTGGTGCAGTACCTGGAGGCCAACCTGATCTTTCCCAAGCTGGTGGGGGCAAAGCTCGGTCTGACCACATTGGCATCCTTACTCATCATCCTTGCTGGTGGTCTGCTTTGGGGCATGGCTGGGATGATCCTGTTCCTTCCTTTGGTTTCCATCCTGTTGCTTGTCACCCGGGAGGTCCCGGAATGGGCAGCCGTACGTCTGTTCCTGAGCGGTGAGGATCACCCTTGACGATCCCCACCGTACTGCTTTTGTTGGCCTTCCATCGATCAGCGGATAGGGTCGCGAGGAGCTGATGGTTGTCCATCTCCGATCCTCTGGAGTATTCACTGTAAATATATTCCATGGAAAATGAATTAGACTATATTTGCCTGCCTCGGAGTTCGCCTGCCTTGATAACCACGGAATGGACCGACGAAAAGCACTTCAACTGATGAGTATCGCACCAATCGGGGCCTTTGCTGGATTGCGTGAACTGGCAGGCAGCGTGGCCGTCCTCCCTCCCACCCCACGCATGCCCGTGCTCTTCCTCGGACATGGGAGTCCGATGAACGCGATCGAGGACAACACGTTCTCTCGCGGCTGGCGCACCACCGGGAACGACCTGCCCAAGCCCCATGCGATCCTGTGCATCAGTGCCCATTGGGAAACCCGCGGAACTTTCGTGACAGGCATGGAAAAGCCGCGGACCATACACGACTTCGGAGGGTTCCCACAAGCCTTGTTCGACGTTCAGTATCCTGCACCAGGAAGTCCGGAATTGGTCGTGGCCGCACAAGCAACGGTGACCGCCCGACATATCGGGGTCGATCACCAGTGGGGCTTGGACCATGGTGCGTGGAGTGTGATCATGCACTTGTTCCCCAAGGCCGATGTACCGGTTGTGCAATTGAGCTTGGATCGAAGTCTATCGCCACAAGCGCATTACGACCTGGCCCGTGAACTGTCCGCCTTGCGCGAGAAGGGTGTACTCATCATCGCCAGTGGCAACATGGTGCATAACCTGGGTGTGATCGATTGGAACAACCCCGAAGGAGGCTACGATTGGGCCGTGGAGGCCAACGAGCGCATGAAGGAAATGATCCTGTCCCGCGATCACGACAGCCTTATCAGGTTCCGTGACCAAGGTGTTGCGTTCCAGAAGAGCATTCCCACCCCTGAGCACTACCTTCCGCTCTTGTACTCACTTGGGCTGTCCGATGCGCGCGAACCCATCTGCTTGTTCAATGATCGCACCCTGATGGGCAGCATTTCAATGACCAGCGTGCGCATCGGGTGAACCATCGCGCCTCATTCCGATCAACTTCATCACATGTCCCACATCGTACTACTGTCGGCAAGTGTCCGCCACGGACGCCAGAGTGATCGTGTCGCCCTTCATATGGCTTCACACATCCAAAGGGAGGCCCGCCATACCCTGGACCTCATCGACCTTCGCGAGCTTGACTTCCCGATCTTTCATGAACGGTTGAAATTCCTTCAGGATCCGGGGGGCGAGGTCCTGGCCTTTGCCGAAAGGATCCGCAATGCCGATGGTGTGATCATCGTGGCACCTGAATACAACGGCAGCTATCCCGCTTCGCTCAAGAATGTGATCGACCTGCTCACCGAGGATTGGCGACGCAAGCCTATAGTACTTGTTCCTGTGAGCAGTGGTGCTTTCGGGGGGGCGCAACTCACCACCCAATTGGTCTTCACTTTGTGGAAGATCAGAGCGTGGGTGTTACCAGGGGCCATGCAGGTACCCTCCGTGAAGGATCAGTTCAATGAGGACGGGACTGCGCTGGACCCTGAGGCGTGGGCCAAGCGTTGTAGGGCCTTGTTGGACGAATTGGAGTGGGCCATGGAGGCCGTGGAGCGAATGCGCTGATCAGGCTTGTACAGGCTCCAATTGGAAGATGCGGATCAACGTGTCCACGGTCCGATCGACATCCTCGCGGGTGGTATATCGGCTGAACGAGAACCGGATGTTCGCACCGGTCACGTCGGGGTAGAGCGCGGCCAGAACATGGCTGCCCTTATTGCTGCCACTGCTGCACGCACTGCCCCCACTACAGGCGATACCCTCGATGTCCAGATTGTAGATGAGCATCTCGGCTTTGCCGTCATCAGGGAATCGCACGTTGAGCACCGTGTATAGCGCCTCGGTTGAGGTGTCCCCGTTGAACGCGACCCCAGGTATGGAGTCGATCAAGCGCCGACGCATATGTTCCTTCAATCCCGAAACGTGGTCCTGATGGTCCATCAGATGGCTGTAGGCGAGTTCCATGGCCTTGGACAAGCCCACGATGCCGGCGATATTCTCCGTTCCCCCGCGCATGTTGCGTTCCTGGGATCCGCCGAGTATCATCGGCTTCAGCCCCGCACCGCTGCGCATGTAAAGGAATCCGACGCCTTTCGGCCCATGGAACTTGTGGGCCGCGCAAGTGATGAAATCCACCGGAAGGGTGCTCAGATCGAACGCATAGTGACCCATTGTCTGGACCGTATCGCTGTGGAACAGCGCACCGTGCTCCCGACATAGCGCACCGATACCATCCAGGTCGATCCGGGTGCCGATCTCATTGTTGGCGTGCATCAAACTCACCAGTACCCCTTGGCCTCGCGTGCGTGTCAGGAGTTCGCGCAGGTGGCTGACGTCCGGCTTCCCATCCGGTTCAAGACGCACCCAATGGACCAGGACGCCGGCCTGTTCACCGATCCTGGTCGCCGTGAGCTCCACTGCGTGGTGTTCGATGGCAGAGGTGATGATATGCTTGACCCCGAGGTCGCGGACGCAACTGTGGAGCACCATGTTGTCCGCCTCCGTACCACCACTGGTGAAGATGATCTCGCCTGGTGTACACTGCAGGAGTTCGGCAACCTTCCTGCGCGCCCTTTCCACCACGGCGCGGGTCTGTCTGCCGAATGCATGGATGGAGGACGGATTGCCGAATTGTTCACGCAACACGGGAACCATGGCCTCGAACACTTCAGGTGCCAGTGGCGTGGTTGCCGCGTTATCCAGGTAGATCCTGTTCATGCCGCGAATTTACCGGGTTACACTGGCCTTCTTGGCCAATTCGCGTAGCTCGCTCAGGATCCTTTGGGCAAGTTCATCGGCCTCTGCCATGCTCGGTGCCTCGGCATACACGCGGATGATCGGCTCGGTGTTGCTGCGACGTAGGTGGACCCACGTGTTGCCGAACTCGATGCGTAACCCATCGACCGTACTGTGCGGCTGGGACTCGTGCCGAACTTGCATGGCATCCACGAGCCCCTGCACGTCCATGCCGGGCTGAAGGTCGATCTTGTTCTTGCTGATGGAATAGTCCGGGTAACTGCGGCGCAGTTCCAGGCAACTCTTTCCACTCTTGGCGAGCAGCGTAAGGAAGAGGGCGATCCCGACCAAGGCATCACGGCCGTAATGCAACTCACTGAGAATGACGCCGCCGTTGCCTTCACCGCCGATGGGGGCACCAACGGCCTTCATGGCCTCCACCACATTCACCTCACCTACTGCACTGGCGTGACGCTTCCTACCGTATTTGATCGCGATATCGTCCAGTGCACGGGTACTGCTCAGGTTGCTCACGGTATCCCCTGCCCGGTACGCCAACACGTGGTCAGCGCAAGCGACCAAGGTATACTCCTCGCCGAACAGACTTCCATCCTCACAGACCAAGGCCAACCGGTCCACATCAGGATCCACTGCGATACCCAGGTGGGCGTTGTGCTTCCGAACTGTTTCGCAAAGGTCCTGAAGGTGCTCGGGCAACGGCTCCGGGTTGTGCGGGAATCGACCGTTCGGTGTACAGTGGATCTCCACCACGCTAAGAACACCCAAGGCGGTCAGCAGCGCCGGAACGACCTCACCACCCACGGAGTTCACGGCATCCACCACCACGCGTAGGTTGGCCTTGCGGATCGCCTCCACATCGATCATGTCCAGTGCAAGGATCGAATCAATATGCTTGCGTGTCCAACCGGACCGTGGGATGACCTCACCAAGCTGGTCCACAGTGGCGAAGTCGAACTCTTCGGCTTCTGCGATCCGGAGCACCTCGGCGCCGTCCGCAGCACTGATGAACTCGCCTTTCCTGTTCAATAACTTCAATGCGTTCCATTGTGCGGGGTTGTGGCTGGCCGTAAGGATGATGCCACCGTCCGCTTGTTCCCCAGGAACCGCCATTTCCACCGTGGGTGTGGTTGCCATACCCAGGTCGAGGACGTCGAAGCCCAACCCCGACAGGGTCCCTCGCACCAGGTCGACCACCATCGGCCCGCTGATGCGCGCGTCCCTACCAAGTACGATGCGCGGCCGGTCCCTGTCCGAACCCCGCTTGATCAGGATCCCGAATGCAGCCGTGTATCGCACGATATCCAACGGTGTGAGCGCGTCACCCGGCGCTCCGCCGATAGTGCCACGAATTCCAGAGATCGATCGGATCAGGGTCATGCCAAGGTTGTTGTGGAGCGAGAAGCGCCAAGTAAGTGGTGAACAAAGCTATCGGCCTCATCCTGTCGGCCCACACGGGCGCTCAATGGTGCTCCACAGCGGATCGTTGAAGAGATCCGGTGCATGCGGATGTGCCGGAGGACCAGCGGGTCAAGGCATTCCGGTACACCTTGGGTTGTTCATAACGCATCGCATTGCAGGGTGCACCCCGGTTGAAGTAGCTATTTTTGGGGCAGGAGGTCCGATCCTCCAGCCCGTTCCATGAATGAAGGTCCTTCCCCCCTGCATGACCGCGAAGATCAGCAGAACTCCGTGGAGCGATACGAGGCGATGTTGAACAAGAACATCGACCTGTTCTTCGACGTGGAGGAGTTCGAACATATCATCGAGCACTACTTGGAAGCGAACGAGCCGAAGAAGGCCAAGGAGGTGCTCGACTATGCTCATCGACAACATCCTGGGGCTCCCGACCTGCTGTTCTGTGAAGCGCACGTGTTATTGAACCTCGGGAAACTGAACAAGGCGCTCGAGGTCCTGGATACACTCGGGCGCATGGAGCCCTTCAACGTGGATGTTCATCTTCATAAAGCCGGTATCCATAGTCAACTGCGCAATTACCGACGTGCTGTGGAGCACTATAAACGGGCCTTGGATCTCGCTGACGAGGGCTTGGATGAGATCTATCTGGACCTGGCCTTCGAGTACGAGAACCTCGAGTCCATCGAGTTGGCAGTGGACTGCCTGAAGAAGGCCCTGGAGATCAACCCGGAGAATGAAGCCGTGCTCTATGAGCTCTCCTATTGCTATGAGCTCGCTGACGCCCATCAGGCGGCTGTGGCCTACTTCCGGGAGTTCACCAACGAACATCCATATGCATTCGTGGCCTGGTACAATCTGGGTGCCGCCCTTGCGCGACTGGAGCGCTTGGAGGAGAGCAATGAAGCGCTCGATCTCTGTATGGCCATTGACGATAGGTTCACCTCGGCGTATTTCGCCAAAGCGCGGAACATGTTGTTGCAGGGTAGGTATGAGGACGCTGTGGAATGCTACAACGAGACCATCTCCATCGACGGACCGCAGGCGGTCACCTTCAGTTACATCGGTGAGTGCTTCGAGAAGATGGAACGCTATGAGCAAGCACTCATCCACTATGACCAATCGATCGCGCTGGATCCGAATTGGGTGGATGCTTGGATCGGGCGAGGTGTGGTGAAGGATGTTCAGGGTAGGCACGCTGAGGCCGTGAAGGACTTGGAGGTGGCTCTCAAACTGGCACCCGAGCATGGTGATGCCTTGTTCTTCCTGGCCAATACGTTGGGCAGGATGGAGCGCTATGATGAGGCGTTCGTCGCATATACCAAACTGAACAGCATCGAGCCGGAAAGCTTGGATGGCTGGCTGGACCATGCCGACCTGTTGTTCACCCTGAAAGGAGCGGACGTAGCGTTGAGGAAGTTGAAGGAGGGAGAGGTGGTACATAAGCTGAACGCCCGTTACCGTTACCGACTCGTGAGCTATTTGCTGCGCACGGGGCGCGAACAGGAGGCCCTTCTCGAGTTGGAAGAAGCGCTCATGGCCGATCATGCGACCCATGATCAATTACTGAGCCACTTCCCTGAGGTGATGCAAATGCCTCAGGTCGTACACCTATTGGAACTTTATCGCCGATGAACTTCAAGCTTTCCCACATTCCCGCCAGGACCACGAAGCCACGGGAGGATGGGGTCACCATGGTCATGGACAAGGGTCTATCCTTGCGCCAAGCGGAGGACTTGATCAGCGTCAGTGGCGATCTGGTGGACCTGGTCAAGATCGGTTTCGGCACATCGGTGGTCACACCACGCTTGACCGACAAGGTGAAGCTTTACCACAACGCCGGTATCCGGGTGTATCTGGGTGGCACGCTCTTCGAAGCCTTCGTGGCACGAGGACAGTTCAAGGATTACCGAAAGCTGGTCGACCAGCTGGGATTGGACATGGTGGAGGTGAGCGACGGCTCCATCAACATGCCGACCAAGGAGAAGTGCAAGTACATCACCGACCTCGCCAAGCACTTCACCGTGCTCAGCGAGGTGGGTTCGAAGGAATCGGGTATCCTCATCAGCCCATCGAAATGGGTGAGCATGATGCGTACGGAGTTGGATGCGGGAAGTTGGAAGGTGATCGCCGAAGCAAGGGAAAGTGGTACGGTGGGCATCTATCGGCCGAACGGCCATGCGCACACGACCTTGGTGAACAGGATCCTGGCCAAGGTGGCCTCAAAGGATATCCTGTGGGAGGCCCCCCAGAAACCCCAGCAGGTCTGGTTCATCAAACAACTGGGTGCCAATGTCAATCTGGGGAATATCGCTCCCGAGGAGGTGATCCCGCTGGAAACGCTCCGCTTGGGGTTGCGCGGGGATACCTTCTTCCAGTATCTACCGGAAGAGGTCGCCGACAAGCTCCGTCAGGTGAAACCCGATGCGACCAACTGATCCAAGACCGATGACACCGGAGATCACCATCACGGAATTCGTGGCCCTACGTGAGACGAAGAAGCCCTATCAGCTCATCGACCTCCGCGAACCCTATGAAGCAGAGCGCTGCACGCTCGGTGGTACCCTGATCCCCATGGGAGAGGTCCTTGAACGCCGTAGTGAGATCCGACGCGATGTTCCGGTGGTGATGCACTGCAAGAGTGGTAACCGGGCAGGTGCTGTGGTACAAGCGCTCACCGCCCGGTATGGGTTCATCAATGTGATGAACCTGAAGGGTGGAATGGAGGCATGGAAAGTGGAAGTGGATCGTACCATTGACTGCGATTAGTGATGATGGACCTTCGAGCAAGGATCAAGTTGTACATGAAGGGTATGGCCATGGGGGCTGCGGATGTGGTGCCTGGCGTTTCCGGCGGTACCATTGCCTTCATTTCCGGGATCTACGAGGAGTTGTTGTCCTCCATCAAGAGCCTTGGTCCTCAGTCATTGGTCATCCTGCGTAAGGACGGGTTCAAAGCCGCTTGGAAGCAGATCAATGGTGATTTCCTGGTAACGCTCTTGGCAGGCATAGCAACCAGCATCTTGCTATTGGTGCGCCCGATCACGTGGGCCATCGCTCATCATCCGGTCCTAATTTGGAGCTTCTTCTTCGGCCTCATCGTGGCCAGTGTTTGGCTTTGTGGTAAACTCGTTAAGCAATGGTCCGTCGGTCCGGTCATCGGATTGGTCATCGGTACGGCCATAGCCGTCGTCATCGGTGTTGTCAACGCTGGTACTGGGTCGGACAGTCTGCTCTTCGTATTCTTCTCGGGAGCGATCGCCATCTGTGCGATGATACTGCCGGGTATCAGTGGCTCCTTCATCCTGCTCCTTATGGGCATGTACCTTCCAGTGATGACCGCACTCAAGACGTTCGATATTCCGATCATCGTGGTGTTCGCGACCGGATGTCTCCTCGGCTTGATGGCCTTTTCGCGCTTGCTTTCATGGATGTTCCGCGTCCATCACGACCTCACGGTGGCATCGCTCACCGGGTTCCTGCTTGGTTCGCTCACCATCATTTGGCCATGGAAGGAGGTTTTGAGCGTCCGAACCGTGCATGAAGGAAAGCCTGATGAACACCTGGAGGCCTTCCTGCAACGCAATATCCTGCCCCAGGATTACGCTACCATCACCGAGATGGACTCGATGCTTGGTATCACCTCCAAGGACCCACAGGTCCTGACAGCGGTGTTGCTCGCGTTGTCCGGTGCGGCACTGCTGCTGTTCCTGGACCGGTTCTCTCCGGACAAGCGATGAAACAGTATGGCCTGATCGGTCTCCCACTCTCCCATTCTTTCAGTCAGCACTACTTCACGGCCAAGTTCACCGAGCTTGGACTTGGTGACCATAGGTACAACCTCTATCCGCTTGAGCATATCACCGACCTTTCCGACCTCTTGGAAAGAACCCCGGGCCTCCTTGGCTTGAATGTGACCTTACCTTACAAGCGCAGTGTGATGGACCTCTTGGACGAGGTGGATCCGGTGTCCTCCGCAGTAGGTGCGGTCAATACGATCGCATTGAAGGATGGTCGTCGCTCAGGGTACAATACCGATGTGGAAGGGTTCCGTGCATCACTTCTTCCGCTGATCGGTGATGAGCGTCCGCGGGCGTTGGTGCTAGGTAGTGGAGGAGCTTGTCGTGCGGTTGTCTTCGTGTTGAAGGAACTGGGCATCCGGTTCCGCGTGGTGAGCCGAAGCCGGGAACGAGGGGATCTGACCTGGGACCAGGTCGATCCCACCATCGTGAAGGCCTGTCCGCTCATCATCAACACGACACCCATCGGGATGTTCCCATCGGTGGAGGGGATGCCTGCTCTTCCCTATGCGGCAATAGGACCGCGTCATATGCTGATCGATCTGGTCTACAACCCATCGACCACCAGCTTCTTGAGCGAGGGAAGTACGCGTGGTGCCCGAACAGTGAACGGACTCGTCATGCTGCATGAACAAGCGGAAGGTGCTTGGCGCATCTGGCAACGGACCTGTTGAATGGCGGGTCGGTGTGCCTCCCGTCAACGTTCTCACCCAACACATCAGGACCGTTCCAACAGACTGCCAGGGTCGATGGTCACGTACTCAGCAAGAATATCCGTGTCCCGCGCCACCTCGACCCATTCCACCCCGCCGTAACCCAACCTGATCCATACTTCGCAGAAATATCCCTCCATGAGGTACAGGTGGACCCGGTGCGATCCATAGGGACGGGATCCGAGGTACTCCCCGATGTTGCGCAACACATCGATCCGTTGCACGCGGTCCAATGCAAGGAACTCACGCTCCTGCATGGCGTTCAGCGTGCCATCGCACGATAGACCATCACTGCGATACCCAGCAGGAACAAGAGGATGCTTATCCTATTGATACCATGCATGAACCGAAGGCTACCGTTGCCACTGGAAGGACCCAGTAATGTTGCCGGGTTCAAGTAGTGGAGGAGGCGTTTGATGAACATGATGCGACTCGTTCATGAATGGAACATCCATTCACGTGACCTGTTCACCGAAGATAGGACAATGCTCGATCACAAGCGGTCAAGGGTTGACCCCACGTACCGGCTCGATCTTGAAGGACTCCCATTCCTTGGCTTCGGCACGATTCGCGATCAACAAGCCCGCATGGTCATTCGTGGCCTCCAGATCCGCACAGACATAGCTGCCGTCGCTCGCACGTAAGACCTTGACATCGTCAGCCAAGGTGAGCAACTCGAAGGTTTCCCATTCTCCTACCGCATCACGGTTCGCGTAAAGCACATTCCCCCGCTCCCGATCGGCACATACATACTTGCCATTCGCGGCGCGTAAGGCAACTTTGCCCTTGCCCAGATCAACGAGCTCGAATGTTTCCCACGGGCCGACCTGGTTCCGATTGGCGATCAGTGCATCGGTGAGGTCCCCGTGATCCGAGAGGTCGGCACAAACGATGGCCCCATTGAATGCACGGATCGACACAGGATCCGACATTGTGTTCGACGATGCATCGGTCGCCTTCCCATTCGGATCGACCGGTTGGCCACAAGCTTGGAGGAGAAAGGTTAGTACACCAGTGGACATCGCTGTCCAGAAAGCGGATCGAAGTTTCATTCAAGTTGACGATTGAAGGTGCAAAGGTGATGAAGCTTCACCATACCTCCCAAGTACCTTTGCACCATGCCTTTCCAGCTCATCTCGGAATTCCAGCCCACCGGCGATCAGCCTCAGGCCATACGTCAATTGGTAGAGGGGCTGACGAATGGGGTTCCAGCTCAAACGCTGCTCGGAGTGACCGGATCCGGAAAGACCTTCACGGTAGCCAACGTGATCGCCCAGGTCGACCGACCCACACTCATCTTGAGCCACAATAAGACATTGGCCGCTCAGCTCTACGGCGAGTTCAAGCATTTCTTCCCCAACGACCGGGTCGAGTACTTCGTAAGCTACTACGACTATTACCAGCCCGAGGCTTACCTGCCGACCACCAATACCTACATCGAGAAGGACCTATCCATCAACGACGAGATCGAGAAATTGCGGCTGAGCGCCACGAGCGCGTTATTGAGCGGAAGACGCAACGTGATCGTCGTGGCCAGTGTAAGCTGCATCTATGGTATCGGTAACCCGGCCGAGTTCCACAAGACGATCATCAAGCTGGAACGTGGACAACACATCTCCCGGAACAAGCTGCTTCATGATCTGGTCTCCGGGTTGTACAGCAGAAAGGACGTGGACCCGGCGCGCGGGAATTTCCGCGTGCGTGGGGATGTGGTGGAGGTCTTCCTGGCCTACGACGATGAAGGCGTGCGTATCCACTTCTGGGGTGATGAGATCGAACGATTGGAGCGATTCGCGGTGGTGGGGAACCGGACGATCCAGGCGGAGGAGCAGTTGACCATCTACCCCGCCAACATCTTCGTTACCAGCCGTGATACTCTGAAAGCTGCTCTTGAGGTGATCCAGGAGGATATGCGCAAGCAAGTGGCTTTTTTCCAGGAGATCGGCAAGCATTTGGAAGCCAAGCGCTTGGAAGAGCGTGTGATGTACGACCTGGAGATGATGCGCGAGTTGGGTTACTGCTCAGGTATCGAGAACTATAGCCGATACTTCGATCAACGGCAGATCGGTCAGCGCCCGTTCTGTCTGCTCGACTATTTCCCTGATGATTTCCTGATGGTCATCGATGAAAGCCATGTGACCATCAGCCAGGTACAGGCCATGTTCGGAGGGGATCGATCGCGGAAGAAGAACCTGGTCGAGTATGGATTCCGATTGCCCAGTGCCATGGACAACCGACCCCTGAAGTTCGAAGAGTTCGAAGCCATGCTGGGACAGACCCTGTATGTGAGCGCGACCCCGGCAGACTATGAACTGCAGCGAAGCGAAGGTGTGGTGGTGGAGCAGGTGGTGCGACCTACCGGCCTATTGGACCCGCCCATCGAAGTACGACCCAGCAAGGACCAGATCGATGACCTGCTCTACGAGATCCGGAAACGAAGTCAGGTGGAGGAACGCGTTCTCGTCACCACATTGACCAAACGGATGGCCGAGGAATTGACCGAATTCCTAGGCAAGAACGGGGTACGTTGCAAGTATATCCATAGCGATGTGGAGACCCTGGAACGGATCGAGATCCTGCGCCAATTACGGCTTGGTATGTTCGACGTGCTGGTGGGCGTGAACCTGCTCCGGGAAGGCTTGGATCTACCGGAGGTGAGCCTGGTGGCCGTGCTGGATGCCGATAAGGAGGGTTTCCTCCGAAGCAATCGCTCCCTTACCCAGACCGCAGGTCGTGCAGCACGGAACGTGAATGGAAAGGTGATATTCTATGCTGACCATGTGACCGAGAGTATGCGGCGCACCATGGACGAAACCGATCGCCGTCGTGCGAAACAGGTTGCCTATAACGAGGCCCATGGCATCACGCCCACCCAGATCAAAAGGGACCGGGGTGATGTGATGAGGCAGACCGCTGTCATCGACATCCACGACAACGACGGCAGGCGTGCTTACGTGGAGCCGGAGGTACTGAGCATGGCGGCCGATCCGGTGTTGCAATACATGACCGCCGATCAACTGGCGAAGAATGTGGATGTCCTGGAGGCGAGCATGCGAAAAGCGGCCAAGGAATTGGACTTCATCGCTGCAGCCCAGCTTCGCGATGAACTCATGGCCATGCGCAGACTTCTGGAAGAGCGCGGGAACGTACCGGGTTGATCAATGGATAGGCCCCAGGCCGCCCAGTTCGATCGGTTGGATGCCGAGAATGATCCGTATGTGATCGAGTCCATACTGGGTTCATCGCTAAATTTGGAACGACCAGAACCAGAAACGCTCACCCATGAAGCACCTATACACTGTTCTCGCTATCAGCATGTTGTCGGCTTTGCCTGCTGCTCACGCCCAACTGTCCTTTGGCGGCCAACCACGCGGCTTGGTCAAGAACGCTGGACTGCCAGAGGTGCCCGTGCACGTGATGCCTGCTGTGGATGCCGCTGTTCTTCTCGCCGAGGATGAGCAACGCGCTTTGGCAGGCATCAAAGGACCATATCGGTTCGGATCCAATCATGCTACCGACCTTTCCATGGAGAACAGCGGGGTGTGGCACACCTTGGCCAATGGCGACCGTGTATGGCGCCTTGGTATCCAATGTCCAGGGGCCTACAGCATCAATTTCGAGTTCCACGACTATGTCGTGCCGGAAGGTGCTGAGGTGTTCGTGTACAACGAGAGCGGGGATGTCCTTGGCTCGTTCAACGCGCAGAGCAACCCCGGACAGACCGTGTTGGGGGTCACCCAATTGGCCGGGGATCGCATCACGATCGAATATGTGGAGCCTCAGGTGGTCAGGGGTGGCGGCAAGTTGCGTATCGGACAGGTGACGCACGCATACCGCGATATCATGGGTTCTACCAAGGGCTTGGGTGAATCCGGATCCTGCAACAACAATGTGATCTGTGCGGTGGGTGATGCTTGGCGTTCCCAGATCCGCTCCGTGGCGATGATCACGGTCGGAGGAAGTGGTCTGTGCACGGGTACGCTGATCAACAACTGCGAAGAGGACGGAACGCCCTACTTCCTTACCGCGAACCACTGCCTTGGCGGCAATAATACGTGGGTGTTCCGGTTCAATTGGAACAGCCCCACCTGTATCCTGAACAACAATGGACCGACCAATCAGACCGTTTCCGGATCCACGTTGAAAGTGAACAGTGCCACGACGGATGTTGCTCTTCTTCAGCTGAACTCGACCCCACCAGCGAGTTACAACGTGTTCTACAGCGGCTGGGACCGCAGTTCGACCGTGCCGACCAGTGCAGTGGGCATCCATCACCCTAGTGGTGACGTGAAGAAGATCTCCTTCGACAACAACGCGTTGACCACTTCGTCGTACCTCGGAAACGCTGGTTCCGGCACCAACTTCTGGCGCGTGGGCAATTGGGAGGATGGCACCACAGAGGGAGGGAGCTCGGGCAGTGCATTGTTCAACCCGGAAGGTCTGGTCATCGGCCAGCTCTATGGCGGATTCGCGAGTTGTTCCAGTATCACCGCCGACTACTACGGCCGTTTCAGTCAGAGCTACTCGCAATTGCAGACCTGGCTGGGCAATTGTGGGCAGCAGCTCTACGGATACCCGTCCTCCGTTGGTGTGGAGGAGCGTGTTTCCGACAACCGGATCGGACTGTTCCCGAACCCTTCAACCGGTCGCGTCACCGTGACCCTCCCACTTGCGGCCCGCTCAGGAGCCAGGGTCATCGTGTACGATGCATTGGGCCAACAAGTGATCGCCCGTTCTGTCGGCATTGGCATGGAACGGATGGAACTGGACCTTTCCGGACGTAGCGAGGGCATCTATCTGGTGGAACTGATCGCAGGAAACGAACGCCAAGTGGAGCGTCTCATTCTCAACGACTAGTTCCACGCGCATCGCAAGGGCCGCTGGACCGCATCGTCGTTCAGCGGCCCTTGCTTTTCCGGTCTACGGACAGACACTGTATTTTCACCCTCCGTACCGCATTTGAGACGCCCATGAGAACCACACTACTAGCTGTCATTTGTTGTCTGATCGCGTCGCCAACCATCGCACAGGTCGCTTTCGGCGGTATGCCATGGGGTATCGGGGCTCGGGCCGAGAAACTGCCAAGGGTGCCACAGGTGGTCCTTCCTGAAGTTGATGCTGCACAACTCATCGAGGAGGACCTGGCCAAGGTGGACGCGGGTATCAAAGGCCCGTTCCGATTCGGGTTCAACCACGTAACGGACATTCGCACGGAACGCGACGGTATCTGGTATGCACTTCCCAATGGTGATCGTGTTTGGCGGGTGGCCATCCATTGCCCCGAAGCGTACGCCATCAATCTGAAATTCACGACCTATCGCATGCCTGAGGGCGCTCGTTTGTTCGTGTACAATACAGCGGGTCAGCACTTGGGGGCTTTCACTGCGCAAAGCAGCCCTGGCCGGGATCGAATGGCTGTGGGCCAGCTCCCTGGTGATCGGGTCGTGATCGAGTACCATGAGCCTGCAGCCCAGTTTGGTCAAGGTGAACTGGTCATCGGTCAGGTGACCCATGCCTATCGCGATGTATTTGGCCTCATGCGCGACCTTGGGGATAGCGGTCCTTGCAACATCAATGTCATCTGCCCGGAAGGTGATGATTGGCGCGATGAGATCCGGACCGTTGCCATCATCACCACTGGTGGCAATGGTTTCTGCACGGGTACCCTGATGAACAATTGCGCCGGTGACAGCATCCCCTACTTCCTCACCGCACATCATTGCCTCAGTGATGATGTGGAGGATTGGGTCTTCCGGTTCAATTGGGACAGCCCCACCTGTGACCCCACGGAGAACGGTCCGATCGACCAGACCGTAGCGGGATGTGAACTCCTGGTGGACAACAACCCGACGGACATGGCCTTCCTCCGGTTGAGCAGCATTCCGCCTCCCGAGTACAATGTGAACTGGGCAGGCTGGGATAAGCGGGACATCGCGGCGACCAGTGCGGTGGGTATCCACCATCCAAGCGGTGACATCAAGAAGATCTCACGGACGGATGGGGCATTGGTCCAGGCGGATATCGATCTGGGTACCGGCACCGCGGATTGCTGGCGCGTATCGGTCTGGGACGCGGGGACCACGGAACCGGGCTCATCCGGCAGTGCCCTCTGGAACCAGGACAAACGTGTGGTGGGACAACTCTATGGTGGTGCGGCCAATTGCGACAACAGTGTCGATGATTACTACGGCCGGTTATCCACCAGTTGGCCGCTCTTGGAAGAATACCTCGGCACCTGTGGGGATACTTTGGACGGGTTGAACGTGCCCGTGGTGGTCCCCATCAATTGGGATGCGGCCGTGACCTCCATCGTCAATGTACCTGCCTTGGTATGTGACGAGGACACCATATCGCCCATCATTACCATCAAGAACAACGGGCTGGTACAGTTGAACACCGTTGCCATCACCTATCAGGTGACCGGGCAACCGTCCAATACCGTCTTTTGGACCGGTACATTACAACCTGGGCAGACCGTCAATCACCCCTTGCCTGACATCGAAGTACCTTCAGGTGAACTCACGCTCATGGTGAGCAGCAGTGCACCCAATGGCAACGAGGATCAAGTTCCTGAGAATGACCTATGGGACCTTGCCTTCGTGGTCAGTACTCCCGGACAGGCCGTGCAGTTCGACCTGGTGCTCGACGATTTCGGAACGGACATCACGTGGGAGCTCATGACCGATAGTGCAACGGTGATCCATTCCGGCGGACCATACACCGACGGGGATGCAGGTGACACGCTCTCAACGGCGTTCTGTTTGACCTACGCGTGTTACACCTTCACCATCAACGATGCTTTCGGTGATGGCATCTGTTGCGAGAACGGTGAGGGTTCGTATACCATCGGTGTGCCTGATGGTGCCGTGCTTGTGGAGAGCGATGGTCAATATGGTGCGCAGGACGTCCAGGAATTCTGCTTGGAAGAGGTTGGCGTGCCAGAGTCCTCGTCGGGCGGTCACATGCGGCTGTTCCCGAACCCTGCCACTGGTCGCGTTGTCCTGCAGTTGAACGGTATCAATGGTCCGGCCAAGGTCGTCCTTCGGGATAGTGCAGGTCGTATCATCATGCAGCAGGCGGTGCAGGCGGATCCTTCACGCTTGGAACTGGACCTGAACGGTTTTGCAGCCGGCGTGTACCACGTGCAGGTGCACCATACAAGGGGACGGATCGGCCAACGGTTGATCCTTCAGCGGTAAGTGGATCCCCGGGTCAATAGGTGATCCAGTAATAGATCAGCTTGACGTACTCATTGTTCACCATCAAGAGCCCTTCCTCACTGGTCCACCAACGCTTTGGATCGTAGTTGAGGCCCGCTGCGGAAATGGTTCGCACCTCGATCGGTGTATCCCTGACCTGCTTCGCGAAGACCCGTCCTACCCGGCGTAGATGGAATTCGGTGGAGACGATGAGGATCGTGTCGTAACCATGAACTCGGGCATCATCCCGTATCAGCGCGGCTTCCTCCCACGTGCTTGTACCGGCGACCAGCGGTCGGATGCGAGCGCTATCAAGACCGGCGCGCAGGGCCGAGCGCCGCGACAATTCCGCTTCGGTGAGCATCAATCCCTCCCCTTCCAAGATCCCCGGGATATTGCTACCCGTGCAGACCATGATACCGGCATGGCCTTGTTGGACCAGTTCAGCCCCACGCGCTCCACGTTCACGCGGGGCGCCACCCAGCACATAGACCGCATCCGCATGGACCAGTTCATCCTCGGTGATCAAGAAGCTCCCTACACCGAGGAGGATCCGATATCGGTTGGCCGCAAGTAGGGACACGATGATCAGCAGGCCCAACCAGCGCTTCCATGAATTCCGCTGGCGTGTCTCCGATGGCCCAGTGCCGGTATTCATCACCTTGTTCAGTAACTACCGCTGCGTCGTCTGATGAACCATTCCAAAGCCAGTAGGCTTAACAGAACGGCGAACAGGGCCTTCACACCGATCAGGTCATTGTACTTGGAACGCACGTAGGATCGTGCTTGAAGGCCCGGTCGCGAACTCAAGAGCTCGGGCAATCGGCTCATGTTGTCCGTGGTCACCAGGTTGCCGTTGGTGAGGGCGGAAATGTCCGCCAGCAATGCGTGGTCAGCAACCGTGTTGTTGCGCTCCAATTGTGGTTCTTGGACGTAGAAGAGGCCACTTTTCGTGAACTGTCCACCATTGAACGTGGTGCGCGCCCGCCAGGAATAGGCTCCGGGGGCCAACCTTCCTGCATCCAATGTGTAGGCTTGCCCCGAACGGTCGAACACATAGCTCAGTTCCTGGCCTGCACTATCGGTGAGTTGCATCTGAACATCGGGCGTATTGATGGCCTCCAGGTTCGCGTTGTACAATTCTGCCGAGAAGCGCACTTGTGCTTGAGCACTATAGACGGCCTCGTGCCCTACACGGAACGGGTCCTTGTTCTCCTTCAAAGCCAGGAATTGGACCATACGGTGCACCAATTGGTCCGATCGGGAATGATCCCCGTTCAGGCGTTGATCGGCCAGTCGCCAACGCCACAAGCCTTCACCGCATATGACACCGGTGCGCCGCTCCTGATCCTGCGCGAAGGCTACCAACGGTTGGTCCGTACTGACCACTCCGATCCGTTGCACCACCAAAGCATGGGCAGAACGGCCCAATACATAGGTTGCGAATAGCACTTGGAGCGGTGGGAACCGATCCAAGGTGCGGGCCAGGTCGGACTCCAACGTGAACAGGGGGAACCCGTCGTTCAGCGCAGGAAGGGCATCGGTGATCGCTGATCGCGCGCCGGTCATGGTCACTACTGCTTGCGATCTTCCCAAGGCTTGAAGATCCGTACCATGGGCGACCACGAACAGCGTTGGAAGACGTTGTACTGCCGCCTGTTCAAGTAGCGGTGTGATCGGATACCTGGTGGACGGCAACCCGTGCAGGACCAGCAGGTCGGCACCCTTCAGATCAGGGGCGGGACCATTCGCGTAGGCAAGTTCCACGGCATAACCCTCCAGCCCGGTCAATGCTTGGCGTATCGCACCAAGGTCAGGGTGCGGCGCTGCGCCAAGTACCAACACCCGTTGGCGATCGTCGAGCACTTCCACGATGATCGAACGCTCATTGTTGCTCGCTGTACGCTCGCCGTCCACTGCCACCAGCCGGATGGTATACCGCTGAGGGCCCACTGCGTCTGCCTTCAGTTCCAACGGCACGTCCATCATGAAGGAGGCGTTCGTGACAGGCACTTCACGCCGTGCGACCACTTTGCCCAGATGGATCACCTGGAGTTCGGTACTCCTACCCTTGAGTTGGTACGCTTGCACCCGCACGAGCACAGGGAAGGAATTCCCGAGGTAGGTGATGCTGTTGTGCTCCACCTCCTTGATGATGAGGTCCGGACGGACCGTGGTGTCCCCCAAGGCGATGGTGTACACGGGAACCCCCAGCTTCTGGGCATCGAGTCTGGGGTCACGACCACGATTGGTGATGCCGTCGCCGTCCATGATAACCGCACCAAGCTCGGATCCCCCCAATCGTTCCTGAAGGTTCCGGAACAACTGGGAGAGGTCGGTAAGTGCATCCGACTGCGAATGGTCCAGGTCCTCCTTCACCCCATCGCCATAAGTGAACGTACGTACCTCATGATCCTGCGACAGTGCCTCGGCCAGTTCCTGTAGGGCTGTAGGATAGCGCTGTCGAAGGAATGCCGTATCACCTGCTGCCAAGAGTGATGCTGAACCATCGTGGGCGATCACGACCACCGGTTTGCGCACCTCGCGTTGGTCGTACCGCAACATGGGCTCCAGCAGAAGGAAGGCAACAAGGGCTACAGCCAGTGCGCGTATGGCGAACAGCCAAGGCACCACAGCGCCGGGTACGTCCTGTCGCTTATTGCGGTATGACAACCAAGCCACCCCCACCCCTACGAGCAAGCAGGGAATGATAAGCCAGAGCGGTTGGACCGTGGTCAGCTGCATGGGGTGCAAAGGTCGGTGTTCCTCAGGTCCAACACATGCATGGCCCACTCACTCCATCGGGTGATCAGGCCCGGTCGTAACGCGCCTGGTTGGTTCAGGTGAGCATCCCACCGCACACGTTCAGCGTCTGACCGGTGATGTATCCACTGAGGTCACTACCCAGGAACACGCAGGCATTGGCCACATCGGCAGGGGTTCCACCCCGCTTGAGAGGGATCCCCTCACGCCATCCCTCCACCACCTTGGGGTCCAGTGAGGCGGTCATTTCTGTTTCGATGAAGCCTGGAGCGATGGCATTGCATCGGATATTGCGACTTCCAAGTTCCTGTGCCACACTCTTCGTGAACCCGAGCACACCGGCCTTGCTGGCCGCATAGTTGGCTTGGCCGGCGTTGCCCTGAACGCCCACCACACTGCTCATGTTGATGATGCTCCCGTTGCGTTGCTTGAGCATGGTACGCATCACCGCTTTGGTCATGTTGAACACGCTCTTCAGGTTGGTGTTGATCACCGCGTCCCAATCAGCCTCGCTCATACGCATGAGCAATTGGTCCTTGGTGATCCCAGCGTTGTTCACGAGGATGTCCAGCTTGCCCCATGTGTTCACGACCTGGTCCACGGCGGCCTGTGCGCTGATCATGTCCCCAGCATCGCTTTGGATGGCCATCACCTTCCTACCTGTACGCGTGCCGAGCTCCTCGGCCTGTGCATTGGCCTTCTCCGGGCTGCTGACGTAGGTGAACGCCACGTCGGCGCCCTCTTCCAAGAAACGTTCCACGATGCCTTTTCCGATCCCCCGGGTTCCACCGGTGATGAGTGCGACCTTTTGAGCGAGCAATGCCATGTGTAGTGACGCGATCCTTCGCGTGGATAGGTGATGGGCGAAGGTAGGGATGTGCTCCGTTCAACAGTCAATGGAGGTAACGGATCGCTCGTGCAAGTAACCAAGGGTCGGGTTCGAGCGTCCCATGGTCGAGGGATGGAAGATCCGCGCGTCGAACGATCGATGCGGGCTGGACCGAAGGAGCGGGTGCGACCCGCTCTTTTCGTTCAATGGAAGAACTGCATCACTTTGCTCCAAAGCTTGCGCGTAACAAGCAACGGAGGTGCTTGCAGGCCGTTGATGCCCCAGGATGCCCGAACCTCGCGATTGGCATTCAGGATGTGACGAACGCTCCCATTGCTCATGCCCCCCAATCGGAACCGCACCAGTACGGACCGGATATGGATGGTGGGCACCTCGTACCGATACAGGAAACGAAGAAGGATCTCGTAGTCCGCGCCGATGCGCAGATCGGTATTGAAGTGGCCGTGGCGGTCATACACGCCCTTGCGGATGAAGGTGCCCACATGCGGTGGCATCCAACCTTTGCGGAAGTTGTTCCGGTGGTAGGTGCCGCTCAACCAAGTGCGGTGCACCTTGTGGATGTCATGCTCGTCCACCATGATGATATCGCCGTAGACCGCATCCACATGCGCACGCTGAAAGGCATTCACCACATCGGCGATCACAGTGGGTGTCATCAACAGGTCACCGGCATTGACGAAGCCGATCACCTCGCCCGTGGCCAGCCGCAGGCCTTTGTTCATGGCGTCGTAGATGCCCTTGTCGGGCTCGCTGACGAGGGTGGTGATACCACGACGATCCTTCACCTCCCCAGGGTATCCTGCAAGGGACCCTGAGGTCGATGTGTTCCGCACGGTCCCCTCTTGTGTCGGGAGGCCCTGAGGAGGATCCGCATACTCCCGAAGGATCTCCACCGTGCCATCCGTGCTGGCGCCGTCGATAACGATCAGTTCGATCTCCGCATGCGTCTGGACCAGGATGCTTTCCAGCGTCTCCCGGATCACGGGGGCCACGTTGCGGCAGACGGTGATGAGGGTGACCTTCATGGGACCATGCCACTATCAAGGACCCGCTCCCGCACCGCAACCGCCGGGTTGCCTTGGTAGATCGTGTAAGCGTCCAGGTCCCTGGTGGCCACGCTGCCCACTGCCAGCACCGCATGGCTGTGGAGGGTGACGCCCAACGTGACGATGGCCCCCGCTCCCACCCAGCTGCCGTCCTCCAGCAGCACGGGCTTGCTGAAGGTGGGATAGTCGATCTTCTTGTAGTCGTGGCTGCCTTGGATGATCATGGCACCCTGGCTGATGACCACGTTGTTGCCGATAGTGAGCTGGTCAAGGTTGTCCAACCAAACCCGTTGACCGATCCAGCTATGGTCGCCGATGCGGAGCTTCCAAGGGAACTTGATGTTCACCCCGGGATGGATAACGACGCCCTTCCCTACCCTTGCGCCGAAGATGCGCAGCAAATGTGGTTTGGGTGACCGGAAGGGGAACAAGGGATTGAGGAAGAAGAGCGCATTCGTGAAATACCAGAACGTTCGCTTCACAACGCCTGCGCCGGGGTCGAAGGTCCTCGAGTTGTCGAAGCGTGAAAGGTCGACGGTGGGGCGGGGTGAGATCATACGCCGAACATCGCCCGGCATGCCGCCAATGGCGCCGGATCGGTCAAATATCGCATTCCCCGTTGGAAGGACCCTTGCACAAGGCGATCCATCCTCGTTTGGTCCATGTCGACCATGGTCCGGAGTACCACGCTGAATACCTCTGGTCGCTCCAACGGGATGTCCCAGCCTGCGTCATCGTGCTCCAATTCCCGCCACGGTGTCCGGTCACTGATGATCAGTGGCCGACCTGCGCTCAGCGCTTCCAGCATGGTGTGGCCGAAATTCTCCCCCAGGGTCGGCAGATACATCGCATGTCCTTGAGCCAACGCTCCGCGTGCCTGCGACTGGTCCACATGGCCATGCCACGTTACCGTGATGTTCTTGGGTAGCCGGTCAATGACCGCTCGGCATTGCGCCCAATACGCATCATCGTAAACGGTGCCGAAAAGATCGAGGTGGACCTCCCCTTTCAGTCCGCTGAGTTGTTCCAGTGCGAACAGGGTGTTCTTTTCCGGCGCTATCCGGGCAACGCTCACCAGGTGCAACCTTCCCGGCTGTTTCACTACGGATACCGGCAACTGCTCGTGTTCTTTTCTGGCGAGGTTGGGCACCAGATGGATCGTGACCTTGTCGCCGAACCATCGGCGTATGTCCAGGACCTCAGGCTCGCTGGTGGCTTGGAATTCGACCTGGTTCAAACAGCCAATGATCCGCAGCGTGCGCAGGTAGAGCTCCTTCTTCATCCGGCCACCCGATAAGGCATCAGGCGCCAACATGCCGCGAACGGCCACGATGCGCCTCACCTTGGAACCCCGAAGTAGCCACAAGGGCAGTGCAGTGGTCCAAGGCGAGAACAGGCCGTTCAGGTAGATGATGTCCCAGCGTTCCTCGCTCAACAATCGCCGCCATTGGGCCACGGAACGGCGCATCCGAGAGGCGAACCAGACCCGCTCACCAGCCTCGCCAACGGTCCACTCATCAGTCCTCGACCCTGGGTTACCCATGGTCGCCATGTAATCACGATCGCCGGTCACGATGTGAAAGTCAACGGCGTCATTGAGCTGGTCGACCATGTTCACCAGACTGCGAACCGGTCCGCCCGCCTTGTAGAACGGTCGGTACCAATCGATGAATACCAGGACCTTCGGCCGTATGCTGGACCTCATCGTTCGCGCAAGAGTTCGTCCAGCACGCCCGCCCACGCTTCGGGTGACCAAGCCCGGCCTTGGGCCATGCTGGAACGTCCCATGGCCATGAGCTCTTGGTCATTGCGGTCGATCAGCTCGGTCAGCGCACGCTTCAGGTCCTCCGTATCCCCTGCATTGAAGGATGTGCCGTTAACGCCTTCGACCAAGAAGCGCTCGGACGCACCTACCGCATCGCTGAGTATCAATGGAAGTCCGCAACAGGCCTGTTCGTGGACCACCACGCCCCACGGTTCGTAGCGGCTCGGAAGCACGAAAACACCTGCTTCCTCGATGACCGGACCCAACTCATGGACTTGTTTGAAGCCGATATGTCCGATCCGTTCATGAGCACCTGAGGTCGAACCCCGGACCATATCGAACTGATCGCCCGCACCGACGAGTACCAGGTCCCAGTCACCAGCACGTCCCTCGTTGCACAGGGCAGCGAAGGCGTCGCACAACATTTGCTGACCTTTTGTAGGGATGTAGCGGGCCACACAGAGGAAACGATGTGGCCATCGCTCCTTACGGGTCGCTAGGAGATGCTCACCCTGTGCAAGGAAATGAGCGGTGTCGGCGGTGTAGAAACCCGTGCGGATCCGGAACGGTTGGAAGCCCAATAGTCGTGCGTAAAGGACTTGTTTTTCGCCCGTGGCCCAGGCGTGGGAGAAGGTGAAAGGCACCCATAAACGACCTGCGATGGCCGAGGCTGATTGACGCAACCCGCCATGCCAAGCCGTATCGAAGCTCATGACGGTAGGGACCCTCCGTGCGTGAAAGTACCTGCACACCGCGAGGTAATCCTTGTCCACCCAACCGCTGGCCATGACCAACGTGGGATCGATGGTTCGAGCCAGTGCCAGGAGACCGTTGCGATCGAACGTTCGACGGTCGTGGAACGTGATGCCCGGTTCTTGTTCCAACTTGAAAGGTGCTTCCTGGTTCACCGGCCATCGGACCACGTGGAACTCCGTACCATACGCCTTTACCGAAGCACGGAAACCAGCCAACACGTAGGGTGCCAGTTCGGTGTAGAGTACCAGGATGCGGGACGGACGGCTCATCGGACACGCTTGTGCAGCGTGGCCGTAAAGGTATCGGCTAACGGACGTGGGTGTGGAACACGTCGGATACCCGCTTCCCCTTTGCGAACTGCCGACGGTAGTGACGGATCCAATATGCGATGAGCGGCGAACCCACTATGGTAGGCCACAGCCATTGCAGCCATACCGGCTGGATCATGTGCAGGTTCACTGCGCTGAAGGCCGATACGGTCGCGATATACCCTCCAAGGAATCCGGACATATGCATGTAGAGCCATTCCCGCTTGTCCACGGAGCGTTTATAGAACTTGTGGACATTGTTCCAGACCAGGAATAGACCAACACAACCGAATACGAAGAAGATCAGGCTGACACCGTCCTTCCTGCCCATGGTCAAATTGATGAGTCCCCACAGGAACAGCGCAAGGTTGATCACACCGGCGGAACCCTGAAGCACATAATCCCAAGTTGCCATGCGTTGGCCTTCATGTAGCTTCTTCAGGTCCAACGCCCGATATCCACTCGCGACCATGTGGAAACTGAACAATGCGACCAATGCCATCAGGACGTTGTTATTGACGATCCCGGAGATGATCGCCGTCATCACCACCACGCACATGGAATAGAAGAAGAACCGCCCCCAGCGGCGATGCGCATCACTCCCCTTGGCCGATAGCATGGCCAACGGGGCCACCACGAGGGCGAGGAAGCCGGCCGAAGCGTGGAGGATGAGGACGTATTTCATGGATGGCGCAGTTGCTCCCGGCTCATTTTGTCATACACAAGCATCCGGTTCGTTCATATCACTAGGAATTTCAGCATTCTGGATCGACCCTTGGGCTCACTGAGCATCATGATGTAAATACCAGGTTCAAATCTCGCCAGAACCGTGTTGTCAAACATATCTATCGGACTTGATCGGACGAGTTCCCTGCCTGCCGAGTCTTTGATCAAGTAGGTGTGGCTACCTACTCCAAGGCCCTGCAAAGAGAATGCCCCGCCTTCACGGATCGGATTCGGATGTACACTGATCGGCTCACGATCTTCCAACTCGTCAACGCTGATCGGGTCGAAGAAACTCGATACATCAGTCGATTCAGTTTGTCCTTGTCCGTCGGTTCGAATGACATAGACCGCCTCCGGCCCGGGGCCGAATGTTGTGGTACTTCCAACAATGACGAATCCGCCGTCAAGGGTGCTATCCAATTCGAAAGCCACTTCATCTCCGGAGCCGCCATAGGTGGATCCGAATTCGAAGATCCCCGATGCGTCGGTCCTGAGTACGTATACATCCTTGCCACCCAAACCGAAAGAAGTCGTATAGCCTACCATGATCAGACCACCATCGGAACGCTCCCGAATATCATACCCCTCCCAGTCAGAGATCTGACCAATATGATTGGACCAGAGAATGCCACCATCCACTGCGAAGGATAGAATATAGAATTCTTGGAACGCACTATACCCATTGGACGATCCCACTACTATGAATTGACCATTCGATCCTCTTATGACAGACTCTCCCGAATCGTTCCCATCTGTTCCTGTGCTCCGCTCCCATTCGATCGTTCCATTCGCCAGTCCTTTGACCAGCCAAACATCTGTTGAATCGCCCTGAACACTTTTTGATCCAACTGCAACGAAGCCGCCATCCGGGGTTGAAAGCACCTCGTTGAATTCGTCATCGTCCACACCTCCTATTGACAGGTCCCATTCGATATCACCTTCCAGATCAGTGCACATAACCCAGCCATCCGCGCCTCCATGAATTCCTCCATAGGTCTTTCCGGCCAAGAAGAGATGGTCGTCAGTCACAGCTATCGAATGAATGAAATCCCAATCATCTGTTCCATACGTTCTCCTCCATCTCGTCAGCCCCGAAAAGTCCAGGTTCACCAATACACCTTCGTAGCCCCGTCCATCACTACTGGATGCGGTGCCAACAAGGTAGTACCCATCGTTGACAACAACCACGTCATAGGCTTTCTCAACTGTGCCACTACCGATATTTCGAGACCATTCTGGTTCTCCGTCAATATCCAACTTGAGTATGTACATGTCCCCGCCTACTCCGAAACTGCCAGTTGATCCGGCAATAATGTAGCCACCATCAGGAGTGGCTGAAACCGCCCTACCCTGGTCACTTCCGTATCCTCCATAGGTGCGGATCCATGTGGATTGACCCTGTGCGAGCGAGGCGATCGTGAACAATGCGGCCATATTGATCGCTAATACCCAGTGTCCAGTCACTATCGACCTGGCCCCATCTGGTACCTTTATCCCCATGTCCCCCGCCGCGCTTCGCAACTTCAGCATCTTCCTGGTGCTGTTGGTCCTTATCGACCTGTACGCATACAAAGGCCTGAACACCGCGCTCGCGAACCATTCGCTCACGCTGCGGCGCATCGTGCGCTTCCTGTATTGGATCATTTCCATCGGCATCATCGGCTTGATGATCTGGTCGGTGTTCAGCATGCAGGATCCCAAGGTACGACGCGACCACAGCTATGCGTTCTCGCTGGTCGCCCTGTTCCTGCTGTTCTTCCTCCCCAAAGTGGTGATGGTGGTGTTCCATGGCCTCGACGACCTCCTGCACGTGGCGCGACTCGGGTGGAACAAGTTGTTGCCAGGTCCGGTGGACATGCCCGGAGAAGGCATCGACCGTGTGCGTTTCCTGAGCCAACTAGGACTGATCGTGGCCGCGATCCCCTTCACCGGCGTATTGTATGGCGTGACCAAGGGCCGGAGCCGCTTCAACGTCTCGCGTGTGCCGGTGCGTTCCGCGGGGCTGCCACCAGCCTTCCACGGGCTCACCGTGATCCAGATCAGCGACATGCACCTCGGCAGCTACGGTGGCGACCCGGCGCTGGTGCAGAACGGTATCGACCTGATCAACGCCGAAAGGCCCGATCTGATCGTGTTCACCGGTGACCTTGTGAATGACTACGCGGAAGAGGCGGAACCCTTCATCGATGTGCTGAAAGGCCTTGAGGCACGTCTGGGTAAGTTCTCCATTCTCGGCAACCACGACTACAGCGACTATCCGAAGTGGGAAAGCCCCACCGCCAAAGCCGCCAACCTGGAACGATTGAAGGCCATCCATGCAGAGATGGGTTTCCGTCTGCTGCTGGATGAACACGTGACCATTGAGGTGGGCGGTGAGCGGATCGGTCTGTTGGGTGTGCAGAACTGGGGGCATCGCTTCCAGCAGTACGGCGACCTCGCCAAGACCATCCAGGGCACCGAGGCCATGCCTTACCGTATCCTGTTGAGCCATGATCCGACGCATTGGGAACATCAGGTGCAGGGCACCGGCATCGACCTCACACTGAGCGGTCACACGCATGGTGCGCAACTCGGGGTGAAGCTCGGCAACACCACTTACAGCCCGGCCCAATGGGTCTACAAACACTGGGCGGGGCTCTATGCCGAAGGCGGACAACAGCTCTACGTGAACCGCGGTTTCGGCTTCATCGGCTTCCCGGGTCGCGTAGGAATGCCGCCGGAGATCACCGTTCTGGAGCTGAACAGGACGGCCTGATCGGTCGGGTCGCAGTGCACTACCTGCGTTTGAACAGCACGACTTCCTCGCTGTTCACGATGGCTTCCCATTCCGGTGAACCGTGAAGTTCCCTCAGCCTATCGTCATAGTCCGACCTGCTCAGTGGATAAGGGCTCTCCAACGGCAGCAACGTAATGTACCGCGCGTTGCGCACGAGCGGAAATTGATAGAGCGTATCGCGCAATGCGAGATGCGGCACGGCGGGTGATTGTGCGCTGATGGATGCATGGGCGGGCAGTGCGTCCATCAAGGCCAATACACGCCGATGGTCATACGGCTTGGTGTAGTGTTGTGCCTGGTAGATGCGGATACGTGAGCGATCCTGGTAGGCAACGGTGTGGTCCATGAAGCGGATCGTACACCCGACAAGGACCAGCACCGCAAGGGCGATCGTCCACTTGCGTTGGAGCGGGACATCATGGAGTACCAACGGCATAGTGATGGCGATCAGTGGCGCGAACTCCACGCTGTACTGTGCGATCACGGACCATTTCACGGGATCGTCGTTCCACATCTTCTGGGCTACCAAAGGCAGCGCCATAAGGCCCCACCGAGGTCGCACGATCAGCGCCCAGCCACCCGAAAGGATCATGAGGACCCAAAATTCAAGTTTGATGGCGCTGCCGTCCACCACCTCCATATGATCCAAGAACAAAGCGCTCAACAAGCTGAGAGGCTTCTTCCACAAGGCGGTGAAGGCATCAAGTGGACCAGGTCCGAGCAGGCTATAATCGAAGTGCGCATAAGTGCCGGCTCCAGCCAGCCAGGGCATCAGCCAGGCCACGGTCACGGCTGACCAAACCACCCCGGTGGATCCCAGGATCATCAAGGTCCGGCGCATGGTCAGCGGAACCATGGCGCTGCCCGCCAGTAGCAAGGACAGCGGACCCAACCAGAAGCCCATGTTCTCCTTTCCCATCACCATGAACAAGAAGACCAAGGCCGCGCGCCACGGCGCATTCCTGATGGTGTTGAGGATGAACCATGGCAGCATCATGGCGGCGACCACACTGGAGTGGTAGTCGTAGGCGCTGGCACCGAACACCCCGAAGAACAGGAGCAGGATGGCCATCCCATTCATCGCCCGGCCTTGCGGAAGTCCCACCTCCCGTAACACCTTGTAGACACCCCACGCACCCACCAACAAGGAAAGCCATTGCACGACGACCAAGGTCCATGTTCCAGTGATGTATACGAGGGGCGAGAACAGTATGAGGTAGAGGTCGAAATGGTCTGCGAGCATGGGGGCCGGCGCTTCCAGGAACAGGGAGCTATCGTGCATGATCCCGTGCGCGTAATGCCACAGTGAATGGGTGTAGAGGCCAAGATCAAGGGCGTAGGTCCGCAACAGTGCGTGGTTGGGGAAGGCTACCAGGGCGTGAAGGATGCCCAGTAACGCCAGCAGGGCTAAGGGCGTTGCCGATCCCTTCGCCCGTAGCCCTTGGGGGCAGGTCTGCTGGGTCGTACGACTTGCTCCCATCACGTCATCCCGGAAACACGTTCCCGGCCATTCCCACACATCGGTCCAGCTGCTCCAGATCAAGTCCCGTGCTGATCCCCCTTGTTTCCAGATCGTGCAGGAAGAGCTCAGAGCGTAGATTCCCTACCAGTTCATCCTCGGCCATCGGACAGCCACCGTAACCTTTGATCGCGCCATCGAATCGGCGACAGCCGCCATCCCATGCGGCTTGTGTCTTGGCCTTCCAGTTCTCTTCCGTGCAGTGCAAGTGGGCACCGAATTCAACGTGCGGTAGCGCTGGGATCAGGGCAGAGAACATGGCCGTGATGTCCGCAGGCCGGGCCACACCCACCGTGTCGCTGAGCGCTATGATGCCCACACCCAGCTCCTTCACCAGACGGTCCACCCAGTGCAGGGCCACCTCGGGGCTCCACGCATCGCCGTAAGGGTTGCCGAAGGCCATGCTGATGTACACCACCAGTTCCTTGCCGTTCGCGCGGGCCAGTTCCGCGATCCGTGCAGTGCGCTCCCACGAACCTTCGATGCCGGTGTTGGTGTTCCGCTGCTGGAAGGTCTCGCTGATGCTGAAGGGATAACCGAGGTAGGTGACGCTTGTTTGCTTCACCGCTTCTTCCGCACCGCGTTCATTGGCGACGATGACCAGCAATTTGCTCTTGGAACCACGGCGATCGATACGGGCAAGCACTTCAGCGGTGTCCGCCAATTGCGGAATGGCCTTGGCACTGACGAAGCTCCCGATGTCGATGGTGTCGAAACCCACCTTCAGCAGTTCGTTGAGGTACTTCACCTTCACCTCCGTGGGGATGAACGGTCCGATGCCCTGCATCGCGTCGCGCGGGCACTCGATGAATTTTACGTCGGGCATGTCAACCTCGGATGATGTGTGAAAAGCAGGGAATGCGTGGTTATACACTCTTAATGATCACGCCCAGCGAATGCCCGATTGATCCGCTTGACCAGTGCGGGTCCTTCGTAGATCAATCCGGTGTAAACCTGCACAAGATCGGCGCCGGCATTCAGTTTCTCCAGGGCAGCTTCAGCACTGTCGATGCCGCCTACGCCGATGATCACTAGCGGACGGGGAAGGCGTTCACGCAGGTAACGGACCACCTCGGTGCTTCGTGCTCGCACCGGTGCACCGCTCACGCCGCCCATGCCCATGGCCTCCACTTCGGCTTTGGGTGTGGTCAATGCTTCGCGCGAGATGGTGGTGTTGGTGGCGATGACCCCGGCAATGCCGCTCTCCTTCACCACCGAACAGACATCGTCCAGCTGGGCGTCCGTCAGGTCGGGCGCGATCTTCAGGAGGATCGGTCTCGATCTCATTTTCCGATCTTCTGATCCGCTGATCTTCTGATCCCCCAGTACCTTCAACCTTCCCAGAATTTCAAGAAGTGGTCCCTTCTCCTGCAGCGCGCGCAGACCGGGGGTGTTCGGACTGCTCACGTTCACCACGAAATAGTCGACCACGGGGTAAAGGGCCTCGAAGCACTTCACGTAATCGTCCACCGCTGCTTCGTTCGGCGTCACCTTGTTCTTGCCGATGTTCCCTCCGACGATAACGCACGGGGTCCGCTTGCGCAGGCGTTCCACGGCCTCCACCACCCCGCCGTTGTTGAACCCCATGCGGTTGATGAGCGCACGATCGGCAGGCAGTCGGAACAGTCGGGGTGCTTCATTGCCCGGCTGGGGCAAGGGCGTGAGCGTGCCGACCTCGATGAAGCCGAAGCCCAGGGCCGACAGGGCGTTGACATGTTTCGCATCCTTGTCCATGCCGGCGGCGAGGCCCACGGGCGACGGGAAGCGCAATCCCATGACCGTGACCGATGCCTTGGCCGGTGGGCGTTCCCCGCCTACCAAGGCCAGCAGACCGGGGACCTTGGACGCCAGTTCAAGCAGGCTGAAGGTGAGGTGATGCGCCCGCTCCGGGGACAGGCGGAACAACAGCGGGCGGATGACGGTGTACATATGCGGCAAAGCTAGACAGCACAGGCACAGCACCTCCATGGACCCATCCTGACCGCGTGGCACCGTGTCGCGCGCCCTGTTCCTTGTCTCACATCAGCGTGAACCGGATCCCCAGAAAGCCGCGCACACCTTGCATGGGCGCATACATGTAGCTGGTGTCGAAGCTGTATCCGTTGGGGTTCGAAATAGGGTCGTTCGCTTCGCGATCGAAGGGGTCGAAGGGGCGCATGAGCGGGTCGTCCGGCACGAAGTCCAGCAGGTTCTTGACGCCCCCGTAACATTCCACCCGCTCGCTGATCCGGTGCTTGATCTGCACGTTCAGCAAGGCATACCACGGGGAGTAGGCGGGACGGAAGTCATTGGGCTGGATGGGCAGGCGCATCGGGCCATACCACTGGCCGGTGAGGTCCATGCTGGTCCCGGGCGTGAGGTCGATCCCCGCCGTGAAGGTGCCTGACCAGATGGGTGCGAATAGCTGCTGTTCACGCACGCCCTCCTGGATGGTGAGCACATCCATGTACGTCGCGCCCGCCATGATGCGCAGGGGCTTGCCCACGCGCGCCTCGGCGTTCAGGCTCACGCCTTGTGCGATGCCCTCACCGTCCAGGTTCGCGTAGCGGATGAGGTCGGGGTCGGTGTCGTAGTCCGGCAGGATCCGGTTGCTGAAGCGTGTGTGGAACACCGAGCCATCCAGTCCGAAGAAACGCTTCTCTCCCACCCATTTGCGCACCACGTTCAAGGTGCCGTTCCAGGAACGTTCAGGGCGCAGTTCCTCGGTGATCACCACTGTTCTGGAGCCAGTGAGCGCGGCGTGGTCCTCGGTGAAGAGGTTCACCACCCTGTAGCCGGTGCCGAAGCTGGCACGGACCGTCCAGCGACCGCTGGGCGCGTATTTGTAGGCCACACGCGGAGCAAGCACCAGGCCATGGTCCACATCATGGTCCAAGCGATAACCGAGCAGGAGCTTGTGCACATCGGTCAACGACCATTCATCCTGCACGAAGAGCCCGGGCATCGGCTTGCGCTGCGGACGGTCGGTGGTGTAGGGCTCGTTGCCGCTGGAGGTGGCGGGCGTGTTGTCGTTGTATGCCGTGAAGCGATACGCCAATCCGGCCAGCACATCGTGTCGAGCTCCCCAACGCCGGTTCCAGAACATCTGACCGAAGAACACCTGCTGCACCGCATGAAAGGGCGTGGTACCGTACCAACTTTCCTGGTGGTGGCCGTTCATGGAGAACTGCACCATCACGGTGCCCGGTAAGGGGAGCTGGTACTGCCCGATGAGCTCCCAACGCTGCGTGGCGATCGTCTCACCATAGCGGAGATCGCTGCCCGCGAAGGCCGGTGTCCAATCCATCTCCCCACCCCAACGGTCCTCCTGGACATAACGCGCAGCAAGACTGGCGGCCTTGCGGTCGGGTCTGCGGTAGCTGATCTTGTTGAAGATGGAGACCCGCTTCTGCAGGGTCATGTCGGTGAAGCCATCACCGTTCTCGTCGCGCGGTGCATCATAAGCGAAGACGTTGATCCCCGTGAGGTTGCTCACCTTGCCGCGGCGGACCGTGGCCCCCAGGTCGGCATTGTACTCCTCCCAGGTGGAACCCATCACATCCACCGACACACGCGGAGCCAGTGCAGGGTCCTTGGTGATGACGTTGATGATGCCGCCCATGGCCTCGCTCCCGTACAGCGCCGAGCCGGGCCCCTTCACCACCTCCACACGTTCCACGAGGCTGGTGGGGATGCCGCTCAGGCCGTACACGGTGCTCAGCCCGCTCACGATCGGCATGCCGTCGATCAGCACCATCGTGTAAGGGCCTTCCATCCCGTTGATGTGGATGTCGCCCGTGTTGCACACGCTGCAATTGATCTGGGGCCGCACGCCATTCACCATGCCCACCGAGCCGATCAGGGAGGGCTCCGGGTTGCGGCGGAAGAGCGCAGGCGTGATCACTTCCACGGGTATCGGACTGTCCGCCCGTGACATCTCCTTCATGGTGCCCGTGACCACCAACTCCCCCAGATCATTGGCCGTAGGCTCCATGATCAAGGTGCCCAGATCGAGCACTTCGTCGGCCACGACCCGAACCGCTCGGCGGAGCGGGAGGTGGCCGATATAGCTGACGCCAAGGGTATAGGTCCCGGGCTCCACGGCGCTGATCAGGAAGCGCCCCTGAAGGTCCGTGCTGGTCCCGAGCGTGGTCCCTTCCAATGCCACATTGGCACTGATCAGCGCTCCCCCGGCTCCGGTAACCGTCCCGCGGATGGAACCCGGGCCGGCCAAGGCATCACCGCCCAACAGGAGGCATAGTATGCTGAGGGTTAGCTTGATGGGCTTCATGACTTCGAACGGTCGACAAATGTAGATCATAAATTAGACCGGTCTAAAAATAATCTTACCTTCGCCGCATCAACGCAGCGAACGCCCATGAGAACGAGCGCGGAGGAGAATTACCTCAAGGCCATCTTCAGTCTGGCTGAACAGAGCGGCAAGGGGGCCAGTACGACTGCCATTGCGGCGCATCTGAGGACCAAGGCTTCCTCCGTCACGGACATGGTGAAGCGACTGAACGAGAAAGGTCTGGTGGATCATCGACCCTATTACGGCGTGTCACTGACGGACACCGGCACCCAGGTCGCGACGTTGATCGTGCGGAAGCACCGCCTGTGGGAGACCTTCCTGGTGAACCACTTGAACTACCGTTGGGACGAGGTGCACGACCTGGCCGAGCAGCTGGAGCACATCGATTCTATTGACCTGCACGACCGGCTGGACAAGTTCATGGACCACCCCAAGTTCGATCCGCACGGTGACCCCATTCCCGACCGCGAGGGACGCATGGTGGACATGGCCGGGGCCCAACCCCTTTCCGAAGTCGCGAAGGACACCCTGGTGCACATCGTGGGTGTGAAGGATTCCTCGCCCGCCTTCTTGAAGCTGCTGGACGGGCTCGGCCTGAAGCTGGGCACACAACTCACGGTGAACCGGCGTTTCGAGTACGACAACTCGGTGGAGGTGAGCAGCCGCTTCCGGAGCGGACTGTTGTTGAATGAGCAAGTGAGCCTCAACCTGACCGTGAAAGCACTGTGAGCATGGAGACCATCATCCAGTACTTCGAAAGTATCGATCCCATCCTGGCCGCCTTCCTGGCCACGATGTTCACCTGGGGCGTGACGGCAGCCGGGGCCTCGGTGGTGTTCTTCTTCAAGACCCTGAGCCGTCGCTGGCTGGATGGGATGCTGGGCTTCACCGGTGGTGTGATGATCGCCGCCAGCTACTGGAGCCTACTGGCACCCAGCATCGAGATGAGCGAGCGTATGGGCATGATCCCTTGGCTGCCTCCGGCCGTGGGCTTCGCGCTGGGTGCGCTCTTCCTCTTCGTGCTGGACAAGTACGTGCCCCACCTGCACATCAACTTCGATCCCTCGGCCAGTGAAGGTCCCAAGACCGAATGGCGGCGTACCACCCTGCTGATCCTGGCCATCACCCTGCACAACATCCCGGAAGGGCTGGCCGTGGGTGTGCTCTTCGGTGGTGTGGCGGCCGGCATTCCCGAGGCCACCATCGGAGGTGCCGTGGCACTGGCCCTGGGCATTGGCCTCCAGAACTTCCCCGAAGGCATCGCGGTGAGCATGCCGCTGCGTCGCCTCGGTCTCTCGCGCCGGCGCAGCTTCTTCTACGGCCAACTCAGCGCCATCGTGGAACCCATCGCTGGTGTGATAGGAGCCGTCGCGGTGCTGTGGATGCAACCCGTCCTACCCTACGCACTGGCCTTTGCCGCCGGCGCGATGATCTACGTGGTCATCGAGGAGGTGATCCCCGAAACACAGGTGGACGGACACTCGGACATCCCCATCCTGGGCTTCATCGGCGGCTTCATCGTGATGATGGTGCTGGATGTGGGGTTGGGGTGAGAGCAGCCCTGACTACCTTGCACTGAATAGCATGATCACTTCCAGACTCAACCGCATCGCCTTGGTGCTAATCAGCTTGGCGTGGGCTTGCAATGGCTATGCCCAGTTACCGCCCGATGGCCTTTACAAGATCCCCGCATTCGCTGTGGACAGCAATTGGACCGAAGCTGCGCCCGAGGGCACCATGGCGGTTCCTTTCCACAGCCTGTTCTTGGAAGCGAATGAACGGGAGTTCCGTGTTCTGGTCGACACTTCTGCCTTCGTACCCTTGGAACTGGAATTGCCACCACGGTCCGAACAGCAGTCCGAGGACAAGCAACGCCTGCTGCTGAGCCTTACTCCGGAAGCCTCGGAGTTGCTGAAGAACTTCACCGCCGAGCGGGTGGGCGAAAGCGTGGCCATCGTGGTGGATGGCAAGGTGGTCACGCGTCACCGTGTGCGCACTGCGCTCACCAGCGGCCAGCTCCAGATCTCGTGGTGCGGACCCGATGCCTGTGAACAACTGCGTAGCAAGCTGGTCGGGAATGTACGGTAGGCAGGGTCACTTGCACGCCGCCTCTGGCCGACCCCCCTTCGAGGTCTTGTATCCAACGGCCTTCTAGGAAGATGGTTTTCTGGACGACCGAACAATGTTCCAGCGTGGTCCCCAAGCGATGATGGTGCAGGATATGAGGCTGGTGGAAGGTGTAACTGGCCTGCGCTTGCCGCAGGCCGCCTTTCGTGAACTTATTCTTCGACGAAGTTATCATGCTTCCAAGGGAGTTGTCATCTGGACTATGACCACTTTCGCCGGATATGGCTAGAAGTGCTAATCATAATTCATCTTCAACAGCAGGGACTACGACAGGTTGATACATAGGGATATCGGGATAGATCCTCCTCTTGATCTGACGGTAGTAATCTATCTTTTGAAAGCGATCTATCAACCCCTCTGAATAGAAATTTATGGTGTCGTTTTTATAAATAATGGAGAATAGCGCGTAAGAGTTCTTCCTTTCCTTAGGATCATTTGCTCGGAGATACTCGAAGAAACTTTCAAAGCTCAATGTGTCCGATTCGGGTACACTGTACTCAACCTTGGCCATTTCCTGTTCCTCCTTGTCCAGAAACTCCCCCTCAGCAAACGATTTGATAAACACTTCATTCTCATCTTTGGTGAGGATGTTTAGTTCATGACCCCATGTAGTGCAGACTGACAGGTCGGCAACTATTTGCAACGTGTCGAAGTCTTCTAGATCGCGTGAAAAGGTGAATAGATCGTTTCTGAGATCAAAATTTGATGTCGGCACATTCGGATCTGTCGGCCTATCCTTTACTCCTAGATCCATGCATCCGATCGTCAGTGCCAGAAACAAAAGGACTGGAATGGACTTTCGTGTCAGTTGCATTGCTGGCTACTGTATAGGAAACGTATTGCGTTTAACCAGCCGAAAAGGTACAACTGTTGAAATGCGTCACCTCCCTATCTATTGTTTGAGCTGTTCAACCGGCTACATGATCCGCTTGAACCGAAGATAGTGAGGGTGCACCAGTGTACAAGTCCTGGCACGAGCACCTTTTCATGCACTCGGCTACTGCCCTAAGTTATCGTGATGATCGTGCCAGATGGAAGGTCGATGTGATCGCCTTCCACTGCCGCCCATGCCGGACGCGCATAGGCCGTAGCTTCGCGGCCCATGGCCAAGGCACCCATAGAGGTCAAGAACAAACGCGCCGGCTTCGAGTATCATTTGCTCGACAGCTACGAGTGCGGCATGGTGCTCATGGGCAGTGAGATCAAGAGCATCCGGGCCGGTGGGGCCAGCATCGGCGAGGCCTTCTGCGCCTTCGTGGGCGATGAACTGGTGATCCGCAACATGCAGATCAACCCCTACGGCACCAATGTGCATTACGTGCACGAACCCAAGCGCGACCGCAAGCTGCTACTGCACCACCGGGAACTGGAGAAGCTGAAACGCAAGCTCAAGGACCAGGGCATGACCATCGTGCCCGTCCGCCTCTTCTTCGCCGCCAACGGTTTCGCCAAGTTGGAGATCGCGCTGGCCAAGGGCAAGAAGACCTTCGACAAGCGTGAGAGCCTGAAGGAAAAGGACCTTCAGCGCGATATGGACCGCGACCGCTGACCCATGGAATGGCGCTCGTACATCGCACGGTACGGACCAAACTGGCTACCCGGGGAGCGTTGGGCACGTTGGTGCTTCCTGGTCGTGTGGGCCCTTGCCGCTGTGCTTCGCTTCTGGGACCTCCCACACCTGGCCTACACGCACGATGAACTGAGTGCGCTGGTGCGCATCTACCCCACCCTGTCCGAGACCATCGGCACCGGTGTGGCCAAGCTGGATACGCACCCTCCCGGTGTGCAGGTCTTCGAATGGGCCTGGACGAAGCTCTTCACCCGCGAGGAGGCCGACGTGAAGCTCCCGTTCATCCTCATGGGCCTGGCGGCGATGCTGGTGCTCTACCGCTTCGCCATGGCTTGGACCGGAGCGGGTACCGCGTTGTTCTTGACCGTGCTGATGGCCGTGCTGCAGTACTTCGTGTTGTACTCCCAACTCGCCCGACCCTATGCTGTTGGCCTGTTCACCACCGCGCTGCTTGCGGACCAACTGACGCGCCATGTTGCTTTTGGCCAGCGCAGCACCTTGGTGGGAGCCGGACTGGCTGCGGTGCTCAGTGCCTATACGCACCATTTCGCATTGATGCTGGCCACCTTCATGGTCCTCACCTTCCTGTTCCTGGTACGTGCCGAACACCGCAAGGCATTCCTCGTGATGTGCCTTCTAGCGATCACGCTCTACCTACCCAACCTGTCCATCTTCATGAAGCAATTGGAGCTTGGCGGACTCTCGGAGTGGTTGGCCCCTCCGACCGCTTCCTGGATCCCTGATCACCTGTGGTGGGTGGCGCATGGGTCAGCGACACTGGCTGTGATCCTTCTGGTGATCCTAGCGCTGTCGACCGGGCTACGGTCGCGCCATGGTGGTGCATTTGGCCCGGCGCGTTGGTTCCTCCCGGTGTGGGGGCTCCTTCCGTTGATCATCGGTCTTGCCTACTCGACCTGGCGGGCACCGGTCATCCAGCATTCGGTGCTACTGTTCTCCTTCCCCTACCTGGTCCTGGCTTTCAGCGCTGGGTTGCGCCACCTGCCGCGCTGGGCAACGCTCTTCATGGTGAGCATCATCGGCATGGTGGGGGTGCGCACCCTGGTCAATGACAGGGCCCACTACGACCTTTTGTACAACAGCAAGTACGAGGTGTTCGTGCGGAAGGGACTGGAGCACTTGAACACCCGAGGCAAGGACAGCGTGGCGGTGCTCATCGATGCGCCGGACCATATGATACGCTTCTACACCGAACACCTGCGGATCGCACCGGACAGCCTACCCTATGTGCAACTCCAAGATGCGTACAGCGATGACAGCCTGGACGCGATGTTGGTCGCCGAGCGCCATCCGGTGATATTCTTCGGCCAGAGCAACGGAGCGCCGTCCGAGCGCCTGGCCCGTGTACAGCGGCACTATCCGTACATCGTTGAACGCCATGATCTGAACGAGGGCCAATGGTTGTTGTTGGCGCGTCGGCGACCGCATGTGGTTCTGCCGGATCGATGGGTCGTTGCACAGGCCGACCCCGAGCAGCGAACAGGTGCGAATTGGGATATCGCAACGGACCTTCCGCTTCGACGCGTTGGGCCTGACAGCCTGTTGCACTGGGACCTGAGCGGCAGGGAATACGGGGTGGTGCTCGAGTGTCTGCTGGATACCCTGGGTCTGCACCCATCGGACCTCATCGAGATCGAAGCGCGTGTTTGGTCCGATAGCCCGGTGAGCAACGCCGGCTTCGTTGCGCACGTGCTATCCGGTGACAGCACGGTATTCTACCGGGTGGGTGAAGTGGGTTCCCTACTCCCTGGAGAGCGTGGTGCCAGCCTGTTGGTAGCAACTCGCCTCGCCGATGCGTCCACGGCGGACCGCCCCCTTCGGTTGAAGACCTACTATCATGGTCGTGACCGCGGGGCCTTGTTCATCCGGGAGATCATCGTTCGGGTGCGGCATCACAACACGGTCCAATTCGGCATGATGCAGCCCTTCCAACGCCCTTGGAGGTACCCTATCGAATGACGAAGGGTCACCCCTTCCGGGATGACCCTTCGCCACGGATCATATGGGTCAGAGCTTGAACGTCAGGCCGATGCCCAGGGTCTGCTTGAACTGTGTGGCCGGACCTGCGTAAGGGATGTTCTGGTCATCCACCTTCGGAAGGTTCGTATCGTGGTCGTACAGCAACACCGTGTTCAAGGTGGCGGCGAACCAGTCGTTCACTTTGAATGTCCACAGCGTTTCCCAGGTCACATCGATGTTGCCCGGGTTGCGTAGGTAGTTGCTGAACAGGTCACCGCGGGTCAGGAAGGTGATGTTCTTTGCCAATTCGGTCTGGTACTGGGCGCGTATGTATCCCCCCACTTCGAGTTCAGTGGTGTTGCCGTTCTTCACACCATATACGCGCAGTTCAGGATCCACGCTGCCGCCCCAGAGGGTTTCATCCGTAACGATGACCAACCTAGCAGTGGCTGGGGAGATGAACGCCGTGAACTTGTCATTGGGTTTGTAGTCGAATCCCAGACCGAGAAGTGCGTAGCCCGGTGCGAGCAAGTTGGAGATCCGCGTTCCATTCGCATCGAAACCTTCCGTGAACTGTGACTTGAATTGGAACACACTTGCCAGGTACCAGGCCTTGGTCAGCTCATAGCCGTACTTGGAGTTCAGTTCGATGCGGTCGTCCGTTTTCTGGGGATCGCTGCCGTTATGGACGTGCTGACCACCGAAGGCAAGGACGAGGCTGTTGTCCCACGCCTTGCGTCCCAATTTCCAGTTGGCTGTACCATTGAACATGGCGATCCCGCTCACGGAACTGAAACCACCCGCGGCCCAATTGGTCAGGTTCACTTGGGTCATGTTGATGTTGAACACACCGGAGCGGATCCACTTTCCGTCCAACGAATCAGCGGTATGGCGTGCTGCTGCAGCTGCCGCCGCGGCCTCGCGTGCTTTGGCATCGATATCGTTCTGGCTCATGGCGGGGAGGACCACCGCGCTGGCGAGGAGGAACGTGAATAGTGACTTCATGGTCTGGCTTGATTTGGTTTTGGGGTCAGTTGCGAGGTTCGGTGAGCACGTGCATGGAAGGTTGCGGTCCTTTCACTCCGGCTTGTTGCAATGCGATGAGGCCTTGCTCGTAGATGCCGAAGTAGACATCCCAGTAGTCCTTGGGGTCGCACCAAGGGCGTACGGCGAGTTCCAAGCCTTCCACGTTCAGCTTGCCAACGGTCACCGCCGGCGCGGGGTCCTGAAGCACCTTGGGGTGGGCGCTCATCACCCGCAGCAACACTTCCCGCGCTTGCGGGATGGAACTCGCGTAGCCCAAGCCGAAGGTCAGGTCCACGCGCATGCGGCCTTCTGCGGAATAGTTCACGATGTTGCCGTTGGCCATGGGGCCATTGGGGATGATCGCGGTCTTGTTCTCCGGCGTGGTGAGCACGGTGGTAAAGATCTGGATCTCCTTGACGTTACCAAGCACACCTTGGGCCTCGATCAGGTCGCCGACCTTGTAGGGTTTGAACAGGAGGATGAGGGTGCCGCCAGCGAAATTGGCAAGGGTGCCCTGTAGTGCCAAACCCACGGCCAGACCGGCCGCACCGATGATGGCCACAAAGCTGGTGGTCTGAATCCCGACCATGCCGATGACCGTGATGAAGAGCAGGATGCGTAGCGAAATGGTGACAAGGCTGTGGAGGAACCGCTTCAGGGTGGGTTCCACTCCGCGACGATCCAGCACCGTGCCCAATACACGAGCAAGTCCGTGAATGATCAATGAACCTACCCAGAGCACCACCAGTGCCATGAGCAGTTTGGGAGCGAAGTCGACGATGAGTTCCATCGCCTTGTTCATCCAGGTATCGATATTGGAAAGTGGCTCGTTCATGGCTTGTGGTCGTTTTGGTTGCCTTATGACGCTATTCAGCGTTCGGGTCACTCAGGATCTCGATCCGTTCGGTCACCAGCTTGCTGGTAGGGATGAGGACCTCCTTCCCGGCCACCTGCATCGTCAGTGAGATACTGTCGATGCGCATGATCACTCCTTCATCCTGGCCGATACGAATGGTCATCCCCGGCTTGAACCGGTCCTTGCCATAGAAGCTGCTGAGGATATTGGTGAGCACATCACGCGCAGCAAAGCCATAGGCCAGACCGAACGCGAGCAGGATGCCGGCGAGGATGATCTGGATGTTCGACGTGATGAGTTCGGTATCGACTCCGGCCATGTTCAATGCAGTGATGGTCGCGAATAGCACGATGACACCACCAAGCACGCGCGCAATGGACCGTCCACTGCTCAAACCGGCCGACTCTGTGAGTGTCAGGACCAACTGGCTGACCTTATCGCCCATCCAGAGACCCAGGATGAAGATGGCCAAGGCAGTAAGCAGCGTTGGCAGATACGCCATGAAACTCTCAAGCGCGCGGGTCACCAAGGCAAGACCCATCAGGTCCGCGGAGGCCATGATGAACACCAGGAGGATGAGCACGTACACCAGCCCTGCGACCAACCTGGACAGTGTTGCGCCACCCAGTTTCGCCAATACACCGCTCATTCCCGAACGCTCGGCCATCGCGTCCAAGGTCCTACCGGTCGTCTTGAGGAGGATGGCTTTCACCAACTTGGCCAACAGCCATCCGACCAGCAGGACCACCCCGCCGGTCAGCAAGGCGGGCAATGCATCCACCATGCCGCCGATGTATCGGGCGAAGGCGGCTTCCAAGCGTTCTTGGATATGTTCCATGTTCATGATGAGGGAGTGTCTTTCGTTGATGATCCAGGGGCGGGCGGAGCAGCTGACGGACGGGTGTCACGCTTTCCGGTCAATCGGACGTTCTCGAAGAGGGTCATGGCGTAATCGGCCATGAACAACTGCATGAACCGCATGAGCAACATGAGCAACTTCACGCTACCCATGACCTCCTTGCGCAGGTTCTCGGGCGGCTGGTCGGTGGGCCGTATGATCTTGAACGGATTCTCGCTCATGACCCTTCCGGTTGAAGTTGTTGGTAGAGTTCGAAGGCCCTCTCCCTGGCCCGAAGGACGCGCATCTTCACCGCGCTCTCGCCCAGGCCGAGCACCTCCATGATCTCCTTCACAGAGAGGTCGTCCTGGTATTTCATCAGCAGCAGCGCCCGGTCCCCTGCTTCCAGCTTGGAAAGTACTTCATCGAGCATTTCCGAGCGCATGCTCAACAGTTCCGCTTCATAGCGGTCCTCCGGATGCTCCACCTCGCCATGAGCATCCTCGTCCAGGTCGTCCGTGCGCTGTCGTTGGGTCTTGCGCAAGTGGTCCAAGCAGTAGTTGTACGTGATGCTGTACACCCACGTACCGAACTTGGACCGGTGATCGAACTTGCTCAGGTTCACGAACGCTTTCAAGAAGATGTCGTGCGTCAGGTCATGCGCCAGGTCCCTGTCCCTGGTCATTCCCACGCATTTCTGGTACACCTTCGCACAGTAGCGATCATAGAGAATGCCGAACCGGTCAGCGTCCATGGAACGCTGCAGATCGGCCACGAGCTCCTCATCGCTCTGATGGCTGTCCGGCTTGGCCTTCTTTCTGAATAGCACCTGGTCTGGGTGACACGATTGGGACTGCAATGCCCCGTTCAGGTCACATTAGGTCGTTTGGTTCGGTTCCTGACCGGGGAGAACGGCCTTGTATGGATGCTTCCTTTCCGACCGGACGAAACGGCCATCAGGTAGCATCATCGATCTCGTCGAACATGGGTGGCCGTAGGTGTTGCCGCGGATCATTGTCCGGATCATCGCAACGTGGGCAATACCAACCTGCTCCATACCGACATGTTCATGAATTCGAAGGCCCGCCTGCATGTGCAAGCGGGCCTGTGGGCAATGCTGGATTCGAACCAGCGACCCCTACCTTGTCGAGGTAGTGCTCTGAACCAGCTGAGCTAATTGCCCGTACCGTATAGGAACGGACCGCAAAAGTAACGATCGGTACGATACAGGGCGCCAGCGACGTTCCAATATCCGGTGCCGTCCATCCGGCCCGTGGTGCCAGCCATCAATGATCAGGAGTGAGGCTGGAAAGCGGCCTTAGTTTTGTTCGACATTTCACAGCCTGTCATGGAAAGCAAGCGTGTGAACACGAGTGGTCGGATCTTCCGAAGTCCCGTTCTGGAGGCGTTGACCCGCACCCATATCGCCTTCCCACTTACCATTTTTCTCGGTTGCGGCCTGCTTGGTCTCTGGTTCGGGTCCGTTCAGTTGGGACTCGGTCCGGGTGTGTTGCTCGTCCTGGTCATCACAGGATCGATCTTCTTCACTTGGGTGGAATACACGGTGCATCGCAGGTTCTACCACATGCGCACGAATAGTCCTGGGAGAGCCCGCGTCCAATACGTCTTCCACGGCGTCCATCATGACCATCCGCGGGACAAGCGACGGCTCGCCCTGCCACCCTTGATGAGCTTGCTCGTGGCGGCTGCTTTCGTGGGGATGTTCCGCCTGATATTGGGACCCATGGGGGTGGTCTTCGGGGGAGGATTCCTCATGGGATATGCCGTTTACCTGAGCATCCACTACGCGATCCACGTCCTCCCTCCCCCTCGTAACGTACTTGCCCGGCTCTGGAAACACCACAACCTGCACCATTTCGTGGGGGATACCGCAGCCTTTGGCGTGAGCTCTCCGTTCTGGGACCTGGTATACGGGACGATGCCCCCTGATCCAAGGGTGACGAAGAAGGTCCGGTCCTATTCGTGATCGCGACCGAAACCCTTGTCGCGGGCCTTCCAGAGTTCTTCCTCTGCCTTCAATACCGCTTTGAGGCTATCGCTCACCTCCTTCTGTTCCAAGCGATCCAGGTCTGGTTGGCCCGCGTTCACCCATGCACTATACCAGAAGCTGCCTACCGCCACGATCGACTTGTTCATACGCTCCTGGACCATGCCTTGCATGGCTTCCTCGTAGGCCTTGGTGAACTCACGGGAGTACACGCGCATACCTCCGCGGCCCCGATCCTCGAAGACATACTTGCGGTCCTCCGGGTAGTCTTCGCTCAGCCGCCGTTCGATGCCTAGCACGGAATCGACCAGCACATGGCTGGACTGGACAGCATCCCATGCGTGGTCCAAGGGGTTGTCGATGTACCGAGCACGACCCACGAGATGATCATAATCTTCTGCCGATAGCTCCACGATCCGGGATTCCCAAAAGGCATGGATCCCATGCTGGCCAGTGAGCTGTCCATTGTAGTTCTCCGTGGTGTGCAGCGGCACATGCGCATCCCCGATGTAATGCCCGATCTCCGCTGACATCCGCAGTATACGATCCACATCGCCGCGTTGGAAGGCACTTACCAACCGGGAGTACATCACGTCGATGTGCCAAGGCACGATGCCATAGGCCTGGAGCGTATCCTCGGTGAACCGGGCCACGGCATCGTTCCATCTGCGCGGCATCATCTGGAACACGTCCTCGCCTTGGTGTGCATAGTGATCGATGTCGATGTAGTGGCGTTGGGCCTCCCCTTCCACCGCATAGCGTCTGCGATCGGGATCCACGGCATGATCGGAGATGAAGTCGATATGCCGCTTGAAGAACGGGAACATCTCAGGTGGTAACGTGAATGCGGCCATCCGGTTGATCCGTTTGTGCCCGTAGAACCCCCAGGCATGCGCGGGTTCCATGGTATGATCGGGCATCACCCATACCACCGCTGTCAGCAGCAACACGAGCAACAGGGTCCGACGGATCAGTGCCATGACCACTAAGGTACCATGCGCACCAGTTCACCATTCACCAGGATCGGGATGGCCGTACTCTGGTCCGGGGTGAGGCAATACTTCACATCCGGGAGCAACTGGAGTTGCTGTATGCGACGACGGCGCGGCGCGGCCTTGAGGATGCTGTGGAAATTGTCCCGTGCTGCCATGTACATGTACTTGGCAGCGATCGAACTGTCCTCTTCCACTCCGAAACGGCCGCTATCAAGCAACCGTTCCATCACGGCACCTGCGAACACACTATCCTCCAGATTGAACTTGTCCTTCCATCCGGAACAGAGCAAAAGGATGTTATCGTTCTGCTTCACCAACCAGTCGCTCAATGCGGTGAGGTTGAGGAACGAGCCGATGACCAACTTGCGTGCATCCTTGGCCAGATTGATCGCTTTTGTACCGTTGGTGGTGGTCATGACGATGGTCTTGCCACGAAGGTCCTGTCCCACGTAGGCCAGTGGTGAGTTGCCGTAGGCGAAGCCCTCGACCACCTCACCGTTCCGCTCGGCTGCTGCGATGTATCCTTCGCGGCCGATGTACTGGCGTGCCTCCTCGATGGTGGAGACCGGGATGATCCGGTCCACACCGTTCTCAAAGGCCGCTACCATGGCCGACGTGGCCCGCAGGACATCGATCACCACCACGATCCCCATGTCCTGGGCATACAAGGGGTACTGGCCCGGCATGAAGCAGACCTCCACCCGGTAAGGGTAATCGTTGTTGCGGACAATGCCTTCCATGTCAAACTTGCTTGTAGAACGGCAGTTTCACCACACGTCCCTTCAGTGCTTTACCACGGATATCGACCCAGAGGTCCGACCCCTCGGCTGACATGCCGATAGGAACATAGGCCATGCCGATGGGTCGCTGAAGGCTGGGGCTCTGGGTACCCGAGGTGACCTTGCCCACCACGTTACCCGAGGCATCCAACACCGCATGGTCGTGGCGGGGAATGCCCCTGTCCAACAATTCAAAGGCCACGAGTTTACGTGCTGTACCCTGGTCCTTCTGCGCCTTCAAGGTTTCCGAATCGATGAAGTCCTTGGTGAACTTGGTGATCCACCCGAGGCCGGCTTCGATGGGGGATGTCGTATCGTCGATATCATTGCCATACAAACAGAACCCCATCTCAAGACGCAAGGTGTCACGGGCGGCAAGGCCTGCCGGCTTGATACCGAACGCTTCCCCGGCCTTCATCACCGCATGCCACGCCTTCTCAGCCACGGGGTTGGGTACATACACCTCGTATCCCCCCGCTCCGGTGTATCCCGTGGTGGAGATGAGGACAAGCCCCACGTCCTTCATCTCGGCGTATTTGGCCGTGTAATACGGCATGTTCTCGATGTCCTCGGTGAAAAGACCCCGTAAGGTGTCCACGGCCTTCGGACCTTGCACGGCCAGCAATGACATGTGGTCGCTGATGTCGGTGATCTGCGCATCGAAGGTGTTCTGTGCATTGATCCACGCCCAGTCCTTGGCCATGTTCGATGCGTTCACAACCAGCACGTAATGGTGGTCATCTCCATGCTCCATGCGGTACACCAACAGGTCATCCACGATGCCTCCCTTCCCATTGGGCATGCAACTGTACTGCACCTTGCCCACGGTCAGCTTGCTGGCGTCGTTGGTGGTGATGCGCTGGATGAGATCCAATGCTCCCGGACCTCGGACGAGGAATTCGCCCATGTGGCTCACATCAAAGACCCCGACCGCGTTGCGCACGGTAAGGTGCTCATCATTGACACCGGTGTACTGCACCGGCATGAGGTATCCGGCAAAAGGAACCAGTTTGGCACCTAGGGACTCGTGGATATGGGTCAGGGCGGTATTCTTAAGGTCTGGCATGCTTGTTCGGTGTGCTGGTTCGCAAGAGGTCTTGGAAAAGTTGAAGATAGCGGTCCTTCCAGGCATTGACGGAATAGCGCTCCTCCACAGTGCGCCTTGCTTCCGTACCCATGCGTTGGCGCAGCTCGGGGTCGTCGATCAACCGGGATAGTTTTTCCACCCATTCATCGGTCGTGGAAGCAAGGAACCCGTTCACCCCGTCCTGGATGATCTCTCCGTTGACACCTACGGGGGACATGATCGCGGGTAGTCCGATGCCCATGTACTGGAGTCCTTTCAGACCGCACTTGCCGCGCGACCATTCGTCATCCGGCAAGGGCATGATGCCGATATCGATCGCGGACAGGTCCTGGAGTTCCTCGTCCTTGCGCCAAGGGATACCCTTGATGCCTAGGGACGGTTCCTCGTAGTTCGCATCCCCGATGACGCGGAAGGTGACACGGTCGCCGTATTTCTGCTTGATCGCCTGCAGCGCGGGAATGGCATACCGGAAGTGCTGGATGGTCGTGATGCTACCGCTCCAGCCGATGCAGATCGGTCCTTGGGTCCGGAAAGGCACTTGGCGATACTCCGCGGTGTCGATCGTGGTCGGTACGATCTCGACCTGTTCATTGAACCGACCGGCATAGTCCGCCAAGTATGCGTTGCCAGCCAGCACCAGGTCACACATCGAGATGATGCGCGATGTCTTACCGGGGTCCTTGACCCATGCCCAGAACCGGTTCGCCTCGCTCACATTGGTCAGCCAGATCGAATCGTCGAAGTCGAACACGAGTTTGGCCTTGGATCGCTTGAAAGCACGCTCGAACCGTGTGGAGCGTGTCATCAGCGCCTCGCGGAAAATGAACACGATATCGTACTCGTCCTTGCGGCGCAGGTCCTTCAGCCGTTTGGCGATGCTACGTCGTACGAAGCGGATCTTCTCCCAATAATGGCCAGGGCGATACAGGATACGGTCATCGTCCTCACTGACCAGTGGACTGAGCACGCACTGGAAACCGTTCTGTTCCAAGTGCTCCATGTACTGCTCGAACCGGAAGCGCTGACCGGGAGCACGCCCGAGACGGTGACTGGCGATGAAAAGGACACGTGGCATAGGGACCGATGGAGCGGCGGCGAAATTAGCGGTTGTAGGGCCACGCTCACCCCCGCCTTGCGATGGCGTGCCAATACGGCGAGCGATCGCTGAACCGGATCTCATTCAGGCCCGCTTTCAGCATCATCTCCCCCATCCGGTCCTTGGTGAATCGTTGTTCCAATGGTGTCCCGAACCTGTCCAATGCATCGTTCCGTAGCACTTGCATGCTCTTGTCGTGGTAGTGGCTCAAGGGCAACCGTTTCCAACCCCCATCGGGACCGGTGATCCACTTGGCGATGCGCGCCATCGACCGGAATGGCAAGTAGACGCCAATGGCAATGACATCGCAGACCGAACGCTTGGCCGCTCCGGGAAGTCGATGGATGACGCGGCGGAACAAGTCGCTGAGTTGGAATAACATTCGGTACGCACCCCCCCGGCCATCCAACGCATAGTACAGATACAACAGCATGTGGCCTCCAGGTCGCAGCTTCTTCGCCGCTTTACCAATGGCGCCTTCCGTATCAGGCACATGGTGCAACACGCCCAAGCAGATGATCAGGTCGAAGGTGCCGTCCGGAAAGGGGATGTTGTCCACTCCTGCCCTTGTCCACCGCACATTCCGGAGGTCACCATGGGTGCGTGCGGCATGCAACACGGCTTCACTGGGATCGATGGAGTCGATGTGTCCGACCTTGGCACTGAGGTATCGGGTCCAACGGCCACTGCCGCAACCGAGGTCCATTGCCACCACGTTGGGTCCAAGCAGATCATCCGGAACGATATCGAAGTACTCATCGCCTGCGAGCCGGATCTCATCTTCGTCGAAGGTGTTGAACTTCTCCCATTCCTCACCGAACGACCGTATGGTGGCCTCGTCGCGATGATCACCGGCACCGGGGTAGCAATGGACCAGTGTACCTGCCACATCGATGATGTGTTCGGCCGGCCCTTGGTAAGCAGGGGTTCCGGTCATGCCTTCTGTTTCCAGCTGGGGGGAAGTCCCTGTTCGATCTCGATATGCCCGAAGGCACTGCTGCTGCGCGCACCCACGGACCTTGCCCAAGGTACCATGCGTTCCAGACCTTCGGCCAACGTGGTCTCCTCATATGCGCCGAAAATCCGTTCAGCCTTCGTGTGGTCGCTGAACGCGAAGACCACCTCGTTCCGGGCCTCCAGATGCCGCACCGTGCCTGCAATGCCCATGGCTTCCATGACCAACTTGGAAAGCTCGTTCACCGTGTAGGGCCGGTCGGCTCCCACATTGAACACCTCCCCATAGGCCTGGGGTGTCCATGCCGACCGGGCAATGAGCGGTGCGATGTCCCCCACGTAGGTGAACGCCCGCTTCTGTTCGCCATCCCCGAAAACGGTGAGCGGCATGCCTTGCATCAATTGGTTCATGAAGATGCCGACCACGTTCCGATAACGGTCACCCAGGTTCTGGTATTCGCCGTACACGTTGTGCGGACGGAAGACCACATATTCCAGGCCGAACATATGCTTTGCAGCGTACAGGTCCATTTCTACGGCGAGTTTGGCCACCCCGTAAGGATCCTCCGGCACCGGCCTCATGTCCTCGCGCATGGGTGGCTGAAGCGCTCCATAGACCGCGATGGAGCTGGTGAACACGAAGCACTTCACGCCGTGCTTCACACTGGCGTTGATCAGGTTGATGCTGCCGATGAGGTTGTTCGTGTAATTGAACCGCCTGATGAAATGGCTGAGGCCTTCCGCCGCGTAGGCAGCCAAGTGATAGACATACGTGAAACCGTGTTCCGCGAACAGTCGGTCCACGAGCTCATGATCGTTGATCGATCCTTTGATGAATATGGCCCGTGGGTCCACCTGGTCCACAAAGCCTCCGCTGAGGTCGTCCAGGGCGACGACCTCATGGCCTTGGTCCAACAGTTCCTTCACGACATGGGCACCCATGAATCCGGCGCCGCCGGTGACCAATGATATCGGCATGTGCTGTAGGGGTCTGATCACTTTGGCGCGAAGATGCGAATGAAGACGTGCATCATGGAAAAAGGCTGCCGGTCCATTGCCGCTATCTTTCGCACGCCGAAGATGAGGATCCCCGTCCAGTTCCCGCGTTGGGGTGTGTTGGTCATCGACCTATGCCTATGCTTGGTGGCCTTATCGGTCGCCTATCTGCTACGCTTCAATTTCCAGGTCCCCCCGCGGGAGGTGACCCTTCTTTTGCCGGTGCTGCCCGTGTTCCTGCTTGTTCGTGGGATCTCCTTCCTGGTGGCGGGTACGCCGCGGCTCATGGTGCGGCATACCAATACGGACGATGCACGGCGCATCTTCTTAACGGTACTGGGCGGCACGGTCGCACTCGGCGTGCTCAGCTTCTTCCGGTTCCATTTCGTCGATGGGCTCTATCTCCTACCCAGAGCGGTCATCATCATCGATTTCCTGGCCACGGCCATGTTGCTCATCGCGGTGCGTATCGGATTCAAGCTTGTGTACCTCCGTAAGCGGGGGGCGGGCAAGGATGTGGTACGGGTGCTGATCCACGGAGCGGGTGAAGCAGGTCTGATCACCAAGCGGACCTTGGAACGTGCGGGAAGCATGCGTTATGAGGTGGAAGCCTTCGTGGACGATGACCCCAAACGAGTGGGTCGCACGCTTGAAGGTGCTCCTGTGAGGTCCACAGCCCGGTTACCCGAGTTGTTGGCAAAAGGTCACGTGGACCAAGTGATCATCGCGATCGCCGATCCCGACCCCGAGAATCGCCGTAAGGTGGTGGATGCCTGCATGGCCGCCAAGGTCAAGGTACTCACCATTCCACCCGTGCAGGATTGGATCGGTGGCCAACTGAGCGCCGGTCAGATCCAAGCGGTTCGGATCGAGGATCTGCTCGGGAGGAGCGTGATCCAATTGGATGGCGAGGCCGTGAGCCTGTTGTTCAAGGGTAAACGTGTACTGGTCACAGGTGCCGCTGGATCAATCGGTAGCGAGTTGGTGCGGCAGTTGTACGAGCTCGGCTTGGCCGCCTTGGTCCTGGTCGACCAAGCGGAATCACCGACCTATGACCTGGAGATGGAACTGAAGGCCAAAGGGGCGTTCAACGGGGTCCATGCCATCATCGGTGATGTTCGTGATCGGGCGTCGATGGACCGGATACTTCGTTCACACCGCCCGCAGATCGTGTTGCATGCCGCTGCCTACAAGCATGTTCCATTGATGGAAGCCCAGCCGAGGGAGGCGGTATTGACCAACGTGCTGGGAACACAACACCTCGCCGCGCTATCCTGTGCACACGGCGTGGAGAAGTTCATCCTCATCAGTACGGACAAGGCTGTCAACCCGACGAGTGTGATGGGGGCCACCAAGCGTATCGCTGAAATGGTCGTCACCGCCGCCCATGCGCATTGCACTACCCAGTTCATCACCACCCGTTTCGGAAATGTCCTTGGATCCAGTGGTTCGGTCATCCCTCTGTTCCGCCGACAGATCCAAGCTGGTGGACCGGTGACGCTGACGCATCCCGAAGTGACCCGCTACTTCATGACCATTCCCGAAGCATGCCGCTTGGTATTGGAGGCTGCAGCCATGGGACGTGGAGGTGAGATCTATGTGTTCGACATGGGTGACCCCGTGCGAATCGCGGACCTGGCTGAAAAGATGATACGACTGAGCGGATTGGAACCCGGACGCGATATCGCTATCGTACATACCGGGCTCAGGCCCGGGGAGAAGCTCTACGAGGAGCTACTGGCCACCACGGAGAACACGTTGCCCACCCATCATCCTCGGATCCTCATCGGCAAAGTGCGCACCTCCGAGGGTGAAGCGTTGAACGCCTTCCTGAACGAACTGCCGGAGTTGACACAGGATGGTGACAGCAGTGCCCTCATTCAACGTATGAAAGCACTTGTGCCTGAATACCTGAGCCATAATTCAGTGTTCAGTAGTTTTGACCCACCCCAGGCTGGCACCATCATGTCCACAACTGGAAAGGCAGACCCATGACGAAGGACAGGAACTTGGAGATCGCTCGTTTACAGAAGGAGATCGGAGGCTATATCGGCATGGGTCAGGACAGCCTGATGTTCAATTTCGAAGAGCGCGACAAACTGACCAAGTTGTTCCTCATCACATTGAACCCGAAGCATAATCAAAGCTTCCTGTTCCAATCCACCGAAGGTGTGGACAAACTGGATGCATTGGCTGCCATGTTGGATTATGTGCGCACCTACAAGGAACGCACGAGCAGCTATACGATCCAGTGGAGCGCCCGGGGTGAGAATGGGTTGCAGACCTCTTATTTCCGCGCCAAGAACATCATGGAAGCCTTGGACAAGTTGTTCTATGACCGTGACCCCAACAGCATCACCGTCTTCAGTGTGATGTTGAATCCCATGACCTGATGTACCGGGAGCGCAGTGTTCCCGTTCCCGCTCGTTGAGATGTCCAAAGACCTCGCTCCCGTTCGTGTTCCCATCCAGATCCGGTTCGCTGACGTGGATATGGCGCGGCACGTACACAATGCGGTGTACCTGCACTGGTTCGAGGCGGCACGGATGGCTTTGTTGAAGCGGTTCATACCAGAGGACCACGATTGGAAAGCACAAGGCTTGATCCTCGCCCGCAACGAAGTGGACTACCGGATGCCCGTGCAGCTGTCCGACACCATTGAAGCGGAAGCGTGGTGCAGCGCAGTGGGCAACAAGAGCTTCGACCTCAGTTATCGTATCCGGCGTGTGAGTGGCGAACGGCCCCGAGTGTGTGCAGAAGGGCGCAGCGTGATGGTGTGTTTCGACTATACACGCCAGATCACGATCGCCTTACCGGGGACGTGGCGAAATGCGCTGGAGCAAGGTTGAGCAGCATGATGCGACGAACCGTCCTGATCATTCTGTTGCTTTCATGGTCGAATATGGGAGCGAACGCCGGATCCGGACCGGAGCATCGCTTCGCGCAACTACGTCGCGACCTGGACCGCTATCAACTGGTGAAGACCGAGGACCAGGATGCGATCACCGAATTGCAGGACCGCATCCTTCTGCAATGCCTCACCTTGCTGAACGATCCGCGCAGCGCGGCGGTCGACCTCATGACCCACATGGAACACGGTATGTTGCAGGTGACCGGTTCCGCCGACCAACGGCTGTGGTTGCTGAGCCTCGATCGACGTACTGGCGGCACCTTCCAGGAGCGACGTACACTGGCACAGCTGCGGTTCGCCGATGGTACTGTTTCCGCCTTCGCCCTAGGCGATACCACGCAGGAGGGGTATGCGAACTGCGCCATCTCCACCGCTTGGTTCGAGGAACCCGTACAGTTGGACGACAGCACCTACTTCACCGTGACCAGCATCATCGGTTGCAGCACCTGCATCGAGCTGTGTGCTGTGCAATTGCGCATCATTGATCGTTCACTCGCCGCCGAACCGTTCTTCAGCTTCAGCGGCCGCATGGGCATGGCTTCCGTCTTCGGGATCGACGAGGACCGCATTACCTTCAACTACGCATACGAACAGTTGCCCGAAGACCAGCTCAATACCGTGGAAAGGCTTTCGAAACAAAGCGGCTCGTTCCGCTACGAGGAAGGCAAGTTCCAGGAGACCACCCATTGCGAAAGCCGATGAACACATCACCGATCGTGACCCGCTCATTTCGTCAATACCTACCGGTCGCTGTTCTTTCGACCCTGCTCATCGGCTGCTCACCACAGGAGCTGCAGTCCATCCTCAACAGCACCGGCACGCCCGCACTCAGTAACGAGGAGGTGGTCTCCGGGTTGAAGGAAGCCCTGCGCTTGGGCACCGAACGGAGCGTGGCCAAAGCGAGCGCGGCAGAAGGGTTCTGGAACGATGCTCGCATCCGGGTCCCCTTTCCTGCCGAAGCCATCAAGGTGAAGAACACCTTGACCGACCTGGGCATCAACAAGCCCGTGGAGGACTTCGAACGCACGTTGAACAAAGCGGCGGAAACAGCGGCCAAGGAAGCCATTCCCGTATTCGTCGATGCCATCACAAGTATGAGCATTCAGGACGGCTTCAACCTATTGCGTGGAGGCGAGCACGCGGCGACGGACTTCCTGGTCGAAAGGACGAGTGCCACCCTGCGTGCACGATTCACGCCGGTGGTTGAGAATGCCACGTCACAAGTAGCGCTCACGAGTTATTGGAAGCCGTTGGCCAGCGCATATAACACCGCGTCACTGCTCACCGGTGGCAAGGCCATTGAGCCGGACCTGAACGCCTATGTGACCACCAAAGCGATGGACGGGCTCTTCCTGCTGCTTGCCGATGAGGAGGAACGCATCCGAAAGGACCCGTTGGCCAGGACCTCGGAATTGCTCCAGCGCGTGTTCGCACAGCCTTGAACCCGGAACGATCATACGACCAACATGCACGCCATCACACTCACCCCGCCCGGTACTGAACTTGCACCGAGCGAACTTGTACTGAACCCGGACGGTTCCGTGTATCACCTCGCGTTGAGGCCTGACCAACTGGGCGACCTTGTCCTCGTGGTTGGCGACCAAGGACGCGTGGAGCGTATCAGTCGACACTTCAGCAAGGTGGAGCACCGCGTCCAGAACCGTGAATTCGTAGCGCACACCGGGGTGTACCATGGCACCCACGTCACGGCCTTGAGCACAGGCATCGGGACGGACAACATCGACATCGTTCTGAACGAACTGGATGCCTTGGTCAATATCGATCTGGAACGGCGAACCCCGCGTACTGAACACCGCTCCCTACGCATCATCCGGTTGGGTACCTGCGGCGCTCTTCAGGAGGATATCCCCGTGGACAGTCGGATCGTAAGTGCCTTCGGCGTCGGCCTTGACAATGTGCTGCACTATTACGCCTATGAGAATACCGGTGCTGAGCAACGTCTATTGAACGACTTGTTGGGCCATACCGAATGGCCGGATAATCTGCCGGTACCCTACGTTGCTGCGGGAGATCCTCGATTGGTGGAGTTGTTGGGGCATGATAACCACGTGGGAGTGACCCTTACGGCGGGTGGATTCTATGGCCCGCAAGGGCGGCAATTGCGGCTGGTTCCTTCTGTGGATGGCTTGAACGAGCGCTTCTCCTCGTTCGAGCATGAGGGCCTTCGGTGCACGAACTTCGAAATGGAGACCAGTGCACTCTATGGCCTCGGCGGGATGATGGGACACCGTGTTTGCACGGTATGTACAGTGGTGGCGAACCGTTTGCGAAAGGAATACAGCAAGGACCATCACACGTCGATCGACAGGATGATCGCAGAAGCACTGGAACGGGCGACCGGCTAGGGCTTCGGAGCGGCACCCCCGGTCGCTTGGACACGGATGCTCCCCACCTTCAAGCGCACATTCCGTTCCGCTTGACGCTGTTGCTTTTCCTCAGCTTCGGTGGTCAGGTTCATTCGGCGCTTCACTTCGAACCAGAGCTTCCTTCCCAGGTAGGTGATGCTCTCTCCGGTATCCAACTGCTCCGGGGAGGCAGCGGTTGTGCGGGTACTATCCGTACGTGCCGGGGTCGGCTTGGCTGGTACCGAGGTCTGTGCATGGACCACCGGCACCAGTGCGCACGCGAGCAGGAGAACCGCTCCGCGTATGAGCTTTCCGGGAACACCGTTCATCGTGTGCGAAAGTAGGTCGGCATGTCCTACTTTCGGGCGCTACCCGCGCATGCCAACGACCGTTTGTCCCAATTGCGATGGTCCCTTGCATCAAGCGGACCACTATTGCGCTCGTTGTGGCCAGGCCGTTCTGGGTGACGGGTCGTTCCGTTCGTTCGTGGAACAGTTCCTCGGGGACTACTTCACGTTCGATTCGAAGATCATCCGTAGCGCGGTGCCCTTATTGATCGAGCCGGGCAAGCTCACCCAGGAGTACCTGCAAGGCCGCCGGGCCCGCTACATCCCACCCCTGCGGATGTTCATCTTCCTCAGTGTGATCTTCTTTCTGGTCATCGGGTGGTCGGGCGCAGGCACCGATGGTCAAACGCCAGTTGAAGAGCTGGGTGATCAACTGTGGTGGGACCGGTTCTTCTCCTCCACCTTGCCCAAGCTGTTCTTCTTGTTCCTGCCGCTCTTCGCGCTCCTATTGCACGTGTTGTTCAGGGAACGCACCTACACCTTTGAGAAGCCGTTCATCTTCAGTGCACATTTCCACGCGTTCGTCTTCCTCGCATTCACCCTGTACGGTTTGATATCCCGACTATTCATCCAATGGGGTTGGGTGAAGGTGAACGCGTTGTTGATCAGCCTCTTCCTGTTGTACACATTGCTGTACCTCTGGTTGGCGTTGCGGGCTGTCTACCCTCGTGCGCTGGTGCCGCATTCGGCCCGGTTCCTGGCCCTATTGCTCTGTTATGGGTTGGCGTTGGTGACGTCCTCCGTCCTGGCCGTATGGCTCATGCGCTGAGCGTTCGGCCTTCGTCAACAGGTGCTTGGTGGAAAGATGCTTGCTCATCCGACCCACCCTCCCCCGCCATCCGGGTAGTTTCGCCATGGAGGCCCATCAACTGATATCAGGTCCATGAGCGACACGGAGATCCAAGCCCTCATCACCTTGATCGACGACCCCGACGAGGTGGTGTACCACCAGGTCCGTGATCGGATCATCTCGCTTGGAGAGCCTGTGGTCCCAGTGTTGGAGCGAGCGTGGGAGGTCGACGACCTGGGTGATCTGTTCCGCGACCGGATCGAGGATATCCTCCACACCATCCATCTGGATATCGTGCGCAGGCGGCTGGTCGCGTGGAAGGAGAGCGGATGTGAGGACCTTTTGGAGGGGGCGTTGATCATCAGCCGTTACCGCTATCCGGAGGTCGATGAACAGAAAGTGAAGGCTCGCCTTGCTTCGATCCGGCAGGATATCTGGCTGGAGTTGAACGACCACCTGACGGCATTCGAGAAGATCAGGGTGTTCAACCACATCTTCTTCCAAGTACACGGGTTCAAGGGAGATCGGCGGAACTACCACGCGCCTCAGAACAGTTACATCAACGAGGTCATCGACACGCGCAAGGGCAATCCGCTCAGCCTGTCCATCATCTACCAGGTCATTGCCGAGGACCTTGGCTTGCCCCTCCGTGGCGTGAACCTACCCAACCACTTCGTACTTGCCTATCTGGATGAAAGTGGACCGGGTGGTACCGAAAGCCAGACCGGGAATGTGCTCTTCTATGTGAACGCCTTCAGTCAGGGTGATGTGCTGGGAAGGAACGAGATCATCGAATTCCTGGAAAAGCTGAAGGTGGAGCCGAGGCCTTCGTTCTTCGAACCTTGCAGCAACCTCGAGATCGTAAGGCGCCAGTTGAACAACTTGGCGAATAGCTACGAGAAACAAGGCGACAGCGACCGGGCGAGCGATCTGAACAACTTGCGGGACATGTTGGGCGCGACCAACGACCCTATTGTCGACGATCAGCTCTGAGGTCCTTCAATGGCCTTCGGACCTTACGATCAATCGCCATTTCATGTCGTTCGTGGAACAGGCACGCTCACTCTTATGCTCATCGGGTAAGAGTTCTCCGCGCCGCATCACCACCTCGCCGCCGCAGCTTTCGCAGCGATAGATACCGTCCAAAGGGACCGAGGTATCCGGAGGTAGCAGGTTCTCATATCCAGGTCCGAGCACATCGTACCTCACCACGTTCAAGTCCTTGTAGAATGCCATGACCGATCGCACTTTTCAGCATCAAAGCAATGCTCGAACCCGATCCCCGACCCCGTGTAATTACACGGGGTCGGTCGCGAATTCCATCAACAGCCACCTGTTGATGGATGCTCGGCCAGGTCATGGTATCGTAGGATTCCCACTGCCCGATCCCAACAACCTGGCTACTGTCAAGGCCAGTAGGTGTAGGTCGTAGCTGAAGCTCGCTCTGCGTAGATATTCCAACTCCAAGGCCAGTTTGGCCGGCATCACTTCCTCGACGTAGGTGAGGTGCGGGTCCGCACTGCGACCCAACAATTCGTTCTCCCTGAAATACGCCAAGCTCGCCAGACCGGTGATGCCTGGGCGAACCTCCAAGACCTTTCGCTGCTCGCTGGAATACAAGGCCACATAACGGGGCACCTCCGGGCGTGGGCCCACGAGGCTCATATCCCCCCTGAGCACATTGATCAGTTGGGGGAGTTCATCCAACTTGGTACGGCGCAGGAACAGACCCACCCCGGTGATGCGTGGATCGCGCATGCCTACGGTGATCTGCCCGCCCGCTTCGCTACCGGGCCGCATCGTCCGGAACTTCAACAGGTGGAACTCCTTGCCCCTCCTACCTACACGCACCTGTTCGAACAGTGCACCTCCCTCGGATCCAAGCGCCACAGCAATGCCCGTGACCAAGAGCACTGGGGACAAAACCAACAGTACAGCCAGGCTCACCAGGATGTCGAATGACCGTTTGATCATGCGCCCATCACTTCAGCGACAGCCTCCACGACGGTACTTATCACGGTAGCCACTTGTTCATCACTGAGGTCATGATACACCGGCAGACTGATCTCCCGGAAGTAGTGTCGGTAGGTGTTGGGGTGATCTTCCATCCGGTATCCCTGGCCTTTATAGAAACTGAGCATGGGAAGCGGTATGAAGTGGACGTTCACACTGACGCCGCGATCAGAGATGGCTGCGATGATGGCATCCCGTTGTTCCTCGGTGGCAAGGTTCACGCGAAGCATGTAGAGGTGATAGCTGCTTTCCCGATCAGCATCCTTCAGAGTAGGTGCCACGAAGCGTTCATCATTGGCGAACGCCTGATCATACCGGTTACAAATGGCTTTGCGGCGTGGCAGGGTCTCCTTGTCGTAGCGCTCCAGTTCCACCAGTCCGATCGCGGCTTGCAGGTCGGTCATATTGCACTTGTACCCCGGGAACTCCACATCGTATCGCCACGCGCCTGGCTTGGTCTTGGCGAGCGCGTCCTTGTTCTGGCCGTGCAGGCTCATGGTATTGAAGAACCGGTACAACTGTTCATGCTCGAAGGGTGGCGGTAAGTGGAATGCGAGCGCGCCACCTTCGGCGGTGGTCAGGTTCTTCACCGCATGGAAACTGAATCCTGTGATATCCGCTTGAGCACCCACCGGAAGACCGGCCACCTTGGCACCGAACGAGTGGGCGGCGTCCGCAAGCACCAAGGCGCGGCCCAATCGCATCTGTGGGTTCGTTCCATCCACGCGTAGGTTCACCTTCGGGGTGAACAAGGGTGTCGCCTCCTCCGCGATACGCATCACGTCCTGGATGTGTGCTGGAAGGCCACCGATATCCACCGGAATGATGCACTTCGTCCGCTGACTGATCGCCTTGCGCAGCAGGTCCGGGTCCATCGTGAAGTCGTCGAGCACATCCACCAGCACCGGCTTGGCGCCCACGTGCATCACGATGTTCGCTGTGGCGCAATAGGTATAAGCGGGTACGATCACTTCGTCACCGGGGCCGATGCCGTACCAACGCAGGACCAGTTCGCAGGCGTTGGTCCAACTGTTCAGGGCGATGACACGCTCCACCCCACAATACGCGGCCAACCGCCGTTCGAACTCCTTGGTGCGCGGACCCGTGGTGATCCATCCACTGCGGAGGGCCTCCTCCACGGCCTTGACCGTGGCGTCATCGATGCGGGGCGGGCTGAATGGGATCATGGGGCGAAGTTCGGGACGGATCGCCCAGCTTTCGCAGGGTGATGAGCCAGGCCATGCTTCCCAGGAACACCACCCCGGCTTGGACCTCGGCCATGCTCTCCACGCTCCAGTTCAACAGGGTCAGAAGCCCTAGCAGCATCGCCAAACCATCGCGACGTCCCGAAAGCAACAACGATACCACCACACCCAACGCAAGTGCTCCTCCTATTGCTCCAAGGGCTGCGGCGCTTTGAAGGAACTGCCCATGTGCGTTCATGTGCTTGGCAGCAGGTACCACATACCCGAATGCCGTGAACCTAGCTTGCAACGCATCCTTCACGTCACCAGTCCCCACACCCAGGATCGGTGCTTCTGCGATCACCGATAACGCGGACTTCCACACCATCCTTCGTAATTGTGAGCTCTGGTCGGAGGTCGGGTCGATCGCACCTGTCGCTTCGAACGCCTGTGTGATCTTGCCGCTCACGGTAGGGAAGGCGATCAAGAGACCGCCGAACGCGAGCGCGCCGACCGCCGCCATGATGACCAAGGGTCTACGCAAGACAGGTTCCTTGTGCAAGGCCATGATCGCTTGTACGATCACGAGCACCGCAGTGATCCACCCCATCTTGGAATTGCACAGCATCACGCCTAGCAGTAGCGCCCCGATCACGGCCGCGTTCGTGGACCTCCCATGTGATCGCCAGGCCCCAGTGAGGACCCAAAGTCCCAAGGCCATGCACAGGTACATCGCCATGTAACCAGGATGCAGGAAGAGGGAGAAACGCGATTCGAAGAAATGGTTCGTGTAAGCAGGATCGGCCGGGAGCAGGCCCTGGCCACGTAGATGAAGCTCCGATGCGAACCGCCACACAGCCACGGCCGAACAAAGCGCCACGGCCAACACGTTCACCCAACAGAACAAAGCGAGAACCCGGTCGACATCGATCCGGTGCTGCTTGGGCCAGACCCAGAAGAACACCGGAAAGACGAGCAAGGACGCCTTCACCTCCAGGTCGAACAAGCCATAGGTCATGTTGCTGCTCCAGGCCATGCCCACCAGATGCCAACCATAGAAGAGCGCGAGTAGCATGAGCGTGGGTGCATCAAGGGGACGCACCCAGGACCTGTCGGCCGAGCGAAGGCGCATAAGGACCACGGTTACGGCCACCAATGCGATGCTCAGCGGTACAGCGTTCGGCCAAAGCACCAGTGCGCCCATGAGCACCATGACCAGGAAGGTCATCACACGGTCCTCGAGGCGTGTTGGAGCAATTTCGGGTCCAATGGACGGGCTCATCGGCTGGTGGTACTATGGTGTTCCGCAGGGTCCCGGCCCAGGAGGAGAAGTTCGATGATACCCCTCCAATATCCTGCGCCATAGGCAAGGTGAAGGACCCAGAAGGAAACCAATACGCCTGGTCCATCGCTCCACTGGTCCTTGGCCTTCATCGCTGCAACGAAGGAAGCCAGCAGGTACGGGACGATGATCAGTGCCATTGGCAGCAAGGACCATAACACCAAGGCGGAGATGACGCTCATCAGTAATGCCGCCACCCAAGCCGCAGGAACAAGTTGGCGGACCGTGGTCACCGTACGATGTTTGCGGTTGACGTACACCTTCCAATAGCCGTACTGGTGGTACTGCCGGTATAGCCTCCCGTAAGTGCCGCGGACGAAGTAGGTGGACCGGATCGCCGGGTCGAGGAGGATGCGAAGGCCATGCCTGACGATCCGGAAGTTGAACTCGTCATCCTGGTTCCTGATCAGTTGAAGATCGAAGGATCCTACACGTTCGAACACTTCGTGTCGGTAAGCGCCGAACGCCACGGTGTCCACATAACCCATTCGACCGCCCGTGCGGAAGTGCGCATTGCCCACACCGAACGGATGCGACATGGCCGCTCCGATCCGTCGGGACCGGGCATCCTCGTACACGTTCTGTATGATACCTCCGGCACAACCCACCGTAGCGTCGCCACGCAAAGCATCGATCGAGGCCTTGATGAACCCTTCATGGATCGTGGCATGTGCGCCCAGGATGATGGCCACATCGAACGGCGCATGTCGAAGCCCGCGGTCCAAGGCGTGCGGGGTGGTCCGGTCAGGGTTGTCGACGCGTTCGATCCAGGGATGACGTCGGGCATGGTCATCCACCAGTTCACGTGTACCATCGGTGCTCATGCCATCACATACCATCACCCGCAACCGATCGGGACGCCAGGCGTTCACTATGGAATCCAGGCATCGTCCGATGTAGGTCACCTCGTTGCGACAGGGTATGATCAAGGACACCCTGGGATGATCGACGAGTGGTCCGAGTTCAATGGGCCCGGTCATGTGCCGTGGTGGTCAGGCTATCGTGCGCGCTGGTCGCTCGAAGGATGATGAAGAGCAGCAAGGTATAGCAGGCGGTCTCCACGCCGGCCAGTGCCCAGAGGTAGTATTCCACGGATCGGAAAGGCACTGCGCAGAGGCCGAGCACCAGCAGGAAATACCCAACCTGCCAGAGGCTGTAGGTCCTGATGCGACCGAGCGCCGGCATGACCACCGTGAGCGGGATGACCACGAACTGCACGGCGATCGGAATGGCCAGGATGCGCGCGTAGTGGCCGGCCTCCTCCCAATGCGCACCGAAGGCCCATGCGAATAATCCAGGACCTGCGATGATGAGCACCGCGGCCAAGGTCGCAGCAACGACCGAAAGGATGCGAAGGGTCGCCTTCAATTCCGGCATCACCCGGGTACCACTGACCACGGCTTGTGCCGCTCGCTGCATGTACACCTGTGCGAATGCCACGGCGATGAACGTACTCGGCATGAACACCACCTGTCTGCTCAGGTTGAACTGTCCCGTGGTCTCCGTTCCCGCGATCGCACTGAGCAGGAACACCGGAATGGACAAGGCTGCGGTGTGTACCACTGCAGGAAATGCATTGTACATCGGGAAGTTCCGGTACATCGTGGCCTCGCGCTGCATGCCTGCCAAGTCCACCGGACGAAGCTGGAAGCCGTGTGACCGTGCTTGAATGAACACCATCACCACGTTCACGCCCCAGCCCATTACATATCCGATCATCAGACCCTGGGCCACACCGAGCCCTCCGAACACCAACGAGGCCAAGGTGATCACAGCCATCTGGACCACCTTGTTCACGCTCATCGACCTGAACGCGCTCCGCCGGATGAGCCAATGGTTCAAGGGCTGGAACAGCGCCATGCCCAGCAAGAGCAACGGTACGAAGACGAGCACCTCCCCCACGCGTTCATCCTTCGCCCAATGGACCAATGGCCCAGAAGCGACCTGTGTGATCATGCCCATGAGCACGGACGTGATCAACGCGATCACCAGTCCGACGCGGACCAACGCCTGGGCCGGTCCATCCTCCTTGGGGAGGGGGACCGTGAGTTCATAGCGCCCACTGGCGAACAGGGATAGCGGGTTCACCACAGCGAGTAGTAGGGCCAGGGCTCCGAAGGCTTCGGGCGGGTACCAGCGGGTGAGCAGTGGGGTGAGCGCCAATGGAAGGACCTGGGCCAAGGCTGAACCGCCCAACAGGGTGAGCACGCTTCGCAAATACGTGTTCCTAGCAGCCATGATCAACAGGACTTGCGATGGGCAACCCAACTTGCGCTCCAGCTTCCGATACCTCACGTGCAGTAGTTGCACTGACCAGCCGACCGGTCCATTTGGGACGCCGATGCCTCTCGGTCAGGATGGATCGCTCACCGGTCATGTGCGGGTCCGCTTCGGAAGGTGATACGCTGGATAAGCGGTCCTCGCAATAGGCCAAGGACAAGGAATGAAAGAGCCGTTGCCAGCGCGGCGCCATGGATCCCCATGATCGGGATGAGGAGCAGGTTCAGCACCACATTACTCAGGAAGTAGAGCAGGATGTAGAAGGTCTGCATCCAGGGATGACCGACCTGACCGAAGATCATCAAGAAGGGCTGATCGCCGGAGGTGTAAGCGATGCCGATGGCCAGTATGGCATAGACGCCCCATACCGTCCCGGGTCGTTCATCCATCCCCAGGATCCACAATGCGACCGGGAACAGGGCCACGGAGAGCAGGATGACAGGGGCCAGCAGACGGCGGAACGCCCTGCGGTTGCGGCGCACCACGGTGTTCAACAGCAGGAACCCTCCCCGGTGCCATGCCTGTGACAGGACCGGGTTGATGTTGTTCCTGAGCAACGCGGGCAACTGCATGACGCCTTCAGCGATGGTGGCCGCGAAACTGTACAGACCAACGGCACCATCGTTCAGGAAGAGGCCGAGCATCAACACATCCACCTTGGTGTTCACATCCAACAGGAGATTGCCCATGATGGCCTTGTTCCCGAAGCGGAAATTCTCCGCCAAGGCCGCACCCAAGCCTCGCTGCGCCCAGGGCTTCCAGTGGAGCAGTGAATACGGAAGTGCCACGGCGAACAGTGCTACTTCCGCCCAACAGAGCACAGCCGGGAGTGCAGCAGCCCCAGCACCTTGCATAGCGAGCACGAGCATGCCCGCGAACAGGAACACGAACCGGAGCAATTGCATCACGGCGAACATCCGCATCCGTCGCGCACCATTGTGAAAGCCGAGCAGCACCTTGTTCCAGGAGAAGAACAGCAATCCCGGGATCACCGCAGGGAACGCTTCCTTCACCACCTCACTGTCGAACCAAGTGCCAGGTAGGTCCCTGCCCAGCCATGCCACTCCCATCACCCCGAATGAGCTGAGCGTGGCCAATAGGATGGCTGCTGTCACATGGGCATCCACCGGACGCTGAGCCGTGAGCTCTCTGGGTACAAAGGCCTGTACCGCCAGATGCACGCCGCCGACCGCCAGTTGGCTGAGGAGGATGTAGGAGGCATAGACCAGGTTGAAGGCCCCCAGTGCTGCCGCATCGTAATACTGAATGATCAACAGGTTGACCAACACGCCAAGAAGGGCGCTCAACGCGAAGGCGCCGGCACTCCAATACAGGTCAATGGTGAACTTGCCCTTCGGCACGGCCATGGTCAATGGCCAAAGGTATCAGGTAGTGCGTGCAGGGTATGCCCCTTCTCATCCTGGGCGATCAGTCGGCAATGGTCCGCCAGGAACTGCTCGAAACGCACGTCATAGCGGCTCAGATCGAGGTCGGAGAAGATGTAGCGCGTATCCAGTTCCTTGATCAGATGATGGATCACCTCATCATCCGTACGCCCTCTGAATATCGGTCGTTCGCCTTCGGGTCCGAAGTACTGGTCCGCACCACACCAGTAGTACAGTCCCGGACGATCGGTCTCGTAGAAGTACACTGGAAGGTTGTTCACGAGTACCCGGTCCGCTGGTCCAATGCCGGCCGATGACAGCCAACCATCCAGGTCCTCCGGTCCGGTATCGAACTTGGTGTAGAATGGTTCGTCATCGATCACACGCGCACGGTCGATCGGGTCATGGAGCGCCATACGGCCTGCTAGGTCCATGGCGAGCTTGGAGTTGACCACCGTAGCAAGCGCCAGTGCTATCAAGACGAAGTGGCGTCGCCGGGTTGTCAGCCCGTCTAATTCCATTCGCCGGGAGAACGCGATCATCACCGCTCCGATCAGTGTGGGCAGAAGGGTCATAGCATACCGGTAATTGAAGCCACCCGCGCCGCCAATGATGATCACTGCCAGTGAAAGGAATATCAGCAACCCGCGCAAGGATGGGGTCAGGAATCGCCATCGTATGAACAGGGCGATAAGTATAGGAACAGACCAGATGACGGTATTGCCCAAGAAGCGCAAGTTGAAAAAGCTTCCCAGGTACCCGTTCAACAACTTGAGCAAAGGGCTTCCGATACCCCGCTCGAACAAGGCCAGTTCGCCTGGCTCCGCCTTCACCGGCATCCAGACCAGGAAGTACAGCAATGAGAACAGGATCGACCCCAACGGCACGAGCATCCAACGCCACCAGTTCGATCCTTTGGCTTTCATTCAGAACCAGGTGATATCCTTCATGAGCCATCCCGTACCCCAGACCACATCCAAAACATAGTGTGCGCCACCTGCGATCAGGAAAACCATCGCGACCGCGGCCACCTGTCGGAGCCGGAAGGGCCAGGACGTTGATGCGAACAATAGGAAGGTGAATATCATGAACGGGGCGAGTATCATGCCCAACGAATGGACGAAGGCGTGCATCCCCATCAGTATGGCCCACAGTACCAAGACGACCCAGGACGGTTGGTCCAAGGCCATCATGAACAACAGCAGGGAGGCACTGAACAGGAACAAACGGACCGGGTCCACATGATAGATGGTGTTGAGGTAAAGGAACCCCAAGGTGAGCGTGAACGCACCCGCTGCCCATACCGCGACCCACTTGTCATACCGACGTACCGTGGACCACAGCAATGCCACAGTGATCGTGGCGTAGAACGGCGTCATGGAACGTACCCAAGCATCGCCACCATCGTTGAACAACCCGCGTAACAAGCCTTCCCAGGTGAACAGGAGCGGGAACCCGAAGCCGTGAAGGCCCACGTAATAGAATCCGGTGGCCGTATCGAAGTGATGCTTCTCATATCGGACCTCCATTTCGGTCAGGAAGCGTAGCCCTTGGGTGCCGTACTCCAAGATGTCATGGTCCACCAATGGCTTGTAGCGGAGCATGAGCTGTGCGCCGAAGACCATGGCTGCCAGAAAGAACAGGAACGGCCAGAACGATCTGTCCTTCACGAGTCCAGGCCAGGATCGAACGTGGTCCAGCAGCAAGCTCCATCCATTGCCCGCGACCCAACCCAGGGCGATCGCCAACCCGATCATCGCCATGAACACCAGAGGAGCAGGGATACCCGGAACAATTGCCAGCAGTATGTTCAACATCCAGGCGACCACGAAAGGCGCGATCCCTAAGCCGATGAGGATGGTGCGCGTTGTGCCCAACGGGGTCGGTGCCATCAGTCGGAGCAGTACGGCACATACGATCGCACCGAACACCCCGTTCGTCACCAGCAGCACGAACAATGCGGAAAGTGGCACGTCCATGTTCAACGCTGGTACAGCCGGGGCATGGCATTGATCACTTTCAAGGCCCGTTCCATGTCCACGCCGATGGTCTCGAAGTACCAAAGCATGCTCTCGAATCGAGGACGATTCTCCCGCAACACATGGGCCATCCCCTCTTCACGCGTGATCATGCCCTCACGGATCTGGTTGCTCCGGAAGGTGTCGAACTCGGTGAACCCGGCCACCAGGCCGTAGACATAGTTGTAGAAAGCCGCCGTGCCATCACCGATACGCCAGGTACTGGTGGTATCGGGCGAGATCTCCCAGTTGTACTCGTCCTTCAAGGTCCGGTCGAGGCTCTCTTCGTTCCACGGGATGAAGTCGAACAGCAGCAGGTACACCTCACGAGGTTCCGTGTAGTATGCCTTGAACGCACTGTAGGTGTCCGGCAGACTGGCATTCAGGTAGCCGGGATTCGCTAGAAAGTTGCGCATATAGTATAGCGGCATCTGGAACTTGGCCAGGGTGCTCTGTTTGTCGATCCGCTCCTTCTCGAAATTGGGCCTGATGCCCGCGAAACCGGCCTTGAAGTCGGTGTTCTCCAACTTGTTCTCCATCCAGATGTCGCAGGGGATCCCGGTCTGCCTGCGGATGGTGTTCACGTGAGCGATGAAGTGTTTATCGCCCGCCATGAACAAGGGGATCATGCCCAGGCGCGGGCTTTTCAGCCAAGCCTCAACGTTCAGGCGCACGTTACGGCGTTTCATCTTGATGTCGGCACTGACCAGGATGTTCTCCACGCCCAGTTTGCCGGTCATACGGGCAATGTTGCGCCGTGCCAGATCGGTCACCAGGCCCCAATCGTAGGTGAACGTGAGCGGGGTCATACCGAACTCCTTCACCAATAGGTGCAACCCGTAGCTACTGTCGCGACCACCGCTGAAGGCTACGATACAATCCTGCTTTCCATCGTTCCGTCTATAATCCTTCAGGACTTCCTCTAACTGGGGACGCTTGTCCACCGTGAGGCCCTTGGGCTGGTAGCTGTGGCAGTAGTTGCACACGCCGGCTCCATCATAGTGGATATAGGGGAATGTCTCCGGTAGCAGGCACTTGGTACAGCGCCGAATGCTCCGCATCACATCCTCGGGGAAGAGGATCAGCTTGCGCAAGCGGCCTTCATCGCTGGTGGCCAGCGCTGGTGCCGACTTCTGGCTCGCACCATTGGAATGGTCGGTGATCGTTAAGGGTTCAATGGTCTTCAGCGCAGGACCTTGGGTTCCCTCCTTCAGACCGAAGTCCGCCACCGACAAGCCTTCCAGATCGATGAGCTTCCCCGTGAAGGGTTGCATCCATTGTACCGCTTGACCGGCATAACGCGCCTTCACGTTATCGCGGAGGGTGAAGGTGCGGGTGATGTACTCCTCGCTTGCGAAGACAAGGCTCCCAGCCCCATCCTCCACGAAATACATCGACCCCGTGTTGGTGGCCAACAAGACTTGCCGGGCATCGTTGATGAGAACGGCCAGGCTCGCCGCTCCGTCCATCTCTTGGAACACGCGGCGGATGGCCTCTACCGGTCCCATGCCGTCATTCAGGAACAGGCGGAACAGGGCAGCGAGCACCTCGGTGTCCACTTCGTACTTGCGTTCAATGCGGCCGGCGTACCTGGCCCACAGCGCATCCACATTGGTGACGATGCCGTTGTGCACCATCACGATGCCATCCTTGATGCAGGGCTGGTTGTTGAAGTTGTGCTCTTGCGTGCCGTTGGTCACCAGTCGGCTGTGAGCGATCACCGCGAACTCCTGCTGGGCGCCGACGAACGCGGACTTCAGGGCCCTGTCCAGAAAGTCCCGGTAGGCCTTGGAAGCGATGAGTTCGCTGGCCGGCACATCGTCCTTGGTCACATGGAGCGTGCGGTCCGCGCTGCTGCGTACGGCGATACCACTGCTCTCCTTGCCCCGCGTTTCACTCAGGATGAAGAGCTCACGAATGACGCTCTCTGCCAGTGGAAGGGAGATCCCCGCTTCCGCTTTGGCGATGATTCCGAAGATGCCGCACATCTATTGATCGATCACATTGAACCGGATACCGTACCGGCTGAAAAAATCCCGGACCTCCTGCCAGCCAGCAAGGCGGCTGAGCCTTGCCGAACGTCCCAGGATATCGAACCAGGCCTTCCCAGCTTCATCAAGCAAACGCTGCTGTTCAGCGGTCAAGGGTCCAAGGTACACTGCGAGGGACTCAGCGGGAAGGTCGGTCACGTTCCGCGCGTAACGCACCGATGAGTTACCATCGTATATGATGAGGCCATCGCCAAGGGCTTCATGCCGGACCGGCCGTTCATGCTTGAAAGCTTGGAACTCCGCGAAATCCTTCAGGATCTCCAACACCCGTGTGTGTTTCTCATCCTCGGTGAGCGTCTTGATATACTCCGGACCGCTCCGCAGCACCTTGGCCGGGGATCCAGCGGCCAATGAGCGTGCAGGAATGTCCTTGGTGATCACGGATCCGGCGCCGATCGTGGCGTACTCCCCCACAGTGACATTGGGCATCACGAACACGCGCCAGGGGAACCAGACGCCACGCTCGATATGGACGGGGCCGAAGCTCACTGGGAAACCGTCCAGTTGCGATTGCCACGAGCCATGGGTGAAGATGTAGTTCGCGCCGCCGATCCCTGCATCGTCATCGATGGTGATGGGTTCGGTAGGGTTCAGGAAGCTGTACGGGAAGACCTTCACCCGTTTGCCGATGACCAACTTGGAACGTGGCGTGAGCATTCCGCCCACCACCACCTGTTCCATGATGGAACTATCGTCATCCACGCTGAGCTCGTTCGTATCCACGGCCACCATGCTGTGGATCCTTACGCGTTTTCCCAGTTTCAGCCGCCGTACATTGATGAAGCTCATGGGCCCGATCCGGGTATCTTCGCCGATCTCGATCTCGCGTGCCCTGATCACCGATAGCAGGCCGATCTTCACCCCTTTACCGATCCGTGCACCCATCAGGCGGTAATAGGCGCACTTCAGCGGCGAAGGCAGCAGGCCCACGGTGATCATCTTTCCGATCGGTATGCTCATCGCCGCAGGAGGTTGACCCCTTGTTTCGCCATGTTGGTGGCCGTATCCAATGCCCATTGGGCCGCATGTCCTACCCTGGAATCGGTCCAACGTTCTGGATGGACCTGGAACACCAAGCGGGGATGTGGCTTGTTCTCAAAATAGGCCAACAGTTCCTCACTCGAACCGAAACTGGCCGGTACCGAGCTGCTCACATGGTCACGCCGATTGGCACGGCCACTTGTCCAGTTGCGGCCGGTATCCGTGATATAGGCGATGTCCGTGTAGTCGATGTCGAGGTAAAGCTCGCCCAACATCCCGAAGCGTTCCGTGAGCAGATTATGCCGCACGGGATCACGCCAAAGGTCCCGGTTGTCATACGGCTTCAAAGGTCGGCCATGCATGCAGCAGGTGGTGATGGTGGCCACCCTACGCAACTGTTCCAGTTTTTCGGCAAAGTCGACCAGGGCCTTATCCACGTCACCATCCGTCTCGGACAGGTTCTCGTAGTGATAGCCCACTTCATGCCCAAGTCCTTCGATGGCTCGGATCACCTCGACATCGAAGGTGTATGGCACGCGGAAGTAGTAGGAGGCCACAAGGCCCAACTTATGCTCCACTCGGGCCATGTCCAGTGCCCTGTAGGTCCTGCGGTCCACGTCGTGGCGAATGGCACAGAAACGGGACGGGAGACCACGACCGAGTAATTCTCGAAATGGCACCGAGCCTTTGAACTTGCCCTTCAGGACTCGAAGGTACAACTCGTAGCGTTGAAGAGTGAAGTCCTTCACGGATTGGAGAAATCAACGGACAACAACCAAACGAGTGATCCTCAACTGATCACCTTCCATGCAGTGAACCACATAATGACCGCTAGGCAGGTCAGAGACATCGAATTCGCAACTACCATTGTAATTCGCACCGAAGGTCTTCACTAAGGTTCCGTCGGAACTGCGGATCTCTATCCTTGCCCCGCTCTTTACCTGATCTAGTGTGATCATATTTCCAGACACGGGATTGGGGTAAATCATCATAGACTCTGTTGCTTGAAGAGCGTGTCCGATTTTCTCCTTCAAATAGGAATGCGGATATCCACTACTCTTCACACAATCGGCTCCTAGATTCACCTCGTAAACGAAGGCCCAGCCATCAGCATTTCGTAAAACCACAAGCTCGTCCTTACTACAACGCAAAGCATCAACATTCAAATTCCCTGACGCAATAACCTCGTGTCTTAAATAATTGGTGATCCCGCCCGAAACAACTGGTCGCACCATTGGTTCACTACCGAGAATACTTAGAAGACTTGACGACGCATTGAATCGAAGAAAGTAGAGTTTGCCATCGGTCCTTGACGAAGCGACCAACTCCTGACCTACATGTTCTGGTGCAAAATCCCCTGTGGTAAGTGCCATCCAATTAGGGTTCGTACCAAAGGAAAAAGACTGCGAAACCTGTGTAAAAAGTGTCATACCCGTGTTCATCTTAGTAACTAGGACATTGCCATTTTGGTAAGCAATTGCTAGCAATCCATTGGCTCTCGTATTGGTCCCAAACAAGCCACCACTCAACCCTACTATACTTGAAGTATATGAAGTAGAATATGTCCCAATAAGCTGCAATGTGGGCGATCCAGGAGAATAAGAGAGAAGATGAACGAGTCCATTGGATGAACCTACAACAATGTGGTCCTTTGCCATTCCCAGCGGTCTAAACACCGTCAAAGCCGTTGGTTGAATTGAACTTGGAAGCGTATAGGTGGCGATTTGTTGCATCGTGCCAGAAACATTTTCGAACACGAAAATTTTCTTATCGAAACGCCTTACACCGACAAGATAGTTTTTTACTGTTGTATTCAAACGGCCAGCTGCAAGACCAACCCAGTCAGAAGCACTTCCAAAATCCAATGTCTGATAGTGCTGCATCTCGCCCATTCTAATACTCCGGTCCCACGTATTGAGGTAAATATCTCCGTCAAAGTTTCTGACCATAGCAATCTCTGGTATGCCATTTCCATCGAAATCGGCAATGGCACAACCCCGCCATTCACTCGCTGCACCATGCCTCGCGATGTGCACAGGGTTGAGCACTCCAAGATATTTCGCACAATACGCAAGGCCAAGTACGTATGTTGCTCCACCACTAATCTTGAATATGGCTTTTCGCGTGTAGATCTCATTCAGAACTTGGTACAGGTCACGATCGAACGTAGCATAGGGAAGCCATTGAGACAGTAATTCGAGGGATCCCGGGTAGTCTCCAATTACATCGTAATTCGGGTATGTTACGCTTCCTGTGCGATCAATCCTCTCATAGAACTGGAGCGGTTTCAAATAGGAATTGACCAGAGTTTGCGAAGTTCGCAACATGTCTGTACCATCAAAAATGGGAATCGCACTACTTGCGCTTATTTTCGTACCAGCCTGAAACAACTCATGAGCAAAGGCCGCAACATAGATAGAATGTCCCAGGTCCTCAATCTTGTCCTGATTAAAGATGGTAGATCCATACGTGTAGCATGCGTCCGGCCATCCATCTGAGTTATCTCCGACCCAGTAAGGCCATATATAATGATTGGATTGTGATGGTGTATGTGCGACCATGTTCCAACGCGTGATATTCCCAAGCCTTCTTGCCTTATTCTCGTAGTACTCGCGCCGCTCAGTGTTGGTGGCCGAAGTAGCCTTGGACATGGACAAGTGTACACGACCAACGAATGCTTGCATGTTAACGGGCAGATACTTCCTCTTATGGATTTGGCTACACGGGACTGTATTGCAAATGGATGGCAGTGTACAATTGTAACGGTACATGCCGGTTCCGACAGGTACTTCCCCCATTGTCCGCCAATCATTCTCGTGGAAAGCAAAGGTTTGGTAAATCTTGGACTCAAGATCTGTGGCAATCTCCAAGAATGTCCATCCATGGTAAAAAACACCATTCGCTATATTTGCAACACGCGATTGAACGGAAGGCGGGGACTGCTTCACCACTCGAATGAACTCCGCCATTGGAAACATTATCATGGCATCGTGCAACAAAAAATTGTAGCGTGAACCAACCGACAAATAGGTGCTGGACCAGGATGGAGTAGGCACTCCTTGGTGGTTAAGTATTGGAATAGGCTGCAAATCGTCGCGATGTGAAATTAGAAAATCAATATTATTTACCAAATAGTCCAAGAGTTGCAAATCACCATTTAGCTCATACATGATTATCAAAGCCTCAAGCGAATAGGTCAGGTCATTGTAAGCACCTAAGGAATTGTTGGGGGGGAGGTTGAGGGTCGTGAAATGGCCCGTTGCAACTCTGTCATTGAAGGCAATCTCAAAAGTATTCCTCCATTGAGCCCCAGCAGTGTGTGCCAAGAGCATCATAAGGGTGATCTGAAATAGCCGGGTTGCTGAATAATTGTTCATGGATATTGGGTTGGGTTCAGGAGTTTCACTTTTCTGAGGTGCAAGGGGTCAGGTCACTTGTACAACCGCTCATTGTCCTGCATATCCATCCACATGGCGAAGATCAACGCTTGGAACCCGCTGGTCGCCAAGAAGAGGAATGCGATCAGGGGCTCGGTGTTGAGGACGGTCCCGGTCAGGAAGGCCTTGCCGATCTTCCACGCATAGGGCAACGAGATGAGGATCGCGAGGAAGGCGTAGTTGTAGAAGATGAAGAGGGGGTGGAAGTCCTTGAAGAGGTACTTGCGATAGAGGCGGATGAAGAAGCTCTTGATCAGCAGGCGGCTCACGCGTGGGATCACCTTGCCCACCTTCATCTTGCTCTGTTCGCCCACCCGATAGATGGGCTTGATCTCCACCTCCCGCAGGGTGCACTGGGCGATGTTCAACTTCACCAGCATGTCGTTGGGCATGCCATAGCTGCGGTAGATGTTGTGCAGCTTGATGGCCTGCATGGCGCGCAAGCCGATGGCGGTATAGCCGGTCTGGGTATCGCTCACGCGCCAGTAGCCGCTGGCCAGTTTGGTGAGGATGCTGAGGATGCTGTTGCCGAAGAAACGCACGCGGGGGATAACCAACCAGGCACTGCGGTGGATCAAGCGATTGCCCTTCACGTAGTCGATGTTCTCCTGGATCACAGGCATGCAAATGCGCTCCAATTCACCGGGATCCATCTGGCCATCACCGGCCATCACCGCGGTGCAGTCGATGGCGTGGTCCTGGCACCACTTGTAGCCCCGGGCAATGCCTGCCCCCACCCCACCGTTCCTCAGGTTGTTGATCAGGATGATGCGATCGGTCTCGGGTTGCTCGTTCACCACTTCACTCGGGACGTACTTCGCCATCTGGCGTGCGCTCTCCTCCTCCATCACCAGCTCGGCCTCGTTCCATCGGGTGCGCACCACCTTGTGCGGGGGGATCTGTAGCGAGGTGCCCTTGGCGCGGTCCCTGGCGATGAGTTCCTTGACCACTTCGGCCGTACGGTCCGGGCTACAGTCGTTGACGATCACGATGCGGTCCACGAAATCGGGCATGGTCTCCACCACGAAGCCGATCTGGGTCTCTTCATTGTAGCAGGGCACCACTACGGCAACTGTCCTTCCCTTGAGCATGGCTGCAGGTGAATGTTCCGCAAAGATGATCGTTCAAGGCCTATCCCGGTCCGCTGTCCCTTTCAGTGCACCTTGACACAGCCTTGGGACCATTCGTCATGGACCCGCATCCGTTCATCATCCGATCGGTACTGCCATGTGGACCACCGTTCTATCTTCGGTCCGATCAACACATGGGAACCATGGACTTCTTTCAATGGCATTGGTGGGCCGGTCTTTCCATCCTCCTTTTCATCGCTGAGATCTTCGTGCCTGGCTTCTTCCTGCTCTGCCTTGGTATCGGAGGGGCGGGCGCCAGCTTGACCGCGGCCTTGGGCCTTGGTCCGAGTTTCCAACTCATCGCCTTCTCGGCATTCAGTCTGGTGGCATTCTTCACCATCCGCCCGCTGTTGATGAAACGCATGTGGAACGCACCCGACGTGCGGACCAATGTGGATGCGCTCGTGGGCCAACGCGGCAGGGTCACCCAGGACTTCGACCCCGGTCTACGCTTGGGTCGCGTATCGGCAGCCGGTGATGACTGGCGGGCCGAATCCGTGAACGATCGGGTGCTCCGTGTTGGTGACCTGGTCGAAGTGGTGCGCGTGGAGAGCAACACCTTGGTCGTGAAGCCTTCGGAAGTGAACTGACCCCATCCTCTTGAACCCAACCCCCTCAATCCTTCCCTCATGACCTCCGGAACCGTCATCCTACTATTACTGGCCCTGCTCATCGTCTTCATCATCGTGAAGGGCGTTCGTATCGTACAACAAAGCGAAGCCATGGTGATCGAGCGACTGGGCAAGTACCGCACGACACTTACGGCAGGCTTCAACGTCATCATCCCCATCTTCGACAAGCCGCGCGAGATCGTGTTCCGCTTCACCCGCGACCTGCCTGATGGCAACAAGTACGTGCAGTTCGTGAAGAAGGAGCGCATCGACCTTCGGGAGACGGTCTACGACTTCCCCCGTCAGAACGTGATCACCAAGGACAACGTGATGACCGAGATCAATGCACTGCTCTACTTCCAAGTGATGGACCCCGTGAAGGCGATGTACGAGATCGAGAACCTGCCCCTAGCCATCGAAAAGCTCACACAGACCACCCTGCGTAACGTGATCGGTGAACTGGACCTGGACGAGACCCTCACCAGCCGGGATACCATCAACATGAAGCTGCGCCAGATCCTGGACGAGGCCAGCAACAAGTGGGGTGTGAAGGTGAACCGTGTTGAACTGCAGGACATAAACCCACCCCGCGACATCCGTGAAGCGATGGAGAAGCAGATGCGGGCCGAACGCGATAAGCGCGCGCAGATCATCGATGCGGAGGGTAGCAAGCGTGCGGCGGTGCTCCAAGCCGAAGGTGTGCAACAGGCGCAGATCACAACTGCCGAAGGTCAGAAGCAGAGCCAGATCCTGGAAGCTGAAGGTGATGCCCAATCCCGCATTCGCCGGGCGCAGGGTGAAGCGGAGGCCAT